>Ga0126308_10000255_pt1 | contig 16145 bp, 19 predicted proteins | sample Plot55_FD_92533 | JGI IMG/M metagenome (GOLD analysis project Ga0126308, IMG submission 92533) | Serpentine soil microbial communities from UC McLaughlin Reserve, CA, USA - Plot55 | ecosystem: Environmental > Terrestrial > Soil > Grasslands | place: USA: UC McLaughlin Reserve, Lake County... | reverse complement strand
TCATCGTGCCCTACATACTCCTCAGCGAACCCTCGCTGCTCCCAATCTCTATCGGTATCCTCAACTTCCAGGGCAACTACGCCGAGACCTCGACACAGGTGGTCGCCGCAGGCGGGGTACTGGCCATGCTGCCGGCCATCGCCACATTCGTCGTCTTGCAGCGGTTCATCGTCCGCGCGCTTACCTCGGGAGCCATCAAAGGGTAGTTCGGGGGCGGTTCGACCGGATCGTTAGTGTGCCCAGAGAAAGCAGGCGTCAACAAAGGGAGTGGTTAGATTTTTCGCGAGATCGTTCACATGATAGGAAACGCCCACATCGACCCCGTGTGGCTGTGGCCCTGGCAGGCGGGGGTCGACGAGGCGCTGGCCACGTTCCGTTCCGCCGCGGATCGCTGCGACGAGTACCCGGAGTTCGTCTTCACCCGTGGGGAGTCGTGGCTCTTCGAGCAGGTAGAGCGCATGGATCCGGAGCTCTTCGAACGGGTGCGGCGGCTGGTCGAGAGCGGTCAGTGGCACATCACCGGAGGCCAGTACATACAGCCCGACGTCAACCTATCTACCGTCATGGGCCTCCACCGCCAGATCCTCCACGGCCAGCGCTACTTCCGGGACCGTTTCGGCGTGAGCCCGAAGGTGGGCTACAACGTGGACTCCTTCGGCCACCCGGCGACCTTGCCCGACGTACTGGCGAGCCACGGTTACGAGGGGTACGTCTTCCATCGTCCCGGTCCCCACCAGGTGGAGCTGCCCGCGCAGACCTTCCGCTGGCGAGGCGTCGATGGTGGAGAGGTGATGGGTTTCAGGATCTCCCCCGCCTACGTCACGTTCTCTGACGACCTGTACGGTCAGATCATGCTCTCGATTGAGGCTGGGGACCCCGGGCTCGGACACACGATGTGCTTCTACGGGGTGGGCAACCACGGCGGTGGGCCGACCAAGGCAAACATCGAGTACATCCTCGAGAACGTGCGCGCTTTTCCTGATGCTGAATTACAGTTCAGCACCCCCCAGGCCTTCTTCGACGCTATTGCCCAGGATAGAGATCGTCTCCCGCTCGTGACGGAGGAGCTACAGCACACCTTTCCCGGTTGCTACAGCGTGATGCACGCCATCAAGCAGCAACAGCAGCACGGCGAGCACCTGCTCGACCAGAGCGGTCGCCTCGTCGAAAGCTTCGCCAACGATGAAGAGGAGAGACGGGAACTCCACGACCGGCTCGACGGCGCCTGGGACGACCTGTTGTTCACCGAGTTCCACGACATCCTGGCCGGTACCTCGGTACCGGCGGCCTGGGATTCGGTGAGGGCCATGCAGGGACGGGCCCGGATCAGCGGTGAGGAGGTCGCCGTAGAGGTCACCCGGCGCTGGGCGCGCCGCGCCCTGCCGCCGATCAACGAGCAGCAGATCGTGGTCATCAACCCGGATGACGCTCCCTGGGAAGGCTTCGTCGAGACGGAACCGTTCCTGAGCTTTGACGCCTGGCGTAATCGCTGGCTGAGCGATTACTGGGGACGGCCCATAGAGTTCCAGGCGGTCCAGCCCGGCGCAGCCGCCCACCTAGAGCGGGTGATCTTTCCCCTGCGCCTCGACAGGGGACAGTCTGCCCAGGTGCTGGTGAGAACCGACGAACGTCCCCCTTCCGAAGCTCCAGCAACGGATCTGGAGGTTTCCCCCCGGCTCATCTCCAACGGTCACCTGCGGGCGGAGCTGGACGGCTCCGGGATCCGGCGTCTGATCTTCGGAGGACAAGACTTACTGGGAGAGGACGGTATCGGCCTGTACCTGCGTCGGGACCTCAGCGATACCTGGACGTTCCACACCGACCGTTTCGACGAGCCCGTGGAGACGGTCTTGCGAACCGAGGGATGGGTCGTGGAGGAGAGCGGTCCTCTTCGGGCGCGGGTCCGCGCTGAAGGATGGCTGGGTCGCTCCGCCGTGCGATGGACCCTCACCCTGCATCGTGACGAGCCTCGGCTGCAACTGCTAGTAGAGATCAGCTTCAGCGAGCGCTTCAGGTTGCTGCAGATGCTCATTCATCTGGCAGCTCCACCCGCCCGCCGGATCGACGGGCTGCCCGGCGGCCAGGTGGAGCGCACGTCCGGCCCGACGGAATGGCCCGTGCAGGGCTGGTCGCGGGTGGAGGTGGCGAACCGTCAACTGGCCTTGGTGACCGGGGACGCCTACAGCCTGAGCCTGGACGAAGACCGGTGGCAGTGGACCTTGCTCAGGAGCCCGAAGATGGCCTGGGGAGGAGGTAAGCCGGTGGTGTACGCCGGACGCGACTGGCACACGGACCAGGGACCGCACACCTTCGACTTCGTCCTCTGCGTGGGGGAGTATCTCGCGGATACAGTGCTGCACGCCGCGGCCCGGCAGCAGATGCAGCCTCCCGTCGCGTTCGACCGCTACGAGGGCATGGACCGCCCGCCCTGGGGAAACAGTCCTCCGCGCGCCCTCTGGCTTGGCGCGGTGGAGCGGGCTCTGGCAGACGGAAGGATGGGCCACCTGTTGGAGAACGAAGACGTTGACGCCGTACGACCCCTCTTCGAGAGACCCGAGCATGAATAGATACCGGATGCAGAGAAACTGGGCACGCGCAGCCTCGAGTACCGGTACTAGGCCATGAGGGCGGTGTTTCTGGTGAACGAGCTGCTGCGGGCGGGGTGCTGGCGAACAAGGGCACCGACGTCTTCGAGTTCACTAACAGGCCGCGCTATCTGGACTTCGTGTGGCTGCCGGCGGCCCGCGCGGAGGGGGAGTCGGGTGAGGAGATCGACCTGAGCGTGCTCCCTGGCCGTGGGGCCATAGGCGAGATGCTCTTCCTCACCGACCTCTCCGGCGGCTGGTACGAGGTCGAAAACCCAACGAAAGACCTCGGTCTCCGTGTGGAGTGGGACGTGGGGGAGATGCCCTACCTATGGTCCTGGCAGGAGTATGGGGCTTCCGAGTTCTATTCCTGGTACGGGTGCCACTACAACATCGGGCTGGAGCCACTCTCCAGCTTCCCGACGAATAGCCTCGAAGAAGCGGTGGATAACTTCATGGCCCTCTTCCTAGGTGCCTGGGAGAAGCGTCGTTTCTCGCTCCGGGCAGAGGTGCTCGAGGGCGGCCGTAGTTAGCTAGGGAAGGAGGCGGCAGAGCATGGCGGAATTCTCCGGGAAGGTTGCGATCGTCGCCGGCGGCGCTCTGGGTAGCGGCCGGGCGGCGGCCCGGAAGCTCGCGAGAGAAGGCGCCTCGGTCGTGATCTGCAGCGACCGCGAGGAACAGGTAGAAGAGGCGGTCGCCGAGCTGCGCGAGGAGGGTCTCGAGGTTCGCGGGGTGCGGGCGGATGTGTCCTCATCAGCCGACATAAAGAGGCTCGTCGGCTTCGCGGCGGAGACCTATGGCGGTGTGGACGTCCTCGTAAACAGCGCCGGCGTGCAGCACTACGGTACCGTCGTCGAGACCGAAGAAGAGGTGTGGGACGAGGTTCTGGACGTGAACCTGAAGGGGATCTACCTTGCGTCCAGACACACCATCCCGGAGATGAAAAAGCGCGGGGGAGGGGCGATCGTCAACCTCTCCTCTGTGCAGGCCTTCGCCTCGCAGACAGGGGTGGCGGCCTACACGGCCAGCAAGGGGGGCATAAACGCTCTGACCCGCGCGATGGCCCTGGACCACGCGGGGGAGAACGTCAGGGTGAACGCGGTCTGCCCGGCCTCGGTGGACACTCCGATGCTGCGGTGGTCGGCGGACCTTTTCAGGGGGGACAAGAGCGTCGAGGAGACCGTGGAGGCTTCGGGCACGATGCACCCCCTGGGAAGGGTGGCAAGACCCGCAGAGGTCGCAGAGGTCATCGCCTTCCTTGCTAGCCCCAGGGCGAGCTTCGTGACCGGAGGAGATTACAAGGTCGACGGCGGTATGCTCGCCGCGCTCGGCGTCCGTCTTCCCGAGTGAGTCGGCGCACTGAAGGGGAGCGTTTCGATGGAGCTAGTCCTAGACATCAGCGTGGCTAGAGTGTTCTACGACGGGCTCCATACGGAGCCGATGCTCGACACCCCAGAGAGGCTCGCCGCGCACCGGTACGTGTGGTGCGGGTGAGTGCGCGGGCAGGTCGCGAGGTTCCCGGTGTGCTGCCGCGTCGACAGCCTGTAGTATCTCGGGCGTGCCGTTGTGCCGAGAAGAAGGAGAACGATGGAGACCTACGACCATCACCGCCTGGAGCGCCACGCCCGCAGAATCGAAGAGCTGAGGCTCTGGCGCAGCGCCTATGAGAGGCCGATCAAGGGCTGGCGGTTCGTGGCCGGAAAGGGCGAGCCGCAGGGGATAGAACCCGGCGACTTCTGGCCGGAGATCGGCATCCCGGTGCGGCTCTCGGCTCGTGCGACGGTTCCGGAGGGATGGGCGGGTCTCCCCGTGGAGTTGGAGCTCTGGCTCGGCGGTGAGGGGTTCGTCGAGATCTCGGTCGGAGAGCGTCGAACGGCGAGCGGCCTCAACCCCTTCCACCGCAGCTTCCCTATTCTAGACGAGGCGCGAGGTGGGGAGGAGGTCGGGATCGAGGCCGAGGTCGTCTCGAAGGGCCCGTTCGGCTCGAACTTCTCGGAGCCGCGCCTCGAAAGGGCGCAGTTCGTAGTGCCCGAGACGGAGACGCGAGCGCTGGAGCGGGACCTCACGTCTATCTTCGAGGCCTGCGCTGCGCTCGACGACCACGAGGCCGTGCCGCACCTGCTCGACGTACTCGATGCCGCGGCCGCCGTCCTCTCCACCGGCTGGCCCACAGCGACCGGCGTTACCCTAACCCGATACCTCGAGGGCTACGTCAACCCCATCGGCAACGCAGCGCAGAGCTTGCCGCCGCACTACGCCGAGAAGGCCATCGACATCAACCGGATGCTCGGTGAGCCTTGGAGCCTGCCTCCCGCTCCCGAACCTCTAGGCCCGCTGCCCGAGGAAGCGCGGGAGGTCGTGAGCAAAGCACGGTGGGTCGTAGCTTCGTGTCTCAGGCGGATAAAGGAGGAATACCCTCCCGTCGGGCGGCTTGCGCTCACCGGGCACGCACACCTGGACCTCGCGTGGCTCTGGCCGCTGGAAGAGACCCGGCGCAAGGCGAAGAGGACCTTCGCGAGCGTCCTCGGGCTTATGGACCGCTACGAAGACGTCAGCTTCATCCAGTCCTCGGCCCAGCTCTACGAGTGGGTCGAGAGAGACGCACCCGAGCTCTTCGATCGAGTAAAGGAATACGTCGCGGAGGGACGTTGGGAGACTGTCGGCGGGTCCTGGGTCGAGCCGGACTGCCAGATCCCCTCCGGGGAGTCCTTCACGCGGCAGCTCTTCTACGGGCAGCGTTACTTCGAGGAACGATTCGGGCGGCGCTCGACGGTGGCGTGGCTCCCCGACACCTTCGGTTACTCGCCCGGCCTCCCCCAGCTCCTGCGCGGCGCGGGACTATCCGGCTTCTTTACCTACAAGCTCAACTGGAGTGAGACGAACGACTTCCCGCACGACCTCTTTGTATGGGAGGGTATAGACGGCAGCCGCGTCGTTGCTCACACTTTCGAGAACCCCGGCACGGACTACAACGGCGACATCACGCCGCTCGACCTGTATGGGACCTGGCGCAACTTCAGGGGCAAACGCCACCACCCGGAGAGCCTCTTCTCCTTCGGTTGGGGTGACGGCGGCGGCGGGCCGAGCGAGAAGATGCTCGAGAACTTCGGCCGCCTCAAGGACTTCCCCGCGATGCCCCATCTGAGAATGGCCCGCGTGGACGAGTTCTTCGCCTCGCTCCCGGAGGACGGCCTCCCCAGGTGGGTCGGCGAGCTCTACCTTGAGCTCCACCGCGGCACCCTCACCACCCAGGCGAAGGTCAAGAAGCTCAACCGCGAGGCCGAGCATCGGCTCCTTGAGGCGGAGGCCTTCGCCGCGGTGGCGGCTTTGGGCGGCGCGCCATACCCGGCGGAGGAACTCGAGCGCCTGTGGAAGGTGCTCCTGCTCAACCAGTTCCACGACATCCTGCCAGGGACCTCGATCTCCGAGGTCTACCAGGACGCCCACCGCCAGCTCGAAGAGGCGGTGAGCGGCGCCGAGAGACTGCGTGACGAAGCCCTGCACAGCCTGGCGCAGGGGACGGGGCTGGCTGACGCAGGGAGAAGCATAACCGTGGCCAATGCCGCCCTGCACTCGAGACCCCTCACAGTGCTCCTACCGGCGAAGCCGGGCGTAACGCCCGCCGACGCGAAGGGCAGACCCGTGCCGGCTCAAGTGACGCCGGACGGCCTCCTCATCCACGCGCCGGGCCGCGAGGTGCCGGGTCTGGGCCGGATTTCGCTGGCGATGCGCGGTGAGACGCCGGACGCCTCCTTAGTGGGGACCGGATCCGGAGTCGAGGTCGGGGAGTCGGGGGGAGGGCCCTTCATCGAGAACGAGTTGCTTCGAGTGGAGATCTCTGCCGACGGCAGCCTCGGGCGCGTCTACGACAAAGAGGCGGAGCGCGAGGTCCTGGACGGGAGCGGGAACTTGCTACGGGTCTACGCGGACAAACCGCCCAACTGGGACGCCTGGGACTTGAACGAGGACTACGAGATGGAGGGGGAGGAGATACCCGGCGCGGAGAGCGTCGAGGTCGTGGAGGCAGGGCCCCTGCGCGGTGCGGTCCGCGTCGAGCGGCGCTTCCGAGGGTCCAGAATCTCCCAGACCTACAGGCTGCTTTCGGCCTCGAGGCGCCTGGACGTCGGGACACGCGTGGACTGGCGCGAGCGGCAGGTCCTGCTGCGGGCGCTCATCCCGCTGAACGTACGCTCCCACGAGGCGACCTTCGAGACGATGCACGGCGCAGCCAGGCGCCCGACCCACCGCAACACCCCCTGGGACGAGGTCCGCTTCGAGGTCAGCGCCCACCGCTTCGCCGACCTCTCCGAGCCGGGCTACGGTGTCGCTCTCCTGAACGATGGCAAGTACGGCCACAGCGCCATAGACAACGTGCTGGGCATAAGCCTGCTCCGGAGCCCCCTCTACCCCGACCCGCTCTCCGACGAAGGCGAGCACCGCTTCACCTACAGCCTCTTCCCGCACCCCGGAGACTGGACGGAGGCCGGGGTGGCGCGGGAGGCATTCTCGCTCAACAGCCCGCTCGTCGTTGGAGGAGGTGGGGGAGAGCCCGCAGGGTACGGGCTAGTCGCGACGGAGGGCGTGGAGCTCGCACTCGGGAGTCTCAAGCGGGCGGAGGACGGGCGCGGTGCGATCCTGCGCCTCTACGAGCCGCACGGCAAGCGCGGGCACGCGACTCTGCGGTTCGCCTTCGGCGCCGAAAGCGTCGAGAGGGTCAACCTGCTCGAGGAGCCAGAGGGAACGGTCGAGACTAGGGAAGGCGAGGTCCGGCTCGACGTGCGGCCGTTCGAGGTGCTCACCCTGCGCGTGCTGCCTGAGGCGGGATAGAATAATTGCCCACGGGTTACGGGAAGGGGCGCGAGCATGGAACATCGGCGGCTGGGCCGGCTGGGGCGGAAGAACTCTGTCCTCATCTTCGGCGGGGCAGCGCTCTCGGAGATCACAGAGGAAGAGGCGGATAATGCTATCTCCCTCGCCCTCGATGCTGGGGTGGACCACTTCGACACGGCGGCGGACTACGGCGACTCCGAGCTGCACTACGGGCGCTGGATGCCGGAGATACGCGACAACATCTTCCTCTCCACCAAGACCGGCGAGCGCGACAAGGACGACGCCAGGCGCCAGATCGAGGCCTCCCTCGAACGCCTGTGTGTGGACAGCGTGGACCTGATCCAACTGCACGCCGTAGGCGACCTCGAAGACCTCGACCGCGCCACCAACGACGGCGGCTCGCTCCAGGCCGCCGTCGAGGCGAGGGAGGAGGGCCTCGTCGGAGCGGTCGGAATAACCGGTCACGGCCACGAAGCACCTGCGACCCATCTGGAAGCTCTCAGGCGCTACCCGTTCGACACGGTGCTCACACCCTGGAACTACATCCTCTCCACGGACGAGGGCTATCGCCGGGATTTCGAGGCGCTCGTCGAAGGGATAAAGCGCCAAGACGCGGGGCTCATGACCATAAAGACCGTTTCGCGGCGCAACTGGCCGGAGGGGAATCCCCTAGAGGGGCAGCGGCGGACGACGTGGTACGAGCCGTTCGAGGAGCAGGAGTACGTGGACGCGGCGGTCGCGTTCGTGCTGGCGCGCGAGGAGATCACGGGCATACCGATGGTCGGAGACGTAGATCTGATCCAGACCATGATCGAGGCCGAGAGGCGCCGGATGCCCCTCGAAGAGGCCGAGGAAACCCTCGCAAAGGCTCCCGACTACTCCTCGCCGTTTATCTCGATACCTTTCTAGGCATCAGGTTACAGGTATCAGAAAAGCCTAGAACCTGGCACCTGATGCCTGACGGCTACCATAAGGAGGCTGCTTTGCAGACCGTGAAGTTCGGCAGGACAGAGATGGAGGTCACACCCATAGGTTTCGGGGCCTGGGCGATAGGCGGGGGCGGCTGGGCTGATGCCTGGGGACCGCAGGACGACGACGAGGCGGTGGGAGCCATAAGGCGGGCCGTCGAGCTGGGGGTCAACTGGGTGGACACCGCCGCCGTCTACGGCCTCGGCCACTCCGAAGCACTCGTCGCCCGCGCGCTCAAGGGCGTCTCCGACGCCGAGCGGCCCTGCGTCTTTACTAAGTGCTCGCTCGTGTGGGACGACGAGGGCGGTATCTCGAACGTCCTCGAGAAGGACTCGGTAAAGCGTGAGTGCGAAGAGAGCCTCAGACGTCTGCAGACCGACGTCATAGATCTCTACCAGATCCACTGGCCCAACCCCGACGAGGACATCGAGGAGGGTTGGGAGGCGATGGCCGAGCTCAAGGACGAGGGCAAGGTCCGCCACATCGGGGTCTCGAACTTCGACGTCTCCCAGATGGAGCGGGTAGGGGAGATAGCCCCCGTCGAGACTCTCCAGCCGCCCTACAGCATGCTCAACCGCGGCGTCGAGGAGGAGATACTCCCGTACTGCAGGGAGCACGACATCGGCGTCATCGTCTACTCGCCGATGAGGAGCGGGCTGCTCACGGGCAAGATGACCCCCGAGCGCGTCCAGAACCTCCCGTCCGACGACTGGCGCCGCAACGCCGACGACTTCCAGGAGCCGAGGCTCTCCCGGAACCTCGCGCTGGTGGGCCTGCTGGAGGAGATAGGCCGGGAGCACGGCCGTTTGCCGGGGGAGGTCGCCATAGCCTGGACGCTCAGGCACCCGGCGGTGACGGCGGCCATCGTCGGGGGGCGGAGGCCGGATCAAGTGGACGGCATCATCGGCGCGGTGGAACTCCGTCTGGGCGAGGACGAGCTGGGCAGGATCGAGGACTTCCTCACCGAGAATACCTGACAGGGCCATCGTGTAGCGAATCCGGCTCGTTGACGCGAAAACGGGGCGGGAGTAGCCTTCTGCCGTATTGAACAGGGGGAAGGAGAATGCCATGATAGGCCTGGCTCTGGTGCAGTTGAAAATTTCCGCCAATCAGTCCTGGCTAGACTACTTCATTATTGGCATCTACTTCGTGTTCGTCCTCGGCATCGGGGCGATCTTGAGAACCCGGATGAACACCTCGGAGGACTACTTCCTCTCTGCACGCTCGCTACCTAGCTGGGTTACGGGGCTCGCCTTCCTAGGGGCCAACCTCGGTGCTCTGGAGATAATGGGCATGAGCGCTGGGGCGGCGGAGTACGGGATCATGCAGTCACACTTCTACTGGATAGGCGCGATCCCCGCGATGGTGTTCGTGGCCCTTTTCATGATCCCCTTCTACTACGCGAGCCGGGTGCATTCGGTGCCGGGCTTCCTCAAGCTCCGCTACAACGAGGCCACGCGCGGGTTCAACGCCCCGCGCCGCCCGGGAGGCCCGGAACCGCGGCTAGAACAACCTACGCCTCAGACTCTGCAACGACTAGATGAGCGCACGCTGGTATAAGGGAGTCATCGAGCGCAACGGGTTGCCTGACGCCTAGAGGAAGGGAAGGATCTTGGAGTACCGTAATCTGGGAGAGACGGGTATGCGGGTCTCGGAGATAAGCCTCGGGACCTGGGCCTTCGGGAGCGAGTGGGGGTCCGTGAGTGATGAGGAATCCTACGCCGCGCTGAACAGGGCCATCGACTTCGGCGTCAACTTCCTTGACACCGCCGACGTCTACGGCGACGGCCGCAGCGAGAAGCTCATCGGCAGGTTACTCAGAGAACGGCCACACGACGAGATCTTCGTCGCAACCAAGGCCGGGCGCCGCCTCGATCCGCACACCGCCGAGCGCTACAATCACGGGAACCTCTCCCGCTTCGTCGAGCGGAGCCTGGAGAACCTCGAGGTAGAGGCCGTCGACCTCCTCCAGCTCCACTGTCCGCCCACCGCGGTCTATCGTCAGGACGAGACCTTCGAGGCGTTGGACCGCTTGCAAGAGGCGGGGAAGATAAAGAACTACGGCGTCAGCGTCGAGAGGGTAGAGGAGGCGCGGATGGCGCTCGGCTATCCCGGCGTGAAGACCGTCCAGATCATCTTCAACATCTTCCGCCAGAAGCCGGCGGACGAGTTCTTCCCGCTCGCCGAGGAGCAAAACGTCGGCGTACTCGCCCGTGTCCCGCTCGCCAGCGGCCTCCTCTCTGGCAAGATGACCGCCGACCGCGTATTTTCCGAGGACGACCACCGCAACTTCAACCGCGAAGGACAGGCCTTCGATCAGGGCGAGACCTTCTCCGGGGTGAACTTCGAGACCGGCCTCAGGGCCGCCGAGGAGCTCAAAAGTCTCGTACCCGAGGGTTATACCCTCGCGCAGCTGGCGCTGCGCTGGATCCTGATGCACCCGGCCGTCTCCTGCGCCATCCCCGGCGCCAAACGCCCCGAGCAGGTCGAGGACAACCTCGCCGCCGCCGAGATGCCCCCTCTCTCCGAGGAAACGGTGGAGCGCATCCGTGAGATCTACGACCAACGGGTCGGTCCTGAGGTCCACCATCGCTGGTAGCGGGGAGACGGGCCCCGCCGTCGGCAACCCGCCGCGCCCGGAGTACCCCCGTCCGCAGTTCCGCCGCCCCGACTGGACGAACCTGAACGGCGAGTGGGCCTTTGCCTTCGACGACGAGGATGCCGGCCTGTCGCTCGGGCGGCACTCTATCTCCCCGGAGGACCTTGGCTCCGAAAGGTCACCGTTAAACTCGCGCATCACCGTGCACTTCTGCTACCAGTCCAGGCTCTCGGGAATCGAAGACGCCTCGTTTCACGACGTGGTCTGGTATGCCAGGACCTTCGACTCCCGTCCAACTCTGGGCGACGAACGCCTACTGCTGCAATTCGGGGCGGTGGATTACCGCGCCACGGTCTGGGTCAACGGCACCCAAGTGGCTACCCACGAGGGTGGCCACACGCCGTTCTCGGCGGACGTCACGCCCGCGCTAGGGGATGGAGAGAAAGCCCTCTCGAGACGGATCCTCGAGCCGTCCCGATCGCCGACCGGGCCGCGGAACGCTGGGGCCGGCTTCTTCGGGCCGTACCATCCGTAGCCTCGATCGACCTGGGAGGATGACGTTGGACCGTTCCGTGGATAACCAGAGCGGGCAGAACAAGGCGTCGGTGCAGAGTGTGTGCTCGCGACGGGCGCCGGAGATGGAGAAGGAGCGCGAGACCAAAGAAGATGGCCGATACATCATCTTCTACTCCTTCGGTAACGAGAAGACGCAGGAGGGCGAGGACGATTGAACCAGCTGCGCTGGGACCCGACGCTTCGGGAGTGGGTGGCCTACGCCACCCACCGTCAGGACCGCACCTTCCTCCCGCCAGCCGAGTACTGCCCACTGGACCCGACCAAACCGGGTGGGTTCCCGACTGAGGTGCCCCGCGAGTCCTACGATATCGTCGTCTTCGAGAACAGGTTCCCCTCCTTCACGTCCGACGCCCCAGAGCCCGAGGAGGCGGGAAGCCTGCTTACGCCCACCGCCCCGGGGCGCGGGATCTGCGAGGTCGTCCTCTACTCCGATGACCACTACGCAACCCTGGCGGGAATGAGCGAGCGGCGCATCCGCAACCTCGTCGAGGTGTGGGCCGACCGCTACGGGGAGCTCGGCTCCGTGGACTTCGTGGAGTACGTCTTCATCTTCGAGAACAAGGGCGAGGCCATCGGCGTGACGCTACACCACCCACACGGCCAGATCTACGCCTACCCTTTTATCCCCCCGCGGCCCGCGAAAGAGCTTAAGGCGGCTAGAGCGTACCGCTCGCAGAACGAGGATCGTTGCCTGCACTGCGACCTCCTCTCCAAGGAACACGAGGACGGGCGGCGCCTCGTCGCGAAGGGGGAGCACTTCACGGCGCTCGTCCCGTTCTACGCCCACTTTCCATACGAGGCGCACGTCTACGCCCGCCGCTGCGCGCCCTCCATAGCGGACCTGAGCGGGGAAGAGAAGTGGGACCTCGCGCGCGTGCTCAAGCGGCTGCTTGGGGGCTACGACCGGCTCTTCGGCTTCTCGTTGCCTTACATGATGGTCATGCACCAGGCCCCGACGAAGGGGGGAGACTACGAGGGCGTGGCGCACTTCCACGTCGAGTTCTACCCGCCCAACCGGACCGCGGACAAGCTCAAGTACCTGGCCGGCAGCGAGACGGGTGCCGGAGCCTACATCGTGGACGCCCTGCCCGAGCAGACCGCAGAGGTGCTCGGGAAGGCCGTCGAGGGTGCCTCCTCTTGAAGCTCCTGGTTACCGGCGGGGCCGGCTACGTCGGGAGCGTCGTCGCCAACCAGCTCGTCGAGGCGGGCCACGAGACCGTCGTCCTGGACAACCTCTCGAAGGGGCACGGGGAGGCCATTCCGGCGGGGGCCAGGTTCGTGGTGGGCGACCTGCTGCGCTACTTCAACGTTGCGGGGGCTAGCGGGCGGTTCGGGGAGGATCACCACCCCGAGACCCACCTCATTCCGCTGGTCCTCGGGGCCGCGGCCGAGAGGCGCGACTCGGTCGAGCTCTTCGGCACCGACTACCCGACGCGTGACGGGACGGCGGTGCGCGACTACATCCACGTCGAGGACCTCGGGCGCGCCCACCTGTTGGCGCTGGAGGCGGCGGGGCCGGGGGAGCACCGCGTATACAACCTCGGCAACGGCGCCGGCTTCTCCGTCCGCGAGGTGGTGGAGGCCGCCTGCGCGGTGACGGGGTGTCCGATAGAGGCCATCGAGGCGCCGCGGCGCTCCGGCGACCCCGCCGTACTCGTTGCCTCGAGCGAGAGGATCCGGGCCGAGCTCGGCTGGAAGCCCGAGAAGCCGGAGCTCGAAGACATGATCTCCGCCGCCTGGGACTGGATGCGGTCCCATCCACACGACTACGGTTGAGGACCACCGGTTGCGCGAGATCGAAGAAAAGGCCGTCCAGGCGTACAGGACCGGGTTCGGTGAGGATCCAGAGCTGGTCGCGAGCGCCCCAGGCAGGATCAACCTCATCGGCGAGCACACCGATTACAACGGCGGCTTCGTCTTGCCGTGTGCCCTCGGCCGCCGCGTAGCCGTCGCCGCTGCTCACGGCGGCGGCGAGCTCTACTCGTCGAACTTCGACGAGTCGCGCCCGATGAGCGATGAAAAAGACTCATCGTGGGCGGACTACCCGCGCGGGGTCGTCTGGGGCTTCGGCGAGGAGGGCCGCGAGGTGGGTGGCTTCCGGGCGGGGTTCGCCGGGGACGTGCCCCTCGGGTCCGGGCTCTCGTCCTCGGCGGCGATAGAGGCCGCCACCGCCCTCGCCCTCGACGCGCTCTTCGGGCTTGGCATGAGCAGGAAGGAGCTCGCCGTGCTCTGCCAAAGGGCCGAGAACGAGTTCGTCGGGGTGAACAGCGGGATCATGGACCAGTATGCCTCATTGCTCTGCGAGGAGGGGGCGGCCCTGCTCGTGGACTGCCGCTCGCTAGAGGCCGAGAGCGTACCCCTGGATCTCGAGTCGGCAGGCCTGGCGTTGCTGGTGTGCGACACCAGGGTCGAGAGGGGTCTCGCGGACACAGGCTACAACGACCGGCGCGCCGCCTGCGAGAGGGCGGCTAGGACCCTGGGCGTGGAGCAACTGCGCGACGCAGGGGTCGAGGACCTGTAACGTCTCTCGGGGGAGGAGCTCAACCGGGCCAGGCACATCGTCACGGAGAACGCGCGGGTGCTGCAGGCCGTCGAGGCGCTGCGGACGGACGATTTCCGCGAGCTTGGACGCCAGATGTACCAATCCCACGCCTCGATGCGTGACGACTTCGAGATCTCGACGCAAGAGCTCGACACCTTCGTCGAGCTCGCCGCAACAACCGGGGCGTTGGGAGCCCGGCTCACGGGCGCCGGGTTCGGTGGCTGCGCCATCGCCGTGGTGCGGGCCGAAGAGACCGAGGCGCTCGCGCGCGGCGCCCGGGAGACGTTCGCGGGGCGCGGCTTCGAGGAGCCGGTGTTCTACGAGTTCGTGCCCGCCGCCGGGGCGGAGGTGGCGCGTTGAGCCTGGAGTCCAGACGTGAGAAGCTGCAGGACCTCGCGGACCGGCTCGGGCTGGGCGCGCTCTTGATGCGCAGGCCAGCCAACTTCGCCTGGTCGGTACCCGATCCCTCGCGGAGACGCTCTGGGCCGCCGCGCGATGCTGGTCGTCGGCGCCGAGCGTGGCGGGCTCTACGCCAGCCTCACCCGGATGGTCGGCTTCGAGGAGCCGGACCGCGAGACTGGCCGCAGGCAGCGGGCCTGCGACGCCATCTTCCGGCGGATGAGGGAGGAGGCCACCCGTTCTGGCCGCACCCTCGCCGAAGCCTTCGACGACTGTGCCGCCGCTTCTACGCCGAAGAAGGCTTCCCGGACGACTGGAGGGACCATCACCAGGGCGGCATGACCGGCCACGCCTCGGGTGAGATCGTGGCCACCCCGGAGACCCGGCAGGGGATAGAGGCCGGCCAAGTCTTCGCCTGGAACCCCTCGTTGTGGAGCGCGAAGGCCGAAGAGACTTCGTACTCACCAGGGAAGGGACCGAGATCATAACCGGCCCCTGGAACGGAGGCGGTTTCGCCCGAGAGCGGGAAGGGTAAATAGCTCGGCCAGGCAAAGCTAAATGAACGGAGGAAAGATGCCGCAGCGGGCCGAAGGAAGCATAGAGGTAGAGGCGCCGGTACAGGAGGTCTACGACTACTGGCAGACCCTCGAGAACCTGCCCCACTTTATGACCAACGTCGAGGAGGTGCGCTCGACCGGGCCGGACACGACGCACTGGCGGGTCAAGGGGCCTCTGGGCACGAGCTTGGAGTTCGACGCCAGGACCACCCAGGACCAGGCCAACGAGGCCATCGGGTGGAACACCGAGAACGGCGAGGTGCAGACCTCGGGCCAGGTGCGCTTCCGGGAGGTGACCCCGAACCGAACGCGCGTCGAGGTCCAGATGAACTACTGGGACGCCCCTGGCGGCCGGGCTGGCGAGGTCGCTTCAAGGATCGTCGCGAACCCGCAGATCATGATGCAGCAGGACCTGCAGAACTTTAAGGAGATCATAGAGGGGAAGGCGACCCCCGAGGAGATCCAGCAGCGCCCGGCCGCCGCCACCGCACAGAGCAGCCTGGTCGCGTTCCTGACCTCGGGGACGGGGCTGCTGATCCTGGGCGGCGGGCTGGTCGCGTGGCTGCTACTGCGCCGCCGCTCCTCCCCCAAGAGGTCCCGTATCGTCTTCGAGTTCTGATCTCGAGAAGCCGCACAAAGAAGCGGGGCGCCTTTTTGAAGGCGCCCCGCTTCTTTTCCTGTGTGATCGGGGTCTGTGGCTAGCCGCCGAGGGGGATGTTGCCGAAGATCAGGACCTGCCGCTCCATGTCGAAGTAGATCTTGTTGGTGAGCTTGAACAGCTCGATGAGGACGTCGGCGTCCTCGGCTGGCGGCCTTATGGCGTACTCTTCTGCGCCGTTGTCGAGGATGAGCTGGTACGAGAACTTGCCGGGCTCGCCGCGCCCCTCCTCGTTCCAGTTGGCGTGCACGTTGGTGACCTGGCGGACCTTTATGCTGCGCTCGGTGTTTGCTTCGGCCATTGCTCTCCTCCTGTGGGTGGGTGATCCTTGAGGGCGTAGCTATCCCAACGGGATGTCGTTGGGGATGAGGACCTTACGGTCGAGGTCGAAGTAGACCACGCGCGCCCGCTTGAAGAGCTCGAGCTGCAC
>Ga0126308_10000254_pt1 | contig 16165 bp, 11 predicted proteins | sample Plot55_FD_92533 | JGI IMG/M metagenome (GOLD analysis project Ga0126308, IMG submission 92533) | Serpentine soil microbial communities from UC McLaughlin Reserve, CA, USA - Plot55 | ecosystem: Environmental > Terrestrial > Soil > Grasslands | place: USA: UC McLaughlin Reserve, Lake County... | reverse complement strand
CACTTCGGCGTCCGCGCCTGGGCGCGCCCGGGGACGGTGCGGGCGACGCTCGCCGACCGCGACAAGATCTACAACGACGACTACGTCGGCGTCCTGCTCGGCACCTACGACGACGGGCGGCAGGCGACCGTGTTCGCCGTCAACCCGTTAGGCGTGCAGGGCGACGGGACCATGCTCGAGGGGGCGCGCGGGCTCCAGCAGGGCGTGGGGCGCGAGCCGGCCGACATCAGCCCGGACTACGTGTTCGAGTCGAAGGGGCGGCTCACCGACTACGGCTTCGAGGTCGAGATCCGCATCCCGTTCAAGAGCCTCCGCTACCAGCGCGCCGACCCGCAGCGCTGGGGGCTGGCGGTGATCCGCCGCGTCCAGAGCACCGGGCACGAGGACAGCTGGACGCCGGCCAGGCGCGCCGCCAGCTCCTTCCTCGCCCAGTCGGGGCGCCTGACGGGGCTCACCGGGCTGCACCGCGGGATCGTGATGGACCTGAACCCCTCGGTCACCACCTCGCGCGCCGGCGCGGTGGACGGGGACGGCGTCTGGCGGCAGGGGCGCGCCGACCCCGAGGTCGGCGGCTACGCGCGCTGGGGCGTCACCAACGACCTCACGCTCACCGCCACCGCGAACCCCGACTTCTCGCAGGTCGAGACCGACGCCGGCCAGCTCGTCTTCGACCCGCGCGACCCGCAGTTCTTCGAGGAGAAGCGCCCCTTCTTCCAGGAGGGGATCGAGCAGTTCACCCTCCCGACGCGGCTCGTCTACACGCGGCGCATCGTCGCGCCTGACGCGGCGGCGAAGCTCACCAGCACCGTCGCCGGCACGCGCGTCGCGCTGCTCTCGGCGCGCGACGACCGCCGCTACTCGGCCACCGGGGAGGACCACCCGCTCTACAACGTGGCGCGGCTCCAGCGCGACCTCGGCGCGCAGTCGCGGCTCGGCGTCGTCTACACCGACAAGCGCGACGGCGGGCGGTCGAACCAGGTGGCCGGCGTCGACGGACGCCTCGTCTTCGCCCGGCTGTACAGCGTGCAGTTCCAGGGCGCCGGCAGCTGGACGCGCGTCCCGGGGCTCGACGGCCGCGCCAGGCCGCTCTGGCGCGCGGACTTCGCGCGCAGCGGGCGGACCTTCGGGCTGCGCGCCACCGCGCTCGGCGTCCACCGGGACTTCGTCGCGTCCACCGGCTTCATCCGCCGGGACCGCGGCTACGCCCAGGCGAGCCCGTCGCTCACCTGGTACGGCCGGCGGGGCGCCGTGCTGGAGTCGGTGAGCGGCTTCCTGCTCGGCGACGGCACCTGGTCGTACGACGCGATGATGCGCGGCGACAACGCGCGCGACCAGCGCGGGCACGTCGGCGCCGACCTGCGCCTGCGCGGCGGCTGGAACTTCGGCGGCATCGCGATGCGAGAGTCGTGGGGGTACGACCCGTCGCTGTTCGCCGGCTACGCGCTGGAGCAGGGCACGAACGGCGTCATTGACACCGTCGAGTTCACCGGCCCGCGCACGCTGCGGCTGCCGGCGCGCGACTTCGAGCTGCACCTGGTCACGCCGCGCTTCCAGCGCTTCTCGGGCGACGCGTCGGTGCTCTGGGGGCGCGACGTGAACTTCTTCGAGTGGGCGCCGTCGGACATCGTGTTCCTCTTCGGCACCCTCGGCTGGCGCCCCACCGACCGCGCGCGGCTGGACGGCACCTTCGCCATGCAGCGCTACCGCCGCCCCGACCACTCGACCGTCAACACGCGCCGGCTGCCGCGGGTGAAGGCCGAGTACCAGCTGGCGCGCCCGCTCTTCCTGCGCGTGGTGACCGAGTACGACGTGGACCTCACCGACGCCCTGCGCGACGACGCCGAGCGCACGGGCGCGCGGCTGCTCCGCTACGACGGGGAGAAGTACGTCCTGGCCGACGAGTCGAACCGCCGCGCCCTCAACGCCGACGTGCTCCTCTCCTACCAGCCGAACCCCGGCACCGTGGTATTCGTCGGCTACGGCGGCACGACGTCGACGCCTGAGCCGGAGTTCCGCGCGCGCGCGTTCCACCGCGAGCGGGACGCGCTGTTCGTGAAGGTGAGCTACCTGTTCAGGCTGTAACTGCTCGGTAGAGGAGCATCCCGAGGGGGTGGTGGGCCCTTGATGAATCAAGGGCTCCTGTGCATCCCGGCCGGGCAGCCTCAGGGCCCTTGATGAATCAAGGGCCCACAGGTCTTGCCTGTCAGGCAACTCTGCCCCACTGTCCTGTGTCTCACCCATAGTCTTGCCAGGGGACCCCCATGTCTGCCGATACCGGCGAGCTGCTCCAGGGCACGCTCTCGATCCTGATCCTCAAGGCCCTCCTCGCCGGACCCGCGCACGGGTACGGGGTCGCGCGGTGGGTGGAGGACACCACGACTGACGTGCTGCGCATCGAGGAGGGCTCGCTCTACCCCGCGCTGCGGCGCGTCGAGGACCGCGGGTGGGTGACGTCCGAGTGGGGGCTCTCCGAGAACAACCGGCGGGCCAAGTACTACACCATCACCCAGGCCGGCCGCGCCCACCTGCGGGCCGAGGCGGCGGTGTGGCTCCGCTACGCGGACGCCGTCACGCGCGTGCTGCGCGCCGCGCCGGCCCTCGCCTGACGACGCACGTGAAGCGGCTCTTCAAGCGCTTCTGGGGCCCCGACGTCGACGCCGACGTGGACGCCGAGCTCCAGTTCCACCTCGAGATGCGCGCCCGCGACTTCGAGCGCCGCGGGCTCCCGCCTGACGACGCCCAGCGCGCGGCGCGCGAGCGATTCGGCGACGTGGACCGCATCGGCGGCGTCCTGCGCGCCCACGACTACCGCCGCGAGCGGCAGACACAACGGAGAGAGTACATGAGCGACCTCACGCAGGACCTCCGCTTCGGCATGCGGAGCCTCCGGCGCGCCCCCGGCTTCACCGCCGTCGCGGTGCTCACCCTCGCCCTCGGCATCGGCGCCACGACGGCGATCTACAGCGTCGTCAACGGCGTCGTCCTGCGCCCGCTGCCGTACCCGGACCCCGACCGCATCACGATGGTCTGGATGGACAACCAGCGGATGGGGATGAGCGAGGACATCCACTCCGCGGCCAACCTTGCCGACTATCGCGCGCAGAACCAGGTGTTCGAGGCCATCGCCGCCTACTCCCCCCGCGGCTACAACGTCACCGGCGGCTGCCCCGAGGCCACCTGCGAGCCCCAGCGCATCATGTCGGCCGCCGCGTCCGCCGAGCTGTTCCCCGTCCTCGGCGTGCGCCCGCTCCTGGGCCGCGTCTTCACCGCCGAGGAGGAGGTGCAAGGACGCGACGCGGTGGTGGTGATCGGCTACGGGCTCTGGGCGCGCCAGTTCGGCCTGCGTCCCGACGCGGTGGGCAGCACGCTCCAGCTGAACGGACGCTCGTACACGATCCTCGGCGTGATGCCGCGCGACTTCGCCTACCCGTCCCGGGAGACCGAGCTCTGGATGCCGCTCGCGCTGTCGCCGGAAGACCGCACGAGCCGCAACGGGTTCTGGCTCTGGGCCGTGGGGCGGCTCAAGCCCGGCGTGCCGCTGGAGCGCGCGCAGGCGGACATGGCGGAGATCAACCGCCGCATGCAGGAGCAGTTCCCCAGCCTGCGCGACTACGGCGTGAAGCTGGTCCCGCTGCCGCGGCAGGTCGTGGGGCCGTCGCTGCGCACCGCCCTCTGGGTGATGCTCGGCGCGGTGGCGGCGGTGCTGCTCATCGCCTGCGCCAACGTCGCCAACCTCATGCTCTCCCGCGCCGCGGTGCGCGAGCGCGAGGTGGGCGTGCGGCTCGCCCTCGGCGCCAGCCGGACGCGGCTCGTCCGCCAGCTCCTCACCGAGAGCGTGCTGCTGTCGCTCGTCGGCGGCGCGTTAGGCGTGGCGCTGGCCTGGGGCGGGCTCCGGCTGCTCACCGGGCTCGCCCCGTCCGACGTCCCGCGCCTCGACCAGGTACGGATCGACGCGCCGGCGCTGGTCGTGACCCTCGGCGTCGCCGTCCTCACCGGCGTCCTGTTCGGCCTCGTCCCCGCGCTCCAGGCCTCGAGCCCGAACCTCGCCGGCTCGCTCCGCGACGCGGGGGGACGCGGCGCCACCGGCGGGCAGCGCGGGAACCAGCTCCGGCGCCTCCTTGCCGCGGCGCAGGTGGCGCTCGTCGTCGTGCTGCTCACCGGGGCGGGGCTCCTCATCCGGAGCTTCCTCCAGCTCCAGCAGGTGGACCTCGGTTTCCGCCCCGACAACCTGCTGACGATGCGCGTCGCCCTTCCGGGCGCGAAGTACCCACCGCCGCAGCGCGTCCCGTTCTACGACGCGCTCGTCGAGCGGCTGCGCGCGGTGCCGGGCGTGCAGGGCGTGGGGGCAATCTCCGACATCTTCCTGAGCAAGACGCCCAACTCCACCACCTTCACGATCGAGGGGCGCCCCCGCACGCGCGACCTCGAGAACACCGAGATCCCGTTCGACGCCGTGACGCCCGATTACTTCCGCGCGATGGGGATCGCCCTCGTCCGCGGCCGGACCTTCACCGCCGACGACGGGCGCGACTCGACGCCGCTGGTGGTCATCATCAACGAGGCGATGGCGAAGCGCTTCTGGCCGGGCGAGAACCCGGTCGGCCGCCGCTTCAAGTACGGCGGCGAGAACAGCCGGGGGCCCTGGGTGACGATCGTCGGCGTGGTGGGGGACATGCGCCGCACCGGCGTCGACTCGCCGGTCCGCTATGAGACGTTCCTCCCGCTGCGCAGCCAGCCGTCCTCGCAGATGACGTTCGTGGTGCGCACGGCCGGCGACCCGCTCGCCTCCGCCCCCGCGCTGCGGGCCGCCGTGCGCGCCGGCGACCCGTCGCTCCCGGTCTACGACGTGAAGTCGATGGACCAGCTCCTCTCGAACCAGGTCGCCCAGCGCCGCTTCAGCATGGCGCTGCTCGGCACCTTCGCCGGCCTGGCGCTCGTCCTCGGCCTGGTGGGCGTCTACGGCGTGACGTCGTACCTGGTCGCCCAGCGCACCCGCGAGGTGGGACTCCGCCTCGCACTCGGCGCCCAGCCGCGCACGGTGGTCCGCATGGTGGTGCGCCAGGGGATGGTGGTCGCCGCGCTCGGCGTGGCGGCGGGGCTCATCGGCTCGGTAGCCCTCACCCGCCTCATGGCCGGCCTCCTCTACCAGGTGAGCCCCACCGACGTCGTGACGTTAGGTGTCGTCACCGCCACCCTCGCCGGCGCCACCCTGCTGGCGAACTACATCCCGGCCCGGCGCGCGGCGCGGGTGGACCCGCTGGTGGCGCTGCGGAACGAATAGGCACAAGGGCGAGGCCTGCCTCGCCCCTAACGGCACGTCCCATGACCCGTCCATCGCGTGGCGGGGGCCGCATCCGCGGCGTAGGTTGCCCCTCATGCTGCTCGACGCCATCCGCGCCCTGCTCCGCGCACCGGCCGACGCGCCACCGGACGCGGGCCCCGCCGCACCGGAGGTCGACCCGCTCCACCTGGCCGCCTGCGTCCTGCTGCTCGACGTCGCCTATGCCGACGGCGAGTTCTCCGCGCCGGAGCGGGCGCATCTCGAGACGGTTCTCGAACAGCACTTCGGGCTGCCGCCAGCCACCGGGGCGCGGCTCGTCGAGCTGGCGGACGCGGAGCGGCGCCGGGCGGTAGACCACTTCCACTTTACATCGGTGCTCCAGCGCGGCTTCGACGAAGCGCAGAAGCGGGCGCTCGCCGAGGCGCTCTGGGGGCTCGTCCTGGCCGACGGGCAGGTGGCCGAGCACGAACACTACCTGGCCCGCAAGATCGCGAACATGCTCGACCTCCATCCGGCTGACCTGCATGCGGCCAAGGCGGCGGCGGCGAGAAAGCGCGAGGCATGATCCGCGACGCCCGATGAACGATGCGCGGCGGGCCCCGGGAAGCTTCCCGGGGCCCGCCGCGTATTACGAATCGCGAATCGCGAATCCGCTTACTTGATCACCGCCCGATACCGAACGACCAGCGGCCCGTCCATGCCCGGGCGGGTCTCCGGCCACAGGGTGAGGGTGCGGCCGGCGTCGAGCGGAAGCTCGATGCCGCGCGCCGGGAGCTCGGTGAGCAGGTCGCCCGCGACGGCGAGCTGGCCGACGGGGACGGTCGCCAGCGCCGACGCGGCGGCCGACGTCTCGCCCATCACGCGCGGGAGCGTGCTGCGCACGATCCGCTCGAACTTCTCCGCGTAGCGCGTGCGGGTGAGCGGGGTGTCGAAGTGAACGGTCACCGTGTCGCCGGCGCGCATCGCGTACACGCCCTCGCCCAGCTCCGTCCGACCCTCGACCGGGGCAGCCGGCGCGGCAACCGGCGCGGCGACAGGCATCGCAACTGGCGCCGGCGTGACGGCGGCCGGAGCCGGCGTGACCGCGGGGGCGGGGTTGGACACGAGGGTCGCGGCCGGCGCGATCTCGGCCCGACTCTCGACCGCGACCACGGGGCGCGTGGCCTGCGGCGGCGTGCCGGGCGTCACGCGCGAGCGCGCGGGCGAGGGACGTCCCTCCAGCGCACCCGCGCCGGCGATGCCCATGCTGACCAGGGCGCCGACGCCGAGGACCGCGAGGCCGACGCGCGAGAGGAGGGAGTTGCGGCGCGACCGGGCTTCGGCGAGGGCCGCATGACGGCAATGCAGGCAGACCGTCACGCCGTGACGGGTCTCGTGCGGGCAGGCGGTAGGCATACGTGGCGACATGAGAATTCGCTAAGGCGAATTGGCTGCTCTACTTACCTGACGAGCAAGGCCAGTGCCCGGCAACGTGGGACGTCACGTGTTTCCCATCACGAACTTCGTGGCCAGCCCCGACTCCGCCGCGTACCTTTTTCGCCCTGATGCCTATCGAGACCAAGTCCCGGGTCCCGCGCGGGCGCGGATTCCGCCGGCCGCTCGCCGAGGTCCTGACGATCGAGAGCCCGCGGCGATTCATGACCGCGCCCCGCCGCTTCCGCGCGGCAGGGCGACCCGCGCCCGGCGCGCGGTGTCCAACCGTTCGAGGTCGTGATCCTCGGTCCCGCAGCCCCCCTGGTCGTGAGCGATACTGCCCCCCCCCCCGAGACCCTCGCCCTCCGAGCGGCGCGCCGCCCGCGCCGGCCGTCGGCCGTCGCCGCGGCGCTGCCCTTCGTCGCGGTGGCGTGGCTCGGGATCTTCTTCTACGCCTTCGTCCACTGGCAGGTGAGCGAGCGCGTCGGCGTCCCCGTCCCCTGGTTCGCGCCGCTCTTCCGCTCCGAGTTAGGCATGGTCGCCCTCTGGGTGGCCGCGACGCCGCTCATCCTCTGGTCGGCGGCGCGCTTCCCGCTGGCCGGCGAGCGCTGGCTGCGGCACCTGGCGCTGCACGCCGTGCTCGCCACGATCTTCATCGTCGCCTCCAACGCTGCCGGCTGCGCGGTGCGCATCTCGATGGCCGCGAGCCCCGCGATGAGCTGGCCGCAGTGCACCGAGCGCGTGCTGCTGTTCTGGTTCCACTACGCCTTCCTCACCTACTTCCTGATCGTCGCACTCGGCCAGCTCGGCGCCTGGGCCGCCGAGCGGCGGAGCCACCGCGAGCACGCGGCGGTGATGCGCGCGCAGCTCTCGGCCGCGCAGTTGCACGCGCTCCAGATGCAGCTCCAGCCGCACTTCCTCTACAACGCCCTCAACTCGGCGACGGGGCTGGTGCTCACCAACCGCAACGACGAGGCGGTGGAGCTGCTCACCGGGCTCGGCGACCTGCTGCGGCAGCTCCTGACGCCGAACGCGCCGCACGAGACGCCGCTGGCGGAGGAGATGCGCTTCATCCAGGAGTACCTGGGGATCGAGCGCGTGCGTTTCTCCGACCGGCTCGAGGTCGCCTGCGACGCGCCCGACCCGGCGCTGGCCGCGGCGCTGGTGCCGCGCTTCATCCTCCAGCCGATCGTCGAGAACGCGGTGCGCCACGGGATCGCGCCGCTGGCGCGCGGCGGGCGGGTGGAGGTCACGGCGGAGCGCGACGGCGACCGGGTGCGCGTGACCGTGCGCGACGACGGCGTGGGCACCGCCGAGTCCGCCGCGCGCGGCACCACGCGCGGGCACGGCACGGGGCTGGAGAACACGCGCCGGCGGCTGCGCCACCTGCACGGCGACCGCGCCCGGCTCACCGTCTCGCCGCGCCCCGGCGGCGGCACCGAGGTGGTGCTGGAGTGGCCCTACCGCGCGGCGCCGGACATCGCGCCCGCCGCGGCCGGCGCCGCCGCGGCGGCCGCCGAGTCGCCGGCGTTAGGCTCGGCCCGGCGGGCGTCGTGACGGGCCCCACGCGGATGCGGGTCGTGATCGCCGACGACGAGCCGATCGCGCGCGCTGGGCTGCGGGCGATTCTGGAGCGCGTGGACGACGTGGAGGTCGTGGCCGAGGCGCGCACCGGGCGCGAGGCCGCCGCGGCGATCGCCGCCAGCCGCCCGGACGTCGTCTTCCTGGACGTGGAGATGCCGGAGCTGGACGGCTTCGGCGCCCTCGACGCCGTCCGCGCGATGGGGGCGCCGGCCGAGGTGGTGTTCGTGACCGCGCACCCCGAGCGCGCCCCGGAGGCGTTCGACGTCAACGCGGTGGACTACGTGCTCAAGCCGCTGCGCCCGTCGCGCGTGCTGGAGGCGGTGAGCCGCGCCTACCAGCGCCGCTTCGGCGTGGCGCGGCAGAGCGGCCCGACGATCGGGGTGAAGACCGGCGACCGCATCCGCGTCCTCGACCAGCGCACGATCGACTGGGTGGAGGCGGACGACGAGCACGTGGTGATCCACTCCGCCGGCGGCGCGCGGCTCCGCGTGCGCGAGACGCTGGCCGGGATCGAGCGCCGCCTCGACGCCGCCCTGTTCGCCCGCCTGCACCGGTCGACGCTGGCCAACGTGGCGCGGATCCGCGAGATCCAGCCGTACTTTCACGGCGACTGCTACGTGATCCTGCTCGACGGGACCAGGCTCAGGCTGAGCCGGACGTACCGCGACCGGGTGGAGCGGGTCGTCGGGACGCGTTGAACGGACGGACGGCGAGTTGTCGGTTGTCGGTCGAAGTTGCTAGTTCTCAGTAGCGCTGGGCATCCCGGATGCCTGGCGCTACGCACAACTCGCAACTTCGACCGACAACCGACAACTCGCCGTTCACCCCGCGTCATCATGCTCCCCTCCGGCGCGCCCGACCCGCTTTTTCTCTCCTTCCAGCTCGCGCTGGCGGGACGCTACTCGATCGACCGCGAGCTGGGCCGCGGCGGGATGGGGGTGGTCTACCTCGCGCGCGAGGTGCACCTCGACCGGCTGGTCGCGATCAAGCTGCTCCCGCCGGAGCGCGCCGCGCAGCCCACGCTCCGCGAGCGCTTTCTGCGCGAGGCGCGCCTGGCCGCGAAGCTCTCGCACCCCAACATCATCCCGATCCACGCCGTCGAGGACACCGGCGGCTTCGTCTTCTACGTGATGTCGTACGTGGACGGCGAGACGCTCGCCGAGCGCGTGCGAACGCGCGGGCCGCTGCCCAGCTCCGAGGGGGCGCGCGTGCTGCGCGAGGCGGCGTGGGCGCTCGCCTACGCGCACGGGCAGGGGCTGGTGCACCGCGACGTGAAGCCGGACAACATCCTGCTCGAGTCGGCCACCGGGCGCGTGCTCGTCGCCGACTTCGGCATCGCGGCAGCCGCAGGGGATGCAGCGGCCGACGGGGTCTCGGGGACGCCCGAGTTCATGAGCCCGGAGCAGGTGCTCGGCGGCCAGATCGACGCCCGCAGCGACCTGTACGGGCTTGGCGCCACGGCGTTCTACGCCTTCACCGGGCGCTTCCCGTTCGAGGGGGCGAGCGCCACCGAGGTGCTGGCGAAGCAGGTCACCGAGCCCCCGCCGCCGCTCGCCTCGCTAGGCATGCCGGTGCCGCGGAAGCTCGCCGCGATCGTGGACCGCTGCCTCGCCAAGCCGCCCGAGCACCGTCCCCAGAGCGCCCAGGCGATCGTCGAGCAGCTGGGGGTGGCGCTCGAGCAGCGCCGCGAGCTGCCGGTGGCGTTGCGGGCGTTCGTGAGACGCTACGGGCGGCTCGATGGCGGCGGCACCCTGCTCGCGGGCCTCGGGCTCCTCTCCGGTTCGGTCATCGCCTCGGCCGCGTTCGGCGGCTACGCGGGACTCACCACGCTGGTCCTCGGGACGACCGCCGCGTCCTTCGCGTACTTCGTGGGCGCGGCGCGACGCCTGACGATGCTCGGCTTCGGCCACCCGGACCTGGGTCCCGCGTTCAGGCAGGAGATGGAGCAGGCGCGTGAGGAGCTGTCGATCGAACACCTCTCGGGCCCGTCGTCGCTGGAGCGCTGGCTGGCGCCGCTCGCCAAGGTCTCGGCGAGCGTCTTCACGGTCGGCCTGGTCCTGGGCCCGGGCGCCTTTGCCACTCCGTGGGCCGCCGGTGCCATTGCCATGATCGCCCTCTCCGGCCTCTCCACACTGGTCAGCTCGATCAGCCTGCTCGCCCTCCGCCAGCAGCACCGCGACGTGGACACCGAGTTCTGGGGAAGGGTCTGGATGGGCAGCTTCGGTAAGGGCGCCTTCGCGCTCGCCCGCAAGCTGCTCGGCGCCCGCACCCCCGCCGCGGCGATGACCCACCGCGCCACCGAGCTCTCGCTCGGCATGGCGGCCGAGCAGCTCTACGAGAGCCTGCCGAAGGAGTCGCGTCAGGCGCTGGGCGACCTGCCAGCGCTCTTGCGGCGCCTCCAGGACGACGCGCAGCTCCTGCGCCGGCGCTACGACGAGCTCCAGGAGCTGCTGGCCGAATCCGGCGACGCCGCATCGTCCCCGCAGTACGCCGACCTGCGCGCGGCGCGCGACGAGATCCACGCCAGGCTCGGCGAGGCCGTCGGCGCGCTGGAGACGATCCGCCTCAACCTGCTGCGCCTGCACGCCGGCTCGGCGACGGTCGCCGGGCTCACGACGCACCTGGGGCTCGCCGCCGAGGTGACGGCGGAAGTCGAGCGGCTGATCGCGGCGCACGCCGAGATGGAGGACGTCACGAAGTTCCCCCGGCAGGCGGCCGCGACGCCCGTCTAGAGCCATTCTCGACTCGACCGGGAGCCGCCGAGCCGTGGAGGCCGTCATTCCCGCGAAAGCGGGAATCCAGCCACTCGGCGCTCCGCCTGGATTCCCGCTTTCGCGGGAATGACGAGCGCCCGCCTGTCGCGGGTGAGTTGGCCGTTGCTCTAGCCGTCTCGCCGCGCCGCGCCCTGCCTCGCCCAGCAGCAGCCCGCGCCCGCCTCGACCGTCACCCAGAGCTACGAGACCGTCAAGCTCGCCGACGGCGTCTACGCCTTCGTCGCCGCCGAGGGGTTCGCGGGACGCCTCCCTCACCTCGGCGACGACATGGTAGGCGCCGGGAGCCACCACGCCATGGCCTCCTGCGCCACCTCCATCGTCACCGTGTGCCCGCCGGTGAACTCGCGGTACTGCACCTGGTAGCCGAGCTGGCGGAGCTGGGGGACGAGGCGCCGGCTCGTCGCGTCGATAGGCAGCACCTGGTCGTTGGTGCCGTGCGAGATGTAGATCTTCGGCGTCCCCTTCCGCTCGGCGGGCGCGAAGAAGCCGGGGGAGAACGCCATCAGCGCTCCGAAGAAGTCGCCGTTCGACGCGCCGAGCGAGAGCGCGTACGAGGCGCCGTCGGAGAAGCCGGCGAGCGCCAGCCGCGCCGGGTCGATGTTGCAGCGGCGGAACGTCTGCGCCAGCGCGCTGTCGATGAACCGCACGTCCGGCCCGAACGCGCCGAAGCGGATGTCCCAGCTCGACGAGCGCGAGCTCGGGATCAGCGCGACGATCCCGCGGTCGTCGAACAGCTGGGCCAGCGGCGCCGACGCCCACTCGTTGGCGTCGTGCCCGGCGCCGTGCAGCAGCACGATCAGCGGCGCCGGCTGGTCGGCGCGGTAGGTCGGCGGCACGTACAGGAACCCGTCGCGCAGCGGCGCCAGCGCCAGCTCATGCAGCCCCGCCTCGACGCTCTCGGTCGGCGCGGCCGGGCGCGACCGGAGCAGCGCGTCCCCTTCGGTCGGCCGGAACGGCGCCTGACTGGTCTTGCTGCATCCCGCGCACCCCGCGGCGGCGGCCGCCGCCGCCATCAGCGCCGCGGGGCCGCCGACGGCGACGCCCAGGAAGCGGCGGCGGGAGAGGGAGGTCGTGTACTCGATCATGGCGTCATGAGGCTGGAGGCGTCGGGCACGCGAGTCCGCGAACATCGGTCGCCGGCCGGCGGGCGGACAAGACGTCAGGGATCAGTTGCCGGTCGCCGGTGATCAGACGGGGCCGGCGGTGACGGCGCCCGCCCTCACGGGTAAGTAACCACGCGCGAACCGACAGGGCAGCGCGTCTCGCCGCCCCGGTGGTCCGTCTCGCCGCCTCCCCGCTGGCCCGCCCTCCGCGCGCGCCTATACTGGCCGTCGGCCCAGCCCACCTAACGCGGAGACCGACCCCCATGCCGTCGTCCGACCTCGCTCGCGCCGCCGCCTCAACCGCCGCCTCGCTCGCCGCCGTGTTCGCGCTCGCGGCCGTCGTCCCGCGCAACTGCGCCCACGCCCAGGCGGCCGCCGAGCCGGTCGTGGCGATGTTCCGCGGCGGCGCGACGCACGCGGGCGTCTACCGCACTGCGGGCGTGCCGGCGTTCGGCGGGCTCCAGTGGCGGGTGCAGACCGGCGGCCCGGTGCGCTCGTCGCCCACCGTCGCCGGCGGCGTGCTCTACGTCGGGAGCGGCGACGGCTTCGTCTACGCCATCGACGCCGTGAGCGGCGCGGTGAAGTGGCGGCGCGAGATGGGCGGCGCGGTCGCCTCCACGCCCGCCGTCGCCGGCGGCCTGGTGTACGTCGGCGCGGCGGGCGGCAGCTACCGCGCGCTGCGCGCCGCCGACGGCACCGTGGCCTGGACGTTCAAGGCGGGCGCCGAGGTGCCGCTCGCCTGGGGGCTGGAGAGCGGGCAGGTCTACGGATCGTCGCCCGCCATCTCCGGGAGCACCGTGCTGTTCGGTGCCGAGGACGGCAACCTGTACGCGGTGGACGCGCGCACCGGGCGCGAGCGGTGGCGCTTCGCCGCCGGCGCGCGCATCTACGACTCGCCGGCGGTCGCGGGCGGCGCGGTGTTCGTGGGCAGCCAGCGCGGCGTCGTCTACGCGGTGGACCTCGCGTCCGGCCGGGAGCGGTGGCGCTACGCCGTCGCCGGCGCGAGCGACAGCTCGTCCAGGTTCGGCTTCGACCGCACCACGCTCCAGTCGTCGCCGACGGTGGCGGGCGACGCGGTGTACATCGGCGCGCGCGACGGCGTGCTCTACGCGCTCGACCGCGCGACGGGCGAGCTCCGCTGGCGCAACGACCACAAGATGTCGTGGGTGAACAGCACCCCGGCGGTGGACGGCGGGATGGTCTACGCCGGCAGCTCCGACGCCCGCTTCGTCCAGGGCGTGGACGCGGCGACGGGGCAGGAGCGCTGGCGGTCGCCGGCCACCGGCATCGTCTGGGCGTCGCCGGCGGTGGACGACGCGCGGGTCTACGTCGGCGACGGCGCCGGCGTCATGTTCGCGTTCGACAAGGCGACCGGCAAGGAGGCGTGGCGCTACCGCGTGGGCGGCGCGCTCTTCTCGTCGCCGGCGCTGCACGAGGGCCGCCTCTACTTCGGCAGCGACGACGGGGGCGTGTACGCCGTCAACGCGGCCCGCGGGGAGCCGCTCCGCCGCGCCGTCTTCTGGGATACCGCCTACGCCGAGGTGGCGACGATCCCCAACCACCGCGCCGTGCGCGGCTACCTCGCCGACCGCGGCTACGAGGTGCTCGACGCGCCGGCGCTCCAGCGCTTCATGGCCGAGCGGGTGCGGGACCGCGCGCCGAGCAGCGTCGTGTTCGCGATCGATTACGCGCCGCGGCTGGTGGCGCCGGTGGCGGCCGACACGGTGCTGCTGCGCCGCTACCTGAACGCGGGCGGGACGGTGGTGTGGGTGGGGCTCCCGCCGATGCTCTGGCAGATCAAGGACACCGCCGGGCGCTCGCTGGCCGGCCTCGACCGCTCGGCCACCGCCGCCGTGTTAGGCGTCAGGCACCCGCGCGCCAACTTCGACCTGCTCGGCGTCACCCGCGTGACGACGGCCGGCAAGCGGCTCGGCCTCCCCGACTGGTGGCTCGACAGCTGGGCGGCCTCGCCGTCGGACGTGACCACGGTGCTGGCCTACGACGAGCAGGGGCAGGCCGCGGCCTGGACGAAGGACTACGGCGGCCCGCCGGGCTCGGGCTTCGTGCGGCTCTTCGCCGGCACCGGCGCGCCGGGTCGCCCGGCGTCGATGTGGATCCTCCAGACGGCGGCCGAGCTGCGCCCCTCGGCTGCGGCCGCCGGCGGGGGCCAGCCGTGACCGCGCGCCGGGTGGTCCGCGGGGCCGCCGCCGCCGCGGCGGCGCTCGCGTCAGGCACGCTCGCCGCCCAGACGCCGGCCGAGCACGCCAACGCGGCCGTCACCCGCCAGTACGAGACGGTGAAGCTCGCCGACGGCGTCTACGCGTTCATCGCGCCGGAGACGTTCGGCTCCTACGTCGGCGGCAACTCGATGGCGGTGATCGGCGACAGCGCGGTGCTCGTCTTCGACTCCGGCGCCTTCCCGGCGCTCACCCGCCGGATGATCGCCGACATCCGGAAGCTCACCGACCGCCCGGTGCGCTGGGTGGTGAACTCCCACTGGCACCCCGACCACTGGCTCGGGAACGCCGAGTACCGCGCCGCGTTCCCGAACGTCGCGATCGTCAGCACCGCCGACACGCGCGACCACATCGTCAGGCAGGGCGCCGGGTTCGTCCAGGAGCGCCTGGACTCGGCGTCCCTCCAGGCGTTCTTCCGCACCGCGCTGGCGACCGGCAAGCTGCCCAACGGCACCCCGCTGACCGAGGCGCAGCGGCACTACGGCATCGCCACGATCCCGCTCGCGCGCGCGGCCTACCCCGCCTGGCAGGGCGCCCGCGTCGAGCTGCCGAACGTCACCTTCGAGCAGAGCCTCCGCGTGCAGCTGGGCGGCGCGCGCGAGGTGCGGGTGATGTTCCTCGGCCGCGGCAACACCGCCGGCGACGCGGTCGCGTTCGTCCCCGACGCGCGGGTGCTGGCGACCGGAGACCTGGTGGTGGCGCCGGTGCCGTACAGCTACGGCTCCTACCTGGGCGAGTGGATCGAGACGCTCGGCAAGCTCACCGCCCTCGCCCCCGCCGCGATCGTCCCGGGGCACGGCCCGGTGCAGCGCAACACCGCGTACATCGCGCTCGTCTCGCAGGCCCTCACGGCGGCCCGCACCCAGGTCGCCGCCGCCGCGCGGCGCGGGCTGTCGCTGGACAGCACCCGCGTGCTGGTGCGGCTCGACGGCTTCCGCGACCGCTTCGCCGGCACGAGCCAGACCCGCCGCGACAGCTTCGAGCAGGACTTCCTGGGCGGGGCGGTCCAGCGCGCCTACGAGGAGTGGAAGTTCCAGCAGACGCCGACGCCGTGACGGGGCGGGGTTGATGTGACGGGGGGTGGGGCGCGAGGGTTCTTGTTAGAGGCTTGCGTCCCATCACCCGTTCCCCCGCCCGCCATGCTTCTGTCCCGTCGAACGCTCGCGCTCGCCGCCGCGGCCGGCGCCCTCCTCTCGGGCTGCCGGCACAACGACGTCGTCACGGTCCCCGAGGGGGTCGACCCGAGCTGGAGTCTGCGCCCGGCCTTCGTGGACATCGAGCGCAACTCGGTGCAAGCGATCGTGTCGCCCATGACGGCGCGCGTGGGCGTGCCGTTCACGCTCACGATCAACAGCTACGGCTCGTCGAGCTGCACGCGCCTCGGGAACGACCAGGTCGAGACGCGCGGCATGGTCGCCGACATCACGGTGCTCAACTGGGAAGCGCCCGACGGCAGCCCCTGCACGAGGGACATCCGCTTCCTCCCGCACGAGATCGCGCTCCGCTTCACCCAGGCCGGCGACGCCACGGTGCGCGTGCGCGCGCGCAGCCCGCGCACCCAGGAGCTGTTCACCTACGACATGACGCTGCGGGTCGAGCCGTAAGCAGTGGGTCAGTTGAGGGGCGACGGCAACTGCGTTTTGACAGGATGAACAGGATGGACAGGAGGGTGAACAGGATGCAGGGCCCCGGGAGACTGCACTTCCCGGGGCCCTGCATCCTGTTCACCCTCCTGTCCATCCTGTTCATCCTGTCAAAACGCAGTTGCCGTCT
>Ga0126308_10000253_pt1 | contig 16183 bp, 11 predicted proteins | sample Plot55_FD_92533 | JGI IMG/M metagenome (GOLD analysis project Ga0126308, IMG submission 92533) | Serpentine soil microbial communities from UC McLaughlin Reserve, CA, USA - Plot55 | ecosystem: Environmental > Terrestrial > Soil > Grasslands | place: USA: UC McLaughlin Reserve, Lake County... | reverse complement strand
CCTCTCCGCCGGGCACCTCTTCACGGACGTCAACCAGGGGGCCGTGGCCGCCCTGGTGCCGTTCCTCGTCGTAGAGAGGGGCCTCTCTTTGGCGGCAGCAGGCTTGCTCGTCCTGGCGGCTACCCTTAGCTCCTCGGTCGTACAGCCGCTCTTCGGTTATTTTTCGGACCGAAAGCCTCTGCCGGCGCTGATGCCGCTTGGCGTCACGCTCGGCGGCTTGGGGATAGCGCTCACCGGCATCACCTCTAGTTATTCTCTGATTCTAGCCAGCGTTCTCCTCTCAGGCTTAGGAGTTGCTGCGTTTCACCCGGAGAGCGCCCGCTTCGCCAACTACGTTTCTGGCACACAGCGTGCTCGTGGCATGAGCTTTTTCTCCGTCGGAGGCAACGCCGGTTTCGCCTTGGGACCCTTGATCGCCACCCCGTTCGTCCTTTCTTTCGGCCTTCCGGGTACCCTGTTTCTCGTGTTCCCCGCCTCCATAATGGGCCTCGTGCTCTTCCACGAACTGCCCCGCCTTCTCTCGTTCCGGCCCGAAACGGTGAAGGCTAGCGATAGAAGCGGCGCAAAGGCGACGGAGCAGTGGGGTCCCTTTGTGCGTATGATCGGCGCCGTCACCGTGCGCTCGTTCGTGCATTTTGGACTCATCACGTTCGTCGCGGAGTACTACGTACGGGTGCTCGGCTCCTCGACGCTTCTCGCGAATACGGCCCTCTCGGTGATGCTCTTTGCCGGGGGAGTAGGGACCCTTATCGGGGGACCTCTCGCCGACCGGTTTGGGCGGCGTACCGTACTGGCGGGCTCGATGCTTGTGCTATCGCCCCTGATCTACGCCTTCACCCTGTCGGGCCCCTTGACGGGGATGTTCTTTCTCGCCCTCGTCGGGGCTGCTATGATAGGCACCTTTGGGGTCACCGTGGTGATGGGCCAGGAGTATTTGCCCGGGAGTATCGGGGTCGCTGCCGGCGTCACCATGGGGCTCTCTATCGGCCTCGGGGGTGTGGGAGCCCCCATTTTCGGCGCCCTCGCCGATGCCCACGGTCTGCCCACGATGATGCTCGTAGCCTGTGCTCTGCCCCTCGTTGGACTTGCCCTCGCCTTAAGCCTGCCCCGTACGCCCAAGAGACACTTGTCTTCTGCCTAGAGGGCGTAATTCTGTGATAGAAGTACCTAAAACCATTCTTTGTGTTGGGTAACATAAGCAGGCTTAAGTTAGTCTTTTGAGAAAGGTTTGTAGCACCCTTTGAGGTTTTTCTACGCTCTAGGCCGTCTGGACTATCGCTACCGCTGGTTCTTGGTGCTCGCCTGGGGCACCCTCTTAATGGTAGGTTCCTTCTTCGCCCCGAACCTCTCTGACCGTCTTAAAGGCGGCGGTTTCAACGGCGCGGATTCCGAGGCCGAGAGGGTGCAGGAGATCATGCTCGAAGAGTTCGGTGTCTCGCCCGCGACCCTCAGCGTAGTCTTCGAAGGCGACGGCCTCTCCGCCCAGAGCCAGGAGTTTCAGGAGGCGCAAGACGCAGCCCTCGATGAGGTCCGCGAGCTCGACGTGGTGAGCAACGTAACCAGCTACTCGGAGACGAACGACCCCTTGTTTATCTCCGAGAGCGGCGAGAGAAGCTACGCGCTCGTCGGCTTCGATACTCCTCTAGAACAGGCGCAGGGCCTCGTGGACGAAGTACGAGACAAGGTGCGCACCGACGAGCTCAAGACCTACGTCACCGGGGCCCCGGCTGTGTATCTCGATATTACGGAGGCGAGCAACGAGGACATCCGGCGGGCCGAGGAGTACGCGTTTCCTCTGGCGCTCGTGATCCTGGTCATCGCTTTCGGAAGCCTCGTGGCCGCAGGCGTTCCGGTCCTGATCGGGGGTGCGAGCGTCGCCTTGACCCTTACCTCCCTTTACTTTCTCGCTGGCGTTTACGACCTGTCCGTCTTCGTCCTCACCATCTCTACCATGCTCGGTCTAGGCCTTGGGATAGACTACGCCCTCTTCGCTGTGAGCCGCTTTCGCGAGGAGCTGGAGGATCACCCAGTCTCGGAGGCGATACCCCGTACGGTCGAGACGGCGGGGAGGAGCATCTTTTTCTCCGGCACGGCCGTGCTCATAGGCCTTATGGGCCTCCTTTTCTTCCCGTACATGTTCATGCGCTCGATCGGGGTCGCCGGCGCCCTCGTGGTCTTTGTCTCTGTTGCCGCCGCCCTGACCCTCCTGCCGGCCGTACTCGCCATCCTCGGCCACAAGATCAACGCCTTCCCCGTCCGGCGCCGTCGCAGAGAAGGTGCAGGCAGTGGCTTCTGGGCTAGTAGCGCGGAGCTCGTGATGCGCAGTCCTCTGCTGGTGCTGTTGGTCGTCGGCGCTTTGCTCTTCGCCCTCCTATACCCGGCGACGCACATGAGGGTCGGTGTCCCCGAGGCGAGCGTGCTGCCAAACAAGTACGAGTCGCGCCTCGGCGACGACATCTTGAGGGAAGACTTCGACTACGCCAGTCTGACCCCGATGGAGGTCGTGGCGACCCTCTCCGACGACCCCTTGAGCGCTCAGGGACTCGATAAAATCCGCGAGCTCGACGAGCGCATAGGGGAGGTTGAAGGCGTCGAGCGCGTCGAGAGCATCTACACCGTTGGCGAAGGAGCCGCTCGCGAGTACGCCGAACGCCTCGCCGAAACCGAGGAGCAGCTAGAGGGCTTGCGCGGACGGTTTGGTACGGTCCCGCCAGGAGCCGAGGGGCTAGGCTCGCAACTCCCCGAAGGTGTCTCCGCCGACGGTACCGTAACGCCTGAAGGTGTTGCAAACTTTCTCGCGCTCCCGGAGGCCCGGGAATCCGAGGAGATAGAGAGCGCGTTAAACGCCTACACCGCTGGCGACGACAAGGCGCTCCTGCGGGCGGTCACCGAGAGCAGCCCCTACGTCGAGGAGGCCCGGGATACGGTGGAGGAGGTGCGGGACGTGAACGCTCCTAAAGGGACGAGCTTTCTCGTCGGCGGTCTTTCGGCTGGTCAGAAGGACTTTATCTACAACCTCTACGGGAACGTTCCCTACGCGGTCGCCTTCGTGCTCGGCGTGACTTATCTTGTCCTCTTCTTCACCTTCCGTTCGTTCTTCATCCCGCTCAAAGCCGTCATCGTCAACGTCCTTAGCCTCACCGCCAGCTTCGGGGCGCTGGTCTTTGTCTTTCAGGACGGCAACCTCTCGGGCATCTTGGGCTTTACACCCTTGGGCTTCGTTGACGCGACGCTGCCTATCTTGATGTTCTGCACGATTTTTGGGGTCTCGATGGACTACGAGGTGTTCTTGCTCTCGCGTATCCGCGAGGCCTACGAGAGCGGCGAGTCGAACGCCGCGAGCGTCGCCAAGGGCCTGGTGGCGACCGCCGCCATCATAACCTCGGCCGCGGCTATCATCGTGGTTGTGACGGGCGCGTTCGCCTTTACGGGCATCGTCACGACCAAAGCGGTTGGCTTGGGGCTCGCCGTCGCCGTCCTGGTGGACGCGACGATCATACGCGTCTTGCTCGTCCCGGCCACCATGCGCGTCTTGGGAGACTGGAACTGGTGGCCGGGCGGCAGGAAGAGCGTCTTTAAGCGCGGGCCCTAGCGCCGCCCCTCGCCGGCGAGGCGAAGTAGGCCCCGAAGGCGAGCAGCGCGGTTAGGATGTGCAGGATGAGATCTGGGCCACCGAGCGGTAAAAGTCTGAAGAAGTTGGGTAGGATCAACCCCAGCAAGAAGAGCACCAGGTAGAGCACCCCGACTGCCAGGGCATAGGACCTGGCCCCAACGGGACTCCTGTAAGACGCTAACCCCGCCGCCCCGATCCCTATGTGCGCTATGTTGTGGAGCCAGTTGACGGGGAATATGCCTAGCAACAATCCGTTGAAGGGACCTATTACGTTAGGCAAAACCCCCACGAGAAACGGTGCGACCGGGATGAAGCCTAGTATACCCACCAGTAAGTAGACGACCCCGAAGATCTGGGCGAAGCGTTGCGCTATAGTCATATCTCTCCTTTCGTTGCTGTTCTATTACGCCGTATACGCCTACGACGCCGGGGGATCATCTCGACGACCCGCGTTGCTTCGGATTCCTCCACCGGAACACGGTCTAAGCATTCCCTTCCTCGACGCGTGGGAAACCTTCCTCGGCTTGGGTACGACGGCCTAACCCCTTCTCGCTTATCCTGGAGGCCCTTTCGGCCAGCAGAGCGCGAAACCTAGAGTTTCTTACTTGTTTTCGTACCTACGTGTCGCCCGGCGCTTCGGGGTAGGCCCCGATAAGGCTGACGTAAGGGCAGTATTCCTCGAGGGCTTCCAGCGCTCGCGCCACCCGCTCCTCTTCGGGGTGCCCCTGAAAGTCCGCGAAGAACACGTACGTCCACATCCGCCGGCGACTGGGCCGACTCTCGATGCGCGTCAGGTTGATCCCCTCTTGTGCGAAGGCCGAGAGCGCGTCTTTTAAGATGCCGGGCCGGTCCTTGACCGAGAAGACAACGCTCGTCTTGTCCTGGCCCGTGGGACCTGCCCACGAGCGCCCGAGCACGATAAAACGCGTCGTGTTGGCCCGGGCATCCTGGATGTCGCGGGCGAGGACCTCAAGCCCATAAACCTCTGCGGCCAAAGTGCTCCCTACGGCGCCCACCCACGGCTCCTGCGCTGCCCTCCGGGCAGCCTCCCCTGTTGAATCGACCTCCTCATGGGTTGCGCGTGGTAGTTCGTGCCTGAGCCAGGTCGCCGCCTGGGCCAGGGCCATCGGATGGGAGTAGACGGTCTTTATGTAGTCTAAGCTCTCCTCTCTAGAGAGCAGGTTCTGGGAGATCGGGAGGTATACCTCGCCACAGATCTTCAAGGGGCTCGCCATCAGCTCGTCCAGAGTATGGGTCACGGCCCCCTCCATCGAGTTCTCCACCGGCACGACCCCGTGCTGGGCCTCGCCACGCTCGACCTGGGCAAAGACCTCCGAGACCGTCGCGTGCGGCTCAAACTCGACGCTCGTCCCGAAGGTCCGCCGCGCCGCCTCGTGCGTGAAGGTGGCCTCGGGCCCAAAGTAGGCGACCTTCAGCGGTGCTTCGAGGGAGATGGAGGAGGAGATTATCTCTCGGAATACCGCCTCTAGGCCGGTTTTGGGGAAGTCCCCCTGACTCAGGAAGGAGATCCGGTCGAGCACCTTGCGCTCCCTGGCCGGGGCGTAGGCCTCCAGGCCTTCCTCGAGCTTTATCTGTCCTACCCGGCGCGCAAGCCGCGCCCGTTCGTCGAGGAGCCGTACTATCTCTTTGTCCACCGCGTCTATGCCAGCCCGCAAGCCTTCTAGCTCCTTGGGGGTACCAGCAGCGCCTTCCTCAGCGAACACGCGCGACCCCCGAAATGCCGAGGGTTTTTACGCAACCGCTAAAAAGGGCAAACATCTGGTGGAGAACCTCCCGTGAGATCTGGCACACATAACCTGGATGGTGGAGAAACGTGGCTGCGCCTTTTGGCGGCACGCTTCTCCTAAATAAATCGCCGGGCGACGAGTCGAAAGTTCGTGTACCCCCCGGTGGGAGCCTCTGTTGCTCGGGTGTACATAGCGTGGATCAAGGTACCAAACTGGTTTGCGTTCGTCAAAAATTGGCTAACCAGCGTCTCAACCGGTTGGCATCTTGAGAAAGAGATCTCGGGAGAAACTACTGCGCGCGGATGCCACGCTCCTACGGGAGGGCCCCCAGCGTGAGGCTACTTTTGTGCGGCACGAAAGTAGCCTCATGTTTGAGGCGGCTGACTGGCTGAAAGCTACAACAAGATAAGCAGGACGGCCACGACCGCGGCTAGGCCGAACCGGTAGTAGGCGAAAGCGCGCAAGGAGTGGTCGGCGAGGTAGTTCAGGAGGAACCTTATGGCGAGGTACCCCACTACGCCGGAGGAGATGCACCCGGCCGCGAAGAGCAGCGCTTCGTAAGCGCTTATCCCCTCGGCGGTGGCCTCGCCGAGGCTCAAGAGCGCGGCGGCGGCGGTGATGGGGACGCTCATCAGGAAAGAGAAGCGGGCCGCCTCGTCCCTGCGCAAGCCCAAGAACAGTCCCAGGGTGATGGTTGCTCCGGAACGGGAGATGCCGGGGACGAGCGCCGCCGCTTGGGCGAGCCCTATCCCGACCGCCTCCCCCATGCTCAACTTTGAGGCCCGCCGTCTCTTGAGCCCCACTGCCTCGCCGACCATAAACAGCGCCCCCACCAGCACCAAATTGACGACGACGACCCACGGCGAGCGTACAACCGTTGCGAAGAAATCCTCGAAAAAGAACCCGATAAGGCCTGCCGGGACGGTTGCGACCAGTATCAGATAGGCCATGCGTTGTTGGGTGTCCGAAAGGTCTGGTCCTCTAAGAGACCGCAAGAAGGCGCGCAACATTCCCAGGAGGTCCCGCCAGAAAAACGAGACTACGGCAAGCACGGTGCCCGTGTGTACCGCTGCGTCGAAAGAGAGCCCGAATCGATTCTGGTCCAACCCCAAAAAATATTGCCCGAGGAGTAAATGCCCCGAGCTGGAGACCGGCAGAAACTCTGTAAGCCCCTGCACTATGCCTAAAAATATAGCTCCTATAAGCTCCAGCACTACCAGACGCTCCTCGCTTCTTCTGCGGACCCGAGCGCACAGCTTAGCAGCTAGTGAACCCGATGAACGGGTTTTCTAGTTCTACTTTGCCTCAACGTCCTCGCGAAGCCGCCGAAGGTGCCCAAGAATGAGACTCGGCCGCTCAAGAGGAAGCAGGCGGAGGTGCTAGGCGCGGGATGTGCCGACAACTTGTGCTTTTGTGGTTTTTTGTAGTGCCTGAGGTGGGACTCGAACTCACCCTTAAGGCGGGGAATCTAATTTTGAGTACTGCTCAGTCCGTTTGTTGCCGGTTTAGTTGCTAGCTGTCGGCTTATTCAAGCGACATTTCCACATGCAGAGTTGCTCGCTGTTTACCGTCGTTTGGTGGGTTGGTGCACCAACTGATGTATTACGCCGACCTCAGATTTCTTGTTGTGCCTCTTCGAGGTCGAGATCCCGCTCGATGCGGCGTCGCACCCTGTCGCTGATACGCCCTTCGTCTCTAAGTCGTATCAGCTCCTCCCGTTCCGCGCTTAGAAGCTCCTGCGTGAAGCGCTGGTACGCTGCGAAGCGGTCCTCGGGCTCGTCCTCCTCCTCGTTTTGGGGGTGACCGGTGTAGCGGGCGAAAAAACGGCGGCGGCGATGCTCGTAAAGTTCCCGCAGTCTCTGGGCCGTGTCCTCACGAACCCATTCCTCACCCTCGAGCTCCTCGATCTTCTCGAGTACCGCCTCTTTCACCCTTAGCCGTGCCTCGTTCTCCTCGTTCTCCTCCTCGACGTCGCTATCTAGGCCTAGACGGCGGACGAGAAACGGCAGGCTCAGGCCTTGTAGCACCAGCGTGACCAGAATGACGCAGAAGGTAAGGAAGATGATCAGATCCCGCCCGGGGAATGGTTCTCCGCTCCCCGTAGTTAGGGGAAGTGAGAGCGCGGCGGCTAAGGAGACGGCTCCTCGCATACCCGCGTAGGCGACAAAAGTGACCTGTTGCCAGGGAGGAAAAGGATTACGTGCCCGTATGTGGCGGCTGAGGCGGCGGGGGAGATAGGCCATCGGAAATGCCCACACCAGGCGCGTGCCGACCACCACCGAGCTCACGAGCACCGCATACAGGATCAGCGTCACCGGGGATTCGTTGGAGAGTTCACCAAGGATAGTGGGAAGCTGCAAACCGATGAGGATGAACAGCAGCGAATTCAATAAAAAGTCCATAACCCACAGCACCTCGAACACCTGTAGACGGTTACGTGGCTCGGTCATTTTGGGAGATTGCACGCCGAGATAGATCCCCGCCGTAACTACGGCGAGCACACCTGAGGCGCCGAGCTCCTCCGCTGGAAGGTAAGCGGCGTAGCCGGTAAAAAGCGCGATCGTGGTCTCCACGAGCGGGTCCCCCACCCGTGTCCGCACGTGTGAGATTACCCACCCCACCGACAAGCCGACCACCGCTCCCCCGATTGCACTGACCACGAAATCCGATCCCGCTTCGAAGATCGAAAAACTTCCTGCCACGACGGCCGCCACGGCCGTGCGGTAAAAGGCCAACGCGGTCCCGTCGTTGATGAGGCTCTCGCCCTCGAGGATGGTCACGACGTTGTGAGGCAGTCTGAGACGCTGTGCGGTGGCGGCGACGGCAACCGGGTCGGTGGGCGAGACGACGATCCCGAGAACGAAAGCCACGGGCCACGGAAGCCCGATGACCAGATGTCCTACTACAGCCACCGTGACGGTCGTGAGCAGCACCAGACCGATGGCCAGGAGCCCTATCGGCCTGAGCTGAGCCTTTAGGTCGTGCGGCGAAGAGAAGAAAGCCGCCGTGTAGAGGAGGGGCGGTAGGAAGATCAGCAAGACCAGCTCCGGCGGCAGCTCGATCGCGGGCAACCCAGGGACGAGGCTTAAGGCGAGACCCCCGATGACAAGGAAGATCGGGTACGGCATCCTGGCGAGGTGGGCGAGCAGCGCAAAGCCTGCTACGGCGACGAGCAACCCGAAGATTATGAGCTCCAAATGCGCAGGCATCACACTCTACTTACTTCCCCGAACGCTCTTCCTAAAACGATTCGACCTGAGAGATTGACAGCCCCCTCTGCTTCTCTTCTCGAGAAGAAGCAGCAAGTGTCGCTACCCTATACCAGGTCGGCTATACGGGAAGTGTCGCCATACATACAGCTTTTTGCATAAGGGATTTCACGCCTTCAATACAAGCGTGGTACTCGACTCGTTGCATCTCACGAGTACAGCTTGCCCAGGTGGTAGGCTCTCTATAGAAGGCAAACGCTACCCTATGCACCTCGGAGGCAAATTAATCGCCCTGCCGCAAACCGGCCATCTATCGAACTGCGCAGTTCGCACTATTAGCCTTATTAGTATGTGGGATATAGTCAGGACGTGGGCTTGTAGGTCCCCGTTTGGTAGAGCGGGAGGAAGGAGAAAACCGTGTCGCAGACACCGCAGGTCAATCTGTTCGACCCTGCCTTCAAGGCAAATCCCTACCCCACCTACGCTCAGCTGCGCGCCACCGTCCCTATCCATCGCACTACGCTGCCGGATGGGCGGAGCGTGTGGTTGGTTACTCGTTATGATGACGTCTTTGCCGGGTTGAAAGACGAACGTTTCGTTAAGGATTGGCGAGACGCTCTAACCCCCGAACAACTCGCCCAAGTGCCACCGATACCGGAGGTGATGAAGCCTTTAAGCAGGAATATGCTCGCTACGGATTCTCCTGATCACACACGGTTGCGCGCTTTGGTTTCAAAGGCGTTCACACCGCGCTTGGTCGAGAGGATGCGGGGACGCGTCCAGGCGATCGCTGAGGCGTTGCTAGACGCGGTCGAGACAAAGGGGAGATGGACCTGATCGACGACTACGTATTCCTACTGAGTGAAGGTTGAGATACGAGAAGTAGAGCGCTGTTGACGAGATGTTGCCAGTACATACCAACACCAGAGGATAGGACATGCGCATAACTATCGTAACGATAGGCTCACGGGGCGACGTGCAGCCCTACATAGCTCTGGGGCTAGGATTAAAGAACGCCAACCACGAAGTTCGCTTAGCTACAAGCGCTAATTTCGAGACACCCATACGCCACCGGGGCTTAGATTTTTACCCTATAGAAGGCGATCCTCAAGCGATGCTGCAAAGCGAAACGGGGCAAGACATGCTGGACGCCGGTAGCAATCCTTTTCTTTTCACACGCCGCTTCTTCAGCATGCTCGCGTCGCAAATGCAGCAACTTCTAATGGACTGCTGGGAGGCATGCCAGGGCACCGAAGCCATAGTGTTTTCGTTGACCGGTTTCTACGTCGGCTACCATGTTGCAGAGAAGCTTAAAGTACCTTTCTACTCAGCCTACTTGCAGCCCATCCACCCGAGCCGTTATCTGGCCAGCGTCTTGTTCCCTGACGCACCCGGCTGGTTGCCCCTTAGAGGTAGCTACAACTTACTGACCCATGCGTTGGGAGGGCAAATGGTCTGGCAGCTGCTTCGCAGGGCAACCAACAACGCACGCAGGGAGATTCTGGGTCTACCACCCATATCGCTTAAGGGTCCTGTCGGACGGCTTATAAAGCAACATCACCCCTACCTTTACGGCTTTAGTCCCACCGTCTTGCCCAAGCCGATCGACTGGGGTGCCCACACTAATATTACCGGCTATTGGTTCCTGGACCACCCGCCCGGCTGGCGACCACGAACCGATCTGCTCGATTTCTTAGAGTCCGGCCCACCGCCGGTATACGTTGGTTTCGGCAGTATGAACAACCGTAACCCCGAGGAAAGTACGCAACTAGTGTTGGACGCGTTGATGAGCTCTCGACAGCGGGGTATCTTGCTTACCGGTTGGGGTGGTTTGAGCAACACTGATCTGCCGGACAACGTCTTCAAAGCGGACGAGGTTCCTCACGATTGGCTCTTCCCACGTGTAGCAGCGGTTGTGCACCATGGTGGCGCAGGCACGACCGCTGCCGGCCTAAGAGCCGGCGTTCCCTCTGTCACCGTTCCTTTCTTTGCCGATCAAAACTTTTGGGGACAACGAGTCCACCAGTTGGGGGTTGGCCCCAAGCCTGTACTACGTAAGAAGCTATCAACAGAACGGCTAGCAAACGCTATTCGTGTTGCTATAAACGATGAGGGTATGCGTAAGCGCGTAGCAGTACTAGGGGCACACATACTAACCGAGGACGGGGTAGCGCAAGCGGTCAAGGCTTTTTCTTCAGTGAATACGGGATAGTTTTTGCCGACGAGACTAAGCTGTAACCGCCTTGCTCAAACCACGCCGACTTGGACTCTTCAAGAAACTGCTGAGGTAATAAGGCACAAGCCGCGTTTCTTCCGAGCAGCTCCACAGACTGCGAGATTTCGTTCGGGAGGATTACGAGTCAGCGTGTGGGGGGTATGAGGTAGAATCCCCGTTAGAGCAGCTGGACGAGATGGTTAGAGCGCATTGATAAGAGCCACCCCTGTCTGCTGTGCCGAAACCAAAAGCTCATCATATCTAGCTTGAGATTGCGGAAACTTAAAAAACCCATTGCTGATAATTCTTGGAGGCCACCAGGCCTCGTCGCATGGGTCTGCGAGGTGCGCGGCGATTAGGTCGGCGTAGGCCTGCATCCCCTGGAGCGTGAGGTGGATACAGTTCCTCTCGACGAATTCGGGGTGCTTGGCGCATGCAGCCTACCGATCGACGAGCAGTGTGTTCGGGTATCGCTGCGCCCTGGCGGCCAGCACAGGGTTGTTCGGTACCGCAATCGGATCCTTCACGCCAGGCGGGACCGTGTTGTTTACTATAAGACTTTGCCTACGCCCGCGAGCACCTGCATCATCTCATCGAACGTCTCGGTGGTGAAGGGATCGTTGTTGCCGATGTGGACGACTACCACGTCTCCGAGCTGACAGAACGAAGCCCCTGACGAGGCAACCTGGGCTGTACGCGCTTATCGCTTGGTAGAGGCGTCGGAAGGGACACGGTACGCTGAGGAGTCTTCAGAAGGTTCGTAGGTAGTAGAGCTGTCTGTGGCCTCGAGTGGACCGGAGCGTTCTTTGACCTGCGTCGTGGCTACATCGAAGGGCTCAAGGACCTGTATGCCTTGCTGGGCTAAGTTGGGCTGGGCTAAGCTGGGGGGTCTCCTCTCCTTCCGTCTTAAGTAAGTCAAAGAACGCGCGCACACGCCTCACCTCTTCCAGAGTGTCCGAAGCGTGAGAGATCTTCTCTTCCTCATAGCCTACGATCCCATCGCAGCCCTCCCAGGCCTTCCTTATCTCGTCCTCTAGGAAGCGTACGGTCTCTTCGGTCTTCTCCTTAGCCTCCTTTTGCCGGTTGCGGGCGAGCTCTATTTCAGAGCTGAGCTTCGACACCTGTGCCCGGGTAGACCTATCGAAGTTAGAGAGCTCGATGCCGGCAGCAACTAGTGCCCCTCGTACAATGCGGGCCGCGCTTTCCTGGGAGACATCTGGTGGCAGGTCGTCAATTATCTCAGCGGCACGCTCAACAGTGAAGTCCCGTGGTTGCTGCTCCTCTTTAGGCTCTTCCCTCCTCTTAGACCTCCTTGTCTCTATCTCCGTGACCGAGTAGGTGCTGAGTTCGTCCTCACCCGCATCTCTCCAGAGTAGCTTCGAGAGGAAGCCATTGTCGCTCATATCTCTTTTTCCCCCTCCACGTTCATCTTCTACAGTTCGGAGGTATTTTAACCCTCGTCCAAACCTCTAAGTTGCTCAGAGGAGCCGGGAAGTTGTTACGCGCGCTGGGGTGGGGCCAAGGTCTTGAGCGGTTTCATGTAGACAACCTCCAAAGGTTGTGGATAAACAAATTAGTTGCCCTAGAGGAGCCCCTCACAGAATACGCAGCGACCATTACAGGCCAAGAAACTTTTAGGCTCAAGCATGGTTTTAGGCTGGTAGGAGGTGTTAGTGCAGGTTTCCAGTAATTTCCGGTAGTTTCAAACAACCGCTTATTGACGTCGAGGTCTCAGAATATCTAAGGCGAGTTCGCATAATTTGCGTTGCACACCGTCTGGGTCGGGGTTTTCCGGTTGTGCAGGCTCTTTGCCGCTTGCTATTTACAGCCTTGCGACGATCCTGGTCCTGGTGCACGATGGGCTCATGAAGCTTGTTCGGAAAGATCTGCGCAAGGGGGTGTTGGACGCCGTACTGCCGTCGATCGAAAAGGTAAACAAGCCGTGCGTCGAAGTCACTTAGCCATAGTTCTAGTCTTGGCGGTGCTAATCGCCCTCGGGTTTTGCATCGCCGTTGCTAAACTGGAAGTTAGAATCCCTGATGAGAGTGACCTAGGTGTACCGGATAAACTGCAAGAGAGCACTCTTAATGCGGGTGACGTAGATGAGCAGGAATTCGAGATGGGCCTCATCGGGGATATCCCATACAACTTCGAGGAGCAGCGTAAGACTGAGGTGCTCTTCGGCCGGATGAACGGGCAGAAGCTGGCTTTCGTCGTCCACGTCGGCGATATCAAGAGCGGTAGCTCGCCGTGCACCGACGAAATTTTCTTCCGTGAGAGGGAGCGATTCGAGAACTCTGCCAACCCCCTCGTCTATGTTCCCGGCGATAACGAGTGGACAGATTGCGACCGCACCGGCTACGATCCTGTCGAGCGACTCGAGCGGTTGCGCGAGATCTTCTTTGCGGGCGACGAGTCGCTCGGCGAGGAGACGATTTTTCTCACCCGTCAGAGCGCCGCTTACCCTGAGAACGTACGCTGGACCTACGGGGATGTGACCTTCCTGGGCCTGAATGTTCCAGGCGGCGACAACAATCGCGGACGGACGCTGGGCGAGTACGCGGCTCGCAACGAGGCTGACCTAGAGTGGATCCGCGAAGGCTTCGACCATGCCCAGGCCGATGGGAGTAGCGCGGTGATGATCGTCATCCAAGCCAACCCTGGCTTCGAGCTACCCTCCGAGGTGTACACTGGCTACAAAGATTTCCTCGTCGCCCTCGAAGAGGAGGTTGTCGCCTTCGGCAAGCCAGTTGTCCTCGCGCACGGTGACACTCACACCTTCCGGGTGGACAAGCCTATGACCTCCTCGACTACCGGAGAGCGCGTCGAGAATTTCACCCGCGTCGAGACCTTCGGCAGCCCCGACGTGAACTGGGTCCGCGCCACGGTAAACACCTCGGACCCCGACCAGGTCTTTACCTTCCAGCCAGAAATTATCGAGGAGAACACCGCCGGCGGAAGGCCGTAGTGGTCTACCCATGAACCTCATTTCGTCTAGGCGCGGTGCGGTTCACCTTAAGCTTTAATACATCGCCGTAGAACGAGCCCTACTCTACTGCTCGCCCTACACGTGTGTGCCTGAGGTCGGACGGGTCAGGTTATAAAGCATAAAAGATGAGGACTGCCGCAGCCGCCACGAAGAGCACCAAAACCGAGATGAGCAACGTCGCTGCAAGCCGGTATCGCCAGCGGCGCTTTCGAAACTGCCGCCGATCGCTTCGCCGCGCGATCTGCTTTTCGAGCCTTCGAGAAGACATCAAGTTAATCCAACACAAAATCCCTTCACCCCCTTCTCGTTGAGAAGGATGGGCCAATATAACGCCCAACCTAGGGGCACTGTAAAACCTTAACGCGGTCCTTGAGTTTTTAAGAACACACCTTCTAGGCGGCTCGGTGAAATAGAGGAAATGGCAGCCCCTGGCGGTAGGTTAGGACTAAACCAAAAGAGCACTGCTGTGGGGTTGCGCCTGGGCGCACCTCGGGCAACAATAAAGAGAGAACCCGGCTCGGCTGGGCTTTCTAGTAGGTCATGTGTAGGAGGGAGTGCCAGCCGGGCAGATGAGAATATATTGTGCTAGCTCCTACCCCCGCTACATAACTACTAAACATAGCCTTTAGCCAGCTCGTTTCTTAGAAAGAAACACGCGCTGGTGCAGCAGGCGCACCTACTCTTTCGGCCTGTGGCTAATACGTCCTGGCTCTCTTTTGCCCTTCAGCTTCCGAGAAGATCCCTTATCTGCTTCCTGATAAAGAACCCTCTTAATAAGTAGTCCTCTACACCTAAGACCCTTTCGCAACTGTTAGAAACGGTTCTCATACGTGATCACTTGGCTCTATGTAATAGCCGTAAACACTGCGACAACCACCGATACAGCTAAGAGAACCACCACCCCGTCACCAAAGCGGCTCAACACCATTACCCCTATTTCCTTGCCTGTCATCGTATCTCCTATCTCTACAGTAGTAGTGCGTAGGGTTCGTGAACCCTACGCACTGTATAAGCAGTTGGCTCCAGAACGTATCCGGTACCAGGGTTTTTTTATCCTCCGCCCAAGCGTACCCCGAGTGAGCTTTCTCTAAGCACACAGGGGGCTTGTTAAGCTATGGTAGGTGCGATTCTGAGAAGACCACTTCTAGGCAGCTCAACCCCTTTACGGAGAAAATAGAGGCATAGCAAGCTTAGCTGGAGGAGTGACTTGTGGTATGCCAACGCTTCTCACTTCGGAGCCATTACCCAACCCTCTGAGGTACCCCCGCTGCATCTGTGCCAGAGGCATCAATGCTATGAATCCTCGGCATGCCCAGAGGCCCCCACATCCTCCAGGAAGCCTTCGCGCTTTCAGCGATTGGGTATCACCATCTGCTTATAGCCGTCTATTCCCTCTGGTAGAACTTACTCATCCACCCGCGGCTCTTGCATACTGGCACCGTCCTTTCCCAACGTAACTGTAAGAAGCAGTACGTTACCGATGGTCGTCTGTCACCCCTCGTTAGTGGAAGCCTAACTTCCCAGAACACACCTTCCAGAAACCCTCTGAAGAGGGGTCGAAGTAACACTTCGATCACGCTTTTTATTGATTAAGGATGGCGAAACAGGGCTTATTCACCCTGTTTTGGGGTCTCACAGGGCCTCAGTTTAGGGCCTATCCGGATGTTTCAGACAGTCTCTCCAGGGGGGTCCGTGAATAGGTTACAAGCCCCTGGCTACCTCACGGCATAGCTAGGGCCAAAGGGAATTCACAAAGTCTTTGTCGATGCTAATAAAGTAATGGTTGGCTCAGTACAAAATGGGGGATGAATGAAGCCGCTGTGATGGGGTGCCCTTGTAGGAGGGGGGATCGACCCTAGCCCGGTGTAATAACTCAAACTATACACCCGAACGACCAAACCTATAGTACCAGAAAGGAACTAGAGCCCAGATAAGGAGCCCCGGCCTTTCTTTTGCCCTCGGTTTCCTAGAACACACTTTCCAGGCAGCCCGTGAACAGTAACACGCCCCTACCCTCGCCGGAGTTGATAAGATCGCTTCGGCGTCTTTCTTGTATCTAACATCACGTTGTTGCTGTACACTAGTACCGTCCGTTCTGGACGGCGGTGGGGACAACCATCCTGGTTCCCTTGAGTGCGACAATTTCCCCCCACCGCCCCTTAAGCCAGTAGACGGAGCCACGGGCAAAAGAAGGGCTCGGGTGGTAGCAGAAAACTTAATCGATAGATTCTTTGACATTCTCCGAGCCCTTAGAGACTGTACCGACCAACCCACGCTCTTAAACCAGCCCGGCGTCTCAGTATGAACGTTGGGTAGGGGATACGCCTCAAGCTCTGCCGGGCCTTGAGTAGCAAATACTTCTTCAGCTTCCCTCTAATGAGGGGCTCCGAACAAGCTAATAAAAGTGCT
>Ga0126308_10000252_pt1 | contig 16195 bp, 16 predicted proteins | sample Plot55_FD_92533 | JGI IMG/M metagenome (GOLD analysis project Ga0126308, IMG submission 92533) | Serpentine soil microbial communities from UC McLaughlin Reserve, CA, USA - Plot55 | ecosystem: Environmental > Terrestrial > Soil > Grasslands | place: USA: UC McLaughlin Reserve, Lake County... | reverse complement strand
GTCACGCTGGGCACCTTCGCCCTGTTCCAGGGGCTAGCCTACGGCGCGACCGGGGCGGAGGCCGTCTCCAACTTCCCGAACTGGTTCGCCTACTTCGGCCAGGCCTACCTCGGGCCGGTACCGGGCCAGCTCTTCATCTTCGTGGTGGCCGTGGCGGTGGTTTGGGTGATACTGTCCCGCACCCGCTTCGGACGCTACGTCTACGCTATCGGCAACAACGAGGAGGCGGCTCGTTTCTCTGGTGTACCCATCCGGGGGGTCAAGCTCGCCCTCTACGCGGGCATCGGGCTGCTGGTAGGCATGGCGGCGGTGATCTACACCTCAAGGGTCTCTACGGCGCGGGGCGACTCGGGATTGGGATTGGAGCTGGACGTGATTTCCGCTGTCGTCCTGGGCGGGGCCAGCATCTACGGCGGCTCCGGGACGATAGCCGGCACCGTGCTCGGCGTGCTCATCATCGCGACGCTACGCAACGGCCTCACCCTGGCCGGCGTGCCCAGCACCTGGCAGCTCTTCGTGTTGGGCGTCCTGCTCCTGGTGGCCGTGTTCCTCAACGAGTTTTTCCGCAGAAGGGAGGAGTGAACCCTATTCAAAGAAGGAGAGCGCCCGTGACAGATAGCGGTGTGTACCGAGAAGGAGGAGAGAGCGTGTCCAGACTCAGGTGGGGGTTCAGGAGCGTCAGTGCAGCCTTGTTGCTGGCATTGGCCCTGGTCATTGCGGCCTGCGGGGTGGGCCAGCAGGGGCCGTCCCAGGGAGGGGGCGGCGGGGGTCCAACCAAGATCTGCATGATGCCCAAGCTGGTCGGTATCCCTTACTTCAACGCTTCTGAGAAGGGAGCCAAGGAGGCGGCAGGGGAGCTGAACATCGAGCTCGTCTACGACGGACCTACCGAGGCCAAGGCCGCGCTCCAGTCGCAGATGATCGAGCAGTGGATCCAGCAACAGTGCAGCGCCATTACGGTTGCCGCCAACGATCCCAACGCCCTCGCCCCCGCCATGAAGAAGGCCGGCGATGCCGGCATCAAGACCGGGGCCTGGGACGCCGATGTGGCCAAGGACGCCCGCGACGTCTTTGTGAACCAGGCGACCTTCGAGGCCATCGGCTACAAGCTAGTGGACGTCATGGCAGAGCAGACCGGTGGCAAGGGTGAGTTCCTCGTCGTGACCGGCTCGCTCACCGCCCCGAATCAAGTTGCCTGGCTCAAAGCGATGAAGGAGCGCATGAAGGAGAAGTACCCCGACATGTCTATAGCCTCCGTCCAGCCCGGGGAGGAGGATCTCCAGAAGGGTATCGACATAACCAAGAACTACCTCCAGGCTAACCCCGACACGGCCGGTGTCTTCGGCATAACCTCCGTAGCCCTGCCGGGTGCGGCCGAGGCGGTCAAGCAGATGGGCCGCGGGGGCGAGGTCGCCGTTACCGGCCTCTCGACCCCGAACGAGATGAAGCCTTACGTCAACGAGGGGGTCGTGGACCAGTTCGTCCTCTGGAACCCCATAGACCTCGGCTACCTGGCATTGTACGTCGCCAACGCCCAGGTCAAGGGCAACCTGCCCAAGTCCGGGACGTTCAAGGCGGGCCGCCTGGGCGAGGTGAAGATGATAGCCTCAGACGAGGTCCTTCTGGGGCCGCCGCTCGTGTTCAACAAGGAGAACATCGCCCAGTACGACTTCTAGGAAAACACCCGCGCCGGCGCCTCCTCAGCGAGAGGCGCCGGCGTTCAGCCCGGAGAACAGGTGGGCATCGAGCCGGACGAACCGCTGCCATCTGGCCGACGAGCATGGTCGCTGATGAGGGGTGATATCCGTGCTGCGAGTACGTCGAGATGTACCGGTGAAAAGGAAGGTAGGATTTTGGAGAGCACGAACGAGCGGGCCTACGACGTCCTGGCCGAGCTTCTCTCGAATAGCGGAATGGATGTGGCCGGCGTGGGAGAGCGCCTGCGCTCCCAGCGGGTGGAGACCCCGTCGTGGGGCTATGGCAACTCGGGGACCCGCTTCAAAGTCTTCCCGCAGCCAGGTGTGCCGCGCGACCCGTTCGAGAAGCTCGCGGACGCCGCCGAGGTCCACCGGCTCACCGGCATCTGTCCCTCGGTAGCCATCCACATCCCCTGGGACAGGGTCGATGACTACGGGGAGTTGAAGGAGTACGCGGGCTCGTTGGGGATGAGGATCGGGGCTATCAACCCCAACCTTTTCCAGGAAGTGGACTACAGGCTCGGGAGCGTCTGCAACCCCGACCCCGCGGTGCGGCGCAGGGCCACAGACCACCTCATCGAGTGTGTCGAGATCGGCCGCGAGGTTGGCTCGGACGTGCTCTCGTTGTGGTTCGCCGACGGCACGAACTACGCCGGCCAGGACTCCTTCGTCGAGCGCCGGCACAGGATGCAGGAGCATCTCTCCGAAGCCTACAGGGTGATGCCGGAGAATATGCGCATGCTGCTCGAGTACAAGTTCTTCGAGCCGGCCTTCTACCACACCGACCTCTCCGACTGGGGCACCGCTGTGACCATGTGCCAGAAGCTCGGCGAGAGGGCGCAGGTCCTGGTGGACCTTGGCCACCACGCGCAGGGGGTCAACGTCGAGCATATCGTGGCGCTGTTGCTCGAGGAGGAGAGGCTCGGTGGCTTCCACTTCAACAACCGCAAGTACGCCGACGACGACCTCATCGTGGGCTCCATCAACCCGTTCGAGCTCTTCCTGATCTACGTCGAGCTGGTGGAGGCCGAGGAGAGCACCCGCATCAACTACATGATAGATCAGGCCCACAACATAGAGGCCAAGATAGAGGCCATGATCCTGAGCGTCACGAACCTCCAGGAAGCCTACGCGAAAGCCCTGCTGGTGGAGCGGGCGGCGCTCCAAGAGGCGCGCCACGCGGGCGACGTGCTGCTTGCACACCGCCTGCTCCTCGACGCCTACGCGACGGACGTGCGTCCCCTATGCGCCAGGGTCCGCGAGGACCTCGGCGCCTCGCCAGATCCCATCTCCTCGTTCAGGGAGAGCGGCTACCTCGAAAGGGTAATAAACGAGCGCGGAGAGGGAGTCGGAGCCGGGTGGGGCTAGTCGAATAGGCGAAGACTTAACGAGGTAGCAACCGACGAGAGAGGATTCGGAGCAGATGGAGACGAGGATGCCAGGAGCCACCGAGAACCTGTGGGACGCACGCAAAGCTGAAGGTCACTCCGACCTGGTAACTTTAGCCTACCGATCAAACCTTTTCGGGCGTGACCGCGCGGTGGCCAACTACGGGGGCGGAAACACCTCTACCAAGGCCAAAGAGAGAGATCACGCCGGCCGTAAGGTGGATGTGCTCTGGGTCAAGGGGTCAGGCACAGACCTGGCGACCATAGAGGCCGAGCAGTTCACAGGCCTGAAGCTCGATGAGATCTTGCCGTTGGAGGAGCGAGAGCAGATGAGCGACGAGGAGATGGTCTCATACCTCGCGAGCTGCCAGCTCAGGCCAGACATGCCGAGGGGTTCCATAGAGACGCTCCTGCACGCCTTCGTTCCTCATCCGCACGTCGACCACACGCACCCGGACGCGATCAACATGATCTGCTGCTCGGAGGGTGGTGAGGAACTCGCGGCGGAGTGCTTCGGGGAGGAGGCGGTCTGGATCCCCTACATAAGGCCAGGCTTCACCCTATCGAAACAGGTGGGAGAAGCCGTCCGCAATAACCCGACCGCGAGGTTCATCCTCCTCGCGAAGCACGGGCTGGTCACCTGGGGCGAGACCCACGAGGAGAGCTACTCCAGGACCATCGAGGCCATAAACCGGGCCGCCGAGCTCGTCGCCAGCAGGGCCGCAGAGCCTTTCGGCGGACGGAAGATCGAGCCGCTCGCGCCTGAGCGTAGGGAGGCGCTGCTCGCCGGGGTCCTGCCCGCGCTGCGCGGCGCGCTCTCGTCCGGCACCGGCGACCTTGAGATCTCCCACAAGATCCTGCGCGCCGACCACACCTCGGAAGACGTCCTGGAGTTCGTGTGCGGGCGCGACTCGAAGGAGCTCTCCCAGGTCGGGGCGGCCTGTCCCGATCACCTGGTGCGAACGAAGGTAAAGCCCCTCTGGGTGGACTTCGACCCGGGGACGGAAGGCCCCGAGGAGTTGAAGGTGAAGCTCCGTGAGGGCGTGGAGGCGTACCGCTGCGAGTACGAGGCATACTTCTCGCGCCACGAGGAGGCAGACGAGGAGATGTTCGACCCCAACCCGAGGGTCGTCCTGATCCCCGGGGTTGGTCTCGTCGCCGCCGCGAAGAACGCCAAGGAGGCCGGTCTCTCCAGGGACTTTGCCTACAGGGCTATAAACGTGATGCGTGGCGCACACGCCCTTGGAGGCTACGTCTCCCTCACTGAGGAGGAGAGCTATCGGGTGGAGTACTGGCCACTCGAGCTCTACAAGCTCACCCTGGCCCCGCCACCCAGGGAGCTCGCCGGCAGGGTCGCCTTCGTCACCGGTGGGGCGGGCGGCATAGGTAGCGCCGTTGCCCGGGCCCTAGGCTCTCAGGGTGCCTGCGTCACAGTCTGCGACCTCGACGAGGAAGGGGCAAAAGACGTCGCCGATAGTCTGCCGGAGCCGGGGATCGCTGCGCGGGCGGACGTGACGAATGAAGGCGATGTCATCGGCGCCTACCGCCGAACAATTCTCGAGTACGGGGGCGTAGACGTCGTAGTCTCGAACGCCGGGCTTGCCTCCAGCGCGCCCGTAGAGGAGACGACGGTCGAGCTGTGGGATAAGAACCACGCGGTACTGGCCAAGGGGTACTTCCTGGTCTCGCGCGAGGCGTTCAAGGTCATGAAGGAGCAGGGCGTGGGGGGCAGCCTCGTTTTCGTGGCCTCCAAGAACGCGCTGGCAGCCGGGAAGAACGCCTCTGCCTACTCCTCGGCGAAAGCCGCCGAGCTGCACCTGGCGCGCTGCCTCGCGGAAGAGGGCGGGGCAGAGCGCATCCGGGTCAACACGGTGAACCCGGACGCGGTGCTGAGCGGATCGAAGATCTGGGACTCCGGCTGGCGCGAGGAGCGAGCCCGGGCTTACGGGATAGAGCCCGAGGAGCTGGAGGAGCACTACCGCCAGCGCAACGTCTTGAAGGTGAACGTGCTGCCCAATGACATCGCAGAAGCCGTGTTGCACTTCGCCAGCGAGCAGAGATCCTCAAGGAGCACCGGCAACGTATTGAACGTGGACGGTGGGGTCAAAGACGCGTACCCTCGCTAGGGAGAGATGCGAAAGGAGTCGAGCTTGGATCACGTTGACCTGCGCGAGGAGATAGTGCGGACCTGCCGCCGCATGAGAGACTCAGGCCTCGTGGCCGGGACCGAGGGTAATGTGAGCGCCCGCACCCCCGAGGGTGATGTCCTCATCACCCCAAGCAGGCTCGACTACGCCGTGACGGAGCCCGAGGACGGCGTGCTTGTGGAACTCGGCGGCACGGTGATCGAGGGCTCTTTCGATCCCTCCGTCGAGACCCCGATGCACGCGGGGATCTACCGCGCGAGGCCTGAGGCGAGAAGCATAGTGCACACCCACGCCCGCTACGCGACTACACTGGCGTGCCTGAACTGGGAGATACCCCCGGTGCACTACATGCTCGCCAACCTCTCGGACGAGGGAAGGGTGCCGGTTGCCAGCTATGCAACCTACGGGACAGAGGAGCTCGCCCGCAATGCCGCTGACGCCCTCGCAGGTGGCCACACGGCCTGCCTGCTCAGGAACCACGGCACGATCACGGTCGGCGCTTCGGTGGGCGAGGCGTACTCTCGCACGGAGCTTCTCTAGCAGATGGCCGAGCTGTACTACAGAGCCCGGACCGCCGGGGAGCCTATCATCCTGACCCCTAAGCAGATGTCCGAGGTCGCTGCGAAGATACATGACTATGGACAGCACAAGCCCCTACTTCAGAGACCGGATGAATGAGGTCGTCGTTGTCGGGGCAGGGGTGGTCGGCGCGAGCGTCGCCTTCCACCTCGCCGAGCGCGGTGTAGAGACCCTGGTGATAGACCGCGAGGGACCTGCCGCCGGCTCGACGGCGCGCTCGGGGGCCCTGATCCGAGCCCACTATCCCACGTCGCTCGAGGCGGACCTGGCCTGGGAGAGCCTCATCCACTACTTTGAGCCCTGGAGCGAGCGGGTCGGGGGCGGCTGCGGCTTTACCCGCACCGGCTTCGCCTACCTGGTGGCCGCAGTGAACGTCGCGGCCCTGAGACACAACGTCGCCTTGCAGCAGCGCGTCGGGGTGCACACCGGGATCGTCGAGCCCGAGGAACTCACCGAGATAGAACCCGCCCTTACCACGGAAGGAGTTGCCCTCGCCGCCTACGAGCCCCGCGGAGGGTACGCCGACCCTGCAGCCACCGCCGTCGGTTTCCTTAGGGCGGCACAGGTGCTCGGGGCACGCTTCGAGCGGCGGCGCGCGACGGCGCTCCTCCTCCGCAACGACCGCGTCCGGGGCGTCCAAACAGCAGAAGGAGCGGTGGAGTCGGACGTCGTGGTGCTCGCCGCTGGGGCGTGGTCAGTGCCGCTCGCCGGAGGCGTCAACCTGGACCTTCCCATAAGCCCCGCCAGGGTGCGGGTCGCGCTCTTCGAACGCCCCTACGCGTTGCCGACTCACCTCACCCTGATCGACACTACCGAGGGATTCTACGCCAGGCCGACCGCCGAGCGCGCAACCCTCGTCGGCAGCCGGGACAGCCTCGAGTGGATAGACGACCCCGACCCCCCGGCGCCGGAGCCCGACGGCCCCTTCGTCGCGGAAGCCTCGCGAAAGCTGGCGCTGCGCCTCCCGGCGCTCGCGGGTGCCCCGTACCGCTCGGGCCGCTCCGGGATACTGGACATGACGCCCGACGGACGCCCCCTTCTCGGCCCCGCAGGGCCCGTAGGCCTCTACCTGGCCACGGGCTGGAGCGGAACGGGCTTCAAGAAGGCGCCGGCGGTTGGGGCGGAGATGGCGCGTTGGATCTCCGACGGCGCCCCGAAGAGGCCCGAGTTAGAAGACTACAACCTCGCCCGCTTCGAAACGGGAGTCCCCATCCGGGGCGAACACGAGTACGCCCTCGCAGCTCCACACTAGGTGCCTACACGTAACGGCGACCGCCGCCCATGTAGGCCATGTACGCTTCGTAGGAGGCCTGGACGAACGGCCCGAGCGTCACGACGATCATCACCGGCACGAGCAAAAACCCGATCAACACCGCCATCAGAGCCGTCGTGATCGTCCACCCGACCGCGATGGCCACGAGCCAAGCGACCTGGTAGAACACGGACCTCAGCGCGTGATGGGCCACTGTCGGGCTCTTCTCCCTGTATGCTAGCCAGAGGATAAAGGCCGCCACCGGCCCGAGAAAGCCGGTGAAGGCGTTCAAAAAGGTACTCAAGTGGGCCAGCGCCGACCACGTGCGCTCTTCCCGCGCGCTCATCATCCCGCCGATCGGACCATAAGGCACGGGCCAGGACTCGTGCCCCCGCTGCACCCCGTAGTTCGCCGTCTCTCTGTCCATGCACGCTCCTTCCTAAGCCGCTCCCTACTCGGATACGGGAGCCTGCGTCCAAGGTTTCAAGACCTCAACGGCACGCTCACTTTCCGTTTACCCGTTGGTGGGCGATAATGGGGAAGTTCGAACCATGGCGCACGTCCCAGGCATATATGTGGCACGAGCATATATAATGAGTGCAATCAGAGAAAGGGGCAGAGGTTGACCGGAGAGTCTCAGAGCATGGAGAACGGCAGCGGGGGGACCGCGACGGGGACCGAAAGCCTATCGGTCAAGGACAATCGCACGGGCGAGGGCTACGACCTGGAGGTGAAGGACGGCACGGTCCGTTCGATGGACTTCAGGGAGATCAAGGTCGACGAGGAAGATTTCGGCCTGATGACCTACGACCCGGGCTACTCTAACACGGCGAGCGTGCGCAGCGCGATCACCTACATCGACGGGGAGAAGGGTATCCTGCAGCATCGGGGCATCCCGATCGAGCAGTTGTGCGAGCACTCGACCTACCTCGAGGTGGCATACCTCCTGATCTATGGGCATTTGCCGACCGAGGACGAGTACAACAAGTGGGTCTACGAGATCACCCACCATACCTACGTCCACGAGAACATTAAGAACTTCATGGACGGCTTCCGGCACGACGCAAACCCCATGGGTATGCTCCTAGCGAGCGTCGGCGCGCTCTCGACCTTCTACCCTGAGGCGGCCAACATAGACGATGAGTTCCAGCGCCACGTCTCGGCGGTGCGCCTAATCGCCAAGATGCCCACTTTAGCCGCGTTCTCCTACCGTCACAGCCTGGGCCTGCCATACGTCTACCCGGACAACGACTTGTCCTACACGGGCAACTTCCTCTCGATGCTCTTTAAGATGGCCGAGCCGAGGTACGAGCCCGACCCGCGACTCGAGAAGGCGCTGGACGTCCTCTTCATCCTGCACGCTGACCACGAGCAGAACTGCTCCGCGGCAGCCGTACGGGTCGTCGGCTCTTCGCGGGTGGATCCCTTCTCCGCGATAGCCGCCGGGGTCGCCGGGCTCTACGGCCCGCTGCACGGCGGGGCTAACGTGGCCGTCCTCAGGATGCTCCAGCGGATAGGCTCCACCGGCAACATCGTGGACTTCCTCGAGGGCGTCAAGCGTGGCGACGAGCGGCTCATGGGCTTCGGCCACAGGGTCTACAAGAACTACGACCCGCGGGCCAGGATCATCCGCAGCCACGTGGACGAGGTGCTCGAGGCGACCAACAAGGAGAGTCCGCTCTTGGATATAGCCGTCGAGCTCGAGAAGCGGGCGCTCGACGACGACTACTTCACCAGCCGCAAGCTCTACCCCAACGTGGATTACTACTCCGGACTCATCTACGAGGCGCTCAACATACCGACCGACGCCTTCACCGTGATGTTCGCCATACCGCGTACCTCCGGCTGGGTGGCCCAGTGGGTCGAGATGCTCCACGACCCCGAGCTCAAGATCGCACGCCCGCGTCAGATCTACACCGGCCCTCGCGACGTAGACTACGTGCCCCTAAGCAAGCGGTAGCGTTTGCGAGCCGCCGCTACGGCGGTTCGTGCCTTCGGGCACAGAGATGGTAGGGGCGGCTACGACGCGCCCAGTACCGCCTCGTACAGGCGCCGCTGGCGCGCGAGGGCTTCTTTGTAGACCTCGTGTCGACTGGGGTCGGGCTCGAAGGCCTCTCCGAGCGGCGCTTTTGGGTTCTCGATCTCCGGTCCCCCGAGCTTCTCGATGGCGAGGAGTGCCGCTCCGCGGCTGGAGGCCTCCTGGACCGCCGAGGTAGTGACGGGCTTCCCGAGGGCGTCGGCCATGATCCCGGTCCACGTCGGCGAGTGGAGGAGCCCGCCTCCTGTGGCGATCACAGCCTTCTCGCCCGGGGAGGCGGTCTCTACGATCTCCGCGATGAGTGCGAACCTGAGGGCGACGGCCTCCATGGCGGCGCGCAGGATCTCCACGGGCGTGTTGCTCATCGAGAGCCCGGCGATGGTCCCGTTGGCCTCGTCGGCCCAGCCCGGGCCACGCTCCCCGGCCAGTAGCGGCAGGAAGGTGAGGCCGTGCGAGTCCGGCTCCATCTCCGCGAGCAGTCGTTCGGTTTCTTCTGGCTCCGGTAGGCGCAGGGTCTCCCGCAGCCACGCGACAAGGTTCCCGCCGTCGGAGAGCGCGCCGCCCATGACGAACCGCCTCTCGTCCGCCCGGTAGCACCAGGGCCCGTCGGGCACCTCGACGGACTCGGCCTTCCAGAGCACCCGCATCGCGCCGCTGGTTCCGACCATGAGCGCCAGCCGGTCGCTCCCCGTGCACCCGCTGCCTACGTTCGAGCAGGCACCGTCGCCGGCCGCCGGGAACCATGGGATGTCGCGTAGCGCGGGCCACCGCTTGGCCCACTCCTCACTCAGTCCCCGGAGCGGCTCGTCCGAGATGGGCGAGAGGTGCGCGGGCTCCAGGGGGAGAGCTTCAATCACCTCTTCGTCCCAGCGCCGCAGGTTCTGGTCGAAGAGCCCGGTCGCCGAGGCCATCGAGGTACCAACGTGCGAGCCTCCGAAGAACCGCTCGTAGAAATAGTCGGCGGGGGAGACCCAGCGTTCGGTCGCCTCGAAGGCCTCCGCCCTCTCAAGGGAGAGCCACAGGAGCTTGGCGGGCCAGTAGCTGGAGTGGAGGACGCAGCCCGTCCGGCGGTGGACGGCAGCCTCGTCCACACGGCCGCGCAGCTCGCGCGCGGCGTCCGCGGCGCGCCGGTCGGCCCAGTAGAGGACCGGGGTGGTGGGACTGCCCTCGCGGTCTAGCCCTAGGACGGAGTGCCAGAAGGTGCTCATGGCTACGCCGGAGATCTGGGTTTGTCCAGCCTTGTCGAGAACGCCATCCACGGCGCCAACGATCAGGTCCAGCAACTCGGCGGCGTCAACGGCCACGCCGCCGTCGGCAGTGTACTCCAGCTCGTAGTCGAGCCTGGATTCGGTGCCCTCCTCGCGCGTGCCAGAGCCATCGTAGAGCTCGGCCCTCACGGAGGATGACCCCAGGTCGACGGACAAGATCTTCGCGTTCTCGGGCACCTCAGATCCCACGCTACACCTCCGGTAGCTCCTACCGGGGTCAGTTTAGCAAGCCCGCGCACGCAGCCTCGGGAGCCGACGGGGTGTATGTTTAATCGGAGCCTTCGCGGGTACGCAGCAGCAGTAGATGCAACCGGTTCGAGGAGGACAATCGTGGCGAGCGAGGAGAAGTTGCGTGAACTCGAGGACAAGTACGAGGGCTACACCGTCTATGACAACCGGGGCGGCAAGATCGGCAAGGTAGACGACCTGTTTATAGACGAGGCGGATCGCGAGGAGTACATCGGGGTCAAGATGGGTTTCCTCGGACGCAAGTCCACCCTTATCCCCATGGACATCGTCCGGGTGAACGAGGCGGACAAGGCCATAGAGGTCTCGGAGTCCAAGGACCACGTCAAGGACGCCCCGAGCTTTGACGACGATGAGGACATCACTCCTGAGTACGAGGACCGCATCCGCAGCCACTTCGGCTTGCAGAGCCAGGATGCTTCGAGCGCCCGCGGTTCCTACGGCGCCTACTCGGGCTCCGGAGAAAAAGGACACGAAAGCGAACGCTCGGATCGTGATGAGGCCACCCACGGCGAATCGTCCGACGTGGACACGGAGTACGGCGAGCGGACGCGCTCATCGACCGGCGCCTCCGGGGAAAGCGACACCCAGCACACAGACAGAACCGGCTCTTCAGAGAGCACAACCGGTGGAGCCCTTGGCGGAGCCGCCGCGAGGTTCGAGCGCGGCAGCTCCACAGATGACCCCAGCGGATCCACTAGGTCAACTGGCTCAGCGGCCGAAGAGGAGATTGGCGGGGTCCCCAGAAGCCGACAGACCGAGGAGACGGAGACCTTCGAGGAGGGTGGCCGCACGAAGGTGCGCCGCCGCATCATCCGCGAGGAGATCATAGAGGAGGACACCGACTCCTCTTCCTGAGAGCCAAACGACCGACCTGCGAGCAGGCGGGTCCGGTTTCGCCGGACCCGCTACCGTGCTGGCCAACGTCCGTCCAGCAGGTAGGTGCCGCCGGACGGCCTCTTGAGTTCGTAGGCCCAGGCTAGAAGGGTTTCGCCACTGGCGTGCACAGGGATGAGCACCCGTTGGTAGGGGCTATTCTCGCCGGGGGCGTAGCCTTCGAGCGCGTCGAAAGCTCTGAGTCGCCTCTCCGGGTCTTCGAAGGTGAGCAACTCGCCGTAGACGAGATCCCACGCAGGCGCGGAGGCCAGCGGCGCGGGAGTCGCCTCGCGTTGCTTCTCCGCGTCGGCGGGATAGTCTGTGGTGCCGATCGCCCGCACGTCCCGACCGTAGACGCGGAGGCTTGGAAACCCGAAGGGCAGCTCGTAGAGGTGGCCGAGGGTCGTCGCCGGCTCGACCCGCAGCGCTCCCTGGCAGAAGCGGTCGTGGTTGCTCTGGCCCCGCTTCAGGGTGCCGTAGAAGAACATAAGGAGAAGAGGGGCTGCTTTCACCGTGCCGCTGCTGCGCCGCTAGCCCGACTCGGCCTCGAGGATACGGTCGGCGACCTCCCTCAGATTCGCGCCGACAACGTCAGGAGGCTCCACTAGCGGGTCGAGCACCATGCCGGGCCGGGCCACGAAGGCCGCTGCGCAGCCGGCACGCAGCGCGCCCGCCACGTCCCAGGCGTGGGCGGCGACGAGGCGCACCCCTTCGGCTTCGACCCCGAGGCTCTCTGCGGCCATCCGATACGGCTCGGGCGCCGGCTTGAGGCGCCGGACGGTATCGGCGGAGAGGATCTGCTCGAAATAGCCTTGCAGCCCGGAGTTCTGCATCTGGGTCTCGGCGACCTGCTGCGTGGAGTTCGTTAGCGTGGCCAGCCGGAGCCCCGCGTCGCGCAGGCGCTCTAGGCTCTCGGTCACCTCAGGGTGCGGCGGGAGCTCGCGCATGCCGCCTAGGATCCGGCGCCTGTTCTCGTCGGAGAGGCTCACGCCTTCGCGCTCGGCGACCATCTGCAGCGCAGAGCCGCCCACCGTGCCGAAGTCCGAGTACGCCCCGGTAATGGTGGCGACGAAGGCGGACTGCAAAAGCTGCAAGAACCAGGCCCGCCGCACGCCGGCGTCGCCGAAGACCTCCTCGAAGTGCGGGTCTAGCGACCCGAGATCCAGCAGCGTCTCGTTGACGTCGAAGACGCAAACCATCGCCATGCTCCCTCCCTCTCTCTACCGGCCCACGAGCGAGGCGTAGTCGACCAGAATGCAGCGGTCCATGATGACCCTCAGACCGTGCTCCGTGGCATACGACGCCGCCTCCTCGTTTACGACGCCGGACTGCATCCACAGCACCTTCGCCCCGGCCGCAACCGCATCCCTCGCCGTCGGCATGACCTTCTCGCTCCTGCGGAACACGTCGACGATGTCCACCGCTTCGGGGATCTCCTCGACGGAGGCGTAAGGTTCTTCACCTAGGATAGGCCCGCGCAGGTTGGGGTTGACTGGGAAGATTCTGAACCCGAAGTCTTGGAGGGCCCGCGCTATGGAGTGGCTGGTCCGGTGGAGCCTGTCCGAGAGTCCGACCACTGCGACGGTGCGCGAGCCCGCGAGCAGGTCCCGTATCTCCTCTGTGCTCGAGTTCTCGTGCATCCGCTCTCCCTTCTGGAGTTCTCTCGCGCGGATGTTAACCGATCTCGACGCCCAAAGGCACGAGCGCCTGTTCCTTCCCCTTGGCCTCGACCATTACGTCCGCCTCGCGGCCATCCAGCGCAACGATGAGGGAGCGCCAGTTGCGAGTGTCGACCGAGAAGGCGTGCGCCCCGGCCTGCTTCGCGGGGTCTTGGCTCGAGAGGTGCAGCTTCGGGCGGACTCCCCGATTCTCCCAGGTCGGCAACGAGAGATCGAGGGCCTCCTTGAGCGCCAGGCCGCCAGGGTTCAGGCCGTGGTGGAACGCGTCGGTTATCGCCGGGATGCCTAGAGCGAGGGCCGTCTCCACGATCTCGGGTACGACCCAGACGCGCTCGTCGTTCTCCAGCGCGAGATAGCGGAGGACCGCGGACTCAGGACGCATCGTCTCGAGGAAGCGGGCGACCGTTGCGAGCCTGTCCTCGTAGGCCCCGCCCATGTGGAGCACGATCACCGAGTCCGGGTTGCCGATGAGGTCGAAGACACAGGCCGCGTAGCGCAACTCGAAGAGGCTGCGTTCCGACACCCCCGACTTTAAGCTCCCTGGCTGGATGAACTGGCCCGGGTGCATGCTCAGTCGGATACCCAGGACGAGGGATAACTCCCCGATTCTTCGCAGTTCATCGCCGTGTTCGTACTCCCAGTCGTAGGGGAATGAGGGGTGCGAGGCGAAGGGCACCAGGCTCTGTCCCATCCTAAAGAGGGGTATGCCGTGCTCCGCATTCCAGTGCAGGATTGCCTCCAACCCCAGTAGGTTCTCCCACACCAGGGCGCGCACCTTCTCCGCGTCGCCGAGGCTCGCGAGCCGCAGCGTGTGGTTGGTGCTCGCCGGTATGGTGAGGTTCTGGGTCGGGTATCCGAGCCGAATCATGTACCTCTTATATATACCCGCGTCAGCAGGTTCACTGTGTGGCCACCCACCGGAATCTGTAAACCTCTCTGGTAGCATGAGCGCCGGATGCGAGAAGCGCGAGCCTCGAACCTCTCCGGCGCGGCCGCGAGGGGCTTGCGGCCCCTGGGACCCGAAGCTGGGTCGTACTCGGACCACGACCTCGGGCGCACCGCGCCGCTGAGGGCGCGCACGATAGCGGGCTTCGCACCGCTCGTGGCGGGCAGCCTCGGGCCGGGACGGCTGGACGCTTTGCTGCAGACGCTGTACTCGACGAATTTTCTGCGGCATCCAAAGCTAGGCTGGCCGCTGCCGCCTTTCACCGGCCCCGAGCACCCAGCCTTCCGCCCCGCAGCTACTGGCGCCGGCCGGTGTGGCCGGTCGTGGCTCCTTGGCGTTCGCTCGTGCGGATAGGGAAGAACGGACGCGCCGATGCTCTGCGCGGGGCGGCGCTGAGAGAGCTCTCTGGAGAGGGCTTCGCCGAGTACAACGAGCCCTTCACCGGCGAGCAGCTCGGATCGGACGCCCGGTCCTGGGTCGCTGCCGTCGCACTTAACTGGCTCGCGACCGACGGTGCGGCGTAGAGAAAGCAGCTAATAGAGAGTGCCCCGTCCGCGATGACCGGGGCGCTCGGGTCCTGCGAAAGACCAATTTGACTAGCTGATATCTCCGGCGTCTTCGAGAACGAAGGTGATGGCCAGGTTCACCTTGTAGCCGATGATATTGCCGTTCTCGATCAGGACGTTCATATCCTTGACCCAGGCGCCTTCGACGTTGCGCAACGTGGAAGTCGCGCGAGCGACGCCCTCGTTGACAGCGTCCTCGAAGCTGTTCGGGTTGGTAGCGCTTATCTCGGTAACGCGAGCAACACTCATAGGGCCCTCCTTATCCTTGACGTATTCCTTCCTTTCCGAGAAAAGGAATATACCCGGCTACGCGCAAACTAAACGCTCGGCGGAGGGTCGAGCGCTTGGGCCGCCCGCAGAGGGCGAATCAGAGTTTTGCTACCATCATCGGTTTGGTGGTCGGTTGCGGGGAACCTCCCTCGGGCTCTACGGTTACCGCTACGGCGTCGGCCCCTTCTAGCGGCTTCTTGACGACGGCGGCGACCGTCTCCCCTTCGGGGTTGAAGAGGCCACTCGGCTCGGGCTGGTCGCCCTCGATGACCCAGATCTGGTATATTCTGGTCTCGGGCGCCTTGGGAAGGTCCTCGGCCATCAGGACCCCGTAGTGATCCTCCAGGACCATCACCTCCGCCTGGGCCTGTTGCGCAGCCCCGGATCCCTGGAGCGCGATCATCCGGCTCTCCTGCTGCGCGTCCCGTAGGTTCGCGACCTCGCCGTGCAGATCCTGCACCTCCCCTCGCAGCACCATGTTCCAGGAGAACAACCCGATCACGAGCACGGCGGCCGTGCCCAGGGCGAGGTTCCGGAAGCTGAGGATCTCCCACAGTCCGGCGAATCGGGACCGCGTCGGCGTGGCGGGGCGGCGCGCCTCGGCCTCGACCACGCTCATGATGTTCCGGCGGAGCTGCGGCGGCGGGGCCTGTTCCCGTGGCGAGAGCGCCAGCAGGCCCGCGACCGTGAGAAGATCGTCGATCTCGGTCTGCCGCCCAGGATTCGCCTCGAGGTATTCCTCGATCTCGTGCCGTTCCTCATCCGGTAGGGCGCCAAGGACGTAGGCCTCTTTGAGTTCGTCGAAACGTTTGTGGTCCATCTCGCTCACCTGGGCACCGCCACGCCTTCGGAGTCGAAATGCTCCTTCATCTTCTTGAGGCCCAGGCGCATCCTCCCCTTCACCGTCCCCAAAGGCAGCCCCAAGAGCTCGGCGATCTCTACGTGGGTGTAGCCCGAGTAGTAGGCGAGCTCCAGGATTTTGAGTTGCTCCTGGGGGAGGGCGCCCAAGGCCTCCCTCACCTGCTCGCGCTGGGAGTTGCGCCAGGTCTCTGAGAACGCCTCGCTGGGGTGGCTCCTCGGGGCCGAGACCTCGACCTTGTCCTGCATCCTGCGGCGGCTGGCCATCGAGCGCAGCTGGTCTATGCCGCGGTTGTGGACTATGGAGAGGATCCAGGTGCGCACACTGCCGCGCTCCGCCCGGTAGCTCTCGGCCGAGTGCCACACCTTGATGAAGGCCTCCTGG
>Ga0126308_10000251_pt1 | contig 16219 bp, 14 predicted proteins | sample Plot55_FD_92533 | JGI IMG/M metagenome (GOLD analysis project Ga0126308, IMG submission 92533) | Serpentine soil microbial communities from UC McLaughlin Reserve, CA, USA - Plot55 | ecosystem: Environmental > Terrestrial > Soil > Grasslands | place: USA: UC McLaughlin Reserve, Lake County... | reverse complement strand
TACATCGCGTTCGCCGATGCTCCGGAATCCAAGGGCGTGGACGGCGCGCTCGCCCTCGACACGCTCGTGGTGGCGCCGGCCGGCAACGACCTCGCAGCCGGGCCCGTGTTCGGCAGCATCGCGGGGCCTGGCGGCGCCCGCGGCGCGCTCACGGTCGCGGCGGCGGATCTCCGCAGCGAGACGGAGCAGGTGCAGGTGGCGGTTCGCATGGGGCTGGACATCGAGCTGTCTCGGCCGCTCCCGCTGGCGAGTACCTTCGGCCCGCGCCGCCCGCTAGACCTGGTCGTCGCGACTCCGCGGCGCGCGGCCGCGTCGCCGTCGACGCCGTCTCAGCTCAGCGACTTCTTCGACGATGGCGGGAAAAGCATCGTCGCGGGGCGAGCCGCCCTCGTGCCCGCGGGGTCGTCGCCCGGGCACGCGGTGGAGAACGCCGCGCGCGCGGGAGCTCACGCCGTCCTCGTCTACGGCAACGGCCTCCCGGCCGGCGCCCTCGGGCTCGACGAGAACGTCATCGTGCCGGTGATCGGACTCCCCGAACGCGACGCCGAGACCGTGCTCGCATTACTGGAGCGGCGGAAGCAGGTCACCATCAGCATCGGGCGCCGGCGCAGCGCGCACAACGCCGGCGGAAGCCGTATCGCGAGCTTCTCCTCGCGAGGGCTCTCCTACGAAGGCCGCGTGAAGCCGGATGTGGCCGCGCCGGGCGTCACGATCCCGACCGCGGAGCCGGGGACGAACGACGACGGGACGGCTCGGTTCGGCACCGTGAACGGGACGAGCGTCGCCGCGGCCGAGCTCGCCGGCGCCGCAGCGCTGCTCGCGCAGGCGCGGCCGGCGCTGTCGGCGGACGACTTGATGGGGCTCCTGGTGGGAACGGCGACGACGCTCCCGCACGACCCGGTCGATGCGCAGGGGGCCGGCCTCGTCGACGTCGGAGCCGCGGCCGCGGCCGAGGTCTCGGCGCGCCCGGTGACTCTCGCGTTGCCGCCTGCGGGAGTGAGGCCACAGCGAGCGGTCGGAGCCGTCCTCATCCGGAACGTATCCACGCGAACGCTTCGTCTGAGGGTGGGAGGCGACGTGGGGAGCGAGGCGTTCTCACTGTCGGTTGCACCGAAGCGGCTGACGCTCCTCCCTGGGCGAAGCGCGAGCCTGAAGGTCAGGACCCGGACCGCGAACCGGCCGGCGCACCGGCTGGAAGGCGCCATCACCGTCACGCCTTCGAGCGGCGTCCCGATCAGGATCCCGTGGCTCCAGGCTCCGAAGCCGCGGGCAGTCAATCTCGTCTCTCAGTTGCGTCTCAACCTAGCCGCCTTCGACCCAGCTGAGACGTACAGCATCCTGAGCCTCCAGGCCGGCGATCCGCGTCTGCTGCAGCGTGGCCCGACGCCTCAGATCGAGCCGATCGCGCGGCTCGAGATCGCGCTCCGGACGAGGAAGGGCAGGCGGCTCGGCCTCCTGGCGCGGCTGCGCGACCAGCTCCCGGGCCGGTACTTCTTCCAGATCACCGGACGCGCTCCCACCGGGCAGCTCCTTGCGAAGGGCACGTACCGCCTCGTCGTCCGCGCGTATCCCACGGTGCCCGGGCCGCCGACCCGCAAGACGATCGAGTTCAGGATCAAGAAGTAGGCGACGGGTAGACTCACCCTCGCATTTCCAGCGAAAATAGGGAGCTCACGTGACCACACTCGAAGCGCCGCCTTCCCATCTCCGCGAGAACCCGTTCGAGCTCGCTCGCCGACAGCTGCAGCTCGTCGCCGACGTATTCGGCATCTCGGACGACCTCGTAAAGGTCCTGGGCCAGTGCAAGAAGGCCGTCGCGGTGTCGATCCCGACCCGGATGGACGACGGTTCGGTCGAGGTCTTCCAGGGGTATCGCGTGACTCACAACATCGCGCGAGGCCCGTCGAAGGGCGGGATCCGGTACCACCCGGACGTCACGCTCGACGAGGTCAAATCGCTCGCGATGTGGATGACGTGGAAGTGCGCGCTGATGGGGATCCCGTTCGGCGGCGCCAAGGGCGGAGTGGTCTGCGACCCGAAGCAGCTCTCGCGCTTCGAGCTCGAGCGCATGACGCGCCGCTTCACCAGCGAGATCATCAACGAGATCGGTCCCGAGCGGGACATCCCCGCCCCCGATGTCGGCACCGACGCCAGCGTGATGGCCTGGATCTTCGACACCTATTCGATGAACAAGGGCCACTCCGTGCTCGGGGTCGTGACGGGGAAGCCGATCATGATCGGCGGATCACTTGGACGTGAGGAGGCGACCGCGCGCGGCGCGCTCTACTGCATCCGCCAGGCGGTCCAGCGACAGGGGACGCGTCTCGACGGGATGACGGCAGCCGTCCAGGGCTTCGGCAACGTCGGCAGCCATCTTTCGAGGTTCCTGACCGAGGACGGCGCCAAGGTGATTGCGATCTCCGATTCGACCGGCGGCCTCTACAACGAGAACGGGATCGACGTCCAGGCGGCGATCGCGCACAAGCAGGAGACGGGGCGCCTGGACGGGCTGCGCGGCGCCGAGGCGATCACCAACGACGAGCTGCTGCTGCTCGACTGCGACTTGCTCGCGCCCTCGGCGCTCGAGCAGGTGATCACGGGTGACAACGCCGACAAGGTGCGAGCGAAGATGATTTGCGAGGGCGCGAACGGGCCTCTGACACCGGATGCGGACGAGATCCTCGAGGAGCGGGGCGTGCTCGTCCTGCCCGATGTCCTCGCCAACGCCGGCGGAGTCGTCGTCTCGTATTTCGAGTGGGTTCAGGGCCTCCAGGAGTACTTCTGGAAAGAGGCCGAGGTCAACGCGAAGCTGAACGACATAACGACGCGTGCGTTCAACGAGACCTGGGTGACCCGCGAGAGCAAGCAGACGACGATGCGACTCGCCGCATACGGGCTGGCGGTTCAGCGCGTCGCGGAAGCGACGACGACGCGCGGGCTGTACCCGTAAGTCGCAGCTTCGCTTCGGTCAGCCGCAGGTGCCTGAGGTCGTCCTCTACCACGCGTCGGGCTGTCACCTCTGCGACCGTGCGCGGACGACGCTTGCGTCGCTGCGCGAGGAGCTCGACTTCGAGCTGAAGGAGGTGGACATCTCCGGCGACGGCGAGCTAGAGGCCCGCTACCGCGAGCTGATTCCGGTCGTGGAGATCGACGGGGCGGTCGCGTTCACGTACTACGTGCAGCCCGAGCCGTTCCGGCGCAAAGTTCGCGCACAAGCTCGCGACTGAGGAGAGGGTTTGTGACCACCCGGCGCATGGAGCAATCGGCGCTGGCACAATGGTTGTGCCCTGTCACAAGCATTGACACAAGGACCTGGGGTGGCGGACAGACTGACGGTTGGCGTCGCTGCGCGCCTCAGCCGCTACCTCCAGGTGTTGACGCAGGCACGAAAGATGGGGAAGGACCGGATCTCCTCGCAGGAGATCTCGGACTACACGAACATCAATGCGACTCAGATCCGGCGTGACCTTTCCGCGTTCGGCAAGTTCGGGAAGCGCGGCGTCGGCTACAACACCGAGGCGCTCCTCAACGAGATTCGCAAGATCCTGCGGACGCAGGGGCAGCACAACATCGCGCTCGTCGGGGCGGGCCGCCTCGGCCAGGCGATCGCGAGCTCCGCGATCTTCGCCGAGCACGGGATCAACATCGCGGCCGTCTTCGACACCGATCCGGACAAGGTCGGGCGAACGGTCGACGGGACCGTCGTCAGCGACTACGACCGGCTGAAGGAGACCGTTCGCGAGAAGAACATCATCGTCGGAGTGCTCGCGGTTCCGCCCGACAGCGCGCAACGCGCTGCCGACGATCTCGTGGACGCAGGCGTGAAGATCCTCTTCAACTATTCGGAGGCGCTGCTCGACGTTCCTCAGGACGTCGCCGTCCACACCTCCAACCCCGCGGTCGAGTTGTTGTACGCCTTGTACTTCCATTTGACGTGATGCCGGAAGCCCGCCTCGAGCAGACCGAGACCGGCCTCGCGCCGACGACCGAGGGCTGGTTCGTCGTCAACGTCCGCGACGCGGCGTGGCGCAGACACCGCGGCGCGTTCGGCTCCGCCTGCCGGTTCGAGAGCCGCGAGGTGCCTTTCGACCAGCTCGGGGTCAACATCCGCGTGCTCGAGCCTGGGCAGCCGAACTGCCTGTACCACCGTGAGTCGCTGCAGGAGGACTTCCTCGTCCTCCACGGCGAGTGCTTTTTGCTCGTCGACGAGCAGGAGCGGCCTTTGAAAGCCTGGGACTTCGTACACGCCCCCGCCGGTGTCAACCACGTCTTCGTCGGCGCGGGCGACGGGCCGTGCGTGATCCTGATGGTTGGAGCGCGCAGCGAGGACGAAGAGGTGTTCTACCCGGTGTCGGAGCTGGCGGAGCGGTACGGGGCAAGTGCGGAGGCGGATACGCTGCGGCCCGAGGAGGCGTACGCGCGGTTCGATCCGCCGACGGACGAGCGCCCGCCCTCCTGGGACTCGCTTCCCTGGAACGTTTGACGTCCGTGAGCTAGCGGCCGGCACCCGCGTGCGGCCTATGCCGCTGTCTAGCCGCCTTAAGCTCCGCCGATGCGAATCGTGCTCTGGCATGGGTACCTGCTCTCGGGCACGGGCTCCAACGTCTACACCCGCGCGCTCGCGCGGGAGTGGAGTCGCGCCGGCCACGAAGTCGTCCTGCTCTCGCAGGAGCGCCACCCAGAGCGTCTCGATCTGGGAGGCGCGCAGGTCGTTCGCCCCTACCTTCCCGACGGGCTGCTCCCGGTCTTCGTGCTGGACCGCTACGAGGGGCTCGAGCCACGGCTGCTGACGGAGCTGACGCGCGGCGAGAGGGAGCGGTACGTGGAGGCGAATGCCGCAGCCGTGCGCGAGCAGCTGCCGGCCGACCTCGTCTTCGCGAACCACGTGCTACCGGGAGGCGCGGTCGCCGCGGCCGCGGATGCGCGCTTCGCGGTCAAGGCGCATGGTTCGGAGCTCGAGTACACCATCCGGACAAGCCTCGAGCTGGCACTCTGGGCGCGCGAATCGCTGTCGAACGCAGCGGCTGTCTTCGTCGGATCCGACCACATTCGCGCCGTCCTGGAAGAGGTCGTCGGTCCCGTCGAGCGAGTGCACGAGGTGCCGCCAGGGGTCGAGGTCGACACCTTCGCGCCGAAGTCGCGTGACGAAGCGCTCGCCGGCCTCCTCGAGGAGTGCCGGCGCGACCCCCCCAACCCGGGCAACCGCGAGGAGCGACTCCCGTACGAAGGCAATGCCGAGCGACTGGAACGGTTCTTCTCCGAGGACGATCCAGTTGTTGCCTACGTTGGGAAGCTCCTCTACAACAAGGGCGTCCACGTCCTGTTCGAGGCGCTGCACGGCGTCGACGGACGCGCGCTGATCGTCGGTTTCGGCGACTACCGCGAGGAGCTCGAGCGGATCGCCCCTGAGGGAACGTTGTTCACCGGCGCGCTCGAGCACCGCCACCTCGTCCACCTGCTCCCGCTCGTCGACGTCGAGGTCGTTCCATCGATCTTCCCTGAGGCGTTCGGAATGGTCGCTGCCGAAGCGGCCGCCGCCGGCGTGCCGCCGCTCGTGGCCCGGCATTCGGGCCTGGCGGAGGTAGCCGCGGGCATCGAGGCGGCGTACCCGGATCGATACCGGCATCTCGCGAGCTTCGAGAGCGGTGACGTCGTCGAGTTGACGGACAAGCTCCGGCAGCTGCTGTCGATGCCCGAGGGAGACCGCCGCGAGCTGGGGCGGCTGGCGCGGCAGACGGCGGTGGAGCGTTGGTCGTGGGAGAGCGTCGCCGAGCGTCTGCTCGCGCTCGCAGCCGCCTGACCGCGCGGCGGCGAATGCCGGAGCGGCGTCGCCTCAATGGTTACTGTAGGCACGTGGGGGACGCGCAGCGGTTGAGCCCTGACGACCAGATCGCGCTTGCGCGGGAGCAGTTCGAATCGGCGCAGGACTTCACGGTCGCGGTCGAAGAGGAGTTCGCCGTTCTCGATCCTGAGACGCTCGCTCTAGCCGGACGGTTCGAGGAGCTCCAGGCGGCGGCGGCCGGAACTCCGCTCGAGGAGCACCTCGTCGGGGAGCTGATCTCCTCCGAGGTCGAGGTGCGGACGGGCCGCTGCGAGGAGTTCGCCAAGGCTGCGGCGCGGATGGGAGACCGCCGGGCGCAGCTCTTTGCGCTCGCCGACCCGCTCGGGATCGCGCTCGGGGGCACTGCCACGCATCCCTGGAGCTCGTGGAAGGACCAACGGATCATCGACACGCCGCACTACCGGCGAAACGACGAGCTCCTCAGGTACGTGGTCTGGCGCAACAACAGCTTCGGTATCCACGTTCACGTCGGCATCCGCGGGCTCGACCGTGTCATCGCCGTCAACAACGGGCTTCGGAACTTCCTTCCTGAGTTGCTGGCGCTCTCCGCCAGCTCGCCCTTCGTCGAGGAGGTCTACACCTACCTCCACTCGGCGCGGACGCAGATCTTCACCCGCATGTTCCCGCGCTGCGGCGTCCCCGATGCGTTCTCCGACTGGGACGATTACGAGGCGTTCGTGCGCTTCCTGTATCGGACCGGCTCGATCGATGAGCACACGCAGATCTGGTGGAGCGTGCGCCCGCACCTCGCGTTCCCGACGGTGGAGATCCGCATTTGCGACGGGCAGCCGGACCTGGAGGAGGCCCGGTGTCTCGCGGCCTTGATGTACTCGCTGACGTGCCGGATCGCGCGCGCGATCGACGACGGCGAGCCGCTGCCGTGTCACCCGCACCGGCTGATCGAGGAGAATTTCTGGCGGGCGCTTCGCCACGGCCTGTCTGGTGAATTGATCGACCTCTCGACCACCCGTGTCCGCTCGACGCGCGCAGCCGTGGAGGAGCTGATCGAGTGGGTCCTGCCGGTCGCGGAGGAGCTCGGCGCGGCCTCGTTCTTGGCAATGCCGTCCGCCAACGCGGCGGAGAGACAGATCGCACGCTACGAAGAAGGAGCGACCTTGGAGGAGATCTACGGCGAACAGGTGCGGGCGACCGCCGCGCAGGTGGGTGAGCGGGTTGTCTAGTCCCGAGGGAGAGACGCCGAGGCCTGAGGAGGAGATGCTCCGCCAGCTCGAGGAGGAGCTGAAGAAGGTCAAGGTGTCCGACCTGCTCGTCCAGACGCTCTACACCGTCTCCTCGCTCGGCTACAGCCGGCTCGGCAGCGAGAACCGCGACCTCGAGCAGGCGAAGCTCGCGATCGAGGCGATGCGGGCGCTCGTCCCCGTGCTGAGCGGCTCCGTCGCGGACGAGGTGATCAGCGACTTCAACCAGGTGACGGCGAACATGCAGCTCGCGTACGCGAAAGCCGTCTCCGACGCCGGGGCGGGAGGCGCCGACGAAGGCTGAGGTAGGCGTCTTCGGCGGGTCGGGTTTCTACTCGCTGTTCGAAGACGCGGAAGAGATCGACCTTGAGACGCCGTACGGGAAGCCGTCGGCGCCGATCGTCGTCGGCGACGTTGGCGGCAAGGCCGCGGCCTTCCTGCCTCGCCACGGCCGCAGCCATGAGCTGCCGCCGCACGAGATCCCGTATCGCGCGAATGTCTGGGCGATGCGCGAGCTCGGCGTGCGGCGCATCATCGGCCCGTGCGCGTCGGGCGCTCTCGACCGCTCGCTTCGGCTCGGCGAGTTCGTCGTGTGCGACCAGTTCGTCGACCGCACGAGCGGACGGGCCGACACGTTCTACGACGGTCCGGAAACTACGCACGTCTCGGCCGCGGACCCGTTCTGCCCCGACCTGCGCCGGCTCCTCGTCGAGACGGCAATAGAGCTGGGGACGCCTGTACGGGACGGGGGGACGGTGGTCGTCATCCAGGGCCCGCGCTTCTCGACGCGCGCCGAGTCGAAGTGGTTTCAGGACGCAGCGTGGCAAGCGATCAACATGACGGCCTATCCGGAGTGCCATCTAGCGCGTGAGCTGGAGCTCTGCTACGCGACGATCGCGATGGTCACGGACTATGACGTCGGCGTCGAAGACTCCGCACCAGTGTCGGCCGACGAGGTCGTGCGGGTCTTCAACGAAAACAACGAACGGCTGCGCGAGCTCCTGTTCGAAGTGATCCCGAAGATCGGCCCGCAGACCGACGACGTGTGCGCCACCGCACTACGCCGGGCGCGACTTTGATACAACACCGACCGCGCCCGGATCAGCCGTTCGGGCCGACTTTGTAACTGGCCATGGACTGGTTTCACGAACATCCTGTTCTGTTCGCGCTGATCTGCGCGGCGATCGCGGTTGCCTATGGGATCGGCCTCGCGGTCTGGCTGCTCCGCCGCCCGGCGGGCAGCGAGCGGATGCAGGAAATCGCGCGGGCCGTCCAGGAGGGTGCGGCTGCGTATCTCAGGCGCCAGTACACGACCGTTGCGCTCGTCGCAATCGTGCCGTTCCTCTTGCTCGGCTTCTACAACAAGCTCGGGTGGGGGACGGCGATCGGCTTCCTGATCGGCGCCTCCCTCTCCGCCGCCGCCGGGTTCATCGGGATGTTCGTCGCCGTTCGGTCGAATGTCCGGACCGCGGAGGCCGCCAAGCACGGGCTGCGTCCGGCGCTCAACGTCGCCTTCCGGGCGGGATCGGTGACGGGCTTGCTCGTCGTGGGCCTCGGACTGCTCGGCGTCGCGGGCTACTACTGGGCGTTGACCGACTGGTTCGACAACTCGCGCGCGTCGGCGATCGACGACCTCGTCGGCCTGGCGTTCGGCGGGTCGTTGATCTCGGTCTTCGCGCGACTCGGCGGCGGCATCTACACCAAAGCCGCGGACGTCGGCGCGGACCTGGTCGGAAAGATCGAGGCCGGCATCCCCGAGGACGATCCGCGGAACCCCGCCGTGATCGCCGACAACGTCGGCGACAACGTGGGCGACTGCGCCGGGATGGCCGCAGACCTGTTCGAGACATATGCCGTCACCGCGGTCGCGGTGATGCTGCTCGCGATCACGACCTTCCCGGCGGCTCAGATCGAGCTGCTGCCGCTCGCGATCGGCGCGGTCTCGATCCTCTCGTCCGTCATCGGGACGCTCTTCGCCCGCGTCGGCCGGTCAGGCTCGATCATGAACGCTCTGTACAAGGCGGTGCTCGTGTCGACGGTCCTGTCGGCGATCGGCTTCATTCCGATCATCCTCGGCTTCGACTCGAGCCAGTTCAGCTTCTGGGACCTGTACATCGCGGCGCTCGTCGGCCTCGTCGTGACGTTTTTGCTCGTCGCGATCACCGAGTACTACACGGGCACGCGCTGGAACCCGGTCAAATCGATCTCCAAGGCCTCTCGCACCGGCCACGCCACGAACATCATCGAGGGGCTCGCGGTGGGGATGCAGGCGACGGCGCTGCCGGTGGTCGTGCTAGCGGTCGGGATCCTCGTTGCGCACCACTTCGCCGGCCTGTTCGGGGTCGGGGTCGCGGTGATGGCGCAGCTGTCGATGACGGGCATGATCGTCGCCCTCGACGCGTACGGCCCCGTCACCGATAACGCCGGTGGCATCGCCGAGATGGCCGACCTCGACGAGTCGGTGCGCGCGATCACTGATCCGCTCGACGCCGTCGGCAACACGACGAAGGCGGTCACGAAGGGCTACGCGATCGGATCGGCGGCCCTGGCCGCTCTCGTCCTGTTCGACAGCTACACCCATGGCCTTTCCGACGAGGGCTATACCGGGATCACCTTCGACCTGAGCGACGCCTGGGTGATCGCGGGCCTGTTCATCGGGGGCCTGATGCCGTTCCTGTTCGCTTCGCTCGCGATGCAGGCCGTGGGCCGGGTCGGCGGTCAGGTCGTGAACGAGGTGCGCAGGCAGTTCCGGGAGATCCCGGGGATCATGGAGGGAACCGCCCGTCCCGAGTACGGCCGCGCGATCGACATCGTGACGGGCTCGGCGATCAAGAGCATGATGTTGCCCGCGTTGATCCCGGTCCTCTTCCCGATCGTCGTCGGCCTCATCAACGCGCGGATGCTCGGGGGCCTCCTGATCGGCACGATCGTCACCGGGCTCTTCCTCGCGATCGCGATGACCTCGGGCGGAGGTGCGTGGGACAACGCGAAGAAGCTGATCGAGGACGGAGCCTACGGCGGGAAAGGGTCAGAAGCTCATGCCGCTTCTGTCACCGGTGACACGGTCGGCGATCCCTACAAGGACACCGCCGGACCGGCGATCAACCCGATGATCAAGATCGCGAACGTGGTCGCGATCCTCGCGATCCCGCTGATCGTCGCGATCCACACGTAACCGGGTCCGTGCGGGCGCTTCCGGCGCTCGACCCGGAATAGAGTTCGCCGGTGCCTCGTCGGCGGCGCCAGCAACAGGAAGGGCTGCAGCGCGTCCTCGGCGCTCCGGCGCTGTTCGCCACCGTCTACGGCAACGTCGGCTCTTCGATCTACTACGCCCTCGGCGTCACGGCGGTCTTCGCGCTCGGATTGACACCGCTCGTCTTTCTCATCGCGGGCGTGCTGTTTGCGATGACGACGATGACGTATTCCGAGGGGACGGTCCGGTATCCCGAAGCCGGCGGCTCCTCGAGCTTCGCCCGCCACGCGTTCAACGAGGTCGTCAGCTTCGGAGCCGCGTGGGCCCAGTTGCTCAACTACGTCATAACGATCTCGATCTCGGCGTTCTTCGTGCCTCACTACCTCTCGATCTTCTGGGAGCCGCTGAAGACGAACCCGTGGGACATCGTCGTCGGCGCGGTCGTCATCGCCATGCTCGTGGTGCTGAACGTGATCGGGATTCAGGAGGCGGCGAAACTCAATATCGGCCTCGCGGTGATCGACTTCGCGACCCAGCTCCTGCTCGTCATCCTCGGGTTCGCGCTCATCTTCAGCCCGGATGTGCTGACCTCGAACATCCACTGGGGAACCGCGCCGACGTGGAGCCGGTTCCTGCTGGCGATCCCGGTCGGGATGATTGCCTACACCGGTATCGAGACCGTGTCGAACCTCGCGGAAGAGGCGCGCGACCCGGCGCGCAACGTTCCTCGCGCCTACCTGATGACCGCCGTGGCCGTGTTCGCGATCTTCTTCACGCTGCCCGCGATCGCGCTCTCGGCGCTGCCGGTCCACAAGGTCGGCGGCGAGTTCCAAACCCTGCTCGCGCTTCCGCCCGACAAGGACGGTTTTCAGAACGACCCCGTCCTGGGCCTGGTGGAAAACCTCGGGATTTCGAGCGGGGCACTACTCGACGGGCTGAGGATCTACGTCGGCATTCTGGCGGCGACGATCCTCTTCATCGCCACGAACGCCGGCGTGATCGGCGCGTCGCGGATCACGTACGCGATGGCGCACTACCGCCAGCTCCCCGAGATCTTTCGCCGCGTGCACCCACGGTTCAGGACGCCGTGGATCGCGCTGATCGTGTTCGCGGGGCTCATCTCGATCCTGACGCTGCTCCCGGGGAAGGTCTCGTTCCTGGGCACGATGTACTCGTTCGGAGCGATGCTGTCGTTCACGATCGCGCACCTCTCGATCGTCGTGCTACGTGTTCGTAAGCCCGAGGAGCTCGTCTTCCGAGGGCGTCCGAATCTCCGAATCCGCGGCGTCGAATGGCCACTGTTCGCGATCGTCGGCGGCCTCGGGACCGGCTTGGCGTGGCTCTCGGTGGTCGTCCAGACGGCGAGCACGCGTTACGTGGGCATGGGCTGGCTCGCGTTCGGCTTCCTCACCTATTGGCTGTACCGGCGCCGTCTAGGCATCCGCATGAGCGAGACTGTGCAGGCGCCCGCAGTCATCCTTGGCCCGTCACTCATGGTCGAGTATCGAACGATTGTGGTGCCAATCCTGCGGACGTTCGAATCAGAAGAGGCGCTCGTGGCGGCCGCACGGCTCGCAGCCGAGCGCCGCGCGACGATCGCCATCGTGCGGGTGATCGAGGTGCCGTTGGAGCTCCCGCTCGACGCGAGCCTGCCGGACGAGGAGGCGCAGGCGAACCGGGATCTGGACGACGCGCAGGCACTGGTGGAGAGCTACGGCGTGCGGGCGGTCACGAGGCTCGCCCGTGCGAGGAGCGCCGGTCCCGCCATCATCGACGAGGTGAGTCACCGCAACGCAGAGCTCGTCGTCGTGGGTACGCCGCGCCGCGGGCGCAGGGGCGCACCGCTCTTCGGCTCCACGGTCGGATACGTGTTGAAGGCGAGCCCGGCGCGCGTTCTCGTCGCCGGCGGGCGGAAGGCGGCATGAGGCTCCACTCTGCGGTGACGCTGATGTTCTCGGTCGCCCTGGTCGCATTGGGAACGGCGATTGTCGTCCGCACCGCTTTGCTCGGCGGCGGGATCGGGCTCGGCCTCGGCGCGATCGTCCTCTGCGCCGGCGTCGCACGCCTCTACATGTCGCGGCGCACCTGATGGCGAAGAAGCTGCCCGGGCTTAGCCGCGCCCTCGGCCCGAGCCCGCTCGCTGCGGTCGCTTACGGAGAGATCGCGTCGTCGCTGTACTTCGCGCTCGGGGTCGTCGCCCTCTACGCGCTCGGGTTCACCCCCTGGGTGCTGCTGCTCGCGGGCGTCATCTTCCTGCTCGTCGCGCTTTCGTACGCCGAGGGGACGGCTGCGATCCCGGAGACGGGTGGGGCGGCGACTCTCGCACGGCGCGCGTTCAGCGACCCCGTCGGCTTCATGACGGGCTGGGCGCTCTTCCTCGATTACCTGATCGTGATCGCGCTCGCCGCGCTCTTCGTCCCACACTACTTCGGCAAGACGGTCGGCTGGGAGGCGATCACGGACAGCCCCTGGGACGTCGTCGCGGGCGTCGGCGTGATCGCGACAGTCGTGGGGATCCGGCTGGTCAAGCGACCGCAGCTGTATCGCGCGACGATCGTGCTCGCAGGCGTAGCCATGCTCGCGCAGCTCCTGCTGATCGTGCTCGGCTTCTGGTACCTCGTAACCAGCGGCGCCTTCAGCCACGGTGTCGACCTGGGGACGGCGCCGACGTGGAGCGCGATCGGGTTCGCGATCCCCGTTGCCATGCTCGCGTACACCGGCCTCGAGACGGTCGCCAATCTCGCGGCGGAGACGCGCGAGCCGGGCAAGAACCTCCCTCGTGGGTTGTTCGGCGGGATCGGGGCTGCAGTCGTCGTCTCGTTCGTGATGGGGATCGTCGCCATCTCGGCGTTCCCGAGCCGAGGCGACCCGAGCGAGCTCGCGACCACGTGGCTGCGCGAGCCGCTGTACGGAATCGCAACGACGCTCCGCGGCGCAGGCCTCCCCGCGACGATCGCCGACGCCGTTCGCATCATCATCGGCGCGTCCGGCGTGCTGGTGCTGGCGATGGTCGTGACGACCTCGATCTCGGGCGCAGGCCGTCTCGCCTACTCGCTCGGCCAGCGCGACATGCTCCCGCACGTCTTCGGCCGCCTCAGCCGTCGCACGCTGATCGCGCCGGTGTCGATCGTCAGCGCCGGCGCGATCTCGACGGCTCTGCTCGTCGGCGCCGTCGTGATCGGCTCACCGGTGCGGGGGCTCGCCGGCCTCTACAGCTTCGGCGTCCTACTGACGTTCACGGCGGCGCAGGTGGCGGTCGTGAGGCTTCGGATGGCGGAACCCGAACTGAAGCGGCCGTTTCGCGTTCCCCTGAACATCCGCGTTCGCGGCGCTCCCGTCCCCGTGGCGGCTCTCGCCGGAGCACCGTTGACGTTCGCCGTCTGGATCACCGCGCTGCTCACTCATTCCGGCGCTCGGATCGCCGGTCCGGTCTGGCTCGTTCTCGGCGGGATCGTGTTCCTGCTCGTTCGGCGGAGCCACGGGCAGAGGCTGACGCAGCGGGTTCAGGCGCCGGTCGCGGACCTCGTCCCTGAGGAGGAGGGCGTGTACCGGCGCATTCTCGTTCCAATAAAGCTCGGCCCGATCGGCGAGGAGGTGTTCGCGACGGCCATCAAGCTGGCGGAGGAGCAAGGTTCTGCCTTGAGCGCGCTGCACGTGATCAAGGTCCCGCTCGACCGGCCGCTGGAGGCGAAACTGATCGACGAGGAGGAGCGGGCGGCGGCCTCGCTCGCCGAGGCGAAGCAGCTGGCCGCGGAGCACGAGGTCGAGGTGGAGGGGAAGATCGTGCGCGCGCGATCGCTCGGGACCGCGATCGTCGAGGAGGCGCGCGAGTCCGGCGCGGATCTGATCCTGATGGGGTCGTCACCGCGTTGGCGCAGGCAGTCGCGGTTCTTCAGCCCGACAGTGGACTACGTCCTCCGGAAGGCGCCCTGCGAGGTGATGGTGGTCGCTTACCCGCAGGGCGTCCTCGAAGAGGAGGGGGCCGCGTCGTAAAAGCAGGAGCCGCTCCGCCACGAGCCGTCTCCGACGTCATCGCCTCCCCCGACGACTGAGGTAGATTTGACGCATGAAAGCTGTTGTCGTCGGTTGTGGTCGCGTGGGCTCTAGGGTCGCCCGCCAGCTGGATCGGAGCGGCTGGGACGTCACGGTCGTCGACGAGAAGGACGATGCTCTCCGCCGCCTCGGTGAGCACTGGGGTGGCGGCTTCATCGTCGGGCACGGCATGGATCTGGACGTCCTCGAGGAGGCCGGGATCGAAAGCGCGGACGCCGTCGTCGTCGCGACGAACGGCGACAACACGAACCTCGTGATCGGGCAGGTCGCTCAGAAGCGTTTCGACATCACCTGCGTCGTCGTGCGGATCCTCGATCCCGCTCGGGCCGAGTTCTACGCGACGCGCGGTTTGCGCACCGTCTGCCCGACCTCGACCGCGATCTCCGTTCTGACCGAAGCGGTTCGGTCCTGCCAACTGCCGGCGCGCGAGCAAGTGCCGGCCTGAGGTCGAGGCGCCGATGTACATCGTCATCGCAGGCGGCGGCAAGGTGGGAGCGAACGTTGCGCGCACCCTCCTCGGGCTCGGCTACGAGGTGACCCTGATCGAGCAGCGTCCGGATCGGTTCCGGCAGCTCGAGGAGGAGTTCGAGCACCAGGTCCAGCAGGGCGACGCGACCGAGATCTACGTGCTCGAGCGCGCCGGAGTCGCGCGACCGCCGGATCTCTTGCTTGCCGTGACGGGCGACGACGAGGACAACCTCGTCATCTGCCAGATCGCGAAGGAGAAGTACGGGGTGCCGAAGGTGATCGCCCGGGTGAACGACCCGCGGAACCAATCGCATTTCGACCTCCTCGGGATCTCGCCCACGATCTGCGCGACGTCGAGCATCATGGCGCTCGTCGAGCACGAGGTGCCCGAGCACGGGCTCATCCACCTCCTGGAGCTCCGAAACGAGAACCTCGAGATCGTCGAGGTCCAGGTCGACAAGAGCTCGCCGTGGGCGGGGAAGACGGTCGAGCGTCTGAACCTCCCCGGGGACTCCCGACTGATCTCGGTCAGCCGCGACGGTCACTCCGAGATCGCGGTCGGATCGACGCAGCTCCACGCCGGCGATCGCGTGCTGGCGATCCTGCAGCCCGGCAGCGAGGACGATTTCCGGCGGGCGCTCGTCAAGAGCTGACGTCTTTCCTTACGCGCTCCTAATCGCGCCGTAGTAGCCTCACGCCGGCCGTGAAGATGCTTCTCGCCGCAGCGATGTGCGTACTCGCGGGCGTGTGCGCATCCGCCGCTGCCGCACCGCGGGTTCAGACGGTCTCCAGAGACTGGACGCAGTTTGGCTACGACAGCACGCGCCGGAACGCGGGGCCGGCGGCTACGGGCATCACGCGGGCGAGTGTGGCGGCGATGCAGCGCCAGGAGGTTCCGCTCGGGGGCACGGTGGACTCCTCGCCGATCTTCGTCCGAAGTGTGCCGGTGGGTGGCGCGAAACACGACCTGTTCGTCGTGACGACGACCTTCGGCAAGGCGTTCGCGATCGACGCGGCGACTGGAGCGGTCCTCTGGGCCTTTACGCCGAGCGGCTACGAATCCTGGGCGGGAACGGCCCGCATCACGACCTCGAGCCCCGCGCTCGACCCCAACCGCCGCTTCGTCTATTCGGCCGCGCCGGACGGCCGAATTCACAAGCTCTCCGTCTCGACCGGGGAGGAAGTGCGGACCGGCGGCTGGCCGACGCGAGTGACGCTCGACTCCGAGCACGAGAAGCTCGGCACGTCGCTCAACATCTCGGGCCGGTATGTCGTCGCGACGACCGGTGGGTTCCCGGGCGACATCCCGCCCTACCAGGGCCATGTGGTGACGATCGACCGACAAGCGGGGCGGATCGTGAACGTGTGGTACGCGCTCTGCAACACCGGGCACGAGCTGAAGGATCCGACCTCGTGCGTCAACCCGCGCCATACGGAGGTCCTGTTCGGAGGGGCCGTCTGGGC
>Ga0126308_10000250_pt1 | contig 16233 bp, 13 predicted proteins | sample Plot55_FD_92533 | JGI IMG/M metagenome (GOLD analysis project Ga0126308, IMG submission 92533) | Serpentine soil microbial communities from UC McLaughlin Reserve, CA, USA - Plot55 | ecosystem: Environmental > Terrestrial > Soil > Grasslands | place: USA: UC McLaughlin Reserve, Lake County... | reverse complement strand
TTTGACGGTACGCTTCATAGGCCGCTACATCTTAAAACTTATGTATAGACCTCTCAAGAAAGATGCACTGCGCTCCTAACCCGTCAAGCGGTCGCGATCGTGGGGCTCGTTGAGGTTCAAGATCGGTCCTTTCGGCACGATGCCAGTAGGGTTGATGCTCTCATGGCTGACGTAGTAGTGACGCTTTATGTGAACGAGGTTGACGGTCTCGGCAACGCCGGGCTGCTGGTACAAATCCCTCAGGTAGCCCCACAGGTTTGGGTAGTCTACTATGCGCCGGAGGTTACACTTGAAGTGACCGTGGTAGACAGGGTCGAAGCGTATGAGGGTAGTGAAGAACGCCCAATCCGCTCCGGTGAAGCGGTCGCCACAGAGGTAGCGTCGAACGCTAAGCACCCCTTCCCAGCGGTCGAGGGCGTCGAAGAGGTCGAGGACAGCCTCTTCGTACGCGGATTGTTCTGTGGCGAAGCCCGCGCGGTAAACGCCATTGTTGACAGGCTGGTAGAGCTCGTCCAGGGTACGGTCGATCTCGTCGCGCAGGTCTTCCGGATAGAAGCTCGCGTCTTTTTTGGCGAAGTCCTCGAACTCCGTGTCGAACATCCGCATGATCTCGCGTGATTCGTTGTTGACTATAGTCCCCTCTTTTATGTCCCAAAGTACGGGGGTAGTGACCCGGCCCGTGTAGTTAGGGTCGGCCTTTGTGTAGATCTCGCGCAGGTAGCTCGCGTCGTTAAGCTGGTCAGGATAAGCCTCGGAGAAGGCCCATCCCCCTTCACCCATAACGGGATGGACGGTAGAGAGTGAGATCACTCCTTCCAAGCCCTTGAGCTTGCGTATGATCGCCGTCCGGTGTGCCCAGGGGCAGGCCCACGAGATGTACAGATGGTAACGGCCCGGCTCCGCCTGGTACCCACTCGAACCGTCCGCCGTTACGAAGTCCCTGAAAGTGGTCGAGGGGCGCAAAAAGCGCCCTTCCTCGTCCTCCTGCTGCCTCTCGGTCTTCCACTCGCCCTCGACCAGCATGCCCGGCGTCAAAAGGGGTCTCCTTTCTAGTAGCCTACCAAAACTAGGCTACCACGAGGATGCCGCCCTGCCGGTCTATCCACCGGCTTCGAGGTCGCGGTGTCGGACGAAGAGTTCGATCTCGGGCCCGTCCACGCCCTCCTCCTTAAGGTATCGGGCCAGGTCTTCGGCAATCGCTACGGAGCGGTGCCGGCCGCCGGTGCAGCCTATCCCCAAAGTGAAGTAGGTCTTCCCCTCGGCGACATAGCGAGGGATGACAAAAGTGAGAAGGTCGTGGACGCGAGCCAGGAACTCTTTGGTGTCGATCTGACCGAGCACGGCGTTGCGGACAGGCTCGTCGCGGCCGGTCAGGGGCCTGAGCTCGGGGTCGCAGTGGGGATTCGGGAGAAAGCGGACGTCGAGGAGCATATCCACGTCAAGGGGCGTTCCATACTTGAAGCCGAAGGAGATCAGGCTAACCGAGAGCCGGTTCACGCCGCCGACGAGCCGGGCGAAGCGCTCTTTGACCTCGGTTGCCGAGAACCCCGTAGTGTCTACTACTACGTCAGCCATCTCCCGCAAGCTCGAAAGCTCGCGCCGCTCAGCCTGAATAGCGGATAAAACGTCCCCATCGATAGCCGCCGGGTGCGGCCTACGGGTCTCCTTGTAACGCCTGACGAGCGTCTTGTCATCGGCCTCGATAAAGACGATCTGGGGCTTCCAACCGCTCTCACCCCTAACGGTGCTCAAGCCTTTGCCTATCTCCTCGCCAAAGTAGCGCCGCCCCCGAATATCTACTACGACGACGACACCCGCAACATCCTCCGTAGGGGCGAGGACGAGGATGTAGGGGATCATGCTCGGGGGGAGGTTGTCTACACAGTAGTAGCCACCGTCCTCGAACGCCTTTAAAGCACTGGTCTTCCCGGCCCCGGAGAGCCCCGTAATAACCACGAGCCTACCCGGCTTGCTCGAAGGTGGAGTCTGGTGCGTGAGCGATACTTCTTCGCTCACTCCAAAGCCCCAAAACTTTCCCGCAGACGATAAACCATTCTTGTTCCGAGCCTAGCATTAGAGGACAAACTCCGCAAGAGATAAACGCTTGCCACTAGGCTCAACGGTGCAGTTGGGCGTGAACCTCGCGGGCGACCCTACCCGGCAGCCCCGGCACGGCTTCGAGCTCCTCTAGGGAGGCCGAGAGAAAGGCCTCCGGGGTGCCGAAGTATTGAATGATCTTCTTTTTGCGCGCAGGACCGATACCGGGCAGCTCGTCCAGGACGGAGCGTGTCATCTCCGAGCCCCGAACCTTACGGTGGTAGGTGTTGGCGAAACGGTGCGCCTCATCCCGAACCCTTTGCAGGAGATGCAACTCCGGAGAGTCACGTCGCAGGACGACCGGCTCGGGGCGGCCCGGCTGAAAAATCTCCTCCTCACGCTTGGCGAGCGCCCGGATGGGAACATCCGGCAGCTCCGTGCCCACGCCGAGTTCCTCCATCACCACAACGGCCGCAGAGAGCTGGCCTTTGCCACCGTCCACCACTATCAGGTCTGGGGCTTGGGCGAACTTCTCGTCACCCGTCATGAGGCGTTCGAGGCGACGTTGGATTACCTCGGCCATGCTCGCGAAGTCGTCCGAGCCGTCGACGGTCTTGATCTTGAACCTCCGGTACTGGTCCTTGGCGGGTCGTCCCCCCTGAAAGACGACCATCGAGGCGACCGAGTTCGTCCCCATCGTGTTCGAGATGTCGTAGCATTCTATCCTGACCGGTAGCCTCGGTAGCGCCAGCTCCTCACGCAAGGCATCTAGAGTCGAAGCTACCCGGTTGCGCTGCGTCTCTTCGAGCGCCTTCTCATGCTCCAAGCTCAGTCTCGCATTCTTTTCGGCCATCTCCAAGATGCGCCGCTTGTCTCCCCTCTGGGGCGTACGCACCTCGACCCGGGATCCCCTAAGCTCTGAGAGGTGCGCTTCGAGCGGGTTTAGAGGCTCCTCAGATTCGTTTGTCCGTACGAGAACCTCGTGGGGGACGGCGTTGCCGTAGCCGTAGTACTGAGGGATAAACTGTAGGGCGACAACCTCGGCCGGGGCTTCGGCGTAGTTGTCCAAAAGAAACGAGTCGCGGTTCACGATCTGGCCTTCCCGCACCGCGAACACCTGCACGCAGGCCGCCTCACCCTCGGCGTATGCCCCGAAAGCGTCAAGGGAATCCTCCGAGGTGATGGTCGCCTGCTGGCCGTCGCGGACGTGAGTCAGGGCCGAGAGCTCGTCCCTGAGCTTCGCCGCTTTCTCGAAGTCCATCTCGCTAGCGGCCTCGCGCATAGCAACCTCGCGTTCCCGGATCAGACGGTCCACCCGTCCTTCGAGGAAAGCGACAACGTCGGCAATTATCTTGTCGTACTCCTCTTTCGAGACCGCGCCTGTGCACGGCGCCGCAGAACGCCCGATATGGTAGTTCAAGCACGGCACCCCACTCCTACGCCCCGGCTCGGGGCCGCGACACTTTCTAAAAGGAAAAGTCTTGTTCAAGACGTCTATCGTCGAATGCACCGAACTCGCGCTTGGAAACGGACCGAAGTAGCGGTGGCGCGGCTCGTGAGCCCCTCGCGTAGCGTATACCCTCGGATACTCGTCCCCAAGGGTCACCACGATATACGGGTAGCTCTTGTCGTCCCTCAAGGAAGCGTTGAAGCGTGGCCGGTGACGTTTTATCAGGTTCGATTCGAGGATGAGCGCTTCCATCTCGCTCTCCGTGACGATAAAGTCTACGCGCCGGACCCTCTCTTTGAGCTCCGCTATCTTTGGACGACCGTCGCCGGAGCGGGTGAAGTAGTTGGCGACGCGGGCGCGGATGTTCCTCGCCTTGCCGACGTAGATCACGCAGTCTTTCGCATCCCTGAAGATGTAAACGCCTGGCGAGGTCGGCAGGTGCGATCGATCCGGATAACCGTTTTCAGACATCGTACAGATTATACCGTGCGGGGGCGGAAGCCCGTCTTTAGCGAGGGTTCTGTCGAGGCTCTTTGGAGCTGGCGTCCGGCAGCATCTCGCCCCCGCCTGCTCGAGCGTAGCCGATACCCCCGACAAGGCCACCGACAGCGGCGGCCACTGTGCAGAACAGGACGCCTAAGAGCCCGAGCAGATCGAAGCTCAGGAACATGGCGACAGCGACGGAGAGCGTGGCTATGGCTGCCGCCAGGAGGACTATTTGCCGGCGGCGTCCGTATTCTCGGTTTGTCGCGAAGAGCGTGTACAGGAGTAAACCTATTGAGGCGGCAAACGGCACAAGAAAGAGAGGCATGCTTTCTATAAAGACAAAGAGAAGTAGAGAGCTTGCCAGCCCAGCCGTAGCTCCAACACCGGCGCCGGCCCGCATGCCCAGAGAACGTTCGACCCGGCCGGTGCGTGCACCCAGGACGGCGCCCAAGGCCATGCCGGGTAGGATCAATATGATCCCGAGGAAATCGAGTCGGCCTTGCATCTCGTAGAAGATCTCGACATCCCCGAGTAACCAATACGGCAGCGACAGAAGGAACGAGACCAAAAGAAAGACCAACACCGCCATGTTCACCCAAGTCACGCACCCGTAGGCCCGCCGGTACCTAGGCTGTATCCCCCCCTCCTCCGGCTCCCGCGCCGGGCGTTCGCGACGCTCGCGACGCCTACGGGGCACGACGCTCCGCAACCTCGGCGCCGGGGGTTGCTCCGAAGTGGGCGAGCAAGGTTGGGACTACGTCGGTGATCCTGCGCGGGGCTGCAACGCCGCTAGCGATTACGAAGACGTTAGAGTCGCTGGCGTGCAAGGAGCCGTGGTCACTGGCGTCATGGAAGGTACCAGAGACCTCGCCAAAGGTGTAGCCTGGAGCGGCCGAGAGTACCACCTCCCCAGACCGGGGCGACCGCACACAACCCCACAACCGCTCTAGGGCATCTGGGTACTCGCCGTACCTTATCGCGCTATCCATGACCACTAGGTCCACCGTACCCGGGTCGCCGGAGAGCTCCCAGGCCCGGCCGGCGCCGTCTCGCGCTCCGCTTGCGGCGGGCCGGAACCTGAGCTCCCGGTCGCGTCTCCGAACCACGCCCCAACCGTCCTCCCACCATGAGGCGAGGTCCACCCCGCGGTGGGAGAAAACTCTCGAAACCACCTTCTCCCGGTCTACGCCCTCCGCCAGATACAATAGGGCCGAACGACCGTTTGGGACTGCCACGACCTTCGTTCGGAGCCAAAACCGGGCGCGGGCACCCGTTGACACCCCACCGCCGAGGATACGGCCCAGCTCGATGTAGCGGCGCTTACCCGGCAGGAGAGGCGTATGACCGTGGTCCGAGAGAACCAGGATCGCGTACTCCTCGATCGCCTTTTCCAAGCCGCCCGCGGCTTCGACCATGCTCGCTACATACCTATCTAGAGTAGCTACGTACTCCCGCTGCGCCGCAAGCCCCCTGCGGTGGGCGAGCGCGTCTCCTTTAAAGAAGTACACGAGTGTAAAGGGCGTAGCCTTCTCCTCGAGGAGCATGACACCGACCTTGGCGGCGTACTCGTCGTGTATCCCGACGGAGCGTCCGAGCCCCCCAATCCCCCCACGGCCATGCAGCCCCGTGTCGCGGCTGTAGAACAAGTCGCCCATGTAGAACTCTTTCGGCCCCTGAATGGAGGTATCCAGAAGCCTGCTCCGGTTCGCAACACCTATAACGCTCTTTAGTCGGACCGGGTGCTCGTGCGGGCCGCGCCGTACCAGGAAGTTCACGCAGGCACCGTCTATGCCGTGCTCGTGCAGCGTCTCGAACAGTGTCGGCGCGCAGAGGTCGTCCCGGTTCATCCGCCAGACGTTGTTGTGGAAGACCTTCAAAGGTCCGGTCGAGACTACGGTCTCCCTTTTCGCCCCGTAAACGACCATCCGCCCCTCCTCGCGGTCATACCACGCCCATCCCGCGATACCGCTCTCCCCAGGCGGCGCCCCCGTTACTATCGCCGCCGTCGCCGCCGGCGTAACGCTCGGAAAGACCGAGACCGCATCCCACACCGCTTCACCCCTCTCAGCGAGAAAGCCTAAAGTCGGCGCGTCCCCGTCACGGATAGCCGCCTGCATCACGTCCGGTCGCATGCCGTCGAGCCCCAGGAGCAGCACGGGCTTGGGCGCGATTGAGGATCCGCTCTTTTTCGAGGTGTCGTCGGCGTCGCGCAAGGCCTGCTGATTGTAACCGAGATATAAGCCGTTGTTCATTGACTGACGTGAGAAAGCTGTAGGGTTCGGGTCACCACCTTCTCACATCGGTCGTGGTTGCTTCTCAGGAAGGCATGTTGTGGGAGAAGGACCTGGGAATCGTGAAGAGGTAACTCAGCTCGCCGCCGCGACTTCGGGCAAGAAACCACGCAAAAAGTGCCCCGTGTGGGATGCCTCAGCCTGCGCCACCTCCTCTGGGGTGCCGGTCACCACGATCTGGCCACCCGCGTCGCCCCCCTCGGGGCCGAGGTCTACGATGTGATCGGAGGAGTGGATTACGTCTAGGTTGTGCTCGATAACGATGACCGTGTTCCCCGTGTTCACGAGCCGGTGCAGAATGTTTAAGAGCTTCTCCACGTCGGCGAAGTGCAACCCCGTTGTGGGCTCGTCGAGGATGTAAACCGTCTTGCCTGTGGCCCTCTTGCCGAGCTCGCTTGCGAGCTTGACCCTTTGCGCCTCACCACCCGACAGAGTGGTTGCGGGCTGCCCGAGGCGGACGTACCCAAGCCCTACGTCTCGCAAGGTGTCCATACGACGGGCTATGGCAGGCACCACCGAGAAGAACTCGCAGGCCTCATCAACGGTCATCTCGAGGACGTCAGAGATGCTCTTGCTCTTGTAAGTGACGCGTAAAGTCTCGGCGTTGTAACGGCGGCCTTTGCAGACCTCGCAGGGGACGTAGACGTCGGGGAGGAAGTGCATCTCTATTCGGATCTGGCCGTCTCCCTTGCAAGCCTCACACCGCCCGCCCTTGACGTTGAAGCTGAAACGGCCCGGCTTGTAACCCCTTATCTTCGCCTCGGGCGTCGAGGCGAAGAGCTGTCTTATGTGATCGAAGACCTTGGTGTAGGTCGCAGGGTTGGAGCGTGGGGTACGGCCAATGGGGCTCTGGTCTATATCTATTACCTTGTCCACTACTTCGACACCCTTTATCCCCGCATGCCTGCCCGGACGGTGCTTGCCGCGGCTGACGGCGTTGGCCAAAGCTTTGTAAAGAATCTCGTTGACCAGCGTGCTCTTCCCCGAACCCGACACGCCCGTAACGCTTGTAAGTACGCCCAGCGGGAACTTCACGTCCACGCCTTTGAGGTTGTTCTCTTTAGCCCCAAGCAGTTGGATAAAGTCGGTAGGCTCACGCCGATACTCTGGAGGCTCAATGCGGCGACGTCCGGCGAGGAAATCCCCGGTCACGGAGCGCTCCTCGGCCTCTATATCTGAGACGCTCCCCTGCGCCACGATTTCACCGCCCTGCACCCCCGCCCCAGGTCCAACATCCACGATGTGGTCCGCCGAGCGGATCGTCTCCTCGTCGTGCTCGACGATTATCAAAGTGTTTCCCAGGTCTCTGAGCTTAGTTAGCGTCGCGAGCAAACGCCGGTTGTCCCGCTGGTGCAGCCCGATGGACGGCTCATCGAGGACGTATAGAACGCCCACCAACCCGCTTCCAACCTGAGAGGCCAGCCGGATGCGCTGGGCCTCACCACCTGATAAGGTGCCGGCTGAACGGCTCAGGGTTAGGTAGCCAAGTCCGACATCCACGAGGAAGCCTAAGCGTTCCCGGATCTCTTTTACGACCCGCTCGGCGATCATCCACTCGCGTGGGGTAAACTCGACCGACGCGAAGAACTTTTGGGCCTCGGTTACGCTGAGCTGGGTTAACTCGTGGACGTTCTTTTCTCCCACCATCACGGCGAGAGCTTCCGGCCGGAGCCTAGCACCCTTACACTTTGGGCAGGGGACGTGGCTCATGTACTCCTCGATCTTCTCCCGCCGGTACTCCGAGTCGGTCTCTATATAGCGTTTCTCAAGGTTCCCGACGACACCGTCGAACTGCGACATATACTGCCTTTTGCGCCCGTAGCGGTTGCGATAGGCAACGTAGATGCGTTCGTCGCCGGTCCCGTAGAGGATGAGCTTTTTGTTCTCCTCAGGCAGGTCCCACCACGGAGCATTCAGGTCTATGTCGTACTTCTCGGCGAGCCCCTGCAGAACGCTCCCGTGGTACTCCGTCTGCGAGTTAGCCCACGGCGAGATTGCGCCCTCGTTCACGCTTAGATCTTCGTTCGGCACCACAAGGTCTGGGTCTATCTCCAGCCGGCTCCCAAGCCCATCGCACCGCGAGCAGGCTCCGTGCGGGCTGTTGAACGAGAACGTTCTTGGCTGTATTTCCGCGATAGACGCCCCGCAGTTCGTGCAGGTGAAGCTCTCCGAGAAGAGCATTGCCTCGCCCGCAACCCCATCCTTTTCGACCGTCTCCACGAGTACCAACCCCTCGGCCAATTGCAAGGCCGTCTCGACGGAGTCGGTGAGGCGGCGCTCTATCCCCTCACGCAGCACGAGCCGGTCGACCACGACCTCGATATCGTGCTTGTAGTTGCGGTCCAGGTTCAGATCGACCGGCAGCTCATAGAGCTCGCCGTCCACCCGCACACGGGCGTAACCGCTCTCGGTCAGGTCGTCGAAGAGCCTTCCGTACTCACCCTTGCGCCCCCGGACCACGGGCGCGAGCACCATAAAACGGGTCTTTTCCGGGAGCATGAGCACCTTCTCGACCATCTGCTGCGGGGTCGATGAGGCCACGGGAAAGCCGCAGACGTGGCAGTGAGGCCGCCCGGCGCGGGCGTAGAGGAGCCTCAGGTAGTCGTAGATCTCCGTAACCGTCGCGACCGTGGAGCGGGGGTTGTTGCTCGTAGTTTTCTGGTCTATAGAGACCGCCGGGGACAAACCGTCTATGTGATCCACGTCGGGCTTGTCCATCTGACCCAGAAACTGCCTCGCGTAGGCCGAAAGGCTCTCGACGTAGCGTCTCTGACCCTCGGCGTAGATCGTGTCGAAGGCGAGCGAGCTCTTGCCGCTACCGGAGAGGCCGGTGACGACTACCATCACGTCGCGCGGCAGGGAGACGTTTACGTTCTTCAGGTTATGCTCGCGCGCCCCCCGCACGACGATCCGGTTCTCGGCGATCTCAGATCACTCCTTCTTGAAAATTGCTCCTGCAAAAGTATACGGCCTCCGCTCGGGAGGCCAAGTATGTAGTTACTTTTTCGTAATTCTACCATTCATTCGTCGCTCTCTTGCATCAATCTCCATCCGCGCCGAAGCCGCATGCTAAGCGCGCTTAGAGACAAGCAGCCAGCCACCAAGACAAAGCAGCCTCTGTAGCCCGAGGAGTTTTTCTCCTGCTACCTCTAGAACGAGCAGCTGAATTCCTGAGAAGACCCCTTCTAGGAAGTTGGCCTCATAAAGCGCCGGAGCTCCTAGGGAGTAAGAGCTCCGGCTCAGTAACGCTCAGTCGTAAACGTCCTCCACAACAACTCCAAAATGTAACCCAACACCTTCACGCTTAGTGAAGCGCCAGGGGTGGAGAACCTTATCCACCGTCTTCTGCGACCCGTTTCGCGACCCGTTCAACTCGCGCCGAACGACGTTCGTATGATCTACCCCGCATCCGCTACAGATAGTTCTGGAGGCCGTGAGCGTCGGTCTTGCCCCGCATTTGCACTCCATAACGACACTCTCTGGCGACCACTTGTAGACTACCCCGAAAGGCACCTCTTGGGCCGCGTAACGCCCTTCGAGATACTCGATAACCTTCACCCTCTATCTCCTCTGATTCGTATCCTACTTGCTAGTAGGCTAAATTCTGCCACTGGTTGAGAAGCCGAACATCGGCCAGGTGGCGAAAAATCAGATATTGTGCAGAGTATGTCTTGGCCATTCGTCTACGTGCACTAGACAGCTAGTAGGTCAAAGCCCCTAAACAGTCTTAAAGAACCCCGGTCCGACAACCACACGCGGCCTCATGTACTACTGTGGCGAAAGCCTGTAGGGTTAAGGAGACCTTCTGGATGAGGTCCCCTTAACCGTTGGTGTATCCCTGCTTAATTTTGCGCCTATAGGGGGCGGGTTGCCTCTAGTTTAATTATCCCTTCTACGGGAAAATAGGCAACCAACAATATAGTAAAGGAGATCCCGAGGGGAAAGGGGAAGCTCATGGACTCCGAGCAAGGCTCTCAGAATGGGGAGGCTGCGAACCAGGAAGCGCAAGGCAGCGGGAGCAGATGGTGGCTTCTTCTGTTGCTCCTTCCTTATGTAGGGTTGCTTTACCCACCGCTCTACTCACGCATAGCGCCAGAGTTGTGGGGGATCCCTTTCTTCATCTGGTACCAGTTCTTGTGGGTGCTTATCACGGTTGCCATTACCGGCTTTGTCTACAAGGTGCGCAATTAAGTAGAAGGTGAGGAGGTACTGATATGGTTCTCTGGCTGGCTCTGATCGTCTTTATCGTACTCTTTGTCGTGGTCTTCGTAATCGGGCTGCTCTCCTACCGGTGGCGCGCGGGCGGGGACGAGAGCGCAGAGGACGAAATGAGCGAATGGGGCCTGGGAGGGCGGCGCTTCGGAACGGTCATCACCTGGTTTTTGGTGGGGGGAGACCTCTACACGGCCTACACCCTCATCGCGGTGCCGGGCTTGGTCTTCGGGATGGGGGCGATCGGGATGTTCGCGTTGCCCTACACCGTGATCGTCTATCCTTTGGTGCTCTTGGTCATGCCTAAACTGTGGCAGATAGCCCATAACAGGGGCATGGTCACGCCGGCCGACTACGTCAAGGAGCGCTTCGACAGCCGCTTTTTGGCCCTGCTGATAGCTATAACCGGCTTCGCGGCCACCATGCCCTACATCGCCTTGCAGATGTACGGCATAGAGATAGTCGTCGCCATGATGGGCGTCCCGGTCACAACCTCCCTCATCATCGCCTTCGCGATCGTGGCCGTGTTCACGTTCGTGAGCGGCTTGAGGGCGCCGGCGCTGATCGCGTTTGTCAAGGACGTCGCGATCTACATCACGGTTCTGGTGGCCGTGGTCTACATCCCGATCAAGCTCGGCGGCTTCGGGGAGATCTTTGCTCAAGTGCCGCAAGGCAAGCAGGTCCTTGCGCCCCCGCAATACGCCGGCTTCGCCACGCTGGCCTTGGGTTCGGCGCTGGCGTTGTTCCTTTACCCCCACGCCATCACGGCCATCTTCGGTTCGAGCAGCCAGAGAGTGATCAGGCGCAACGCCGCGCTGCTTCCGGCCTACACGTTCCTTCTTGGCCTAGTCGCCCTGCTCGGCTACATGGCGATCGCCGCGGGAACCCAGCCGATGGCCTACGGGCCGGACGGCGTCGTTCCCCAGCTGTTCGTCGACCAGTTCGCCAACCCCGTAGTCGGCTTCGCCTTCGCGGCCATCGCCATCGGGGCCGTGGTCCCGGCATCGGTGATGGCGATCGCAGCGTCCAACCTGTTCACCCGCAACTTCTACCAGGAGTTCATCCGCCAAGACGTCTCCTCTACCGAGGAGGCCACCGTCTCCAGGATCGGCTCGGCCATAGTGCTCGGAGGGGCTTTGATATTCGTCCTCTCCGCACCGAGCTACGCCATCACCTTGCAGCTGCTGGGAGGAGTGTGGATCCTGCAGACGCTGCCGGCCGTGTTCTTGGGCCTATACGTGCGTTGGCTCGACCGGTGGGCGATCGTGGTGGGATGGCTCGTGGGGATGGTTTGGGGGACGTACGGCATGGTTCAGGAGGGGTACGCCCAAGGGGGGTTGGACAATGTTCAACTCTTTGGCTCCCCGATGACGCTCTACGTAGGGTTCTACGCGCTGGCGGCGAACCTGCTGATTGTGTTCGCCGGCAGCGCGCTAGCGCGGCTTTTCACCTCCCAAGAGCAGGCGTCCTACGGGATGCTCACCGAGGAGGAGTACAAGGAGCCAGAGCACGCCTAAGACGTGTCGACCAGCTAAAACTATAGCGGCAAACCTACCGTGGGCATAGCAGATAGCGCTGGGGCTTGATATTGACCGTACGTTTCTGTAGAGGGTAGTGCTTCCGCCACTGTTCGAACCTCCCTTCGCCTCAGCGTATTCGACGGCTTTAGGCACAGCGCACGAAGAAGCTCTACGGCTGATCGAAATGCCCGGCTACACTGTCGCTGGCCTTAGGTCCTCGGGTACCACATTGAAGTGCTCTCGGGCTACCTGACGGCAGCCTTGCCTAGGTGTTGGTTTCCCTAGCACGGCCCTACTAGCGCGTGGTGAACTCCTGAAGCTTGCCCTTGAGCGACTGCTTGATGATCCTCACCGCATTCGGGTCACGCTTGAGTAAAGCCTGTGCCATCTGCTTGGCCTGCTCGACGCTGATGTGCGACGGCAAAGGCGGTACCTCGGGGTCGGTTAGTACTAGATCGAATTCGCCGCTTCTACACCTCGGCCTATATAACCCTGACACCACAGTTGGAGCCGTCTCAGCCATTGAAGACACCGAACGACGGATGCCAGAGGCACCGATCTCTAGGCGGCGGTGCGAAGTCAGCCCCTGCTAATATACCTACATGAGCGCCGTCGGTCGACTATGATGGACCTGAGCGTCGTCTCGATCATCCTGCTCGCTGGCGCTGGCTTCGTCGCGGGAGCGATTAACGCGGCAGCGGGTGGCGGCTCGCTGGTCTCTTTTCCCGCGCTGGTCGCTATAGGACTCCCGTCGCTGAGCGCCAACGTCACGAACAATGTCGCGGTAGCCCCCGGCTATATCGGGGGTGCGGTGGGCTATCGTCACGAGCTACGCGGCCAGCGCCAGCGGATCGTCCCGCTAGCCTTAGCTAGCGCTGTCGGCAGCTTTATCGGTGTCGGGCTTCTTCTGGTCAGCTCGCAAAGAGCTTTCGAAATTATCGTGCCCTTTCTCGTACTTGTCGCTTGCGCGCTAATCGCCGCCCAGCCACTAATAGCGCGCTGGATGGGCAAGCGCTCTGACGACCATGATCGGCCGGGCATAGGTGCCCTGGCGGGCCAGACGCTCGTTGCTGCCTATGGCGGTTACTTCAGCGCCGCGCTAGGCGTAGCTGTCCTCGCCCTCTTGGGTGTCTTCTTCGAAGACACGCTGCAGCGCCTCAACGCGCTCAAGGCCTTGCTGCAGCTCTTGATCGGTATCGTTTCAGCGCTCGGCTTCGCCTTTCTGGCAGAGGTAGACTGGTTAGCTGTAGCTATTATTGGACCGGCCAGCGTGGTCGGAGGCGAAATCGGTGCGCGCCTCGCCCAACGGGTGAGCGACCGTGTGCTGCGCGTGGGGATTGTTGTCTACGGAGTCGCCGCCGCTATCTGGCTTTTTATGCAGTAGGCGCTTGGTCTGAGTCCAAGTCCTGACCACTTCTAAAGCTTGAGGATTAACGAATCAAATTTAGCGCCGAAGAAGAGCTTGAGATTTACCTCGAGCCTTCTATAAACATATTGCTTACACGCTCCGTTGCCAGAGGTCTCTAGGGGTCCTCTCACAAATATCGCGGGGGCTGTGCTGCGCGAGCAAGACCTTGTAGACCCATCCGAGGCTCTCTGCAAGAGCCGCAATGACTCCGCCCTTCTACGGGGTTAGCCGCAACGCTGCTTCTTCCCGCAAGTCCATCATCTGCCCTCGGCCTTAGGACGCATTCTCCAAGAGCCCTTTTAGCGGGTGCAGAACTAGCATGGCTCCCAGGTATGGGCGTTAGCTCCATCTCTGCAGCTTCAATGGCCTTTGAGACGGCTTTGAGGTAGTGCTGGGTTCTGGCTCGTCTCTACCTACTATCTTATAGAGCATCAGATTCTTTCCGCCGCAACCCCTTCTTAAGTACAGCAGAACCAACCCAGTACGTTTGGATAACGGGTAGCGCATTTTCTTCTTTTAAATAAGGCCGTTCTGTATATCTGGGCAATGAGAGACGAAACGCTGTAGATAAGGGATAAGACCTGGTTGAAGTTAGCGCTAAGGCGTCTTTTGCTAGGCGAATTCTTACCGTTGACCACGCCAGAGGAGTAGCGACGCTCTCCCAAGGAAACGGTCTGTTGGGCTACCGCTCTAGGGAGGTGCCCTCGCTAAAATCCGTTTCGAGCGCTCGCAGATTGGTGTGAGCAAGGGGCGCTAGCACTAGCTTCTGCGGCTTCAAAGACCTTTGAGGCGGCTTTGAAGGCATCTCTACTATCACCGGGTACTCGAGTATAGTCTGTTCACGAAGAGCGCAGTACGAGTTTGATCGGTATCCGTGCTGGCAAAACGTTTTCTCTCTATTCCCCTCCCCCAATCGTCCGATAGGTTATTTATCCTGCAAATGGTGGTTTCTATCGGACGGTGGGTGTTTCGACCGATAGCGTACCATAGACCGATAGAGGCTTTACCTCCTTCGGTAGCGGATGATCGGACGGTACCGGACGATCGGGCTTCCGGCCGGTAAAATGTCGTAGAATCTAGCGTACGCCTACCCTCTACCGAGTTTGTCTTTCGCTTTATCTATTAGTCCCGGAGCTTCTTCCTTAGCAAACTTTTCTGCAACCTCAGCTGAGACGTCAACAACAACGCAAGGTGTATCGCTTACAACCCACCCATCGTGCCCTGAGGGTATAACATAGGCGTCGCCCGGACCGAACACCTCCTGAAACCCATCGTCCATAACCACCTTCAACCGGCCCGAAACCACGTACCCCGTGTGTTTTACCTGACAGCTATCGGTCTTAGCAATAGGCTTTACGTGCTCGGACCACTTCCACCCTGGCTGAAAGGTGTGTCGAGCGACTTTAAAGTCTCCTAAAGAGACAACTTGGGCCATGCCCTGATCGAACGTTCTCGTTTCATCGGGAGAGTCCAGGCTCTTTCGCCGGAGTTCTTCTGCCATAGGAATATATTCTCCTTTCTCTCTATCTATCTTTCCCAGAAGCATAATGCCATAAGGCAAACGTAGGAGAAAGGCTATCTTATGTGAGCTTTCTGAATCCTAGCACTGCATTGTCTCGGGACATCTTGGCTTTGGCAGCCCCATGATCAACCAGAGCCGCCGGAGCGAAGGCTTGATCACCGGCGCCGGGAAGGCCCTGCGCGCCACCTCTCTCGCCAGCTAGAGGTTATGGAGCGGATAGACTCTCTCCACTGCTCCGGCAGCCTTGTCTTCGCGAATAAGCCGAGCGGCGCCATCAACCCCTCCAACCTCAGCGACCGCTCCGTCGCCCGGCTCCCCAAACACGCTAGCCTTCTACCCAATACCCGCTTTCACGACCTCCGGCATCAACGCTTGCGAGGATTCGGGTTAGCTTGCCGTCCCCATTGTCGATAACCTTGCCCAGCTGCTCGCTAGCTCTAGTACAATACGTCTCTAAGAGAGAGGAAAAGTGGGGCACAGAAGGAGGACAAGCGTCATGCGAGGGCGGTCTGGCAGAAGGCAACCCGACCAACAAGGTAGAAGCAGAGGTAGCAGCGGGAGATCGAGGCACTTCTATCTTGCCCGAGGAGGCATGCAGATAGCGATCAGCGCGCTGGTTCTAATCATACTGATTGCGGCTGCAGCCCTACTAATAGTGCTCTTAATACAACAGATCTAAGTCCCCCGGATGGTGTAGTATCTGCAGTGGATAAAGGGCGCGTTCGCAAAGCATACTTGATACCATAAGCTACGCTTTTGTACTTTGTGCTTTCGAAAAAGCGTGTAGAAGAAGGGAAGCTCATGGTGGATTTTGTTAGCTTCGGTACGCTCTTTGTCGGGGTTATTACCCTCGTTGTCGTTGTCCTTGCCCTACGAAGCACCCAAGGAGCTGCACGGCTGGCCGAGGAGCGTAACGAGTACCTAAAGGAGGAGCAAGAACGTCTAGCGTTACTTAGCGAAGAGCGTAGGAGCTTGTACGAAGAGTTAGAGCGTGAACGCCAACAGCGCAAGAGCCTACAGGAAGAACTGAACTACGAACACCAACAACGTCTAGAGGCTCAAGAAAGGGCCGAGTGGGCAGAGCAGGAAGCTCTAAAGGGAGCTGCTCAGCAGTTGCGCCAGCGGATGGACCATTACCTCAACGAGCTCGAAGAAAAAGAAGACACTCATCCCGGTGGTATTCGTAGAGTAAAGTAAAGGGCTGGCACCACGAGCACCCGTCACTTTCTGAAAAGGCCGCCGGATCGTGCACTAGGAGAGCTAGGGGACTGCCGCTGCCTCTATTCACCGAATCACCTAGAAGGCTA
>Ga0126308_10000249_pt1 | contig 16265 bp, 19 predicted proteins | sample Plot55_FD_92533 | JGI IMG/M metagenome (GOLD analysis project Ga0126308, IMG submission 92533) | Serpentine soil microbial communities from UC McLaughlin Reserve, CA, USA - Plot55 | ecosystem: Environmental > Terrestrial > Soil > Grasslands | place: USA: UC McLaughlin Reserve, Lake County... | reverse complement strand
TGCATTGTATGTTTCTAGTCGCCGAACTGGTATGATGGAAAACAATCGAGAATCTCGCCAAAGCATATCTTCAGTGAAGCTCGGTAAATACCTCATCGATTTGCTAACGACTTGAAGTTAGCAGAGCTGAAATGTGGCAAAACTGCTGCAAGGATATATGCACGAAAGCTAGGTATGCGATCACGTAAAAGTAACATCCAAAGCACTCATGAAGAATTTGCTTCTCATATTAGAAAAGGTCTTTGCCAGAGCTTCGGTGAGAAATGGATAAATCCGAAGTTTTTTTATGACGAGAAGGGATCATATCTTTTCGACCAGATATGTCTTCAACACGAATACTATCTAACAAGAACCGAGACTGAGATATTAGAAAGGTATTCTAAGGATATTGTTTCAAATCTCAAATGCACTGCTGCTAGTATGATTGAATTTGGAAATGGCAGTTCCTTAAAGACCAAAATTATTCTGAACCATTTTTCCTCTCAGGGTGTGGATGTTGTGTATTTTCCAATAGATATTTCTCAAACAGCGCTCATTTCTAGCATCAGAAGTCTTTCCTCAGAATTCAGGAATTTGGATATTATAGGAATCTCATCTGAATATCTGGAAGGAATAAGAAAGATATGCAGTTTAATAGGTGCGAGCACTAGCATTCCAAGGAAGAAGGTCATGTTTTTTCTAGGGTCAAGCATCGGAAATTTTGAACCTGACACGACAAGATCCTTCCTTAAGTCAATCAGACACAGTATGCAAACAGAAACAGGGGATAATCTGTTTATCAGTTTTGACCTCGAAAAAGATTTTCATATCTTAGAGTCAGCATATAATGACAGAGCCGGCATCACATCAAAATTCAACTTAAACTTACTAAAACGCATTAATAATGACCTAGGGGGAACGTTTAACTTGAGGGATTTCTCTCACTGTGCCACATACAATAAGAAGAAGAAAAGGATAGAGATGTATATTATATCAAAGCGCGACCAAGAAATATATATAAGAGACTTAGGTCAAACAGTCAGCTTAAAAGAGAATGAAAGAATTCATACGGAAAACTCCTATAAGTATTCTATAGAAGAGATTAAGCAACTGGCAGAAAAAGGTGGTTTTATTGTACAAAAAAATTATACAGATACAAAAGTGTGGTTTGACCTAGTATCGTTATCCACATCTTAGTTATCCACATTATAGTATAGATTGGATCTAAGTCTTAAATTAAATATTATAATTACATCCAGTCAGTTTTTCAAGCAAGCTTTATTGTTATCATCTAATGGCACCAGACAAGATAGTTACTCAAAAAAAATTGGACTCGCTTGATCCAAAATATTTCGGATACTCATAGACAGCTTTGATTACGGAGCGTTAAGTATTTGAATTCATCAGATTCAAGACGTCTTGTTAGCCCAGGATAATACAGTAAAAGTACTGAGAGATGACCCCACGATTCCTGCAATTAGCGCTCCTATCACCGATTGATTGAGAAAATTTGGCAATGCAGTTGAAAACCAACCTGTCAGACCTGGCAGGGACAAATAGCCTATGAAACCTATGCTGAAACCAAGGAACCAGAATAAAAATATTGCTAATTTTCTAGACATTTTTATTGCCTCTGACTAGCGATAACCAGTGTAGCACCGTGTAACGAAAAGCTATTGAATCGAATCATGATAATTTGACTATAAAGATGGTATTAAATCAGATAGTCAATTTTTGTAAATATAATATGATTATAGAGCGTAATTTAAGATCAAAACTTTTACGCTACGGCGGGTTATCATCATTTATTATCTAGATTTATTTTGTACAATGGTAACTTATTGTGACATATCTAGATATATACAATGGTATTCCGTAAGGGATGAACGGTATGACAAAAGTGGAGATTTATGAACGATCTTTGCATACGCCTATTGTGGCCTGTCTTATAGATGTAGCGTTTGCTCGTCAAAATTTAACTTCATCATGGCCTACCTTTTCTGAGTTTTTATAATTACACTCATGGTTGTTTTGAGGCATGAAATCATCATCAAGGGCATCAGAATAAATATGACATCCGAATATCACAATGGATGTCCGGAGTGTCAATCAAATCTAATTCATGATCAAAGTAAAGGAGAATACATATGCCAAAACTGTGGTTGTGTAGTCATGGAGCAGGCATTCGACTACGGTCCTGAGTCACACTCGTTGGATCTCGAAGAAAATTCCAAGAACGTAAGGGCTAGTGGATATACGAGTGTTTCACTCCATGATTACGGCTTGCGAACTGAAATTGGGCTGGGGTCAAAGGATTATAGTGGAAGGTCAATTAACCATCAAGTAGCAGAACAGATGAATAGTATGCGAAGGTGGCATTCACGCATAAGGGTTGCATCCCCGAAGGAAAGAAGGTTATCGAATGTTTTATCTAAAATTAACGAGATTTGCTCCTTGATGTCTCTTTCCAAAACGGTTATAGAGACTGCGGCAATGCTATACAGGAATTTCGAAACGATGAGGGAAGCAAAGGGAAAGTCAATCACATGTATAGCAGCAGCCTCAATATACCTAGCATGCAAGAGATGTTCGATCGTTAGGTCGCTTGAGGAGATCGTTAGAGCTGAGGGAATAACAAAGGAAAATAGATCAACATTGAAACTTGCGTCAAAGTACTATAGAATGATGGTTATTGAAATGGGTGTTTTTACAGCCCAAGACTTGTTAAGCACAAATAAAGCCCAGCCCGTTGCATCCCATGCACCTAGTCCTTCTTTGGTTACTCAGTCTGAACCAATTCCCGTAACTCTTGCAATCGATCAATATATTTCGAAACTTGCTAATGTGGCGAAGATCGATACAAGAGTTGAAAGACTGGCAATTGATCTTGCACACAAGACCAATAGTAATCTTATAGCTGATGGTAAAGCACCAAATGGTTTAGCTGCAGCATACATTTACCTGGCCGCGCTATTGCTTGGGATCAATTTACTACAAATGGACATTTCCACACTAGCCGCTGTCACCGAGGTTACTATCCGAAACAGATGCAAGGACATCCTGTCGAGTTTTAAACTTAAGGTTACAGTTAAACCAGCTCCTGGAATCCCTCTCTCTTAGTCTCGATATGTCCATATGTCAATATTATACAACGGCCTCTCGTTAGGGGTATATAACGATGCCTATTGACTATGCATACAGAAATATTGTTTATATTATTCTATGAAGAAGATTATACTATGGGGAAAATAAACGGAGAGACCGTTACAGGAATAGCGCTCGTTTTTCTGGCAACATTGTTTATCATGGCAGGGATGGTAAATCCTGTATGGGCTTTGCTATTTTGGGCTGATGTCCTTATTATTGTAATTGGAGCCGCATTTATTGTTCTGGGAATGTGGACTCTCAAGAAAGACCTGCAGAGTCAAAGAACAAGGCATGAGTTTTAGTCTGACACAAATAGAATAAGACTTCTGTAAGATGTTATAAAAAACTTGAGGGAGAACAACTAACCGGGACAACGTATCAATAGAGTGAATTTTTTCGTCTTTGTCATATTGCTAGTTGGATAGTGATTGTCGACAAAAGTATTAAATGCAACTCACTGTATGTGATATTGTTTTGAGCTTGACATTCTTTTGTAAGCGTGGGAACCATAAGGAATGTCCTGGTGTGTGGCCTATGGACTATAAAGATAATTGTACCTATGATTGTTCGTTCGATATTACAATTTCAAAATGTAGTTGTCAATGTCACAATGTAGCCTAAATGCAAAATATAACAATCTAGTGAATAGAATGTGATTCGGACGAAGGTCATCTGCTCGGGGTAGATGAAAATCAATAATTGCTCCGTTAAAGTCGATCACCATATATTCGATATTAGCATGATGAGTTCGTAAGCTGCAATATGATCTAAGAAAGTAATTACAATGTTGCTCAATCCAAAGCTGTTAGTTTATAAATTAGATCCTGAGCCTTTTGACGAATATCTTTATTAATTTTCACTATAACCATCCCCTTGAGGGGCTGGCCATAAATAACCACTGAGCCATCTGGTGCCATAACGAACAAGGGTAGCGCGAGCATATCTTCTTCGCCATATACAAATATTCGAACTGGAAAGGGCTTTTTCAGTGCATATTTAATTGCAGTTACAGCTCTTCTTGACACAGAGCCGGGTTTATTTGAACAGCGTATGTAGGATAACTTCTTTTGATCTCTGTCTAACATAAGACAGGCGATTTTGACGCTGTCTATTGGTTTTCTTCTCTCCTTTCCATCGACAACAGACAAATCTGGGATTATTCCAAACGAGAGTAATTTAGAAGTTGTGGCATCCCCTACCGTCGCTAGAACTGGGGAATCCCTTATGTAATTTTTAATTTTTTTTTTGTTATATCCTCATCGCGTATGAGCTTGCCAAACGGTTCTTTTAGTGACCTAGTTATTTCAAGAGGAAGGACCATTTTTCTGCTCTGGTGATACAGATGAAATAGTTGAGGTTCGTTCGTCTTCTGGCATTTCATCTAAATTTAAACTAGCGGCGATAACACTAATTCTGCCTGCTGTCACTTTGGCCATTTTTCTGAGTGCATTTGCTTGAATAGAGTCTGGGTCAGAGATTATAACCGGCTTACCCTTATCACTTCCTTCCATAATCTGGAGAAATAATGGAATTTCACCCAGAAAAGGAATATCGAACTTTTCACTTATTTTTTGACCCCCCCCTCTACCAAAAATGTTTATCTGTTCATTGCAATGAGGACACTGGAGATAACTCATATTTTCTATGACGCCGACTATAGGTACGTTCAATTTACTAAACATACCTAAAGCCTTTACTGCAACATTCATAGCTACGTCTTGGGGGGTAGTTACTATTATGATTCCTGTTACAGGTATGGTTTGTGCCATTGTTAACGGAGCATCTCCAGTTCCTGGTGGCAGATCTATTATTAAATAATCAAGTGAGCCCCACTCTACATCTGTTAAAAATTGCTTTACGATCCCAGAAACTATCGGGCCTCTGTAAATACCAGCCTGCTGAGACTGTTCATAAAAAAAACCCATTGATATAACCTTAATTCCTTCTACATTGGGCGGCTGAATCTTGTTGTTAACAACCTGAGGCTCTTCCTGAGCTCCCAGCATTAGAGGAACACTAGGCCCATACACGTCTGCATCCAAAAGACCTACTTTAGCTCCACTTCTTGCTAATGCAAGCGCTAAATTTACAGCAATTGTTGTCTTGCCTACCCCTCCTTTGCCACTAGCTATTGCAATTATATTCTTGACATCCGGTATTAATTCGTCCATAGATATGGCACGACCCTCCATGACACGAGCAGTAACCTTTAGATCGAGGTTTTGCACACCTATACCCGCTATTGCGGAACGCACATCCTGTTCTATATCGCTGTTGAAAGGACAAGCCGGAGTGGTAAGTTCTAATGTAAATGAAACCTTGCCATCGGTGATTGCAAGATCCTTAACCATACCCATAGATACGATATCCTTATGCAGCTCCGGATCGACTACCTTCCGTAAAGATGACAGGACTTGGTCGACTGTTACCATTTTACTATAAAAAGTCTCTCAACTGCATATTTAAATCCTTCAGGTTAGGAGAATCATGGGAATATTCTTTTCACATCCTGAAACCTTTTCCTTAGAGTTACTATACTTGTATCCCCCGCCACTGCTATCTGTGCCTGGCTAACTTTTTCTCCTTCCTTGAGACACGCAGAATAAAGCACTGCAACAGCAAGAGCATTAGGGTCTTTGCCATGTGAAATTGGGTTTTCTTTGATTATTCTGAGCATTTCTAGACCGCGTCGGTATGTAATTTCACTGACTCTCGCTTTATTTGCTATCTTTGCGAGGTACGCATTCGAATCTATTACAGGCAAATGGAGTTTCATATAGCGCACTAAGAGTCTATAGCACTTGCCTGCAAATATTGAGTCAGCATTTACTGTGTCGGCAATTTCATCTAGTGTTCTAGGCACATTAAGCTCCCTGCATGCGGCGTATACTGATGCGACGACAAGTGCACGAATAGACCTACCCTTAATAATGTGCTTGTCCAGTGCCTTGCGATAATTATAAGCAGATTTCTCCATTAATGCATCACTTAGAGAGAGCTTGTCTTTTACGGTTCCAAGAATAGCGAAAGCGTTCTTGAGATTTCTATGATAGCTTCTATTGTTGCTCGAAATTTTATTCCACCTTCTCATTCTATGTACCTTGCTTAATTGTTCTGGACTAATTGTTGCTCCGTTTGCATCAACGTTAGAGTACGAAATGAATGTAGAAAGCCCCATGTCATGAAAAGCAAGTGATGTAGGCATGCCTGTTCTACTCTTACTTTCCATGTCGTCATTAGAGTAGATTCTCCACTCGGGTGATAAAGACTCGATATTGTCATGTAACACCATACCGCACTCGCTACAAACTACCTCACTGTTTTCTGCGTCGTATACTATTTCCTTACTATTGCATAAACTGCATTCCTCCTTATCCAAAGATATCCCCTGTTCAGAAATGTTCACAACCCTTTTCGCCATAGAAAAATGCATTCGAACCGGTACATTTAAGGAATGGGTGTACATTCAAACCTAATAGTGCGGCTTGTGTACAACAAGACACAAAGCAGTGAATTTAAACACAAATTTCATATACTCAATATTCTAACTATCCCCTAAATGGGCACCAGAAAATCCGATGTTGTCTACGAGACCCGATCGTCAACAGTTACAAGATCGTTCCGATTTGAAAATGAAATATCAAAGGTTTTAGAGGATGAGGCGGAAAGAATGGGAATCTCAGTTAACGCATTAGTCGGAATTATATTGAGAAGGTACTGTGAATTCACCAGATATCTATCTAAAATAGACATGATCGTCATTAATCGCGAATTTCTTACCCTCATTTTGGAGACATACGATGATAATTCAATTCTGGAAATAGCAACAAAGCTAGGTAAGACTATTCCCTACGACACGATAATGTTTTGGAAGAAAGAAATTAATGAACACTCTGTTCTTGAATATATAGAGAAAATTATCTGTAGATATGGCCATCTCGGAACGTACGATGAAGTACTACAATCTGATGTAAGAACTATTGTCATAAGGCATCGTCTGGGTAAGAAAGGTTCAGTCTTTTTTCAAGCGTATTTTTACGCCGCACTAAAGATGATGCTTGATACTGAAGCCAAATTCGAAATAACCGACTCATCTCTAAAATTCAATATATCCAAGAGATCCAATATTTGATAATCCTAATAATCCAACAATCCTGGGTTCATTATCAAAAGGTTCATAAATTGTACCACGTACCCAAGATTTGTTAATTAAGAATGTTTGCAATTGTGCATATGTCTGATGTTGTCAGGATCCCTCCTAACAAACTTACTAATTCTCTAAAAGATACCGCTATTGGAATTCTGAAGGAAAAATATGAAAGTATGATCAGTCCTGAAATAGGATACGTAATAATGATCATAAGTGCTTATGCTAGTTCTACAGGGAAGCTGATTGCGGGTGATGGAGCAACATATCACAAGGTTAATTTTAGGGCCTTGACATATTTTCCGGTCCTACAGGAAATAGTGGACGGCGAAATTGTAGAAGTAACTGACTTTGGGGCGTTCGTCAGGATTGGACCCACTGACGCGTTACTGCACCTATCACAAATCACCGATGATTATCTTAAAAGTGATGTCAAACAGGGAGTAATTATAGCAAATCAAACAGCGAGGTCTTTAAAAATAGGTTCTCGAATCCGTTCACGTGTAACCGCGGTAAGCCTAGGGAAGGGAGCGGCAATGGGAAAAATTGGTATAACGTGCAGACAACCATTTTTGGGGGCTATAGAATGGATAGAGCAAGAGATAAAGAAGGCCAGACAGCATCAGCCTTCCGTTCCTGCAAAGGAAAAGAAAGGAGGAGGCAGCAAGTAATGCCCAGAGAGGTAGCATGTAGAAAGTGTAAAGCTGTAACTGTGGGTAAAGTTTGTCCTATCTGTAAATCCTCGGAACTGACTCCAGACTGGTACGGGATTATCCTGATATTTGATTCTAACAGGTCAAAAATAGCATCGCTACTAGACATTCATACTGCGCACAAGTACGCATTAAAAGTTTCTTAGCTTATTCATAACAAGATGTGTGGTCTTGCTGAATACCTTGAAAAACGCAGCTCGATAATAAGATTCCTAGAAGAAGATATAGGATTAGGGGATATCACAACTAATAGTATTATCTCCGCAGACAAAATAGTAAATGCGGTAATTCGATGTAATGATTCAAGAGAAACCATAACATGCGGCCTTCATGAGGCTCAGATCGTTTTCGACATATGCAATTGTAGCTCTATCTTATTCATACAAGATGGTTCTAAGGTTAAGAAGGATGATATTGTAATGCATATTCGAGGTGGAGCGAGATCCGTGCTAAAGGCAGAAAGAACTGCACTCAATCTAATTATGAGGATGAGCGGCATATCTACCCTTACTCGATCGTTTGTTGACCTAGTTGAAAAAGACTGTCCCAAGGTTAAAATCGCTGGCACCAGAAAAACTGCGCCGGGGCTTCGATTTTTTGATAAGAAGGCAATAGCAACAGGAGGAGGATATCCTCATAGGATGGGATTGGATGGTATGGTCTTGATAAAAGATAACCATTTGGCTATCTCAGATTCAATCGATAAAAGCATACAAATGGCAAAGACCAACTTAGGTTCAGCAGTAAGAATTGAATGTGAAGTGAAAAACACGGAGGAGGCATTATGTGCCGCGAAAGCCGGAGCTAATGTGATTATGCTTGATAACTTTACTCCTTCTGAGGCCCAAATAGGAGTGAAAGCGGTAAGAGCACTAGAAGCGCTTGAAGACATCGAAATAGAGTTGTCTGGAGGCATAACCCTTGACAACATCATAGACTATGTGAAGGCCCAACCTGATTACATTTCGGTCGGCCGCTTGACACATTCTCCTGCTGCGGTTGATTATAGTTTAGAGATTGTAGATAAGAGAGGCAAATAAGATTATACACTATATTCCGACTTGACGTGATTGCAACTCACTAAAGATGATCAGCTTGGGATCTAGAAATAAATATGCCGTCCGAACGATTACCCGGTAAAGGCTAATTCAGTTTGAAATATAAATATATAAAGCAGGCCCAGCACTATGTCAAATCCATCATTCTTTGAATTGAGAGCCGCGCCTTGCTAGCTGTCTCCTTTGGAACTTTTACTTCGTAAACATCATTGCAAATAGAGTTGTACACTTTTTCCAGTGTTATTTTTTTCATGTACTTACACACAGCATCATCCTTGATTGGAACAAACTCCTTAAGTTTGTTCTCCTTTCTCATTCTATGTAAAATCCCTGTTTCGGTTGCTACCAAGAACTGTTTTGCATGTGAAGTCTTTGCATGCTTCATCATACCTTCTGTAGATAGCACGTAGGTCTTTTTTTGCAATTGACCAGAGGATGTATTATATAGAGTGGAGGACGTGCAGCCACACTCAGGATGCACAAGTAATTCTGCAGAATCATGCATTTTCAACATATCATTAATATCTTGTGCTGTAATACCAGCATGTACGTGGCACTCTCCTGGCCAGACAAATATATTTTTCCTCTTTGTAATTTCTGCGACGTAAGATCCCAGGAACATATCTGGTAAAAACAATATTTTTTTATCAGCCGGAATGCTATTCACCACCCGAACAGCATTCGAAGAAGTACAACAATAGTCAGACAAAGACTTTACTTCGGCGGTGGTGTTGACATAACTAACTACAACTGCGTCTGGATGTTCTGTCTTCCAGGAATTTAACTCAGTGGCATTAATACTTGATGCCAGTGAGCAACCAGCTTCCAAGTCAGGTATCAAGACCCGCTTTTCGGGACAAATAATGGAAGCAGTCTCTGCCATAAAATGCACTCCACAAAAGATTATGGTATTAGCAGTAGTTTCAGCAGCAGCAGCATGAGAAAGTGCTAATGAGTCGCCCACAAAGTCAGCTATCTCCTGGACTTCAGGTAATTGATAGTTATGTGCCAGAATGATCGCCTTTTTTTCTTTCTTCAATCGAGTGATTCGTTCTTTGATATAATTAGATTGCAACTTGGAGTAAATATTATCACTATTGCAAGACATTTAAAGTAGTATAATTGAGGTTAACCTTGCCTCGTGAATGTACATCGCGGCAAGTATTGCCCGCCACCATACATGTGTAAGGACGTAGAGTTTCTAGACCACATATATATTAGGCTTAAACTGAAGGCATTAGCATGCCGACGCACGGGTCGCTAACAAAGGCCGGTAAAGTCAGAGGTCAGACCCCAAAAATCGAGGGTAGGGAGAGGGTCAGTTCAATAGCCAGGGTACGAAACAGAAATAATTTTGTTAAGCGGTTTGAAAAAAGGAGATCTCCTGGTCAACGGAAACCCGAGCGTACTGGAAGACGGTAATAGTAAACAGACGCTAGGCTAGCAATCATATTTATCATAATGTTGAGTGTATCAACTAATGGTCTTTTTTTATAGATTGGATTTTCATTTAAACTACAAATGCACAAAAGAGTAGGAATTATAGGTTGCGGGACCATAGGAACTGAGCTGGCTTTAGCTATAGATAAGTCCCATGTTAACAATGCTGTCATAGTTTTCCTGTTTGACTCAATAACCAGTGCTTCGTTGGATTTGAGAAAAAAACTTCTCAATAACTATCCTTCTGTGTTTTCAAAATTTTCACAGCTCATATCCTCATCGCCATTTAAGGAAGCAGATATCATCGTTGAAGCTGCCTCACAGGATGCGGTTAAGGCGTTTGCCAAGAAAATTGTTTCATCAAATAAAAGTCTTATGATAATGAGTATAGGTGCACTATCCGATGCCTATTTGTTGAAGGAGTTGTATAATGCTGTAATAGAACACGATAGCCAGATTTACTTCCCAACGGGTGCAATTGCAGGAATAGATGCATTACGCAGTGTAAAGCAACATCTTGAATTTGTGATGCTCACAACTACAAAAAACCCCAAGTCCCTGGCGGGAGCCCCATTTTTTAACTCGAGTAAGACCCGACCAGAAAATATAAGAAAAAGGAAATTGCTTTACAATGGAAATGCATCTAATGCCATCAAAATGTTCCCTACAAACATTAACGTTGCCATCTTACTTAGCTTGGCAGGAGTCGGAACTGAAAAAACCAGAGTAAGAGTTATAGCAGATCCTGATATTGACCGAAACGAACATGAAATTATTGCTAGGGGTAAATTCGGAGAAATGTTAATAGTAGTACGCAACGTTCCGAGCCCAAATAACCCCAAGACGAGCTATCTAGCATCATTGTCCGCAATTGAATGTCTCCGTGGAATATGCGACGATAAAATTAGAATGGGGACTTAAAAAAAGTTCAATTTTATACCGGACGGCACATTTTTGACAGTTTATATTGGGTTTTGTTTGTCCTTGGATCAAGGTGTGAAGAATGAATGAGTGAGGAAGGATTCAGAAGAAATGATAGCTTCGGCCCCAAGCCTGTAGAGACAGGAAAAGAATATGACGTGCAAATAACTGAAATAAGTAGAAAGGGTGAGGGAATTGCGAGAATACATGGATTTGTGATTTTTGTAAAGGAAGGAAAAGTTGGTCAAAACGCCAAGATTAGGATAACACAAGTAGGCAATAGATTTGCCACCGCCGAAATTGTCGATGGACAGTCTAAGGAAAGCGCTGCTGGCGAAGCACCTAGCTAGATCCTGATAGTGAGCTTTATTAATGAGGATCCTATGCTCATGAGTAAATATAACCCCGCCCGTCTCGAATAAAAGAATGCGAACGGTTGAAGGCTTGAGTTAACCCTGGTCCAGAGGCTTAAGCCATATTGCATAGTAGTTTCTTTCTAATTATTCACTGTGGCATTTAAATTCATCATTTTAGGACTTCATCAACATAAAATATACAATCATTATTATTCCCGACCTGATCTGAGATTATCTGCACTACGGATCGAGAAAGCCGCTGAGCGTCCGATTCAGATCCTTCTATGTTCCCTGGCAGTATTAGGAACAGCCTAATCCTGGAGCCCAGTACCTCGAAGAGTTCTTGGTTAACTGTGACTGCATATGGTCTCAAAGCACCCCTAAAAATTTCCGCTCGTGCTCGAACAAGTCCAGAGATTTTTGTTCCCATTGGACTCTCGGGACCTATTAGAATAATTTTTCCATTGGCATTTTTATACTTGATAGGCTCTAGCACTGCGCCAGGACACATTGCATTTACCGACTCCTTAGTTACTAAGGCAGGTACATTGATAAATTTGTCCACTAGGGACTCCCACTCTTTCCTGGAAAAAGAAAGAATTGATCGATTGTAATCATAATTGCCTGTCAGATAAATGACTGTATCAATAGCCCCAAATCTTTTTGTAACCTCTTGAGTTTGAATTCTCATTTGTTCTTCGTCAGATAAATCGAACTCTGTACAAGAAAAATCCTGAAACTTCTCGGACCCTTGTCTTTGTTGAAGAAACAGAGTCAGGTCCTTTATGCCTTCTTGATGTAACATTCTTGCTATAGTATTTAATCGATTTAGCTCCCGTTTACTTGTTGGGTTCGCTATAATAATGACAACCCTTCCTGAAACTTGAAAAGGGACAGACATATTATCAAGTGAAGATCTAATGTGAGGTTTTACCGGGTAGAAGACGCGATCGCTAGGCACAATTCTCCCATTAACTAGCTTGCTTATCTTTTCATTGCACAAATTTAATACAATGTCCGCAACCTCTTCTTGCGAGAGAAATTCCCTATCGACGATCATATTTCTAGTATTATTTTGAATCTTCTCTGCTATCTCTTGAAGCTTGTTCATCAATCCGGATAATGTCTTAACGAGAAGATCAGCTTTTATTGGGGTGTCTGCGCCTTGACTTATTTTATGCGCTACTTCCCTTAGAGCAGATGAAATTGTGGCATTATCTTCCCCGAGCGAAGGAAGGAGTCTGCTACAAGCGTAATCGATTTGTGAAGATGATAGCTCTGCATATCCACTTATTCTCAGGAACTCTGCTGCTGCCTTCGGATATACAGTCTTATATATTCTGTCGGAGTGGACGGGCCCTGGATTAGTAGCTATCGATATAATGCCACCATATGCTAGTTCCCAAGCTAAGGCTTCGGCAAGTCTATTTTTGGCACCTTGAGCCGCCGTATAAGGCGTCCTAAACCGATAAGGTCTCTGTTCATAACGATTTTCTTCACTGAAGAAGGTGGATATAGTGATTATCTTGGCGCCACGTTTCATCAATTGTAGACATTGTCGGGCGGTCCAAAATGTACCAGTTAGATGAATGGCAACACAATCTCTAAACTCGGTAAAATCAGCATTTGTAAACGCTTTAACCGGGCCAGAGACCCCAGCATTATTTACTACGATATCTATTTTACCAAATTCTTCCGCTATCTGTTTTACCATATCGTTGATTCCGATTTCGTCGGAAACATCGATACCCGGAAAGGATCTTATCCTAGCAGATGAGCCATTATCTGCCATTATCTTCTTCAATGTCGTTATGGTCTGCTCGAGTGGATCCTTTCTTCTGCCCATGATAATAATATTTGCACCGTTTTCAGCAAACTTCTTTGCAATTGACTGACCAATACCTGTACCGCTACCAGTAATTAGGGCAACTTTATTAGAAAAATTTAATTGAAGAGCATGCTCTTCCATGACATAGGAACATTTTGTGCATTATTAAAGTTAACCTCTAATACAACCGATAACCAGTCTGCGCTACTGTTAGATAAGCTTTTTTTAAGCAGACAGTCCATCCTGATTAGGCACTAAGTCTTTTTAATAATGACATCCATTCTTTCGTCCTTTTCAAATCATAGATAAACATAACTTAGGCCTTTAATCGATAAAAGTGTACTGCAGTCATAAATTGTAGCAACTCGGTTACGGTATTGTACCGACAAGTTAATTAAAGTCAAAAAAGAGGATAAACAGGTGACCCCCAGTCAAGCCAAGTTCAAGATCAATATAAAAGAAGGCATAATTGAGATTGAAGGAACCGATATATTTGTCGAAAGACATTTGGAAAAATTCGAGGAAATATGTAAATCTGCAATACAAGAAGTCGTATCAAGAAGGCTTGGTGGCATAAAAAAATCAGACAGTAAGTACATGCTAGAAGGAAACCCTCAGCCGCACAGCTTTACGAGCATGATAACACCACACGCAAAGGCGACCAGCAAGCATTTAAACAGGCCACACCTAGCGCTACCACCTACACCTGTAGACCTGAAAGGGAATAACAACAAAATAGGATTAAGGGAATTTTACAATCAAAAGAGACCTTCCAACCACTATGAAAAGACAACAGTCTTCGTTTATTATTTAACAAAGTTTAACAAGCAATCAGAGGTGAAGTTTGGCGAAATACTTTCATGTTATGACGAAGTAGATGAAAAGAAACCCAGTATAATCGACATTGTAAAAAACTCTATCAGATACAAAGGATGGCTTGGCCAGGGTTCTGAAAAGTTTACGACAGTTTTGACTATTTCGGGAGAAAATTTTGTGGGATTTGATCTGCCACAAAACAAGGACCATATTCCGAACGTCTTGAAACAAAATAGAGGAGACCTTATTTGGAAATGATATAGATTTGTAGTTGCCTTACCTATTCTGACTGCGTGTGACAACCCGAAAATTTATCGTGACTGCTACCTTACAATTCATAGCAACAAGCGTAAGGCGACGCTGCGATTTCAAATCTTGAAAGGAAAACGCAAGAGTGACATCCAGGCCCTATTCGATATTGCAGCCGCTTATCAAATGTCGCTGCAGTCAATTCCGCCATCGTTGTTAACTATATTCTTGGCTTAGAATCAGAAGTCAATCCTTTCGGATACTATGCGGGGGCATTATCGGATTACTAACAGGACTAACCAGACCCGATATAATTGTGAACAATTCACCCCGAGTTATGCGCGCCACCAGTCAAATCCAATAAATTCTACCTCTCTCTCATTTGTTTTGGGGATTGCTATGATAAACTGTTTCTTTACGGTTGTTGCCAATCTGCCCGCCAGTACAATTGCCGTCGCAGTTATATCAAAGCCCGGTTTATATACTTGAACCAGGTAGGGGGCATGGTCAATTCCAGGACCTCGTTCGTACACAGCAAAGTCGCAACCAAACTTAATACCGGGCGAGACTATATATCCCCGATCTCGCAAATCTTGGAACACTAAATATTTTGTGTCGAACTCGTCGTATTGTTTCTTGCAGAGGGCTTTAATATTTAAAGCCGACAATGTTCTACCGTCGATAGTACGTAATTGCAATTTTGATTTCAGTGCAAGATAGTATCCTTCGATAAGATCTAGAACAAGCGGATGATTGAACAGAGTTCCTTTGGGCTTTGCTATCCCCAGAGGTTTACCGAAATACCCGTTTCCGAATAACAGCCTTGAGTCATCTATGTTCCAGACTATTATTCTATTTCCAACTAGAATCCCAATTAATGGATTTGACAAAGGAGCAATACTGGCATTCTTATGTGTTCTGACGCCACACGTCACCTATCAGTCGCACCTTTAATACCTTATATAAATTGCACCAGTATCTTTTTGTATACATTCAGTTGCTATCATTTAATTAGAATACTAGGATTTCCATCCAACTGTGCCATGAACTACTAAGTAATATGTTCTATTAGGCATTCTGATCTTCGTGTTCTGCCTTACTTTTGCATAATAAAAGTTGGAAAACAGTTGTCGTCTTTAGTTATCCAACTAGCCTTAGATATAATATACTAACGTAATTTATCGCTTGATTAATTTCTTCGCAAAATGACTAACGTATTTGAGATTGACTAGAGACCGAAACTACTAATCTAGGCTAGCTCTAAACTGCTAATTTTTAAGCTTCACCAAAATCGATGTTATCCAGGTTATATTTCATATATGGTATTCTTGATTTCTATTAAGTCCCGGAGTACAGCGCTGGCGGTTTCCATTCCTCCTGCTCCGGGTCCAATAATCGTCTGCCTTCCAGAGTGTTCCGATGAAAATGTCACAGCATTTAAAGTCCCGTTTACACAAATTGGATCGAATTTTGATACCTCCGTAGGTTTCACAATGAGCTTCTTATTTTCTGCCATTCCGACCAATTTTATTGCATTATTTCTTTTCCGTGCTTCCTCTATGCTTTCAAGGGTCACCTCTGCAATCCCAGTTCGTTCTACGTCGTAGATCG
>Ga0126308_10000248_pt1 | contig 16273 bp, 22 predicted proteins | sample Plot55_FD_92533 | JGI IMG/M metagenome (GOLD analysis project Ga0126308, IMG submission 92533) | Serpentine soil microbial communities from UC McLaughlin Reserve, CA, USA - Plot55 | ecosystem: Environmental > Terrestrial > Soil > Grasslands | place: USA: UC McLaughlin Reserve, Lake County... | reverse complement strand
GGCGGTGACGGTCGAGGAGATGGCGGCCGAGGCGGCGGCGCGGACGGCGGGACGCTGCGCCGGCCGGCCTGTCCTGGCGATCCAGGACACCACGGTCGTGACCTCGGAGGGCGGCGGCGGCCTAGCCCCGCAAGGGGGAGGGGAAACGCGCTGTTGATCGTCCCTGCCCTTCCCTTCCAGCCTGCGGCGCGCGCCGCTAGCGTGGCCGGCTGGAATTGGGGACGGTGCGATGTGGAATCTCGTCTTTGCGGTCGGGCGCGTGGCGCTCGTCGCGCTGTTCATCAAGTCGGGCGCCGAGAAGCTCATCGACCCGACGGGACTCACCGGCATGCTCGCCGCCAAGGCGTTCCCGATGCCGAAGCTGTTCGCCTATGCGGCAGGCGTCGCCGAGGTCGGCCTCGGCATCCTCGTCGCGGTCGGCTGGCAGGCGCGCATCGCCGCCTTCGGCCTCATCGCCTTCACCATCGTCGCGACGCTGCTCGCGCACGGCTACTGGGACATGACCGGCCCGGCGCGGCGCACGAACGAGGCCGCGTTCTGGAAGAACCTCGCCATCATCGGCGGCCTGATGATGCTGATCGCGTCGGGCGCCGGGCGGTTCTCGGTCGACCGGCGGTAACGCCCCCTCGTCCCTTGCGGGGGAGGGTCGACTCGGCCGAAGGCCGAGCGGGGAGAGGGGAGAGTCCGAGCGCCGCAAGCCATGCAGAAAGTTCCTCCTCGCCTGCGCACCTTCGCGAAAGAGCAGCGCCGAACCATGACGCGCGCCGAGACGGTCCTTTGGCGGGAGCTGCGCGCAGCTCGTTTCGCCGGTGCCAAGTTCAGGCGCCAGGTCCCGATCGGGCCTTACATCGTCGATTACCTCTGCTTCTCCAGGCGGCTGATCGTCGAGCTCGACGGCGAGCCGCACGACAGGCCCGAGCAGCAGGCGCATGACGCCAGGCGCGATGCGTGGCTGAGGTCGCAGGGATTGGCCGTGCTCCGCTTCAAGAACGAGCTCGTGCTCGGGAATGCGAATCTCGCGCTCGACGAGATCCGGGCGGCGCTTCGCGTTCCGCCCGCCGACCTTCCCTGACGGCCGACGCTCGCCCGCTCCGCCCCTCTCCCCGCTCGCGCCTTCGGCGCGAGTCGGCCCTCCCCCGCAAGGGGGGAGGGGTTGCTTCACAACGCCCGCACCCTCGGCTCGGCGCGCTCCTGCAGCATCAGCGCGTGCAGCGCCCAGACGAGGGCCTCGAGGCGGTCGGGGGAGCGGCCGGAGGAGAGGCCGCCGGGGCCGAAATCGCACAATGTGGCCTCAGACCATTTTTCGCAAGCGGATCAGAGACTTGCGTTTACAGCAAGAACCCGGACGAATGCTGAACGAGCCCAGAACGTCTTGGCATGTTGTAAAACGCCTCCTCCGTCTCATTATCCAAGCCAGCGACCGACCTTCCGGTCCTGTAGGTTGTCAACCGCCTTGAGTCACGGGTGCACGCTCAGGTCCTTTCGCTGACGAGAGCCAACCCCGAGCTTGCCACTTGAGGCGACGCGGGACCGTCGTCCTTCGGCTTATCGTCCGGGCCGGGCTTGCTCTGCCCGCCCACTGCGTCGAGACGCTGCTCCACATCACGAAGTCTTTTGTGATGATCCTTGATGTCCTGCGAATGATCGCGTAGCGCGGCGAGCACTTGCCCAGAGACTGCCTGCATAAACTTCCGGCATGCGGCCGCCGCAACAATACAAAATCCAATGTATATCAACCAATTCTCGTAAACAGAATTATTATTTACGCCAGATACGATGCGTTCAATCACTCGGCTTTCTGAAAGACTCAAGAATAGAGGCACGACGAGTGCCCCTGTAATCCCAAGCAGGACATGGCCCATAAGAGGATGCTCGTGCAGCGGATGCCGCCGAGTTTCCTTCCCCGGCTCTTGTGGATCGTTTGGCAAAGTATGGTGGGTGGTCCTTGGCATCGGACCCATTAGGAGATAGCTCGCGAGACCACCGGTCGCACCGCAAACGATGGTGACGACTCCAAGCAAGCTCAGCACGTGCCAAAGGGGAAGTGTCGAGCACGCCGCCATATCGCTCTCCCGCTTCCGGTTTGACGCAAGGGTCTACAACCCCAAGCTATAACAGGACGCAAGCCTAATCTACTCAACGGACAGCCGCGAAGCATCGTGCACCACGCCGTTGACGAGCGCCGAGGCTATCCACCTGCGAGGTGCCATCACAACGTCGAGGCATATTGTCGGTTTGATCACCGGCTGTAACGGGCCTCGCCGAGTGGATAATCAGTTCACCGTGGCGGTCGAAGGGGCATCGTATGCAGGTCTCGTCAGGTCCGCTTGCTCAGACCGCCTCCCGCCAAGCTGAAACCAACCCTCCCGGCCCGCGTGCCCGGAGACCCCCGCATCCCCCTATGCAGGGCCGCAGACTTTCAGAGCGCCTTCGGGCGCTTTCTTTTTTTCGTCACGAACGGAGTCGAAGCTGGTCTCCGCCACGCTGAAGCCGGTGTTCTGGTCTCACGCTGGTCTGTCGTCCGCAGGTGCATGGAACAAGCACGAACAATCCATGCGCCCTGTGGGGCTTCTCAGATGAGTTCACCGAGTTCGAAGACGGCGAAGCTACGTCGCCAATCATAGACATTTCAGGAGGCACAAATGGCAAGAAACAACCACCAGGAGAGCGAGACCGCTCGTGCGGGTGTGCGCGATGCGACCGACCGCGCCGAAGACGTGGTGCAGACTGGCATAGCGGCAGCGCGGCGCGTCGCGGAAGAGTTTGGCCGCGTGTTGGGCGTTGGCGGTCAGAACGAGAATCTCACCCGACAGGCTTCGCAAAACCTGGAAGCCATCACCGAAACCGGGTCGGTCCTGATCCGGGGTTTCCAAGACGTGTCGAGGGAGTGGCTCGACCTGATGCAGGAGCGGCTCCGCAGGAATGCGGAAGGAATGACGAAGCTCGCGCAATGCCGCACGTTGCCGGACTTCGCCGCCGTCCAGAGCGACTTGGCTCGGGACAACCTGAACCAGATCATCGACCTCACTCGGCGCGTAGCGGAAAAGTCGATGCAGGTCGCTGAGGAGGCAGCCAAGACGATTACGGCTGAGACCGGCAAGTCCGCTGGTCGCTTCCCAAGGGCTGCCTGACGACCATCTGCCCCACCCGAGCGATCTGGTGGGGCGCTCTCCTGATCTCGCGTTTCTCGAACTAACCGCCTGTTAGCACGTTCGCCACCAAGATCGTTACGCGAACGTGAGGCGGATATGTCCCCGTCAACGGCAAAGGCCAAAGTTCCTCAGGCGCTGAAGCTCACAGCGGCGCTCGCCGCGACCTCTGGTGCCCTTCACCAGACCCTACTCGCGGTGGCCAAGGCTCAGGGCGTCAATGGAGCGGCATGGCTCGATCAGCTTGAAGCGCAGTTCGTCCGGAATACCAAGAACATGAGCTTCACCGGCTGTTCGATGGACGCCGAAACCGGTGCGGTTGAGGCCGCTCTCTCGAATCTGAAGACGATCACGACGGCGGTGCGGGAGCAAATCGCGCGTTCATCGGCACAAGCCAGCCCACCGCCGAAATAGAGCATCGGCCCGCGCCGATGCTCTAACGAGAGATATAGAAAGAGCGCCCAGGCGCGCCACACCTTGGCCTAACTCGTTACCAATAGCTTAAGGCATCGCCAGAGAGCGAAGCCGCGTTATTTGTCAGCGCGGACAACGTAGCTTTAAGCACGCGGGCGGGGGCATGCAGCGGGGATCGAGCAGGTCCGATCACGGGTCCAGAGTGCGTCGGTTGGCGCTGACCTGTGTCATCGCATCTTCAACAGCCGTGTTGGCTGGCGAAACTTTCGCTCAAAAGGTCGCCGCCGTTCCGGCTGCATCGGAACTGGCCGCCTCACCCCGTCATGCAAATCCGATCCCGGCCTGGACCGAGTTCTGCAAGCGTTATCCCACCGAATGCACCGTTGATGCTTCGCAGCCCGCCGTAATCACTCTCACGGCCACAACCTGGAGCACCATCCTTGAGGTCAACCGGCGAGTGAACAAGTCCGTCAGATCGGTCCCGGATCGCGACCATTGGGGCGTCGCGGATCGCTGGGACCTCGCAGAGGACGGCTCCGGAGATTGCGAGGACTTCCAGCTTCTCAAGCGCAAGCTGCTGGCCGACGCTGGCCTGCCGCGCCGAGCGATGAGAATGACCGTCGTGATCGACGAACGGGATGAAGGTCATGCCGTTCTAATGATCCGCACGGATCGGGGTGACTTCATCCTCGATAACAAGACGAGCGCCGTCCTCCCGTGGAGCAAGACCGGCTATATCTTCGTGAAGCGTGAAGGCCAGGACAGGACCGCCTGGGTGTCACTCGGCGGCGTCCTTTCGCCGGTTGCGACCGCAAATCCTTAGCGCGTTTCATCGCTCCTGACGCGAACTGTCGTTGACCGACCGCTCTCGCCGATACCGCTCCCGTTCCTCAAGAGCCTCCTGACGCAGCTTCTCCCTTTCGTCGGGAGAAAGCGCCCGTGGCCGTGAATGGGCACCCTTGGGGCCGTGAAGCCGTTCCATTCGCATAGTGCGGGTATCGCTTCGGAATCCGCCTCGTCCGCTGAGGGCCGTGCCCGCCTTCGTCCTCCGGCGGACCCATCATAGCCGTGGCACGAGACCAGCCAACCACGGTGTGAACGGACCTGCCCAGCTTGGCGTCTTGCAGGTGTCTGGCCGCACATCGGCGGCGGCAGCGGTTTGGCAGAGAGGGCTCCGCCCCACAAAAGGGAGGTGGGCCATGCCTAAGCTGGACCATTCGCTTGCAATCGGTCGCGCGAGCTATCAGCGGTGGCTCGGAATGGAGCCCGAGGAGATCGCAGCCGCCGCCGAGGTGCTCCGCCGCCTCGCACCCGAGCACCCTTGCTTGCTCGAACTTGAGGTGCGGCTCTGTCGCGCTCGGCAGATCAAAGCGATGCTCGCCGAGATTCTTCAGCCGGAGCGCATGGAGGAGAACGACGAGGAGTGGCGGCGGCTATAGTGGGCCTCGCCCGAGCGAATAATCAGTTCACCGTGGCGCACGGAGGGACATCGGTGCGCAGGTCTCGTCGGCCCGCTTGCTCAGGCCGCGTCCCGCGAAGCTGAAATTAACCCTTCCGGCCCGCGTTTTCCGCCTATACCGGCCCGGAGACCCCCGCATTCCCCTTGTGCATCGGGCCGAAGACTTCGAGAGCGCCCACGTGGCGCTCTCTTTTTTCGGATCAGCCCCTCCCAGAAGCTGTCTGGCCCCGGTATTCACCCGGCTGCCATAGGGAATCCGTCTCTCCCTGATCGTTCTCGACCCGAGCGGGGACGAAGAGCAGGTCCGAGAGGCGATTTATGTAGCGGATGACGGCTGGCGTGACCGGCTCCTGGAACGCAATCTCGACGATCTCCCGCTCGGCTCGACGCACTACCGTTCGGACAATGTGGAGCAACGCCGCACCTTGTGTGCCGCCCGGCAACACAAACGACGAGAGCGGCTCCAGCTTCGAGTTCTGAGCATCGAGCACCTCCTCCAGCCATCGCACTTGATCCTCAGTCACCCGCAACGGCTCCAGCTTTAGGCCGGAGCGTTCCGGACGGCAGAGATCGGCACCGATGTCAAAGAGGTCATTCTGAATTCGGAGGAGGATGCTTCTGACCTCCTCGCCTACGTGCAGGCAGGCCAACCCAATGAACGAATTGGCTTCATCCACCGATCCGCATGCTGCTACTCGGATGTGAAACTTCGGAAGACGTGCTCCGTCGCCCAGAACCGTGCGACCATCATCGCCGGTTCGGGTGTAAACCCGATTGATCTTGACCATGGGAATTCATTGGGGCGAGAGCCGGGTGGAGTTCCCGTACCGACGCCTCAGCGAGCTTGCCGTGAATTTCGTGATCACACAAGCGCACAGATGCACGCGGCCAGTGAGCCCGCACTTGTCGGGCTTGCTGTCAACGTCGCTTCAAGAACTCTTCGACAGTGGCCTCGGCGACCTGCCTGCCGTCCGGGTCCTCCACCAAAATCACATCGTCCTCTGATAGTTCGTGCCGGGCGCACCTTGAGCGCACGTCGTTTGATGCCTCGGCCAGCGCGGTCTCATCGTCCACGGCGATCGCATCGCCTATGGCGACCGCAACGCCGTCCGGTGTTGTCCGCGTCAAGAGATAGTTGATCACCTCGGTCATGGGATGTCTCCCGCGCACAACTATGTCACGGCTGAGAGCAGCTTGCCACGCCCATAAAGATCGGCCAGATGCGAGGTGGCCGCGCAAAGCCGGTGGGCAGCGCGCGAGTGCGCTACCGCACGTCCGCCCTTATCTTGGTGCAATAGCAACAGGAGCACACGCCAGGAGGCGGTGATGTTTCAGCAGCTATCGGACAGCCCTACCCTAGCCTGCAATGACAACGGATCATTCTTCCGCCGTCGTGGGCAGCGGGCGGCATTTCCGTCAACAATCTTACAGGCTGCGCGCGATACGGTTGGACCGATCTGCCTGAGCTATGTGGCGCAGGGCGTCTTTCTGATCTCTGGCCAGGAGCCTACGTCGGATCGGGTTCATCGTCGTGGCGCTCGTGCGGCCTAAGCACTTCTCTTCGGTGCACCAGCCGCAATGAAAAAGGCCCGGCAAACAACCGGGCCTTCTCACGAGCGCAAACGGCTTAGGCCGCGCGCTTCTTCCCCGCCTTTTTACCCTTACGCGTCTGCCCAAGCCCAATGGCCTTCGCCAACTCCGACCGGGCTTTAGAATAGTTCGGCGCGACCATCGGGTAGTCCAGCGGCAGCGACCACTTCTCGCGATATTGCGCCGGGGTGAGGCCCCTGGCGGTGAGGTGGCGCTTTAGCGATTTGTATGGCCTCCCATCCTCCATCGAAATCAGATGATTGGCCGTTATCGACTTTTTGATCGAGACAGGCGGCTCCAGCACCACCTTCTCGGCCTCCTTCGTTCCATTGGCGGCATCTCGGAGAGCCGTATGGACGGAAGCGATGAGGCTCGGGAGATCGGCCTGCGTGACTGAGTTGTTGGAGACGTAGGCGGCGACCACATCGGCGGATAGACCGACGAAGGCAGAAGAGGTTTCAGACATTGACGCTTCCCCTTTTTGTTTGGTGTGCGCGTCGCGATTAGCAGAAGCGTAGCAATAGACAAGCGGTGAAAGGGCTGGGCTGCAACGGATTGCGGGGAAATATGTGAGATTTGGCCGGTCGTTCGCAGCAAAGTAGTTGACGAAATCAGGTCGCTGAAGCGAGGCGCTGTCCAATCAGGTGTCGTCGAACGCGAGACCGATCTGGCGGGAAGCTTGCCACACAACCCCGCATGCCCTGACGCGACCGGAAATTTGAGGATGAAGCTGTCAGGCAACCATAGCCAGAATTTGCATAGGTAATGATGTGTGCCGGGCGAAAAGAATTAACGGGCTTGCCTGCCCGGCTCCTACCAGTAGCTTACACCAATGATTCATAGCCGCCGACAGCTTCTCACTGGTCTGGTGCTGGCCTGTTCTCTCAGGAGAGCGGAAGCTCAGGAGCGAATGCGCCGGGTAGCCGTGCTGAACGGCGTTATTCAGCACGATGAAGGAGAAGCGCTCGTTGCCCTTTTTCGCGAGACACTTGCGAAACATGGGTGGCGGGTGGGGAGGAATCTCGCCTTCGAGGTTCGATGGTCCACGGCAAGCGCCGAGAGCACGCGGACAGCGGCTGAGGAGCTTTTGGTCTGGAAACCCGATGTTATCTTGGCGCGGAACACGATCTCCGTCGAGAAGCTCCTTGAGCTTAAGGCAGAGCTACCCATTGTGTTCGTCTCCGTCTTTGACCCGTTCGGCTCGGGCTTTCTTAGCGAGGTCACGCGACCAGGGAAGAACATCACGGGCTTCACCACCCACGACTATGGGATGGCGGTAAAATGGGTTGAGTTTCTGAAGCTGGTCGCCCCTCAGGTCACGCGCGCCGCGTTGCTATTTAATCCAGAAACCGCGCCGTATGCCCAACGCTTCTACGACAACCTCTTCACCAAGGCTGCTCAGCAGATCGGTGTCGAGGCGAGCGCGGCGATGGCCCGTTCAGAGGTAGAGATCGACAACCTGATTGCGGAGATAGGCCGGAGCGGTGGCGGCCTCTGCGTGATGGCTGATCCATTCACCTCCAAATACGTCTCCCGGATTGTGGAGGCCGTGGCCAGAGAGCGCGGGTGCCTGCCGTCTATCCGTGGAGCGGTTTGGCAAAGGCTGGCGGCCTCCTGAGCTACAGCATCGTGCAGGATGAGATGTATCGTCGGGCAGCCGAATATGTGGATCGCATTCTAAGAGGAGAAAGACCGGGCGATCTCCCCGTCCAATCGCCAACTAAGTACGAGCTTCTGATCAATCTCAAGACCGCGCGGGAGCTTGGGATCAGCATCCCTGACCATCTCCTGGCTTTGGCGGATGCAGTGATCGAGTGAGCAGCGGGGTCTCACGTCAAAATAGTTGACGAACTGCCGATCTGTGCTTCCCTGCTTTGATGCAGAGCCCCCTCGATCACGTCCTCGTCTGGGACCTCGAAACCATCCCCGACCTCCCCTGCGTCGCCCGCGTCAATGGATTTGACGAAGCCGATGAGGCCGTCGCACGCGAGAAGCTCGGAGATAAGTTCCCCAAGCTCATTTACCACGCTATCGTCTGTATCGGAGCGCTAATCGCGGAGCGCGTCGAGGGTGTGTGGATCGTCCGCAGCCTCGGAGCCCCGAACATCGCTGACCGGACCGAGGCCGAACTGATCCGGAGCTTCGTTGACCGGATCGCTGAGTATCGCCCGCAGTTGGTGACGTTCAACGGGTCGAGCTTTGACCTGCCGGTGCTCCGGTATCGGGCGATGATCAATCGAGTCTCGGCTCCTGGCCTCGCCCTGCGACCCTACTTCAATCGCTACACCGAGGATGCTCTCGATCTCTGCGATGCGCTCGCCTCCTTTACGTCGAATGGGAAGACCAGTCTCAACGACCTCTGCCGGGCACTCAGGTATCCTGGCAAGCCTGATGACATCGACGGTGGAGAGGTCGAGCGCTATGTGCAGGAGGGGCGGATTGGCGAGGTCAGCGGCTATTGCGAGGTCGATGTTGCCGCCACCTATCGCGTGTGGCTGGTCCACGAGCTTTTCCGGGGTCGATTGAGCCGGGCTGAGTTCGAGGCCAGCGAGGAGAATCTGCTTGGGTTTCTGGCGGAGCGGGTGGCCGGAAAGCCGCATCTGCGCCACCTGATCGGACCGGAGAAGCAGCCGACGATCGGCGCTGCCCTCCGTGCAACCTTGGTGGGAGGCACGCCCGCTTAGGCTCAACGCTCGGCATCGAGGCAGCGCGACACCACGGTGGTGCCCTTGATCACCCGCTCGCCGGGTGCAAGGTGAATGACGATCTTGCCGCGCTCCTGGTTGGTTGTAAGAACCCTGTTCACATCCTTCTTTGTAATGAGCGGCAATTGAAGAAGCGCTCCAAGGATATCGCCTCCGTGCACTGCTTCCTTGGTCCGAAATAGGTTAAACAGCGCCGCTTCAGCACGAAGCCTCATCTCTTCGCGCCTCCCTTCAAGCTCTGCCAAGGGCGCGTCAGCGAACGTCTCGGGAAACATGTCCGCCGCGCCAGTGCGCGCCTGACGCGCTGTGGCCTTAGCGCCTGAACGCACATGCTCGTGCTCAGGGATCGTCTTAGCCTCCACGTTGCGAAATTCCTCCAGCCCCCTCCAATGGTCCGTTCCGTATACAAGGTGGAAATGCGTCCGGTCTGCCAACGGTGCCTTTACCCTAGTCGAGGTCACAAATCGTTTTCCGCTCACGCGCTGAACTGCCGAGCAGAACGTCGCGAGGATTCCCTCTTCCCGAGACCCCAGCCGCTTCTCAGCGGCTTCGATCTCCGCTCGCCAATCATCGGTCGCGAATGTCTTGCTGAGGTGATCCTGTGAATCCAACACGTTGATATTCCTGAGCAGGAACGAGTACATGAAGTTAATAATCACCTCACCACGCAGCGTCATAACAGGCTTGAGCGCCGCTATATCAAGAGCGAAGGTGGTGGGGTCGATTAAAACAAGCGAGAACGCTGCGCCCACCCGCCTCGCGCACTCGGACGAAAGCTTATGGAAGTCGCCTTCAAGTGCTACTGCTTCGACCTCCGGAAAGTCGTCCAGTAGCTCCGAAAGCCGCTTGAACGCACTTGGGCGCTGCTCCACGAAAATGGCCCGCATTCTCACGGTTCGACCACTCGCACTTAAACCCCTCTTGACCTCTGTCAGCTTCCGGAGCGCGATGCTGACGGATGTGTCCCGCGAGTCTTCGCTACTAACTCTCCACGGTCCCGCAAATCCGTCGATGTAGACGAACTCCTGCCAACCGCGATTATTAGCGAGCGTCACCCAAGCCACGCGTTCCAGATAATGGTTCAAAAAAACGTGCTTGACGTAGGTCTGCTCGCGCCCCCGATAATCATTCGCTTGGATCATGCCACTGCTGCCCGAGTAGGATGGACCGGCCACTCATCCCATGTCTTACCGTCGAGAACTCGACCTCCCGATTTCGGAGTACGACCGCCCCACTGTTTGAAGAAGAACGCTACGTTCTGGGCTATGCAGCGATCTCTAACCTCCTCTACCCAGCAGGCTTCCATCGGGCGCGCTCTTGGGCCGCTCTCACCGCCAACGATGACCCAATGGATGCCGTTCAGATCAACTTCACCGACAGGCCCGATTAGCGGCTCAACTGACAAAAAGCGGATCGCGGCTTGCGTCTGTTTAAGGTGTTCAATGCGCGCGCGCCTACGGCCATCTTCCACCGAGACCCCGAGCCAGAGATGTCTTGGAGCAGCCCTGCCCGCGTAACGCCTGTTCACGAAGTTGCGCATTCTCGAACTCCGCTTCGTGAGGACTTGGAAGCGATGCCAATCAGCGCGCTCAATCGTGTCAAACACCTGTGCGATAAAGGCCTCGGGAATGTCTTTATGAAAGAGATCGCTCATAGAGTTCACAAAGATCATCATCGGCCTGCGCCATGTGAGGGGCTGCTCCAGGCGCTCACTTCTGAGCTTCAGGTCGAAACCCGACTCAAACGGGTGGTTGGGAACGTCGCGGAATCGCTCAGAAAATCGTTCCGCATAACAGTTATCGCAACGCGGACTTATCTTCGTGCACCCGGTCACCGGGTTCCAGGTGGTATCTGTCCATTCGATGCTGGTGTTTAGCGTCATTTAGGGCCTCGAACAAATCAGGAACATACTGCCAGATTCTACGCCACGGGTAAAGGCTCGTGCTGAAATGCTTGACGCCCTGCCGAACTGTGGCAGTACGAATCAGAGCTGCCCTCCGATCTCAAGGCCCCCCTGTCCCACCGCACCACCTTCAAGCCCCGCGCCTTCACCACTGGCTGGGCGCTCCAGGCAGCCAGCCTCCCCGACACGCACTGCCCGAGCCTGCTCAACCACATTCTCACGGCCAGTGACTGCAAGCGGCAGGTGATCTTTGCCACGCTGGCTGACCTCCGGCTTACCACTCCCGACAAGCTCGCCGCCGATCTCCGCGAGATCGCGCCTGCCGACTGTATGAGCATCCTCAACCCGCTGGCCCAGATCGGGCGCGCCCTCATCGTCAGCAAGCCTCCCGAGATTATCGAGGCGGTGTTCGGGTCGGTGCCGGACGGGTTGATGGGGGTCCTCAAGCGCTTAGGCCACCAGCCGTTCGCCAATCCCCGCCTTTACCGCGTGCTGCACGACCTCTTCGCCACTCCCTTCCATCGGCAGAAGGCGAATGTGTTGCGCGAGATTGGCGGCCCTCTGAACGACACGACGATCCAGATTATCCGCGAACTCGATGCTCCGTGGTTGCGCCCGGAGATCGTGATCCGGTTGCGCTCTCTGGAGGAGATGCGGCTCTTCCAGGACGCGGTGACCGTTGTCACCTACCTTCGGCCCGACCTGTCGGACGACGACCTCGCGCGCTCCTTTGAGAGCCTCGGAGCGCGAACTGACCTTCAGACCTGGGTGTCGCGCTTCATCGAGTCTGCAACCCGCTTTCCGCCTGGGCCGCCCATTTCCGACGATGGCGAGTTCCGCTGCCTGCGGACGGGCGCGGAGATGCAAGATGTTGCCCGCGACTTCAGAAACTGTCTGGCGAGCAAAATCCCCGAGGTGGCTCTCGGTCGGGTCGCTTTCGTGCTCTACGTGCCCGGCCCCGCGCTCATCGAACTCGCCCGGCTGACGGACGGGCTGAACGACCAGTGGGCGCTTGATGCCGTTCACGGGGCTGGCCACGCCGATGTCAGCCCGGAGGCCGTTCGGAGCATTCGCTCAAAGCTTACCGGGGCAGGCATTCTGATTCCGTTGCGGTTCAACGAGCCGAGGCACGTCCGCAGCGTCGGGCATCTCCTGGGCCTGTTCGACCTGGACTGCTGGGTCTTGCGCGACGGGGAGACAGAAACGCCCCCGATCACCATCGAGCACGAGCAGTTCGCGTGATGAGCCTCTCGCACATGGCGGGCAGCGTGGTGGGCGGAGCGCTGGTCGTGAAGTTCGTCCCGACGCCGTTCATCGTGGTCGGTATAGCCATGGCGTTGAGCTATGGGGCGGTGCGTCTCCTCATTTGGCTCGTGCGCGCCCTGATCGAGCGCCTCTCTCGGATCGAGGTCAAGTGGCCGGACCTGGGCTACCGTGCCGCTAAGGCTCGATCGAGGCACTCGAAGCCGACCTCACGAAGGCTCAGATGCGAGCCGAGTCCGAGGTGCGCCGCGTCATGGAATTCGCGGACAGTCGGATCGTCGATCTGGAGAGGGAGCTACAGACCGCCAGGGACGCTCTCCAGGTCGCGGGTGAGGAGCTTCGTCGGCGACCTCACGAGCCTGACCCGCTGTATCGTCGCGTTGGACTCGACCGAGACTGTCCGGATTTCGTGTTGAAGGCTGCGCGGCGCGCTTACCGGGTCACGCTACATGAAGACAAGCACCCTCCCGAGCACAAACGCGTCGCGCACGAGAAGCTGGTCGCCGCCGAGCAGGTTTTCGATACTCTGTTCCAGAGACGCGGGCTCCGCGCATGAGGTCGTCCCGGATCGGCTCGGTCTTGCTCGGCTCGGTGCTGTGCTTCCTCATGCCGTCTCGGGCAGTCGGCGAGCCGGGCACCTGCGCGCACGGCTCCTGCGGCTCAAAGGCGCGCCAATCACGCGACGCATCCGTGCTCCTGAGAGATGGCCCGTGTGGCGTTGGGTTCTACGGCTCGGGGAATTACTGCATCAGCTACGGCGGAAGCCGAGCACTCCCGAAGTCAGGTCCTTGCCCGAGCGGCACCTTCCCAAGTGGCCGATATTGCGTGTTCTACAAGTGAGGACACGGAGAACTGCTCGGAATTCATGTAACGAGAACACCGTACATAGACGGACATTTCGTTACGCCGAAACCGACGCGAATGCCCTCACCCTCAGCGAACGGCGCAGCCGCTAGCTATAAGCGCAGCAGGTACTTGTGCTCGCCCGTCATCACCAACTCGGCTGTCTGATTGTGCAGGGTCGCGTCCATGACCACCACACCCGTGCTCCTCTGCGGGATGAGCCCTGAGATCGTCAGAGCCGGGTAGAGCGTGTCACCGGCAAACACCGGCTTCAGGAACTTCGACGACTGCTCGATGAAGCCGATCAGCGAATCGCCAATCGCATGCGGGAAGCTGCCCGCCCCCACGGCGGTGAAGGCCAGCACCTGGAACCCGTGCGCAAGGAGGCCCGGATAGCCGCGCGCCCGACAGTATTCGGTGTCGTAGTGGATCGGGTGGTTGTCGCCTGAGATCGCCTGGAAGGCGGCGAAATACGCCTCCGTCATGGTGCGGCTGGGGCTTCGGAAGGTTTCCCCAATCCGCAGGTCCGAGAAGCGACGAGGCGCGACGACGTGGTGTAGCTTGGGATCGAACTGATCGGCCACTGGTGTCCTCCGCTGTGCAGGCATTTGTGTCTCTCGACCTAAATACCAGCATGGCCACACAGATCACGCCGAAGAGTTCATACAGAGGATCGCTACCCGAATGGGTTTGCAGCCCGGCTGGATTGACGAGTCCCGGCGTGCGGCGACGCCCTACACCGTTGATGTGACCGGCCTGACTGTCGCCAATCTCCAGCGGTGCTTCTCGTGGGAGATGCAGGGCCGGGTGCACTGGTGCAAGGACCCCAACAACTGTCCAGGAGGGTTCGAGATTGAAGCGCTGCATCAGAGTGGCTTGGAGGTAGGCAGGACCTTCCGCTTCTCCACTCTGAGCGATGGCACCCACTTCAAGATGCGGTTTCCTACTGTCCTCTGAGCCGCGCGTCGCGTGCTCATCCCAGGCGCATGGGCATGATACACTCGACCTCCGGCTATTTCGCCCGGAGGCTGCACCATGCCCCCTGAGTATCTCGCACCCGGCATTTACGTCGTGGAGGTCGAATGGCGAGCAAAGCCGATTCCCGGCGTTCCAACCCGCATCGACGATGAGGAACTGCGCGCCATAGCGCTCAGCATACGCGAGCGGTTGGCGCGCTTCAGTCCGCAGTGGACTGACTTCAATGAGCATGATCCTGGCGTGACTTTGATCGAACTCTTCGCGTTTCTCACCGAGTCGCTGCTGTATCGCGAGGGACCTCTATCAGAGCGCGGGAGGCTGCAAGCTGGTCGATTAACAGCAGCAGCGCTGACCCTTCTCACGGACACGGAGCCTGCCCGTGGAGGAGTCCTGAGATATGTGAAGTTCCTTTGCGGCTGGAAGGCGAGCCTCGTTCGTCTATTCGCGCAAGGAGGCAGCCGTGATGGAAAGGGGGCTGGGATCGCATGAGATGCGATCACGCGAAGAGGCACGGCATAGGCTCCATGGCATGTTCAGGGTGCGATGCTTGCGACGCGCAGTAGCCCGCCCTCTTCAAGGGTGATGTGACCTTCTGCGGCTTCAATGTGAATCTCACCGCCTGCCCGTTCTGTCCGCCTTAATGGGCGACCACACCCGGCTCCACTGCTGCGTAGACCGCATCCGCCAGATCGCCAGCCTTGACGCTCGTTATGGACACCGACCAGCGCCTGAACGCGTCTCGGAACTCATCGGTCGTGACTGCATCCAAGCTGACGACGCCGCGCAGCCGTCCGTCTGCGCCCAGCCATACCTGCATCGCCACCTGCCGCCACCATCGACATTCTCGACGCTGATGATCGACGAGGTTCCGAACGGCGGTGCGCCAGCTTCGGAACTGGTTCCCGGAGAGCGTGGTGTCGAACGTGACCGCGAACAGCCGTCGAGGGTTGGTGGCGAGAATGGCGCGACCAATGCGCCGTGCGGCTCTACCCGTGCAGGTTGGACATTGTGGATCGGCAGGCCCGTGACGGCGACATCCGCGCATCTCCTACTTATCGTGCGCAGCGGTCTTTATGCGCTCCTCTGGGGCAAGCGAGGTCGATTCGATGAAGATCGGAATCATCGGCGCAGGAAACATCGGCCAGACGCTCAAGGCTATGCTGGCGAGCGTTGATGGCGTGACGAGCGTGAGCTTGGGTGACAACGGAGGCGGCGGCGACACCCACGTCGATGCCGGGACCGGCGAGAACCTCGCGATATTCGTGAGCCAGCACGACGCCGTTGTGAACGCCCTGCCCTTCCATCTGAACCAGCCGGTGGCGAGCGCCTGCGCGGAGGCGCGACGGTCCTATTTCGACTTCTCAGAGGATGTTGAATCCACCTCGTTCGTGAAGAGCCTCGCTCAGCGTGAGAAGGAGCTTGTTTTCGTTCCTCAATGCGGCCTCGCCCCCGGAGCCGTGAACATTATCGGCGCTTCTCTGATCGCCTCGCTCGACGGGGTGCGGTCGCTCGAACTACGGGTCGGGGCGCTGCCACTCTCGGCGAACAACGAGATGAAGTACTACCTGTCCTGGTCGTCCTCCGGCCTCGTCAACGAGTACATCAAACCATGTGATGCGCTCTATCGCGGCGAGCCGATCAAGACTCTTCCTCTCGACGGACGGGAGAACATCGTGCTCGACGGTGTTGCCTACGAGGCTTTCAACACGTCGGGCGGCGTCGCCACGATGTGTGAGACCTATCGAGGGCGAATAGACGAACTCAATTACAAGACCATTCGCTACCCCGGTCATCTCGACCACATGCGATTCGTGATCCACGACCTCGGGCTCGGCTACCGGCCCGATCTTCTGACGCAGATTTTCGATCAGGCGGTGCCCGCGACGATCCAGGACGTGGTGCTCATCTACGTGAACGCGGTCGGCACTCGCAAAGGCGGGCTCACTCAGCGTTCGTACATCAAGAAGGT
>Ga0126308_10000247_pt1 | contig 16289 bp, 16 predicted proteins | sample Plot55_FD_92533 | JGI IMG/M metagenome (GOLD analysis project Ga0126308, IMG submission 92533) | Serpentine soil microbial communities from UC McLaughlin Reserve, CA, USA - Plot55 | ecosystem: Environmental > Terrestrial > Soil > Grasslands | place: USA: UC McLaughlin Reserve, Lake County... | reverse complement strand
TATACGGTTGAGACCGATGGCAATCAGCATAACGCCCAACGCCTCCGGGCAGGGCACCAGCCCACCCGAGACGCCCATCGCCAACAGGTCGCTCGCTCTAACGTCTTTGCGTAGACGATGGTGGTCGTGATCATGATGGTGGTGACCATGGCCATGGTGATGATGCTTGCCTTCTCGAAGAGAACTGCGGCGGTTACGTACCAGCCGGATGCCCATAGCAACTACCACTAAGCCCGCGCACACTTCCAGCGCCGGCACCAGCATGTTCGGGACGATGTACCTGTTGGCAAATAGCGCCAGCAGGCCGACAGCGATGACCGAGGCGGTGTGGGTGAAGGTGACGATACTGCCCAGGGCGGCGGCGTGCTTGGCGGTGCCGCGGCTGCCGATCAAGTAAGCGGCTACTAAGGTCTTTCCGTGACCAGGTGTCAGGGCGTGTAACCCCCCGAGTAGTGCCGACAGGCCCAGACCCAAGACGAGCAGCCATGGCGATAGCGTGGTCTCGTAGAGGTAACCGACCATTTGCTGTCCCCGCTCCGAAACGCTGCCAGATGCTTGAACGTCCGCATTTGTCTCGTCGGGTTCGTTCGCTGCCAAAACGTCGGGTGCAACGACGTAGCCTACCCGAGCGCCGTGCTGGAGCTCGTCGCGGTCCTGCTGGGTGATCTCCACCTCACCGATCTTCTTGAAAGCGTTGACTAGATACTTACTGTTGACGGGTTGGTGATCGTTGCGGTAATAGAGCCAATGGTCGCCGGGGGTGGTCGACGGCGCCTCCGCGGCTACCTGTAGACGGATCGTGCCCATACCGGCGCTCATGTCCAGCGGTGAAGGAAACGAGCTGCCGACGAGGGTCAGAGGTTGGGACTGGCCGTCTACCTCGAGGGTGACGTCCTGTAGCACGGCGTCCGCGAACGCCTCGCCTTCGCCTTCGGAGATCTGACCGTCCCCGTCAGTATCGATCAGCGCGACAACCTGGGGCGCGACGAGCACGCCGGGGGTCAGGTTGATCTCCAGAGCCACGCGGTCATATGCCGGGTCTATATACGTGGATTGCACGTACTCGTCCAGAGGATGAGCCACTGCCACCGCTGCGGGTAGCGCTGTCATCAGCAGGCCGATCAGCCCGACGAGGCCAGTAGTTGCCCACAGTCGGTAGCGCTTCACGGTCCGTCCTTCTTATTCTTCTTGCTAGCCGGCCACCTGCTCGCCGTACTCGTTGGTCGGGTCGCGGTAGATGGAGTGGACGTGAAGAATGCCGCCGGGGGCTGGTTGCGCCTGGTGCGAGAACTCTATGTGCAGCGTCGGACCCGTTATGCGGTAGTAGGTGGTCTCCCCGTTCGTGGTAGGCCCGCTCCAGGCGATGTAGGTCTCCGCTAGGCTGTCTTCTATCTCGGACATCCTGGTCGCGGCGGTCTCGTCGTTGACTAAGCCTACCCACTCGCCCACCAGGCTCAGCAGCAGGGCCTGTTGGCCGGCATCCAAATCGGAGGCGAGGATCCCCTCCGGTTCCAGCGTTCTGCCGTCCTCGCCTGGGCCCAAGACCACGTCGGAGAGCTCGTAGTCCAGGGTGGCCTCTTCCTGCTGGTCTTCATCCAGGGCGTTGATCAGCTCGAACGCCTTGTCGTTCTCGTCGCCCATCGGGCGCACCGTTTCGCCGTCGAGCTCAAACTCCGACGGTTGAACACCGACGAAGCTCGGCGTGAGCACGTTGTCCTCCCCGGCGACCGTAAGGTTGAGCACGAGGTGGTGACCGGCGAGCTGCAACATCCAGGGGTCGGTCTCCGAGGGGGTACCGAAGATCCCGGCAACGAAATGATCTATCCCGAACTGCCCACCGCCCCCCTCGCCTGCCAAAGCCTCATCGCCTTCCATGATGCCAACGGCTTTCTCATAACCTTCTTCGCTCATCGCCGCCTCGAGGATTGCCATCGTGGCTTGTTGTTGCTCTTCCGTCATATCACCGAACGGCACGCCGTTGCGTTCTTCGTCCGAGGTGGGAACGTTGGTCCAATTCGATTTCAACTCATCGTCGAAATCGAAGGTGGCCTCCGCGCGCTGCGCGTCGTCCAGCGTCGCAAGGAAATCTTCGGCCGCCGCGGCCGCCTGAGATGTAGCATCTTCCGCCGATGTGGCTGCGCGAGTCTCCTCCTCCTGAGAGGCTTGCGCTCCCTGAGCTCCGCCATATCCAGCCAGAAGCACGACAAGCAAGTAGATTGCGAGCGTGCGGCTTACGAAGTAGTTCACTAAGCTTCTCCTTTTGACAAGGCTCTTTGCTATTAATGGTTGCTTAGATTGAGACGGACTGGATCTCGGTGTCGATCTGAGGGATCAGTACTTCCTGCAGAACGGCCCACCAACCTAGGTCTTCTTCTTCTAGGGCCCGCCCGGCTTCCTCGACCAGCTCGCGGTACAGCTCCTCAAATTCTGCAGTCCTTACGAGAGATGCTCCTCCAGCTGTGATCCTCTCCTCCTGCTGATAAGCCGCTGCACTCATCTTTTTTCACCGCCTCCCTTCGTAGTCTTGCTTAGCTTGCGTGCCTACTGTTTGTCCACAATAAATGCACTACTTTTACGCACCACCCGCCCGGTTCGGTCAAACGATGGCGCCATCTTACCCGCCCCATGTAAAGAATCTGTAAAGAGATGGTTGAGAATGCTTTATGAAGCCTGATTTCGGTCCAGACGACCTACTGCTTCGTCTTTTGGGGCTCTACTTCGGACTGACTATCACAACTCCATAAGTTCGATTTCCTCGATGCGTTTGTCATAGCCTAGCCACTATCCTTCTTCTATGCTGTAAGTAGACCTCATTGTCTTTGTGTTCTATAGACTGGCAACGTTGGCTATGAACAGCCTGTGATGACACTATGAATCTTCATAGTAATGAGAGCGAGATGCCTCACCCCCTCTTAGTTCGAGCAGGGCGGCTACGGTTATCCTGGATGCCCCTGCGGCCGCCCGTGGGTCTCTCCAGGCTACCCTCCGGGCGAGAGCGACACCGCCACCGCAACGGGATCTCCGCCCGTGCTCACTAGCCTAGAGAGCACGGCGCGAAATGCCAGGGCTCCCTCTATTGCGCGATCACGCCCGCTGGCCCACCGCCTCGAACCACCAGCGTTCGCCCCCCTCGGCCCCGAGCGTGGCGCTGACGACGAGCCCCGGCGCTCGCCTGCTGTTATGTCCGGTGACGAATGGTGAGAACGCTTTGCCGGCATCGAGCAAGACCTCGCGGAGACCGAAAGCGGAGCTCGATAGGCTGCGCGATCGAAGCATCCTCGCCCGGCTCCTGAATCCTCGCTAAGAAGGGTCGCGCTATCCTCGGGTCTCCTCCTCGGCCTGTGCCGCTTTTCTGGTGCGTCGCATCCATAGCCAGGCTATGGCGGTGAAAACGGCGGCGGTGCCCAATCCTATCAGCCACTCAACGTTTGCCAACGGCTCGAGGTAGTCGTGGAGGAACACGTCCTGGAAGAGCATCTCCACCGCTATGTACACTAGGAGTCCCGCCCCGGCGTAGACTAGTATGGGAAAACGGCTCAGTAGCGAGGTTAGCAGCGCGCTGCCGAAGATAACCAGCGGTATCGTCAACGCTATGCCAGCTGCGAGAAGCAGCAAGTTGCCTCCCGAGACGCCGACGAGGGCGATCACGTTGTCCAGCGACATCACGACGTCGGCCAGGATGATTATCTTGACCGCCTCCCATGTGCTCTCTGCAGCTTGTACCTTCTCTTCTTCGTTCGGATCTTCGTTGACGAGCTTCCAGGCGATCCAGAGCAGCAGAAGGCCGCCTGCCGCCTGAAGAAATGGGATCAAGAGCAGGTAAGTGATGATGGCCGCGAAGATAAGCCGTAGCACCACGGCTCCGCCAGCCCCCAAGATGATAGCCTTGCGCCGGTTGGAGCCTTCGAGGTTGCGGGCTGCCATGGCGATAACCACAGCATTGTCGCCGGCGAGGAGGAGGTCGACGCCCAGCACGCCCAAAAACCGGGCCAATATCTCCCCATTCAAAAACTCAAACAATAAATATCCTTCCACTGCTTCCAGTCCCGGCACGCATTTGGCGGTGCAGGGAAGCGAGAGGCGTATGTTTAATCTTTACGCTCTCCATCCTATCAGGAACGCAAAGGCCACTTCGTCGTGTCAGCCTCTTCCGCACCATCGGAGAGGATCCTTAGCACGTACCGTTTTGCGACTAGAGACCGAGTTGGTAGATCGCCGCCACCAAGAAGGCGACGTACAGGATCCCCGCGCCGAGCAGATAGTACGCTTTGATCGGGCCTTTGCGGAGGAGAAGCCCCAGGAGGACGACGCTGGAGGCGAGGGCGAGCACCGCGGAGAAAACGTTAATGAAGTCCAGTTCCCAGCGCGTGAACAAGAGGCCCAAAGAGACCGGTAGCGTGCTCTGGAAGACCATGGCGCCCGTTATGTTGCCGAAGGCTAAAGTGTCCTTGTCTTCCCTGAGCCAGATCACGGAGTTGAACTTCTCGGGCAGCTCCGTCGCCAGGGGAGCGAGGACCAGCGAGATCAATCCGGCAGGTATCCCGAGTGATTCGGAGGCGTGCTCCACGCCCCGCACGAAAGTGTGGGCGCCCACCCCCATCACCACCAGGGTCCCGAGAAGCTGCGCTGCGACGGCCCAGGTCGGCGCCCGGCCCCACGAGGACTCGGGCCACAGCGTCAGGTTGTCGGTCGTCTCCCCTATCGTCTCTCCCCCGGCCACTATGGTTCGCCACACGTAGAAGACGTACGCTCCGACCAGCACGATCGCCACCAACACCTTCACGTAAGTCGACAACGCCACGATGCCCGCGCCGGCGGCCACGGCGAAGGCAACGAGGAAGTACACTACGTCCCGTCTGGTGGTCCGCTTCTCTATGATGAGCTCCGTCCCGTTCTCCCTGCGGCGCCGGAAGCCCAGGGCCGTGATCCCGACGATGAACATGGCGAGCGTGGCCAGGAGGAACGGCGCCCCGAGGATCGCGCCGATGCCGATCTCGCTGGCGGCCGCCCCGGCACTCTCGCCGGCGAGGGCCGCCCCTAAAAGGGCGACCACCGGGATCATGGTCTCCGGTAGAGCGGTCCCCACCGCCGCGAGCACGCTCCCCACCGCCCCCGAGCCCAGGTTCAGCCGCTCACCGAGCATCTCGACGGCGTTGGTGAACAGAACGGCGGCCCCCAGGATCGCCACCAGAGAGCCCACCAGCTCGATAATAGTCGTCACCGAAAACGCCTTTCCTCGTAAACGGCCGTGGCCAGGGCGCTCACTGTCTACCCTCTTGCGAAGCCGGTTACACTAGAGCCCGATGCCGAAACCTCCGGACAACCTGGAAGAGATACTGACCGCCGTCGCTGGCGGCAACCTCTCCCCCGCCGAGGCCGCCGGGCGTCTGAGAGAGGGCGCGGTCCGCTACCTCGACGAGTTCGCCGTCCTCGACCTGGGCCGCGCGGCCCGCAAGGGCGTGCCCGAGATCGTCTACGCCCCAGGCAAGACCCCCGAACAAGTCGCCGGCATCTGCGCCGCCATCCTGAAGCATTCGGAGCGCGCGATCGTCAGCGGCCCCACCTTCGAACAGGAACGCTTCTTGCGCGATACGCTCCCCAACTTCCCCGCGCGGAGGGCCGGGAAGGCCCTCATCGTCGGCTTGGGGGAGCCCGCGCCGACCGGCGGGCGCGTCGCCGCCGTAAGCGCCGGCACCTCGGACCTGCCCGTTCTGGAGGAGGCCGTCGCGGTGGCCCGAGAGATGGGCGTCGCCGTAATGGGTTTCCACGACGTAGGCGTTGCGGGCCTCCACCGCCTTGCCGGGCCTCTCGAAGAGATGCGCGCCTTCGATCCGGATTGCGTGATCGTCGCCGCGGGCATGGAGGGGGCACTCCCGAGCGTGGTCTCGGCCCTCGTCGCCGTGCCGGTCGTGGGGCTGCCGACCTCGACCGGCTACGGCCTCGGCGGGGACGGCACCGCCGCCATCCTCGGCATGCTGCAGAGCTGCTCCCCTGGCCTCTCGGTAGTCAACGTGGACAACGGCGCCGGCGCCGGCGCAGCCGCCGCCCTCATAGCCAACCGCGCCGCAAGCTACCGCAATCGGAGCGACGGCCAAACCCCCGGTGCCGAACGCTAGGCGAGGGTAGGTGCGCGTCTTCGTCGCCGTCTTCCCGCCACTGGAAGTCCGGAAGACGGCGCTCTCCGGGGCGCTTGAAGCGGTGCGGCGCTCCGACGACAAGGTGGGGTGGGTCAGACCCGAGAACGTTCACCTGACGCTGAAGTTCCTTGGAGATATCCGGGAAGAGGCCTTGAACGACCTTTGCGCCGCCCTCGAAGAAACCTGCAGGCACCATACGCCCTTTGATGTTGGGCTGACAGGGCTCGGGGCCTTCCCGTCGGCGCGGCGCGCCCGCATCTTGTGGGCCGGCGTCGGTGCAGGCTCCGAACGGCTGTGCTCTTTGGCTACGGACGTCGACGCTGCCTTCGCACCTTTGGGCTTCGAACGCGAGGGGCGCCCCTACGTACCGCACCTGACGCTCGGTCGCGTACGGGGCCGACCAGCGAGCTTCGAGCTGTCGCGGGCGTCCGTGAATCTCAGTTTCTGTGCCCGGCGCGCCGAGCTGGTAGAGAGCACGCTCACCGAAGAAGGGGCCGTCTACAGAACCGTCGAAGCCTTTGCCCTGGGGAGGGGAGCTAACCTTAAAAGGTGACGAGGGGGCCGATGTTCACGAGGACAAAGAGTAGTATCAGGATCATGATGACCATCACTATGAAGTTGGTCCCGCTCACGTCTTCTACTTTACGCCTTTCGTAGGGGAAGCTCCACCAACATTCTATCTTTCGGCCGAACGTGCCGCCAGGAGACGCCCGGCGGCTAAAACTCGTTCTGGTAGAACACCCGCCTCGAAGGTGCGGGAATGTTTTCTTCGACGAGCCGCTTGCGGAGGGCGTGAAACTCCTCGACCTTGCCGGAGGCGAGCCGGACGTTGGAGTCCGGGTGCAAGCGGAGCGCCAGGATGGAGCCGAGAGCAGCGCCGACACTGATCCGCTCAAGCCCGTAGGATGGACGCGGTTCTTTGTAGAAGATCCTGCACTCGTAAGCGTCCTCGGCAGCGTCGTAAGTGACCAGAATCATCTCCGGCTGGGCCACCGCCACGCGCGGGACCGCCACGCGCGGGAAGTTCCGCAATTCGTACAGCACCTTTCGGCGTCGATAAACCTCCCGCTGCCGTTCCTCGAGCACGATCTCCGCCCATTCCTCGTCACCCTCAACCACAGAGTAAGCCTCGTCGCGAGCCCTCTCCGCCGCCCGCACCCACCGCTCGACACCTTCCAGATCCAGGCACACTCCACAGACCGGACACCGGAACTCCAATCTTGAAACGTAGGACAGGCCCTCCAGATGCAGGCACTTTTCCGCCACTCCGTCCATATAGCTGCCCATTGTACCCGGTTCTGGCCAGAACGCGACACTGATCCGAAGAATTGGGGTACTCTGTACCTGCACATCAATGTTACTGTTGAAGCAGCGCAGAGTCCCGAGGAAGGCTACCCTGGGGGACGCTGAGAGGCTCTCATACACGCGTTTTGCAGGCAAAAGATCGGCGTCGGTGGTCTCGCTTTGGGCGGACGGTAGAAGCATTGTACACGTTGTTCTATCTAACAAGAGTGGGACAAACCGTGCCCGGTGGTTACGACGGGCGCCGACTCCGGCGGGAAGTCGTGGTAAAGCTCGAAGCGGACCGCAGCCTTGTTTGAGCAGGAACCCCTAGGGGTTGGTATTCTCCACGGCATGTTGGATGAGCGGCGCGTGGCGCACCTCGTATTGAACCCTGCCGCAGACAGGGGCCGGGCGGCTGCCCGTCGGGAGTACATCCGCGCGTACCTGGAGGGGCGGGGATTAGGTATTGTGTGGCACGTGACGGAGGGACCGGGAGACGCGGGACGGATCGTTTCGGGATTGCCGGATGGAGCGCTGGTTGTGGCGGTAGGAGGAGACGGAACGGCACACGAAGTGGCGGCGGCGTGCGTGGGGACCAGGCGGGTGATGGGGATTTTGCCGGTAGGAAGCGGCAATGACTACGTCAAGGCACTTGGGGTGGGGACCGACCTCGGGCGGGCGCTAGGGGTCGTCGTCGAGGGCACGGTCAGGGTCGTGGACGCGGGCGAGGTCAACGGGATCAGGTTCAACAATGGTTTGGGGATCGGGTTCGACGCCGAGGTCGCCGCGGGGATCTCAGAAGCACCCAAGGCTTTGGGGGGGGTCGGAGGGTACCTGTGGTCGGTCGGACGGCTCCTGTGGGGCTTCGAGTGCCACGAGGCAGGTTTCAGGCTCGGCACCGGGGAGGAAGTATCGGCCAAGACTATACTCGTCGCGGTGGCCTTGGGGACAACTTACGGGGCGCGCTTCAGGCTCGCGCCCGGATCCAGCTTGGAGGATGGCGCGTTCGACGTGGTGTGGAGCGAGGAGGTGACGAGGGCCGAGGTATTGCGCCTCATACCGGCCGTGCTCCGGGGCACACACCTCGGGCACCCGAAGATACACTTCGCCCGGGCCGCCGAGGTCGAGGTAGCTTTGGCGAAACCGACCCCGGCGCACGTGGACGGCGAGATACTCCCCCCCACCCGCGACTTCTGGGCGCGGGTGCTTCCCAAGGCGCTGCGCGTCTTGGCGCCGAAGTCCGCGAATGCCGTTCGTACTCATACAGTGGAAGCGGTTTCGTAAGAAGTTCGCGGAGCGCCGGTATGGGCGCTTCTAAAAGTTGTTAAATTGTGGCAAAATCACCGTCCCGAGGTCGAGACGGTGAGCTGTGGGTCGAACAAGGTTTGTGGGGACGCGGTAGGTATGAGGGCTTTCGTTTTTCCGGGACAGGGCGGGGCAGTAGTCGAGCCCGATGCCCGGCTGCTGCCAGTGGTCCGGCGGGTCGTGGGGGATCACGTCCCGGATCAGGTCAAGGTCTTCGCGCGTGCCGCGCAGGACACCGAAGAGAGCCGCGAGCTGGGTCTTCGCCCGGACGTGGTGGCCGGGCACTCTTTGGGCGAGTACGGCGCGGCCTACGCCGCCGGATGCTTCGATCTGGAGATAGGGCTCTGGCTCGTCGCCCAGCGCGACCGCTTTCTCGCCGAGGCCGCCGAAGTCGCGCCGGGCGGCATGGTCGCCGTCCTCAGGGCCGATCCTGCGGAGGTGGAGGAGGCCGTGGGCAGCTCGGAGGGTTCCGTGATCGCCAACTACAACTCGCCCCACCAGACCGTCATCTCGGGGTTAAGGGGCGCTTTGGGGGACGCGGTCTCCAAGATCCGGGGCCGCGCGGTCCGGTTGAACGTTTCGTTCGCGGCCCACTCGCCATACGTGGCCGCCGCCGGGGAGAGGATGCGCGAGGTATTGGATTCGGTGGAGTTTCGCCGTCCCGAGGTACCCATTGTGAGCGCTGTGGACGGGAGCGTAATCGAGACGGCGGACAAGGCGAAAGAAGGCCTGAAGGGTCAGATAGTCGCGCCGGTCCGGTGGGTCAAGGTCGTCGAGACCCTGGCGAGGATGCAGGTCGAGGAGTGGATAGAGCTCGGCGGCGGCGGCGTCCTGACCCGGATGCTAAGGGACTTCGAGCTCCCATCGCTCAAAGGCGTAACCTTCGACGACCTGCGCGCCCGCCTCTACGGGCAGGCCCAGAGCCTGCTGCCGCGCAAGGACGAGACAGAAGAGACCCCTTAGAAGACGCGGAGGGCCGGGGCACGTTGTGCCCCGGCCCTCCGTTCTCGCAATTGAGGGTTCGCCTAGCGGGCCGCCTCGGCCTCGGTCTCCTCGCGCGCCTCCTCCTGGGAGAGAGCGCCGCCTTCTATAGCGACTATGTCCTCCTCTATGGAGGAGACCGTCCCCTCCATGCTCGCCCAGACACCGATAGAGAAACCTCCGTCCACAGGCTCCCCGATCTTCTGCTCGTACTCGACCGAGTCGCCCTCGGTGATGAGTGACGTGGCCGGCTTCAGGAAGCGTCCGCCCAAGGGTAAGCTCACCCCGCTGATCTTCCCGACCAACGAGACGATGCCTTTCTCGGGAAGCTTCGTCTTGATGTCCGCGAATTCCTTGGAGGCCACACCTTTCGGGATCACGAGAAAGCCGTTGGTCGTCCGACGCACGTAGGCGTCGCCCTCGCCCAAAGACTCGATGCCCATCTCGTTCAGGTACGGCCCGCCGTCGATAACGGAGAGCTTGCCCGCCTCGGCCTCTACGTCTATCCCGGAGAGCTCGAGAAGCTCGGTCGCCGACGCCCCCAAAGGTGCCTCATAGAGCTTCAGCTCGAGCTCGGGGCCGAAGACCTGCAGGAACTTCGTGGTGGTGGGCTTGCCGAGGAAGAGCGCGTTGTAGATGTTGAGCAGCGTCTCGGAGTTGTTGACGATGTGCCCGGCGTCCAGCGGGAGCCCGGGACGCTTGTTGCCGTCGGGAAGCTCCACTCGGCGCGGCACCCACTTCTCCTTGTCCTCGTTGAAGATGTTTTTAATGAGCGTCTTCTCCTCGCCCATCGAGTACTTGTTCGGTACCAGGCTGACCTCGTAGAGCCCGTCGGCGTTCTCCTTGTAGCGGGAGAACCACTCCTCGTCCTTGAAGTGAACGCCCAATATGACGTTCTCTATGCCGAAGATCTCCTTCATCGCCTCGAGGAGTTCGAGGAACTCGTCGAAGTACTCCCGGTGGACCATCTTGTCCGCCCAGTAGCCCGGCTCGGACTCGGTGCAGTTGACGATCAGATTCGGCTGCGGGTTCTTGTACTTGAAGTACGTCGGGAAACCGCCGCCCCCCGCCCCAACGATGCCGGCGTGGCGCATGATCTCCGTCGTCTCTTCCACGCTTAGAGCCTTGACCTCGTCAAGTGTGCGCTGCTTCAACTCGACCACAGTAAGTTGCCCTCCGTAAAAGTTCTCCGATAAGGTACTTGCAGTTGCAAACTACGTGAAAACCTTGCAGAAAGTATACTCTGTGCTGCTTTATGTTGCTAGCTCCAAGCACCCCTTCTGGTATACTCGAAGCCCTCCATGAAGCTTTCGAGGCGCACGTCGAACATCCTGATTACGATGGGTATCGTCATGCTCTTTTTCTGGATACGCGAGCCTTCACCTGGTACGCCAACGACCTGCAGGGGTCACCGTACCTGGCCCTCATACATTTGCCCATCATCCCGATCTCGCTGGGCATCGGCAGCTACCTCTTCTACCTCGGCGTGAAGGGCCGCAGGGCCACCCGGCAAGCGGGTTAGAGGTCGAGAGCTGCGGCGGCTTAGAGCGCCTCGGGCATGGCGCCGCTCTCTATGGCCGGGTAGTTTGGAACGGCGTGCCGCAGGAGCTTGAAGGCCTTCTCGTCGTCGCCTTCGCGGGCGAAGAAGGTCATCTCCTCGGAGGCTTCCAGCAGGTCGGAGGAGGGCGGGTTCTTGGGGACGAGACGGAAGACCATCGGGTGGTCGGTCGCGGCGTGCTGTTCGGACTCCTCGGAGAGCATCTCGTGCAGCCTTTCGCCGGGCCTTAAGCCCGTGTACAAGATCTTCACGCCCTTGGCGCCCATCACCTCGATCATCTTCTGCGCCAGATCCACTATCTTCACGGGGCGTCCCATCTCCAGCACGTACGTGCCGTAGGAGTCGGCCATGGCGCCCGTCTGCAGGATCAGGGAGACGGCTTCGGGGATGATCATGAAGTAGCGCGTCATATCAGGGTGGGTGACCGTCACCGGTCCTCCGGCCTCTATCTGTCTCCGGAACGTCGGCACGACGCTCCCCCGACTCCCGAGCACGTTTCCAAAGCGCACCGAAGCATAGAGCGTCTCCGGATACTCCTCCGCCGCTGCACGCACGAGCATCTCCGAGAGACGCTTCGTTGCCCCCATGACGTTCGTCGGGTTCACCGCCTTGTCGCTAGAGACGTTGATGAACTTCTCCACCCCGAACTCCCCGGCGGCCCGCGCCACCCAAAGCGTCCCGCCGACGTTGTTTGAGATGGCTTCGGAGACGTGCAGCTCCATGAGCGGGACGTGCTTGTAGGCGGCGGCGTGGAAGACCAGGTGGGGCCTAAGTCGGGCGAAGAGGGCGCGTACCCTCTCCCAGTTTGTCACATCGCCGACGACGAGCTCGGCCCCCGAAAAGCCCTCGCGGGCGAGCTCCTCGTTCAGATAATGCAGCGCGCTCTCGTCACGGTCGAAGAGGACCAGGCGAGTGGGACCGAAGCGCGAGATCTGGCGGGAAAGCTCGCTACCGATGCTGCCCCCCGCCCCCGTGACGAGGACACGCTTGCTATTTATGAACTCCGCCATGGCGTCAAGGTCTATCTCGACCGGTTGGCGCCCTAATAGGTCTTGAATCTGGAGCTCCCTAAGCCGCACGGCCTCCTGCCCTAAAAACTCGCTCAGCTTCGGGACTACCTTGACCCGGGCCGAGGTCTTCACGCACTCGCGCCAGATGAGGTCTATCTCCTCGGAGGTGGCAGTGGGAAGGGCGATCAGAATCTGGTCTATTCCCTGCTCCTCTACGAGCCGCTCGATGTCCTCGACCCCGCCCAAGACCGGGATACCTTCTATCTGTCCGCCGCGCAGTTGCGTGATCGCGGCCGGGTCCGCGGCGACGAAGCCTACCGGCTCGAGATCCGCGTCGGGCGTCCGCCAGAGCTGGCGGGCAAGTGTGACCCCCGCCTCACCCGCGCCGACGATGAGGGCCCGGTTCCTCTGACCCACCTCCCGCAACGACAGCTCGTAGAACACCCGCGGGTAGAGCCGCACGGCCACGAGCTGCACGTAGGCGAGCACCGACCCGACCGGGATGACCCACAACGGGACGGGGTTGAAGCCCAGCATCCCGAAGCCGTAGGGTCCCACCGCGAAGACCACCAACAGCAGGACGCCCGTCGCGATGAACGTCGCGCTCGCGACGCGCACCCCCTGGTACACCCCCGTGTAGCGCAGGACGTTCCGGTACACCCCGCTCTCGAAGAGCAGCGCGACGAACACGACCGCAGACAGCGCCCCGAACGGCCAGAAGCTGGGCCACCACTCCTCAGGCACCCGGCCGTCGAACCGGAAGAGCAGCGCCACGAGGAACGATTCGAGTACTATCGCCGCGTCCACGAGCATGGCCCCCGCGCGCCGCACAGCGGGCGACGCAGGGCTGACTAAACCCCTCAACCTGCCCAGTACAAACGTTAGAAGCCTTAGGCGCATCACCAGTATTCTATGAACGCCAGCCGGGTAAGTCTACCAGTGCTTTCGTGCCGCAAGCCGCGGCAGACTTCTATGACAACTCATCGAGGGTCCTGACGAGGGCGGAGACGACGTACTCGGCGTCGGTCTCGGGGAGCGCGTTGTGGAACGGTAGGGCCAGAGTCCTCCTCGAGGCCTCCTCGGTCACGGGGAACATCCCTTCGGAGTAGCCGAACGCCTCTCGCATGTACGGCTGGGTGTGGACCGGGGCGAAGTACCCGCGGCTCGGCACTCCCTTCTCCGCCAAGCGCCTCATAACGTTGTACCGCTCGAATCCGCTTTGAAGCTCTACCACGTACACGAAAAAGCTCATCTTCACGTCTGACCGTACGATGGGGGTCCGGATGCGGGGTTCGTCGGCGAGCAGCGTGTCGTAGGTGGCGGCGACGCGAGCGCGCTTGGCCACGAATTCGTCTATGCGGCGGAGCTGGGAGACACCTAATGCGCCGGAGAGCTCGTCCATCCGGTAGTTGAAGCCGAGCCTGGCATGTTCGAGCCAGGGACTCATCTCGTCGCGCCCCTGGTTGGCCATGCTGCGACACAGGACGGCCACGTCGCCCCGATTCGTAACGATCATGCCCCCCTCCCCGGTGGTAATCTGCTTGTTGGGGTAGAAGGCTAATACCCCGCCCGCGCCGAACGGGCCAGTCTTGCGGCCCTTGTACTCCGACCCCATGCTCTCGCACGAGTCAGAGATGATCTCCAGACCGCGCCGTTCGGCGACCTCCTCTATGGCGTCCCAGTCCGCCGGATGGCCAAAGACGTCCACCGCGAGAATGGCCTTCGTGGCCGGGGTGATCGCATTTTCTATCAGCGCGGGGTCGAGGTTGTAGGTGCCGGGCTCGATGTCCACGAACACGGGCCTCGCCCCTTCGTAGAGGAAGCAGTTGGTCGAGGCGACGAACGAGAAGGGCGTCGTGATGACCTCGTCCCCGGGTTCCAACCCCACCGCCCTACACAGGAGGTGCAACCCACTCGTCCCGCTGTTCACCGCAACCGCTTGTCTGGCACCCGCGTACTCGGCCGTAAGCCGCTCGAACTCGGCGACTTTGGGCCCGAGGGCGAGCCGACCACTCCGCATCGCCTCCAAAACGGTCTTCTCATCGGCCTCGTCGAGGTCCGGAGCTGACATCGGGATCCAACGCGAATCCAACGTTACCGAACCTCCCGGACCGCGGTCCTGGGCTCGATCTCCTTGGCCGGCACCCCAACGTAGGTCAGCCCCGGCTGCGTGTCTCGCACCACCACCCCGCCCGCCCCTACGGTACACCACTCGCCTAAAGTACGGTTCGGCGTCACGACCGCACCTGCCCCGACGAAGACGCCCGCCCCGAGCGTAACCATCCCAGCCAGCACGGCGCCGGGCGCTACGTGGCAGAAAGCACCGATGTCGTTGTCGTGGTCCACCCGGCAGCCGGTGTTGAGGACCGCATGCCGCCCGACCACCGTGTCGGCCTGTACCACGGTTCCGGCGAAGATAACCGCACCCTCTTCCACGCGCGCTCTCGGAGAAACAGTCGCCGCCGGGTGGACGATCGAGGCCCAGCGAAAGTGCCCGTCGAGCCGCCGGGCGATGTCGCGCCGGGCGGCGTTAGAGCCGACGGCGATCACCACCCGCACGCCCGGCTTAGGGCGTAGCCTTTCGGGTGGACCCAGGTGGGGCAGACCGAAGACCGTGCGATGCGGGTCCCCGTCCGCCGTCCCGAGAACCGTCCATCCGGCGGCCCAACAGGCGTCCACCACGACCTTCGCGTGGCCCCCGGCCCCGATCACTACAAGTTTCAAAGGCGAACCTCCGCGTTCTTTATATCCCGCATACTACTAACGTGGCAGTGTGTCATCAGTGGTGTTATCCGAGCCCGTAAACTTCGGCATCGTCGCGTGCTCGGCTGCCGAGACGCCGCTGCGCTCGAGCACTTTGAGGAGCGTGAGACACAAGATCTTTACGTCGACCCAGAGCGACCAGTTGTCTACGTACCACAGGTCGAGCTCGAACTTCTCCTCCCAGCTTATGGCGTTGCGACCGTTGATTTGGGCCCACCCAGTCACGCCAGGCTTTACCCCATGTCTCCGGGCCTGCTCCAGGTTGTAGAGCGGCAGATACTCGGCTAGGAGCGGCCGCGGCCCCACCAGGCTCATGTCGCCCTTGAGCACGTTGAAGAGTTCGGGCAGCTCGTCCAGGCTGGAGCCGCGCAGGAAACGTCCGAAGCGGGTGAGCCTTTGGTCGTCCGGCAGAAGGCGCCCGAACTCGTCGCGCTCGTCGGTCATCGTACGGAACTTGTACATCCTGAAGATTTTGGCGCCGAGCCCCGGTCGATACTGCACGTACAGTACCGGCCGCCCGTGCAGCCTCCACACGAGGGCGCCGAACACGGCCAGAAGCGGCGAAGCGACGACAAGGCCGAGACCGGCCCCCAGCATATCGAAGAGGCGCTTACCCCTTCTCACGACCACCCCGCGCGGCCAACTCTCTCTTCCCTGTAGAACCTCAACCATCCCTCCCAGACCTTCTCGTTCGAGAAATCCTTCAGCACACGTTCCCTGGCAGCCGGGCCCATCGTTGCCCGCAGAGCCTCATCGCCCAGCAGCCGGATGACGGCCTTCGCCAGCGCGCCGCTGTCCCCCCGTGGTACTAAAAGCCCGGTCGTGCCATCGACCACCGCATCCACAGTGCCCGTCACCTCGAAGCCGACAACGGGCACCCCGGCCACCCCGGCTTCGAGCGGTGCGTTCGGGAAGCCTTCCCGGTGCGACGGGAACGCGAGGACGTCCATGAGATGGTAGTAGGGGGCCGTGTCAGGCACGACACCGGGCCATATCATCCGCGGGTGATTCTCCAGCTTCCTAGTGTAGGCCGAGGGGATTGGGTCCCCCTCTTCGAGCCATCCCAGCAGCAGGAACCACGTCTCGGGGAAGACCTTTAACACCACTTCAGAAGCAGCAAGCAGCTCCATGATGCCCTTGTCCCGCGTGAAGCGGCCGACGAAACCTACGACGGGCACGCCGCGCGGGAGCCTTAGCCTCTCGCGTAGCACCTCGGAGGAGCGGAGGTTCTCCTCAGTGGGCAGGAAACGT
>Ga0126308_10000245_pt1 | contig 16309 bp, 16 predicted proteins | sample Plot55_FD_92533 | JGI IMG/M metagenome (GOLD analysis project Ga0126308, IMG submission 92533) | Serpentine soil microbial communities from UC McLaughlin Reserve, CA, USA - Plot55 | ecosystem: Environmental > Terrestrial > Soil > Grasslands | place: USA: UC McLaughlin Reserve, Lake County... | reverse complement strand
TCGTCGGCGTGGACGTCGAGGACACGCGCCCGCGAGCCGAGCGCCTCGGCGAGCGCATCGATCGTCGCCCGGTCTCGTCCCTCCGAGAAGTTCGGGACCGACTCGAGCGGTCGCGCCACGTGCATAGTCTAGGAGGCGGTGAAGGCCTACTACGACCGCCGGGCCCCCGAGTACGACGAGTGGTACCTCGGCTCGGGCCGCTTCGCCGAGCGAGACCGCCCGGGCTGGGACGAGGAGATCGAAGCCCTCCGCCGTACGCTCGAGGCGCTACCGCCGGCAAAGACGCTCGACGTCGCCTGCGGAACCGGGTTCCTGACGCGCCACCTTCCGGGCGAGATCGTCGGCCTCGACCAGAGCGAGTCGATGCTCGGGGAGGCGCGCCGCCAGGCGCCGAATGCGACCTATCTGAGCGGCGACGCGCTCGCGCTGCCCTTCGAGGACGGGACGTTCGAGCGCGTCTTCACCGGACACTTCTACGGCCATCTCGAACAGCCCGAGCGCCAGATCTTTCTGCGCGAGGCGAGGCGCGTTGCGCCCGAGCTCGTGATCGTGGACTCTGCGATCCAGCAGCCCGGCGTCGAGGAGGAGTGGCAGGAGCGGATCCTCAACGACGGAACGCGCTGGGACGTCTACAAGCGTTACTTCGCGCCGGAGGCCCTCGCCGCCGAGCTCGGCGGCAGCACGATCTTCGCCGGCCGCTGGTTCGTTGCCGTCCGCGCTTGACCCGCCGGCGCTCGAGTTATCGCTCGATCGCGTCGCTCCAGCGCGACAACCGGGTGTGCCGCGTCTGCGCCGAAGAAGGCTTCCCGCTGGAGTCGCTGCCGATCGTCCAGCCCTACGAGGGCCAGCGCGCCTACATGTTCGGCCAGGCCCCCGGCGTCGTCGAGGGACAGGAGCGACTCCCCTGGCGCGGCCGGGCCGGCCGGACGCTGCGCCGCTGGCTCGAGCTCGACGAGGATGCGTTCTACGCCACGTTCTACTGCGCCTCGGTCACGCGCTGCTATCCGGGCAAGGCGCCGAGCGGCCATGGCGACCGCACGCCGACGCCGCGTGAGCAGGAGCTCTGTTCGTTCTGGCGCGACTGGGAGCTCAGGCTGATCCGGCCGGGGCTGATCGTCCCGGTGGGAGGGCTCGCCGCTCGGCGCCTGCTGGGCCTGAAGAGCGTGACCGAGTGCGTCGGCAGCCGCTTCGAGTTGGACGACGCCGTCGCGATCCCGCTCCCCCACCCATCCGGCGCAAGTAGTTGGCTCAACGACCCCGCCAATCGGGCGCGGGTGACCGAGGCGGTCGGGCTGATCCGGCAAGAGCTCGCGCACATCGGCTAGCCGCCAACGGCGGCTAAATTGGAACCGATGCCCGAAACACCCCGCTATCGCGACACCTTTGCCCGACTGCTCGGGTTCCTGCGTCCGTACAAGGTCTCCCTGATCGTCTCGATCCTCCTGGCGATCGGGTCGCAAATCGCCCAGATCGCCGTCATCTGGATCACGAAGGACGTAATCGACAGTGCGATCCAGCCGCACGACGAGCAGAAGCTCTGGTTCTACGTCGGGGCGATCGTGGTCCTGGGAGCCATTCGTGCGGTGCTCATGGCGGCCAGGCGCCTCATCTCCGGCCGACAGGCCCTGGCAGTCGAGATGGACATGCGCCAAGGGCTCTATTCGCACCTCGTTCGGCTCTCCTTCGGCTTCTACGACCGCCATCAGACCGGCCAGCTGATGTCGAGGGCGACCGTCGACCTGCAAGGCGTCCGCTTCTTCCTCGGCTACGGGCTGATCTTCTTCTTCCAGAACGTGCTCACGGTGCTCTCTGTGACCGTGGTGCTCTTCTTCTTCGAGTGGCAACTCGCGCTGATCGTGCTCGCGGTCATGCCGATCCTGATCGCGCTTGCCTACCGCTACAGCCACGTCGCCCACCCAACGCTACGCGACGTGCAGCAAAAGCTGGCGGACGTCGCGACGGTGGCCGAGGAGAACATCGTCGGCGTCCACGTGGTCAAGTCGTTCGCGCAGGAGCCGCAGGAATCGGCCAAGTTCCACGCGCGCTCCGAGGACGTGTTCCGGCAGACGCTGCGCGCGAATCGGCAGCGGGCGCTCTACGTCCCGTTCATCTCGTGGGTGCCGATGCTGGCGCAGGCCGCGGTGTTGCTGATCGGCGCGCGGATGGTGACGAGCGGACAGCTCACCGTCGGCGGCTTCGTCGCCTTCAACCTCTACCTGGGCATGCTCGTGATGCCGCTGCGCTCGCTCGGAATGTGGATCGGCCAGGCGCAGCGCGCGACGGCCTCCGGCGAGCGGATCTTCGAGATCATGGACGAGCCGGAAGAGATCGCCGACCGGCCCGACGCGGTCGGCTTACCTGCGGGCGGCGGCCACCTTCGCTTCGAGAACGTGTGCTTCGAGTACCTCGAGGGCCGACCCGTGCTCGACGGTGTGGCGCTCGACGTGGCGCCCGGCACGACGATCGCCCTCATCGGCCAGACCGGCGCGGGCAAGACGACTCTCACCTCGCTCGTGCCGCGCTTCTACGACGTCACCGAGGGGCGCGTGACCGTGGACGGAACCGACGTGAGAGACATCGAGCTGACCGCGCTCCGCCACGCGATTGGAGTCATCTCGCAGGATCCATTCCTGTTCTCCGCCAGCGTGCGGGAGAACATCACCTTCGGCGCGCCCGACCTCGACGACGCGGAGGTCGAGCGGATCGCGCGGTTGGCCCAGGCGCACGAGTTCGTCGAGCAGCTCCCCGACGGCTACGACACCGTGATCGGCGAGCGCGGCATCACCCTCTCGGGCGGCCAGCGCCAGCGGCTGGCGATCGCGCGGGCACTCGCGGTCGACCCGCGGATCCTCATCCTCGACGACGCGACCGCTTCGGTCGACGCGACCACCGAGGCCCGGATCCGTCTCGGCCTGCGCGAGGCGATGGAGAACCGGACGACGTTGATCATCGCCCACCGCCTCTCGACGATCGCCCTCGCGGACGAGGTGGTCGTCCTGGACGAGGGCCGCATCGCGGCACGCGGCACCCATGAAGAGCTGCTGGAAACGAGCACCGTCTACCGCGACATCTACGAGCACGGCCTGCTGGAGCGCCAGTTCGCCGACGCCGTCGAGGCGCGAGCCGGGGAGGAAGCCCTGGAGGGGGCGTCGTGAGGGTCTGGCAGCCTGGCGGCCACCTGATGCGGGAGCGCGGCGCCCGGGTGGACGACTGGTCCTGGGAGCGCACGCGCCGGCGGCTCGGGATGCTCGCCCGTCTGACGCGGCCCTATCCGGCCCGCACGATCCTCTCGCTGGTCTCGCTGCTCCTCGCGACGGCGACCGGGCTCCTGCCGCCGCTTCTCGCGAAGTACGCGGTCGACGACGGGATCCGGCAACAGAACCTCGAAGCGCTCTGGTGGATCGTCGGGGCGTTCCTCGTCGCCGGCCTGCTCAACTGGGCGATGAGCTACGCGCAGACCTACCTGACCGGCTGGGTGGGCGAGCGGATCCTCGCCGACCTGCGCAACAAGCTCTTCAACCACCTCCAGCGCCTCTCGCTCGGCTTCTACGAGCGCAACCGCGCAGGCGTGATCATCAGCAGGCTGACCAACGACGTGGAGGCGATCGACCAACTGGTCACCGACGGCGTCACGAGCCTGGTCCAGAACACACTCACGCTCCTCGGCACTGCGATCCTGCTCTTCTTCCTCGACTGGCGCCTCGCCCTGGCCACGCTGCTCGTGATCCCGTTCATGAGCATCGCGACGATCATCTTCCGCGTCCGCTCCTCCCGCGCCTACGCGGCGGTGCGTGAGCGGCTTGGTCTCGTGACCGCCACCCTGGCAGAGGACATAGCCGGCATGCGCATCGTCCAGGCCTTCTCCCGTGAGCGGACGAGCACGGAGAACTTCAGCAAGGTGACCGAGCGCTACCGCGAGTCCAACATGGAGACCGTCGTCCTGAACGGCCTCTATTTCCCGTTCGTCGACTTGCTCTCGTCGGTCGCGCTGGCGGTCGTGCTCGGCTACGGCGGCCACCTCTACTTCCAGGGCGACGTCACGCTCGGGACACTCTTCGCGTTCATGCTCTACGTCCAGAACTTCTTCGACCCGGTGCAGCAGCTCTCGCAGCTCTACAACACGTTCCTTTCTGCGACAGCCGCGCTCGACAAGATCTCGGACGTCCTCGACGAGGAGCCCGAGGTGGTCGACAAGCCGGACGCGACGCCGCTCCCGCACGTCGAGGGACGCGTCCGCTTCGAGAACGTCAGGTTCGGCTATGGCGACGGTCCGGAGGTGCTGCACGGGCTCGACCTCGACGTCCCGGCCGGCACGACCGTCGCGCTCGTCGGGCACACCGGAGCCGGCAAGTCGACGATCGCGAAGCTGCTCGCGCGCTTCTACGACCCGCGTGAGGGCAGGATCACAATCGACGGGAACGACCTGCGCGACGTGACGCAGTCGTCGCTGCGCCGACAGCTTGGGATCGTGCCCCAGGAGGGCTTCCTCTTCGCCGGGACGGTGAGCGACAACATCGCCTTCGGCCGCCCCGATGCTGCGGCCGCGGAGATCGTCAGCGCGGCCGAGACGATCGGCGCCCACGAGTTCGTCAGCAAGCTCGAGAACGGCTACGACACGCAACTGCAGGAGCGTGGCACCCGGCTCTCGCTCGGCCAGCGCCAGCTCGTCGCGCTCGGCCGCGCCCTGCTCGCCGACCCGCGCATCCTGATCCTCGACGAGGCCACTTCGTCGGTGGACATCGGCACCGAGCGCAAGATCGAGCGGGCTCTCCGAAAGCTCCTCACGGGCCGCACGGCCTTCGTGATCGCACATCGCTTGTCCACGATCCGCGACGCGGACCTGATTGTCGTGCTCGAGCACGGCGAGGTGATCGAACAGGGTACGCACGAGGAACTCCTCCAGAGGCGCGGCCTCTACACCTCGCTCTACGGCGACTGGGCCGCAGACGTGGCTTGAACAGGCCACTTGCGCACCGGTCCGAAACATTAGCGCGACACCCCTGAAACGAGTGATAGCCGCTGCGAAGAGGCAGCCCGATCTTGGGGTGAGTGACCCGCGTTCGTATCGCCTTGTTCGCGGGGGTCTTGGCCCTCGCTTCCGCGCTGTTCGCTCCCGCGGCGCTCGCGTGCGCCCGCGGTTACTCCTACGCCGGGCTCTACAGCTCGTCGAAGGCCCCCGGCGTGGCGGCCACCCTCACGATGCTCGAGGCTCCCAGCGTCCCCAGCGGCCACGTCGCAGGCTGGGTCGGCGTCGGCGGCCCCGGCCTCGGCCCGAACGGCGAGGACGAGTGGCTCCAGGTCGGCCTCGCTTCCTTCGCCGGCTCCACCGAAGGCCACCTCTACTACGAGCTAGCCCAGCCGGGCCAGGAGCCTCGGTACACCGAGCTCGCCTCCGGCATCCAGCCGGGCGAGAAGCAGCGCGTCGCCCTGCTCGAGCTTCCCTTCGCCCATGGCAGCTGGGTCGTGGTCTCGGGGGCGGGAGTCGCCGGACCTTTCTACCTCCCGCGCAGTCACGGGGCCTGGGAGCCGATCGCGACCGCCGAGAGCTATTCGGACGGCGCCGCCTGCAATCGCTATGCCTACCGGTTCAGTGGAGTCCAGCTCGCCCGCCCGAACGGCAGCTGGCACAACCTTCGGCACGGCCTCAAGCTTCAGGATCCGGGGCTCAGCCTGCGCCGCCATGGCGCCTCCGCGTTCAGTGCTTTCACGGCCTGAACCCGCGCATGCCTTGGTTACACTTCGGCAAGCGGAACCGCACGTTGCGGGGTCGTCTAATGGTAGGACGCTCGGCTCTGGACCGAGTAGTCTAGGTTCGAATCCTAGCCCCGCAGCCTTCGCGAAAAGCCCTGCAACAGCAGGGCTTTTTCATGGGCTTCCGCCGGTGGGGTTGTAGCCGAGGTTGATCAACTGTACGGCCGCGTCGCGAATCTCCGCCACGGCGGGATCCGAGGCCAGAGTGACCTTGAACCGGAGGAGCCTGGCGAAGTCGCCGCGTTCCGCGTCCTTGCGCACGGCGGTCACCTGATCGGCGATCTCGCGGACTCCCTTTGCAAGCAACGCAGTCGGGTCGACCGCATCGTCCGGCGGCTTCATCGACGCGAGCTCCGAGGCCGCGCCGCGCAGCGTCGACTCGCCTTCCTTCAGCGCCTCCACCGCGCGGTCGCGATCGCCGGGGCTGACCGTGATGAGCTTCTGCAGCGTCGAGCCCTGGAGAGGCTGCAGGATCGCCCCGATCTTCGACTCGTACTCGGATTTCGAGAGCTGCTCGTTTCCGCCACCACCGCAGGACGAAACCACGAGCACCAGGCCTAGCGCCAGCATCAGCAGAAGAACCCGCTTCACGCGGCGGAGGATAGTCGGCTGCTGAAGCTGGCTGCGATTGCGGCCACGGTCGCTACACTAGGGCCGCGCTCGGCGCATTCGTCTAGTGGCCTAGGACACCGCCCTCTCACGGCGGCGGCACGGGTTCGAATCCCGTATGCGCCTCCTCTGCTTCCTCCGGTAACAAGGTAGAGCCCCAGACAAATCCCGGACAACCTCCATGGCCCAGGCCTTGTCCTTGGGTGCAGGTAGCTGAGCGTTGTTTCGATCCGCGTGGGCCCATGAACTCCTTGAGCGCGATCACTTGGTCAGGGTGGGCCTCGTCGAACTGGACAGCGAAGGCTGCTCGGAGCGCGTGGGCGTGAGCGACCACCCCCGCCCGCGCAGCAACGCGCCAAATCAGCTTGTCGGAACGTTCGGCGTGTCATACCGATGCTGGGCGACGGTTCGGAATCAGGTGGTCCTCAGGTCCGGTCCAGACGCCGTGACTGTCTGCCACGCGGAGAATGGTGAGATATTCATCCCGGCATCGGCTTGTCGGCCACCTTCCCGCCCTCCTCGGCAAAACGGATCGTTCCAGCCGCTAGATCGACGTGAGCGAGTCGAACGCTCGCTAGCGCCGTGTAGCAATCACCCGCGATTCCCAAAGAGGGTCTCGGGCGCACGTTCGAGAACAAGCCACAGCGTCGGGGGCCACTAGTGGCCCTGGGTGTCGGGCGTAAATAAACCCGACCCACCCAGTCCGTTCTTGACAGGTGTCAGCATCCGCGTGATGCTGGGTGCTCACCCACGAAAAGGGGTCTACGTGAAGCGCATCGCTGCTGTTCTGTTTGTCGTTGCCGCCATCGCGGCCGCCAGCGCGAGTTCCGCTGTCAAGTCGCCGGCGACCGCCCGTTCGAGCTCTCTCTCTTGCAGCGGTGCGATCAGTTGGCAAACCGCCGGAGGCGCGATTGGGCGCGTCGCCACCATTCGCGGTCGCGTCGCCGGCACACGCTTCGCCTCGGCGAGCAACGGATCGCCGACGTTCCTCAACCTGGGCGTCAACTACCCGAACCCGCGTCGCTTCACTGTCGTCATCTGGATCGAAAACCGCGCGGCGTTTGGTCGCCCCGAGGTCCGGTACCGCGGCAAGACCCTCTGCGTCCGAGGACGGGTTAAGACCTATGGCGGCGTACCCGAAATTGAGGCCCGCTCCCCTAGTCAGATCACGGTAGTCCGCTAACGACGCCCTGCATTCGCGGTCGAGTACGTCAGCGACCTCACGAAGAACGATCGCAACGACAGTGAAGGCTGTCGCAGGAGCCGCGTACTCCTTTGCGCCTTCTTCGCTAGTCGTTCAGCAACGTCCACGGCGCGGCCTCTGAGGCGTTTGCGCCGTTGGCTCCTCTAGTTTTCCGCCGAAGGAGGCCTCAGGAACAGGATTCTCCCGAGACACGGGTTCGAATCCCGTGTGCGCCTTATCTACGTTCGTCGCCCTGGCCCCGTCTTCGGCCTCAAGCCTCTCGGTTGCGCGGATCGAGCTTCTCGGCGACCGCGCCGGCCTTCCCGTGCTTTTCGACGACCCAGAAGTGGCCGTCCTTCACCACGATGCGTTCGACCTCGGGGAAGAAATGCTGGTCGAGGGGGGCGATAACGAACCAGGTGCTGCGCGAGCGCAGGCCCCGATACTCCACAGCATTAATCGTGATCCGCTCCACGCACTCGGGTTGCGCGCACTCGCAGATGACATCCTGGGGCATATCGAACGACGCTCTCTGCGTGCTCACGTCGTTCACCCGATTGTTGACCTCGCGATAGAGGCTTTCCGTCTTCGCCTTCTCAGCCTCGGCTGAGTCGTTTCCGTGCGATTCGTCGGTGGCCATCAGCTACCTCGTCTCCGATCGGTTGAAGGAGGTCTGAACGACCGGGGAGGGGAGCCTCTGGGAGTCGCGTACGACGAAGATCGGCGCCTCGGCTTACGACCGAGTGTAGCGCGGTCTTTGCTCATCTTCCAATCGCCGGAACGACAGTCCGACTGCCAGTCCCGATCGCCCACGGCACCTCACTCACCAGACGCCATGCGGCAGGGCGACGGGTTTCCGCGCTCGCGCCTCAGGGCGCAGCGCGGTTGCCAGGTGCCGCAGTCATCCCTGCCGCGTCACTGGCGTACCCGCATAACTCAGTTGCGGAACGCAGGGCCCTGCGGGTTACGGAGAGCTAGGGCACAATCACAGCGCACATGGATAAGGACGAGCTCAAGCGAGAGATCAGAGCCATCGAGCGAGAGTTCCAGCATGCAAGGCAGCTGGCTGAGAAAAACAAGGCCGCCTTGAGGGCGCTCGACGAGCAGCGCAGCGAACGAGAAGGTCGCCTTACCCTCGCGTTGCGCGCACAGCAAGACTACGAGCGTCGTCTCGAGGAGAAGCGGGCGGAACTGGCCCGTGCGGAAGCCGAGGCGGCGCTCGAAGCGCTCAAAAACGAGCTTCGGAATCGCGATGTCGCCGCAGAGGCATTCGCGTCTGCAGCGCAGTCGGTCATCGAGCGGCTTCAAGACTTCGATACGGCACAAGAGGAGGTCGAAAAAGCGCGGCAGGCGATCCTGCTCCGCGGCCCAGCGGAACTACGTGACGCGGCTGCGGAACTCGCAGATGAGCCGGGAGCCCCACCCGACGTCTTCGCTGAAGCGCTAACGACGTTGACCGATATCGTCAGCCAACGTGCCGATCACGATCTCGAGCGCGATCTCATCGAAGCGGCCGCGCGCAGTCCGATGGGAAACGACATCTCGCGCCTTCCTACGCATCTGCAAGGGCTGGCGCGCGAGCGCTTCATCGCGATAGGCCGAGAAGGCCGACCGCGTCAGTCGAACGACGAGTAGCGGCCAGAGCAGTGGGATCACGCCACGTTGCGCGCTGGCGCGAAGACCGCCGCTGACCCCTAGCCACATCCCGTATGCGCCTTTTGCAGTTCCGCGGGCGTGAGCCGATGCAGTCGGCATCTACGCGATCGGCGCGGGCGTCGCGCTTCGGCGGCTGCACAGCCGCAGCAGGCTAGGAGGGTTTGATGGAACGTCGCTCGTCCTCGGGGTGCTCTGCTCGTTCCGAGGCAAGGACGCAGGGAGTGCCGATAGCCATAGCTATCGGTGCGACTGAGAACGCCGCATCGGGGCGAGCAGGGCGGCCCGAGGGCACAGCCGATGTTTCGTCAAACGCTCCTAGGCGCCTAGCTCGGCGAGCAGCGGCCGGGTGTCGAGCGGCTCGAAGCCGATACGGCCGGCGATCTCTTCGCTCGACGGGCGTGTGCCCTCGCTGAACAAGGCCCGCAGGCGCTTGCCGGTTTCTTCGCTGGCCCACCACTCGTCGCCGACCTCGCGCTCGAGAAGGGCGCGCAGCTGGGCCGCGCGGATCCACGCGCGTAGATAGTCGGCCGAATAGAAGCCCGCGTCCATGTCTGCGAGGTAGCCCTCCTCGCGATAGCGCATCCCGGTGGCCTCCGTCAGCCGCTGGGAGTAGCCCGCCGAGGTGCCGCCGTCCTCCGAGAAACGGCCCCAGAAGTCCAGCTCGAACTGGAGCTTCGCCACGTAGCGCCGGAAGAGCAGCGCCTCCATGAACACGGTTGCCTCCGCGTTCTCGGCGGCCTGCTCGTCGGAAAGGCCGAAGTAGCGCGCGTGCCAGCCAGGCTGGCGTGAGATCGCCTCGACGATGTACGAGTAGATCTCCGTCAGCGCATGGTCGCGAGAGATGTTGCGGAAGGTGTAGGGCAGCGACGGATCGACGCCCGCGTAGTGCAGCGCGTGCCCGGCCTCGTGCAGGAACGCCTGGTAGTCGTGGAGCCCGCCCTGTGCGCGCGTGATCAGATGGACGGTCTGCGGCGGATCGGCAGGAATCACGCAGGCGCGAGGCGACTTCTGGGGCCGGTCGTCGAGATCGAGCTTGATGTTCGGCTCGGCCTCGAGATCGAAACCGAGGCGCACGAGTGTGTCTATGCAGATCGGGACCGCGCGCTCCTTCGTGTAAATGCTCTCGAGCGGCGAGAGCCGGCGCAGGTAGGAGACGTGCGAGGAGGATGGAACGGCCTCGCGCTCCGGGCCGAGCAGCCGCTCGAACCACGTCTCGCGCAAGCGCGTATAGACGCCTTCAGCCGCCGCGCTGGCCTCGGCGAGTGCGCGCTCGAGCTCGTGGATGGAGATCGCCTTCTCCTCCTCGGTACGAGCGATCGGATCATCCGAGCCCGTAACCTCGGCCTCGAGCTCCTCCCCGGCCCGCAGGACCTCGCGCCGCTCATCGTTGAACGTCGCCGAGAGCTCGTTCGCCAGCCGGCCCAGCTCCTCGCGGTCAGCGTACTCCGGCAGCACCGCGAGTTGCGCCTGGGCAGTCCGCAGCGGCAGCTCCTCGCCCTGGAACTCGACGCGCGCAGCGAGGATCGCGTTCTCCAACGCGTCCTCGCGGGCGGCGAGCTCGCCTGAGATCAGGCCTGCCTCACAGGTCTTCCGCAGCCGGTAGAGCCGCTCGTGCTCCTTGCCGCCCGCCGACTCCTCCTCGGCCTGGCGCAAGGCGTGGAGCTGGTCACGCGTGAAGAGCTCGGCGTAGCGGGCGACGATCGCCGCACGCTCGGAAACCTCCTTCTCCCCCACGCGAACAGCACGGCCTTCCTCCGCGCGCTCGAAGAGGTAGCGCTGAAGGCGCGATTCGTAGTCGGCTGGGCGCAGGACGGCGGCGACGCTCATCGCTGGTGAATCTAGCGGCTCAGGCTGATGAGACGGCGAACCACGTCGTGCAGCTCCTCGAGGCGGAACGGCTTGCCGACGACGCCGTCCGCCTCTCTCCGCGTCTCAGCGTCAAGGTGGGCGCTCCCGGTGACCAGCACGACCGGCGGCGCGCCGCCGCGCTCCCGCAGGTTGCGCATCAGCTCGATGCCGCTCTCGGGGCCGACGTGCACGTCGAGCAGGACGACGTCGACCCGCTCGGCGAGAAGCATGTCCTCTGCTTCGGCCACGGTCGGCGCCTCGAGCACGCGATACCCATCGAGCTCGAGGTTGACGCGGCAGAGCAGCCGGAGCGACGCGTCGTCGTCGACGACCAGCACCGTGGGCGGCTGGGCGATCTCGCCCATGCGAGGCGGGAGCATAACGCCATACCCATTTCGGCGCCGGGCGCGTTTATTATTCAAGAGTGGTAAATATGCACATCCTGCCGCACCCCACGCCGCTCTTCCGACGCCGTGCCTGGCTCGAGTTTCAGCGGGCGCTCGACCCGCTGGCCGCACCGCGGCCGCTGCCGGCCAGGCGCGCGAGGGACTCGTCCTTGCCGAGCAGCTCCAGGCTCTCGAAGAGGCCTGGCGAGACCGACGACCCGGTCAGCGCCAGGCGAATCGGCTGAAAGGCTTCTCGGGGCTTGAGGCCGAGTCCCTCGGCCACCTCGCGTAGCGCCGCCTCGATCGGTTCCGCCTCGAAGGGCTCGACCTCACCCAGGCGCTCGACGGCCGCCGGCAGCATCGGCCCTTCGCCGAGGACCTCCGGGTCGGGCTCGACTCGCGCGAAGAGGAAACCGGCGAAGGCCGGGAACTCGCCGAGTGTCGCGATCTTCTCCTGCACGAGGGGCGCGGCCTGGCGGATGAGCTGCTCGTCCCACTCGTAACCCTGCTCGCGCAGGTGCGCGACGAGGCGGTCCGCGTACTCGTCCGGCGAGAGTGCCCGAAGGTACATCCCGTTCAGCCACTCGAGCTTCTTGTAGTCGAAGGTCGCGGCGCTGGTGCCGACGCGGTCGAGAGTGAACCGCTCGACCAACTCGTCGCGGCTCATGATTTCCGTGTGGTCGTCGTAGCTCCAGCCGAGCAGGGCGAGGTAGTTGACGAGCGCCTCGGGGAGGTAGCCCTGGGCGCCGAAATCCTCGACGGTGATCGCCCCGTGACGCTTGGACAGCTTGCGCCCGTCGGGCCCGTTCAGGAGCGGGACGTGCGCGTAGGCGGGGATCTCCGCGCCGATCGCCTCGAGGATGCGTAGCTGCTTGGGCGTGTTCGAAACGTGGTCCTGTCCGCGGATCACGTGGGTGATCTCGTCCAGCGCGTCCTCGAGCGGTGAGACGAAGTTGTAAGTCGGGCGGCCGTCGGAGCGGACCAGCACCACGTCCTCGAGCTTCTCGCTCGGATACTCGAGCCGGCCGAGCACGACGTCGTCCCAGGCGGTCGTGCCCTCGTCGGGCATGCGGAAGCGAATCGCGCCCTCGTCCTCGTAGGCCTTGCCTTCGTCTACGAACCGGCGCGCGACCTCCTGTGCGTACTCCATCCGGTCGAGCTGGAAGGTGACCTCGCCGTCCCACTCGAGCCCGAGCCACGCGAGCGTCCCCTTGATCTGGTCGACCGCCTCCGAGACCTCGCGGCTGACGTCTGTGTTCTCGATCCGGAGACGGAACTCGCCGCCCTCGTGGCGCGCGAAGAGCCAGTTGAAGAGAGCCGTACGGGCCCCGCCAATGTGCAGATAGCCCGTGGGGCTCGGTGCAAAGCGGGCGCGGACGGACACGCCGTTAGCGTACTGCCATGGCCGAGCGCGTCCTCAGCCTGCGTGAGCTCAACCGCGCGACGCTCGCGCGCCAGCTGCTGCTTCGCCGCGTGCGGTTGCCCGTGGTGCGGGCGGTCGAGCGGGTCGCCGGCTTGCAGGCGCAGCTGGCCTCGACTCCGTACATCGGGCTGTGGACGCGGGTCGAGGGCTTCCGGCCCCAAACGCTCGAGCGCGCACTGAAGGCCAGGACGCTCGCGCGCGGCGTCCTGATGCGCGGCACCGTCCACCTCGTCTCGACCAGCGACTACGGCCTGTTCGGAACGGCGCTCGACGTGGCCTCGCCGGGCTGGGTCACACCTGAGGCGGAGGAGATCGCCAGGCGTGCCGCCAACTCGTTGCGGGCGTATGCGGCGACACCGCGCACGCGGGTCGAAATCCTCGACTGGCTCGAGCGCGAACACGGGGTCGCGTCCGACGGCACGAACCGGGTCTGGTACGCGTTGAGGCTGCGAGCCCGGATCGCTCATGCGCCGGAGGCAAGCGTTTGGCGGGCGCCGGTGCACGGGCCTTCTTTCGTCTCGGTCGAGCACGACGAGGTCGAGAGCGACGCTGCGCGCGGAGAGCTCGTCCGTCGTTATCTCGCCGCTTTTGGGCCGGCCACGAGGGCGGAGATAGCCGGTTGGTCGGGGATGAAGGTCCGCGACTTCGCCGACAGTCTCGATGGGCTCCTCCTCCTCCGCGACGAGGCGGGCCGAGAGCTGCTCGACATCCCGCGCGCGCCGCTGCCGGCGGCCGACACGACCGCGCCCATCCGCTTCCTGCCGAAGTTCGACAACGTCCTGCTCGACCGGCGGCGCGTGCTACCGGAGGAGTACCGGCAGCTCGTCGTCCGCAAGAACGCGGACGTTCAGCCGACGTTCATCGTCGACGGGCTCGTCGCCGGAATCTGGAGCTTCAAGGGCGGCCGCGTGACGACCGAGCCGTTCGCGCCGCTCCCTCGCGCCGCCAAGCGCGAGCTCGAGGATGAGGCCGGACGGCTCGCGGCCTGGCTCCGCTAGCGTCCGCTTCGTGCAGCTAGGCGCTCACGTCTCCTCATCCGGCGGAATTCACACCGCGATCGACCGGATCGAGGCGATCGGCGGCGAGAGCGTCCAGATCTTCACGCAGAGCCCGCGCACCTGGCGTCCAACGAACCACGACCCGGCCAACTTCGAGCGCTTCAAAGAACGCCGCGCCGAGGCGGGAATCGGAGCGGTCGTCTGCCACGCGCTCTACCTGCTCAACCTGGCCAGCCCGGACGAAGACATCTACAAGAAATCGGTCGACACGCTCAAGAACACGGTTGACGTCGCCTGTGCGATCGACGCCGATGCCGTCGTCTTCCACGTCGGCTCGCACCTGGGCTCGGGGTTCGACGCCGGGCTCGAGCGCGTCGTGCCTGCGCTCGCAGAGGCGCTTACTCGCTGCTCCGAGACGACCTGGCTCTGCATGGAGAACTCGGCCGGCGCCGGGGACACGATCGGCCGCTCGCTCGAGGAGCTGGCGGCCCTGTACGAGGCGCTCGACCGGCATCCGCGGCTCGGCGTCTGCCTCGACTCGTGCCACCTGTACGTCTCCGGGTACGACGTCACCGACCCCGCCGAGCTCGACCGCGTCGTGAACGACGTCGACCGGCTGATCGGGCTCGACCGGCTGCGCTGCCTGCACGTGAACGACTCCAAAGCAGCGCTCGGCTCCAACCTCGACCGGCACGAGAACATCGGCGACGGCTTGTTGGGAGAGAAGCTCGGCGTCTTTCTCGCCCATTCGAAGCTACGCCGCCTGCCGGCGTTGCTCGAGGTTCCCGGCGAGGGTCACGGCCCCGATGCCGAGCAGGTTCGGAGACTGAAGGAGCTCTACGCGCGGGCTACGAGGCGATCTGCGCGAAAATCCGGAACGAAGGCGCGCCGACCGGCAACTCGTGGAACTCGGGGTTGACACAGCCGAGCTCCCCGGTTCGCCCCTCGTAGCACGCCTCGACCTCGACCCGACACATGGGCAGCGCCGGAGCCGTTGCCCTGATCGCCCCGAAACCGCCCCGGCGCGACTCGGCCTCTTCCAGGAGGTCGAAGTCGATCTCGACGTCGTAGACCTTCATCAGGCAGCCGATGTAGGTGCGACCGAACTCCTCGTGCGCATAGGAGAAGGGGCAGCCTCGCTCGACGCAGGCGCCCGGGTACACGACCTTGTCGCAGTGCGTCTCGCAGCGGCGGCATTCGACCTCGTCCTGAGGCCGGAGCGGGAGCTCGCTCGGCGGGGCCGCCGCCTGCTCGCGTATCTGCATGGACGAATTGTGAGTGCAACCACCCACCCTCCGCAAGACTTGACAAGCCGCGGTTCGACGGCTAGGCGGCCAGCCGTCGCGCGATATTCAGCACGTCCATCTGGGTGAACGCCTCGTAGTCGGGCTCGCCGCCGTCCGGGTGCTCGTCGGCGCGGAACCACAGGGCCTGCACCGTCGTCATACCGAGCTCGCCCGCGCCGCGTACGTCCTCGTAGAGCCGGTCGCCCACGAACAGCGCTCGCTCGGGCTTGACCGCAAGCGCTTCGAGGGCGCGCTGGAAGATCGCCGGATGCGGCTTGCGCGTTCCGACCTCGGAGGAGAAGACGCTGAAGTCGAGCCGCTCCGCGAGGCCCATCTGCTCGAGATCACGGTGCAGAAGCCAGCCGGGATCGAAGGCATTCGAGACGAGGCCGAGCTTGAGGCCACGCCCGCGCAGCGACTCCAGCAGCGCATGCGTGTGCGCCCCGAGGAGACGTGCCGGATCCCAGGCCGCATGCTCGGCCTCGAGATAGCGCGCGAGCTCGTCGTCGTCGATCTTCACGTCGAAGTCCCCCAGGAGTTGCCTGACGAGACCGGGGTACTCGATCTCCTCGACGGTTCCGGGCACCCAGAAGAGCGGTTCGTAGCGTTCGCGGAAGTGCTCGGTGAGCCTCTCCACCTCTGGCAGCCCGTCCCGCCCGATCGCAGCGAGGCCCGCCTGGTGGCCGGCGCGCACCAGCTCCGGCGAGTAGGCGAACTGCATCAGCGTGTCGCCCCAGTCGAAGAGAACGGCTTCGAGCACGGCTCGCTAGGGTAGCGGCGTGGGCCGGAAGCTCCTCTGGGCGTCGCTGGTGCTGGCCCCGACCACGCTTCTCCTGCGCTACGCCTTCCACGTCGGCGACACGGCGCTCTTCGTCGCCGCAGCCGCTGCGCTCGTGCCGCTGGCCTGGCTGATCGGCGAGGCGACCGAGCACGCAGGCGAGCACACAGGGCCGGGGATTGGCGGCTTCCTGAACGCGAGTTTCGGCAACGCACCGGAGCTGATCATCGCCCTCTTCGCGATCAATGAGTCGCTGCCCGACGTGGTGCGCGGCTCGCTCGCGGGGAGCGTGGTCTCCAACATCCTGCTGGTGCTAGGGGCGGCCCTGATCTTCGGCGGCGAAGGCCAAGGCGGGAAGCCGCTCGACCGGTTCTCGATCCTCCTGCAGCTC
>Ga0126308_10000244_pt1 | contig 16354 bp, 14 predicted proteins | sample Plot55_FD_92533 | JGI IMG/M metagenome (GOLD analysis project Ga0126308, IMG submission 92533) | Serpentine soil microbial communities from UC McLaughlin Reserve, CA, USA - Plot55 | ecosystem: Environmental > Terrestrial > Soil > Grasslands | place: USA: UC McLaughlin Reserve, Lake County... | reverse complement strand
GGCGACGAGGAAGCTCGTGGCTTTGGAGACCGAGCTGGTCACGCGCGCGCCGGCGCGCTCCAGCAGCTCGGTGGCCTGGGGGCGTGAGAGCGTCGGAAGCGTGCCGGTGATCACGGCGGTCTGGCCGCGCAGCGGGCCGGCGCTCTCGACCGGCTTGGGCTCGGAGAGCGTCAGCCCGTGCGTGCGCAGCTTGCCGACCAGCTCCGTCGCCGACGGATCCTGAAAGTACCGCACCACCGCCTGCGCGATCGTCTCGCCCACGCCCCGGACCTCGAGGATCTGCTCCTCCGTCGCCTCCGCGAGCCGATCCATGGTGCCGAAGTGCCGCGCCAGGAGCTGTGCGGCGATCGCGCCGACGTGCCGGACGCCGAGCCCGAAGAGCAGGCGCGACAGCGGCTGCGCCTTCGACGCCTCGATGGACGCCACGAGGTTCTCCGCGCTCTTCTGCGCGAAGCGCTCGAGCTTCACGAGACTCTCGACGTTGATCTTCTCGCGGTCGTAGATGTCGGCGACGTCGTGCACCAGCCCTTCCGTGACGAACTGCTGGATGCGCGCGTACGAGAGCCCGCGGATGTCCATCGCGTCGCCTGACGCGAAGTGCACCAGCGCCTCGATCTGGCGCCCCGGGCAGGCCACGTTCGGGCAGTAGACCGCGACCTCCTCCTCGTCCCGCTCGACCGGCGTGTGGCAGGCGGGGCACTCGGCGGGCGGCGCGTAGGGCACCACCTCGGGGCCGCGCCGCTCCGGCACCGGCCCGATCACCTGCGGGATCACCTCGCCCGCGCGCTTCACCTGCACGACGTCGCCCTCGCGCAGGTCCTTGTCGCGGATCAGGTCGAAGTTGTGGAGCGTCGCCAGGCGCACGGTCGTCCCGCCGATCTCCACCGGCTCCAGCTCGGCGAACGGGTTCAGCGCGCCCGTGCGCCCGACGTTGATGCTGATGCGCAGCAGCTTCGTCTCGGCGATGTCCGGCGCGAACTTGCGCGCGATTGCCCAGCGGGGCTCGCGCCCGCCGACCACGCCCAGCTCGTCCTGGAGCCGCAGGCTGTCCACCTTCACCACGCCGCCGTCGATGGCGAAGTTGAGTGTCGGCCGGATGCGCTGCTCCACGTCGCTCGCCCACGCGTGCACCTCGGCCAGCGTCTCGCAGCAGCGGCGGTGCGGGGCGACGGGGACGCCCCATTCCTCCAGCGCGTCGAGCAGCTCCCACTGGCGGCGGAAGGGCAGGGACGCGTTCCCCTTCGTCGACACCACGCTGTAGCCGAAGAAGCGCAGCGGGCGGGACGCCGTGATGTTCGGGTCGAGCTGCCGCAGCGAGCCCGCGGCGGCGTTGCGCGGGTTCGCGAACACCGGCTCGCCGGCCGCCGCGCGCTCCTGGTTCATCCGCTCGAAGCGGTCGAAGGGGAAGTACACCTCGCCGCGCAGCTCGATCAGCTCCGGCACCTTCTTCCCGCGCAGCCGGAGCGGCACGTCCCGGATCGTGCGCAGGTTCGGCGTCACGTCCTCGCCGATGGCGCCGTTGCCGCGCGTAGCCCCGGTGACGAGCACGCCGTCGCGGTAGGTGAGGCTCACCGCGGCGCCGTCGATCTTGAGCTCGGCGGTGTAGCCCGCCTTGCGCACGTCCTCACCGACCAGCCGCGCGAGCTTCTCGTCCCACTCCGCCAGCTCCGCCTCGTCGAAGGCGTTGCCGAGCGAGAGCATCTGCACGAGGTGCGTGTGCTTCGGCAGCGCCGACTGCGGCGCCGCGCCCACGCGCAGGGTTGGGGAGTCCGCGGTCTGGAGCGTGGGATGCTCGCGCTCCAGCTCCTGGAGCTCGCGGAAGAGCTGGTCGTACTCGCGGTCCGAGATCGTCGGACGGTCGACCACGTAGTACTCGTACGACGCGCGCTCGATGCGCTCGCGGAGATCGGCGGCGCGGGCGGCGGCTTTCTTGGGGACGTTTGCCATGGAATGAGGCGGGAAGGAGGACGCGGGACGGGGGACGGGGGACGAACGACCGCTCGGGACGCCATGGCATCATGGCATCCCGGGGCCCTTCATCCCCCGTCCCCCATCCCGCTTCCCTCGTTGTTAGTCTTCGTCTCCCGCCCCGGCCCCGTCCCCCGGCGCGCCGCCGCGCATCAGGTACTGCTCGACGAACAGCAGCCCCTTCTCGCCGGCGCGGCGCACCATGCTGAGCAGCGTGTCCATGCTCGACACCTCCTCCAGCTGCTCCTGCATGAACCAGTCGAGGAACTGCTTGCTGATGTGGTCGTTGTCCTTGATCGCCAGGTCCATCAGCGCGTTGATCTGGCGCGTGACGGTCATCTCCCAGTCGTAGGAGAGCCGCACCGCCTCCTCGGCCGATTCGAAGTCGGCGCGCGGGGCGGGGACGGTCGGGATCGCGACCTTGGCGTCGGCGTCGTTCATGAAGCGCACGAACTTCATCGCGTGCTCGCGCTCCTCGTTCGCCTGGCGGAAGAAGTGCTTCGCCAGCGCGGGGAGCCCCTCGCGGTCGAAGTACGACGCGATCTGCACGTACTGCAGCGAGGCACCGAACTCGTGCCCCACCTGCTCGTTCATCTGGCGGGTGAGCTTGTCGGAGATGAGCATAGTCGTGTGGTCAGCCCTTCGCTTCCTCTTCGAGCACCTGCATCGCCACACTCACCAGCCGGTCCAGCTCCTCGTCGGAGGCCTTGGGCAGCAGCGTCTCGGCCCACATGTGGTCCTCGGTGTTCGTGTAGCGGTCGAGGAGGCGGCGGATGTAGGAGATCAGGGCGATGCGCTGGAGCTCGGAGCGGCGCTGGGCGTGGGTCTTGTCCTGGGTCGAGCGCAGCAGCGCCTCGAAGCGGTGGGCGTTGCGGAGCGCCTTGGCGGTGAGCGAGGCGACGACCTGGCAGAAGCGCACGTCGCCGTCCGAGAACGCCTGCCCGTCGCGCTCGGTGCGCAGGAAGATCGCGCCGATGACGGTGCCGCGCCAGCGGATCGGGACGACGACGATCGACCGCACGTTGCGCAGGTCGAGCGCCTGACGAGCGTTGCGCAGCATCGGGTCGTTCAGCGCGTCGGGGATGAAGACCGTCTCGCCGCTCTCGAACGCGCGCTTGAGCTCCGGGTAGCGGTTGAGGTCCACGACGAGGTTGCGGATCGTCGGGTCCTCGTAGCTCGCCACCAGCCGCACCTCGGCCGCCTCGCCGGCCAGAAAGATCGAGCAGCGGTCGAGGCCGAACGCCTCGCCCAGCTTGCGCGCAATCGTCTGCAGGATGTCCACGAAGTGCAGCGACGAAGAGATCTCCTGCTGGATGTCCACGACCGCCACCAGGTGGTCCCGCTCGCGCTGCAGCTCGGCGACCCGGCCGCGGAGCTTCTCGATCTCGGCCCGCTGCGGGTCCGGCGCGCCGACGTCCCCGTCGGGCGTGCCGGGTGCGCCCCCCGCCGGCGTCGGCGGGTCAGCTTCCCGTGTTTCCACCCTCACCCTCGGTCTGCGCAGTGTGTGCGTTGAACTCCGGGCTGTCGAAGGCTATCGCGCGGTTGCGCCCCGTCTCCTTGGCGACGTACAGCGCGTCGTCGGCCGCGCGCACGAGCGCGTCGCAGTCGGCGATCTTCGGGTGCGGCCACGCGGCGACGCCGAAGCTGCCGGTCTTCCTGAGCGCGCCGCCGTCGAACTGGAAGGTGTGCGACTCGACCGCCTGCCTGACTCGCTCGGCGAACGTCACCGCGGAGTCCAGGATGGTGCCGGGGAGCAGGAGCATGAACTCCTCCCCGCCGTAGCGTCCGACGCGGTCGATCTCACGGGCCTCGCGCTTCAGGATGTCGGCGAGCTGCTTGAGCACGGCGTCGCCCGCCTGATGGCCGTAAGTGTCGTTGACGCTCTTGAACTTGTCCAGGTCGCACATGACGACCGAGAACGGCTCGGCGAGCCGGCGGGCGTGCTCGAACGCCTCCTCGAGCCGCTCCTCGAGATGCCGCCGGTTGTCGAGCCCAGTCAGCCCGTCGGTGCGGGAGACCCGCAGCAGCTGGTCGTTGAGCTGCGCCAGCTCGGCGTTCTTGCGGTCCAGCTCCTCCACCAGCGCCTTGATGCGCAGGTGGTTGCGCACCCGCGCCTCGAGCTCGGCGAAGTTGATCGGCTTCGTGATGTAGTCGTCGGCGCCCGCGTCGAGCCCCTCGACCTTGTTCTCGGTCGAGTCGAGCGCCGTCTGCATGATGATCGGGATGAACGGGAGGGACTTGTCGGCCTTGATCCGCCGCGCGACCTCGATGCCGTCGATCTTCGGCATCATGATGTCGAGCAGGATCAGGTCGGGCGGCGCCTGATGCACGGCCGCGAGGGCCTGCTCGCCGTCGGTGGCCGTGCTGGTGTCGTAGCCGCGCGCCTCGAAGCGCGCCTGCAGCAGCTCTACGTTGTCCTCGAGGTCATCGACGATCAGGATCCGGGCAGGGCCTCCCCCTTCTTTCGCGCTCGTGCTCTCACGATCCATTGTTCTTGCCGAGGAACCGCTGCACTTCCGCCACCACGGCCCGGGGCTCGCACGGCTTCGCCAGGTACCCGTCGCACCCGACCTCCATCGCCTTCTCCCGGTCAGACGCCAGCGCGTGGGCCGTCAACGCGATGATCGGGATCTTGTTCGTCTCCGGATCGTGCTTGAGGACCTGGGTCGCCTCCCACCCGTCGATGATCGGGATGGAGATGTCCATCAGAATCAGGTCCGGCTTCTCCGAGCGCGCCTTCGCGATCCCCTCCTCGCCATTCAGCGCCTCCGTCACCCGGTAGCCGAAGTGGCGGAGAATGGTCGAGTAGACGATCCGGTTGTCCTCGTTGTCCTCGACGAGCAGTACGGTCTTGCTGTTGTTCGACTTCTCATTGTCGGCCATTCGGCCCTCACTGCGCTCCGGCGCACGGCTCGGCGCGGATGGTGACATGGGAATCCCTTGCCGCGCGTCCCGGCTGCGCCGGCGCGCTGCGACTGGTGTAGAGACGCGCTCCTGGTCGACCCGCACCGGCCGCGACGGACCTGCGCAGGCTGCGTGCGTCGCCCGTGAACTGTCCACGGACGTGAGCGACGAACCAGCAGCCCGGCGGTCCACCAGCCCGGCAACGGTCCAGGGCACCCGATGACCGGCCCGGCCACCGAAAAACGGTCCGCCGATTGCCGGGTCCAACGGGCACCCGTATTTTCGCCTGCCTGACAGGCAGCAATTTTTAAACCAGGCATTGACCAGGTACCCAGGAGCGCATGCCCATGTCTTACGCCGACAACACGCTTCGTCCCAGGAACGCCGCAGGATCGACGGCCGGCGCTGGCGGAGCCGCCGGTGCCGGCGCGGCAGGCGCCGGTCGCCCGAGCGGCGCCTCGAGCGGCGCTTCGAGTGGCGCTTCGAGCGGCGCCCCGGGCTCGACCGGGGCCGCGCGCGCGGCCGATGACCGCGAGGACGAGCTGGAAGACGAGGACGATGCCCCCCTCGAGGCCGAGGGCGAGTCCTACGTCGATGAGACCGACTGGGAGCGCATCGGGATCTTCGGCATCGGACTGGCCATCGGCGCCCTCCTCGGCGCCGGCGCCGCCCTCCTCCTCGCGCCTCAGAGCGGCGCCGAGACCCGCGACTTGATAGTCACCCGCGTGCGCCGCGTCCGCGACCAGGCCGGCGACGCCTGGGGCGACCTCGGCGACGAGCTGCGCCGCGCCGCCCGCCGCGGCCGCAAGCGCGTCAGGCGCGGCGTCACCCGCAGCCGCTGGCGCGCGGCGGACGCCATCGACCGGGACTGAGAGAGTACGGGATGCGGGATGGGGGATGGGGGATGAACTGCAGGCGTCTCTCGCAGTTCATCCCCCATCCCCCATCCCGTACTCTCTCAGCGCCTTCTTACAGCTTCTTCAGCGCCTCCTCGGCCTCCTTCTTGTATTTCGGGTCCGCCGCGTCGGTCTGCTTGCCGGCGATCACGGCCTGGAACATCGCCCGAGCCTTTTCCTTTTGACCGACATCCGCGTAGACCTTGCCGAGATCGAGCTTGTGCGTGATGCGCACGGGGTCGGCGGCGACCGCCGCCTCCATGTACTTCACCGCGTTGTCCCAGCTCGCCTCGCCGAAGACTTTGCCGCCCAGCAGGTTCTTCGCGATCATGCGCGAGATGCCGTTCAGCCGCATGACCTCCTGGTTCCACACTCCCATGACGTGCAGCGCGCCGGCGTGCTTGGGATCGTACTTGAGCGCCTCCAGCGCGTTCTCCCGAACGGCGGTGGCGTACTTGATCCGGTCCCGCACGCCGAGCGACTGCGCCAGGCGGCCGAGCGAGCGCGCGAGATGGAAGTACCCTTCGGCGTCGCGGGGGTTGGCCTCGACCGCGCGGCGCGCGTAGAGCTCCCCCTTCTTGAAGAGCTGCGAGCGCTGCTCCTTGTCGGAGATCATCTCGCTCTGGTCCATCGCCGAGCGGGCCGCCTTGTACAGCGACTCGTAGTTCTTCGGGTCCGCGGTCACCGCGGCCTCGTAATGCGCCAGCGCGGCCGCCGGCTGGAACTTGGCGTAGGCGCTGTCCCCGAGGCGCAGATGGTCCGCGGCCGACTGCTGCGCGGACGCCACCGACGCGAGGACGGCGAGCGCGGTAGCGGCTACGACCGTACGAACGGACATGTGAGCTCCCGAATGCTGGTCACGCTGGTTGAGTCGAACGGACGGATGCGCGCTTCCGTACACCCGAGTCCGCCGCGGGGGTCCAGCCCCCAAGCTAGACCACCCGAAATGCCCGGTCAACGCCGCCGCGCCAGCGCCCGCCGCCGATGCTCGCCTACCGTCTGATCGAGCGGAAGCGCGACGGGGGGCGCATCGAGCCGGGCGAGTGGCGCGCGCTCGCCCTGGCCTACGCGTCGGGCTACGTCCCGGACTACCAGATGGCGGCGCTGCTGATGGCCGCGTACCTGCGCGGCCTCGACCGCGGGGAGACCAGCGCGCTCACCGACGCCATGCTGGCCAGCGGCGCCACGCTCGACCTGTCGCACCTCCCGGCGCCGCGCATCGACAAGCACTCCACCGGCGGCGTGGGGGACAAGGTCTCGCTCGTGCTGGCGCCCCTCGTCGCCTCGCTAGGCATCGCCGTGCCCATGATGTCCGGCCGCGCGCTGGGCCACACCGGCGGCACGCTCGACAAGCTGGAGTCGATACCGGGCTTCCGCACCGACCTGTCGCTCGACGAGGCGAAGGCGCAGATCGAGCGGATCGGCTGCGTGCTCATCGGCCAGACCGCCGAGATCGCCCCGGCCGACCGCAAGCTCTACGCGCTGCGCGACCAGACGGCGACGATCGAGAGCATCCCGCTGATCGCGGCCAGCATCATGAGCAAGAAGCTCGCGGAGGGGCTCTCCGGGCTCGTGCTCGACATCAAGCGCGGGTCGGGCGCGTTCCTGCCGGAGCTCGACCGCGGGGTGGAGCTGGCCCAGGCGATGATCCGGCTCGGGCAGGACCGCGGCTGCCCGGTGGTGTGTCTGCTCACCGCCATGGACCGGCCGCTGGGACGGGCCTGCGGCAACGCGCTGGAGGTCGAGGAGGCGGTGGCGGCGCTGAAGGGGGAGGGCCCGCCGGAGCTGCTCTCGATCACCTACGCGCTCGGCGCCGAGATGCTCGTGCTGTCCGGCGTGGCGCCGTCGCACGACATCGCGCGGCGCTGGATGGAGGTGTCGATCTCGTCAGGCAAGGCCGCGCAGAAGTTCCAGCAGATCATCGAGGCGCAGGGCGGGAACCCGGCGGTGGTGGACGACCCCGCCGTCCTGCCCCAGGCGGCGGCCTGCGAGATCTACGCGGCCCCGCGACGCGGCGTGGTGGCGCGCGTCGAGCCGCGGGCGATCGGGCGTGGCGTGATCGCGCTCGGCGGCGGGCGGCGCCGGATCGACGACACGGTCGACCCCTCGGTCGGCTTCGTCATCACCGCCAGACCCGGCGACCTCGTGGAGGCGGGCGAGCCGCTGGCGACGGTCTTCGCCCGCGACCGCGCCGGCGTGGAGGAAGGGCAGGCGACGCTGCGGCAGGCGATCTTCATCACCGACGAGGCCGACCCGCCGCTGCCGCTCGTCTCGCACCGGGTCACCTCGAGCGGCGTCGAGCTCTACGACGGCGGCTAGAGTGAGCCCCGGAGCGGAACGCGCAATGCGGTTTGGTCGAGCCTCGACCCTCACGCGGAGACTTCCATGAACGTCCGTCGACTCGCCGCCCTCGGCGCCATCGGCGTCTGCTTCGGCATCGTGCTCCTGTTCGCCCTCTTCGTCTACATGACGCGTCCCACGCCGTCGACGGCGGGCTTCGGGGAGGGGCAGGGGCCGGTGCTCTGGATCAGCGTCGGCACCATCGCGGCGGCGCTGATCGCCGTGCACCTGGTCTTTGCTCGCCAGCTCTGGGAAGACGAGCGGAACGCGCGCCCCTGAGGGCACAGCCGGCCCGTCGGACTCGGGCTTGACGGGTGTATGCTACTTTCTTAGCATAGTGCGAACGAGCTCGCACTCATTACCCGTCTGGAGATCGGAGCCCTCATGCGCACGTCGGTGACTCTGCTGCTGCTCGCGCTCGCCGCCGCGCCGACCTTGGCGCAGGACGATCCGCCGCGCGACTGCGGCCGGGGAGGGCAGGAGCAGTACACGCAGTCGAGCGAGAACGGCCGGCGGACGCGGATCGCCGCACGCTGGGGACGGTCGGGGTGCACTACCGAGATCGAGGCGGAGGGGGACTTCACGCTCCGCACCGATCTGACCGACGTCGAGCGCGTCTCGCGGGATGGCTACGTGGAGATCACCGAGCGGCGCGGCGGAACGCGGCGCCGGGTGGAGATCACCGCCGGCGCCGACGGGCGGATCGTCCACCGCTACAGCGTGAACCGCGACAGCGCGGCGTGGGACGGCGACGCGCAGCGGTGGCTGGCCGGCGTGCTGCTGGAGCTCGAGCGCCGCACCGCCTTCGCCGCCGACACGCGCGTCCCGGCGCTGCGCGAGCGCGGCGGCTCGGCGGCGGTGCTGGAGGAGATCACGCGGCTCCGCGCCGACCACGCGAAGCGCCGCTACTATACCGTTCTCCTGGCGGCGGATTCCTCGATCGACGACGCCGCGCTGGGGCGCGTCATGGAGCACGCCGGGCGCGAGCTCGACTCCGACTACGAGCTGGCGGAGCTGCTGGTGCAGGTCGCGAAGGGCGGCCGCGTGCGCGACCGCGCGGCGCAGAGCGCGTTCGTCCGGGCCACGGCGACCATCGGCTCCGACTACGAGCATCGCCGCGCGCTGAGCGCCCTGCTGGCCGACTCCGACGCCGACGCGGCCCTGCGTCCAGACGTCGCCGCCGCGATCTTCGTCGCGGCGAAGGACATCGGCTCCGACTACGAGGCGGCCGAGCTGCTGATCGGCGCCGCGCGGCGCGGCCTGGTGAAGGACGCCGCCTCGGCGCCGTTCTTCGCCGCCGTCGACGGGATCGGCTCGGCCTACGAGCGCCGCCGCACGCTGTCGGCGCTGCTCCAGGCCGACTCGCTGGCCGACGAGCTGGTGGTCGGCGTCCTGAAGTCGTCCGGCGGCATCAGCTCGGACTACGAGCGCGCCGAGCTCCTGGTGACGCTCGCCCGCACCCGCCCGCGCCTGACGGGCAGCCTGCGCGAGGCCTACCTCGACGCCGCCGACCGCATCTCGTCCGACCACGAGCGCAACCGCGCGGTCGCGGCGCTGGGACGGAAGAGAATGTAAGAGCTGCTCGCACCCTTCAGTACGCCACACCCATTCGCCGTCCGGCGTTCTTCGGGCGCTCGATCTCGTCGAGCACGGCGACGGCGTAGTCTTCCATCGAGATGGAGCTGTTGCCCTGCTCGTCGACGATGAACTGGTCGCCGCTGGTGCGGTACTGACCGCTGCGCCGGCCGGGCTGGATCATCGCCGCCGGGCTCACGAACGTCCAGTCCAGCCCCTCGCCCTCGGCGCGGAAGACCTCCAGGCTGTCGGCGCCCTCCTGCGCCTCGGCCTTGTAGGCTTCCGGGAAGCCCGGGGTGTCCATGAGGCGCACGCCGGGCGCCACCTCCAGCGTGCCCGCGCCGCCGACGGCGATCAGGCGCTTCGCCCCCGCCTGACGAGTGCCGGCGATCAGCGCCCGGGCGGCCGCGGCGAGCGACGGCGCGGGGAGCCCGCGGCTGTTCGGGCGCGGGGAGATGGAACTCACCACGACGTCGGCGCCGCGCACCACGCGGGCCACGCTCGCGGCGTCGGTGGCGTCGCCGCGCACGAGACTCACGCGCGGGTCGGGAGGCGTGGACGCCTCGGGGTCGCGTACGACGCCGACGACCTCGTGGCCGCGCGACAGCGCCTCGCGGGCGATCCGCTGGCCGATGTTACCGGTGGCGCCGAACAGGACGATCTTCATGGTGCCTCTCTCCTGAATGAGTTCGTGACGAGCGAACGAAGCGGCGGGCGTCGCCGTCTGTGTATCTATATTCGGTACACACACGGAGATGCGATGAATCAGCCGGCGGGCGCGGCCGAGCCCCGCCGCCGCCGGTCCTCGCGCCGCACGTCGGCCGAGACGTCGGCGACGGTCGTGCGCGCCAGCTCGGCGGCGAGGGCCCGCTCCGCGGCATCGATACGACGCTCCAGCGCCGCCTGGATGTTCCGACCCACCGGGCACGCGGGGTTCGGCCGCTCCCGGTGCATGGCAAACAGCTCGCCGTCGTCCACCGCGCGGTAGACGTCGAGCAGCGTGATCTCCGAGGCCGGCCGCGCGAGCAGCGCGCCGCCACCCGTGCCGAGCTGCGCCGTGGTCAGTCCGGCGCCCGCGAGCATCCCGAGCAGCCGGCGGATCAGCGAGGGGTTCGTGTTGACGCTCGACGCGATGTACTCCGACGTGACCGGCTCGCCCCGGCCCTGCTCGAGCAGGGTCAGGATGTGCACGGCGACGGCGAAGCGGCTGTTCATGGGTGGCGGCGCATGTGTGTATCTACAATGGTAACTATTTGGCGGCGGCTGTCAACTGTGATGCCGCCCGCGGGAACAGCGGCGCGCCGCGGGTCACCCGCCAGCCCGTCGGGTCGAGGTGGTCGAGCCCGCCGAGCCGCTGGTCGTGCACCGAGCCCGGCCCGCCGAGCGTGCGCCAGAGCTCCTCCGACTTCACGGGCAGCACGGGTGCGAGCAGCACCGCCTGGCGCGCGAGCAGCCGCACCAGCACGCCCAGCGTGCGTTCGAGCTCGCCGCGACGCGCCGGGTCCGATGCGAGCTCCCAGGGGCGCGTACGCGAGATGAGCTCGTTGCCGGCCGCCAGCGCGTCCCAGAGCGCCGCCAGGGCGCGGTGCGGCCGGTTCGACTCGAACGCCCGGACGTAGCCGTCGAGCGCGGCGGCCTCCCGCTCGGCGAGCGCCCGCTCCTCCGCCGTCGCGGCGGCGCACGGGGCGGGCGGCGCCGCCGCCCCACCAGCGCAGTGCCTGACGACGAGCGCCGTCACGCGGCTCGCAAGGTTGCCGAGCGTGTTGGCCAGGTCCGCGGCGTAGTGGGCGTCGAACCGCCGCCAGCTGAAGTCGCCGTCGCCGTCGAACGGGATCTCGCGGAGCAGGTAGTAGCGCAGCGCGTCCGGGCCGTGGCGGGCGATCGCGTCGCGCAGCTCCACCCACACCCCGGCGCTCTTGCTCAGCCGCTCCCCGTCGACCGTCACGAAGCCGTGCGCCCAGACGCGCTCGGGGAGCGGCAGTCCCGCGGCGATCAGGATCGCCGGCCAGATCACGCAGTGGAAGCGCGTGATGTCCTTGCCGACCACGTGCAGCTGCGCGGGCCAGCGCGCCTCCCACCCGGGCTCCGGGAAGCCGACGGCGGTGAGGTAGTTCGGGAGCGCGTCGAACCAGACGTAGATCACCTGCTGCGCTCCCGAGCGCGACGCCAGCGGGAACGGGATGCCCCAGTCGAGGTTGGCGCGGGTGATGGAGACGTCCTCGAGCCCGCGCTCCACGAACGACACGACCTCGTTCCGGCGGCTCTCGGGCTGCACGAAGTCCGGCCGCTCGCGCAGCAGCCGGGCGACGTCCTCCTGGAACGCACTCAGCCGAAAGAACCAGTTGGTCTCCGACACGCGCTCGATGGCCTGGCCGCGGTGCAGCGGGCAGCGCCCGCCCTGCAGGTCGTGCTCGGTCTTGAACGACTCGCAGCCCACGCAGTAGCGCCCCTCGTACGCGCGCTCGTAGAACGCGTCCGGGCGGCGGGCGAGGATCCGGTCGACGAGCGCCAGCACGCCGGCGCGGTGGCTCGGCGTGGTGGTGCGGCTGAACACGTCGTAGGAGATCCCGAGCGCGTCCCACGCCGCGCGAAAGGCAGTCGTTATGCGCTCGGCCTGCTCGGCGGGCGCGAGCCCGGCGGCCGAGGCGGCGCGGGCCACCTTCTGGCCGTGCTCGTCGGTCCCGACGAGGAGGCGAACGTCCGCGTCGCCGCGCAGGCGGTGGAAGCGGGCGATGGCGTCGGCGGCGATCTTCTCGAAGGCGTGCCCCAGATGGGGCTCGCCGTTGGCGTACTCGATGGCGGTCGTGATGTAGAAAGCAGTCATGGTCGCGGTCCCGAGTGAAGGCACGGTGGCTCGGGACGCCCGCGCGCGGCGCGACGGCGGCGATGTTGGCGGCGGCGGCGGCAGCGGCGTCCCCGGACGAGGGTCGTCTGAGACGCACGAACGGCCCGGGCCCCAGGGGCCCGGGCCGTTGCCCAGGGTCCATGAGGTCAGGCCGCGGCGCTCAGGGGCGACGCATTCGGGCCGGGGCCGCGGCGGCCGCCGCGTTCACGCGCACGGCAGACCGGCGGACGCGCGCGGTACGCTCGTACCGCGCGCTCGACGAGCGCTGACGGCGGCGGATGGCGGTCGGAGTGGGCCGGTGGCGGTGCGTGGTCATGGCGGCGCGCGAGGTGGGGGCGGACATCTCCCTGCCGTAGAGTACGCTCGTCGCCCCCGTCGGGCAACCATATTTACGAGACACTTGAGTTCCATAATCGGAGCGCATACATTCGCGTTACGGAACTACCTCGTATCGTAAATGGACCGCACTCGGGAGCCGCGACGCATGATCGACCTCCTCTCCGCCGACCTGCGCCGGAACCCGTATCCGGCCTACGACCAGCTCCGGAGCGCCGCGCCCGTGCTGCGGGACCCACGCTCGGGCGCGTGGATGCTGTTCGACTACGAGAGCGTGAGGCGCGCGCTGACCGACCACGAGGCGTTCAGCTCGATAGTCTCGGCGCCGGGGTCGCGCACCGGGCAGTGGCTGATCTTCTCGGACCCGCCGCGCCACACCAAGCTCCGCGCCCTCATCATGCGGGCCTTCACGCCGCGCGCGGCGGCCGGCCTGGAGCCACGCATTCGCGAGCTGTCGCACGACCTGCTGGACGCGCCGTCGCGGCGCGGCGAGATGGATCTCGTGGCCGACTTCTCCGTGCCGCTGCCGCTGATGGTGATCGCCGAACTGCTGGGCGCCCCGGCCGCCGACTGGCCGCGGTTCCGGCGCTGGGGCGACGCGACCATGGGGCTCAGCCTCGCGGTCGCCGGCAGCCCGGATGCGGAGCGGGCGCTGGCCGACTTCGTCGTGGCGCACGAGGAGATGCGCGACTACCTGGCGGCGCTGGTCGACGAGCGGCGCCAGCGACCCGCGGACGACCTGCTCACGCGCCTGGTCGGGGCGGAGGTCGACGGCAGCCGCCTGACGAGCGAGGAGCTCCTCGGCTTCTTCCAGCTCCTGATCCTGGCCGGGCACGAGACGACGACCAACCTGATCGACAACGCCATGCTCTCGCTGGTCGAGCACCCGGAGCAGCTGGCCCGCCTCCGCGAGTCGCCCGAGCTGCTCCCGTCGGCGATCGAGGAGGTGCTGCGCTACCGCTCCCCGGTGCAGGCGATGTTCCGCCTGACGACGCGCGACGTGGAGCTGCGCGGCCAGGTGATCCCCGCCAGGCGGCTGGTCATGCCGATGATCGGCTCGGCGAACCGCGACCCGCGGCAGTTCGCCGACCCCGGCCGGTTCGACATCGCGCGCGATCCCAACCCGCACATCGCCTTCGGCCACGGGATCCACTTCTGCGTCGGCGCGCCGCTGGCCAGGCTCGAGGCGCGGACGGCGCTGCCGGTCCTGCTCCAGCGCCTGCGCGGCCTGGAGCTGGCGAGCGCCGGTCCGTGGGAGCCGCGCGAGGCGTTCCACGTCCACGGCCCGGCGCGCCTGCCGATCCGGTTCAAGCCCGAGCGCGGGACCCGCTACTCGGGGCTGGCTGCAGCCGAGCTTCCCCTGCGCAGCGGCAGCGCCGTGCCGACGAACGACTGCCCGAGCTGACGGCTCTCTCGTCAGGCGGGCGAGTCACTTGCCGAGCGACAGCCGCAGGATCTCCCGCGCGGTGACCACGTAGAGGCCGTCGGCGCCGACCAGCAGCTCGCAGGGGTCGCCGACGAACGGCGCCGTGTCCGGGTAGCGCGCGACCGCGTCGACCCGGCCGTTCGTCGCGCCGACGCGCACGACGCCGTCGTCGGTCACGGCGAACAGCCAGGGGCCGGCGGCGACCACGCTCCTCGCGCCGGCGAGCCACGAGTCGTCCCCGTCGGCTGCCTCGAGCGTCGCGAGGAGCTGGCCGTCGGCCCCGACGGCGGTGCAGCGGGTCGTCAGGCGGCCGGCCGCAGACTCGCGCAGCAGGTGCCACACCCGGTCGGCCCCGACGGCCACCAGCTCCTCGACCACCTGCCCCCGCGCGCGCGGAAGCGCCACCCGGTCGTTGATCCCGCGCGATCCGGTGGTGAAGAGGAACGCGAGCGAGAGGGGCCCGGCTCGCGAGACGCCGAATCCCAGCCGCTCCCCCGCCCAGATGCGCGTCTGCCCGCGCAGCACTGTGCCGACCACCTCGGGCCCGTAGGTCCCGCGGCGCATCAGGCGTCCGTCCTCCTGCCAGCACAGCGCGCCGTGCGCGGTCGCGACGCTCGCCGGACCGCCCTGCGCCAGGGCGTCGGCACAGTAGGTCTCGACCGCCCCGCCGGCACCGATGCGGTAGAGCGCGTCGCGCGTCGCGAAGATGGTGTCGTCGCCATCCAGGCCGGCCCACATCGCGCCGGCCGCGCGAAGCGGCGCCGGTAGCTCCACAATGGCCCCGTTCTCCCGGCGGAGCGTTCCCTGTTCGAGCGCCAGCCAGCGCAGCTGCCCTGCCTGCGCGGCGGCCGCCAGGATGCGCGCGCCGACGCCGCGCAGCGAGACGACGCGGGTCGCCGTGACCTCGCCGCGCACCTCCACCGCGGGAGGTGCCGCGGGCAGCGGCGGGGCAGTGCGGCACGCCGGGCACGCCGCCCGCGCGTGCTCCAATCCGCAGTGCGAGCACGAGGTCCAGCGCGCCTGCAGGAGCTGGTCGAGCGGGAAGGGCGCGCGGTCGGCGCCCTCGAACACGCGGCGGAACGCCTCGAGCACGGCGTCGGGCAGCATGTCGAGGCGGTGCGCGGCCTTCGGCGGCTGCACGTCCGGACGCATGACGGTGATGCCCCGCAGCGGACGCGCGGCGTGCGAAACGCGCAGCGCCGCGTCCGCGGGGCGGAATACGCCGCCGAACGGGTCCACGAGCAGCAGCGAGCGGAAGAGCATCGCGGCGAACGCGTACCAGTCCGCCCCCGGACCGTACGGGCGCTGGAGCGCGGGACGCTGCGCCGCGCGGTCGGCGAGGAGCGGGTCGAGGAATCGCTCGGTGTACGCGTGGCAGAGGAACCCGCCGAACTGCATGCTGTCGGCGTCGATCAGGTGCGGCGCGCCCGACGCGACCAGCACGTTCAGGTCGTTGAAGTCGCCGATCACGACGCCGGCCGCGTGCAGCTGCTCGACCGTCGCCGCCAGCGACTGGAACAGCCGCACGATCGCGAGCGCCGTCCTGGGCGAGCGGTCTCGGAACGGGCGCTCGCCGAAGCGGAAGAGCACCTCGGCGTTCCGCAGCATCGGCATGGCGTAGCCCACCACCTGCTGCGTCTTCGGGTCGAGGGCGATCTCCTGCGGCGCGACCACGCGCGGCGGGACGGCGGCCGGAAAGCGGTGCAGCTTCGACTGCATCTCGAGCAGCCGGATGCGCGCCGCGTCCTGCAGCGCGGGCTGGTTCGCGAAATCCGGGTGCTCCGGCGTCTTGAACAGCTTGAGCGCGCGGCCATCGGCCAGCGCGTAGACGTCGGCCTCCCCGCCCTTGCCAATCGCCGCCGCCGGGTCGACCCCGACCGCGCGCCCTCCGAGGACGACCTTACGCATGCGGGCGATCCTCGTCAGGCATGGCAGCCAGGCGCCGCCGCAGGAGCACGAGCGAGGTGTCGTCGCGCAGCACCCCGGGCCGGCGGCGGAGCTGCCGCGCGTCCCAGTCGATCGCCTGCTCGTCGCGGGCGAGCTGGACGAGCCGCCGGCCGAGCG
>Ga0126308_10000243_pt1 | contig 16363 bp, 17 predicted proteins | sample Plot55_FD_92533 | JGI IMG/M metagenome (GOLD analysis project Ga0126308, IMG submission 92533) | Serpentine soil microbial communities from UC McLaughlin Reserve, CA, USA - Plot55 | ecosystem: Environmental > Terrestrial > Soil > Grasslands | place: USA: UC McLaughlin Reserve, Lake County... | reverse complement strand
GCCCGATCGCGCGTGCCATGTCGTCGTCGTCGGTGCCCACGACGGCGATGTTGTGCGCATCGTGCGAGAAGGTCGATGCGAGCGCGCCGGAGCGAAGGCCGAACCCGCGGACGAGACCGACGGCCATGCGGCCGGTGCCGAGGTGCCGCTCGACGACGGCGATCTTCGCCAGGTCGCGCTCCGGATCGGCGACCACGTGGCCGTTCTCGACCTTCGGCTCGTCCACGAGCGACTCGGTCAGGATCTGGTCGGGGATCACGCCGATCACCCGCGCCTGCCCGCCCTCCCAGGGGATCGCGAAGTCGCGGGCCGCTACATGGCGCACGCGCACCGTGTGCTTGACCCACTCGGGGACCTCCACGCGGTCGATCTTGCCGAGCGCGTTGCCGCGCTTGAGCACGGTCTCCGGCACGAAGCTCTCGAGCTCCGTCAGCAGGAGGAGGTCGGCCTGGTAGCCGGGCGTGATCGCGCCCAGATGCGCCAGCCCGTGCCAGGTGGCCGGGTTCAGCGTGGACATCACGAGCGCGTCCTCGGCGGGGATCCCGGCGGCCACGGCATCGCGCACCATCGTGTTGATGTGGCCGTCCTCGGCGATGTGCTCCGGCTCGCGGTCGTCGGTGCAGAAGGCGATCCGGTTCGGCCCGTACTCCTTCGCGAGAGGGAGCAGGGCGTGCAGGTTGCGCGCGGCCGAGGCCTCGCGGATCAGGAGCCACATCCCGGCTCGCAGCCGCTCGCGGCCCTCCTCGATCGTGAACGCCTCGTGATCGGAGCGGATCCCGGCCGAGGCGTAGGCGTTCAGCGTCTTGCCGGTCACCCCCGGCGCGTGGCCGTCCACGTGCTCCGCCCCCGGGAGCGCGAGCTTCGCGAGCTCGTGCGGCTCGCCGGAGACTACGCCGGGGAAGTTCATCATCTCGGCCAGGCCGATCACGCGGCGCCGGCGCAGGAGGCCCTCGAGGTCGCCGGGCGAGAGCGGCCGTCGCGGCGTCTCGAATTTCGAGGCTGGCACGCTCGACGACGCCATGAAGTAGACGTCGAGCGGCAGCTCCCCGCAGACGTCGAGGAGCCAGTGGACGCCGTCGGTCCCGAGCACGTTCGCGATCTCGTGCGGGTCGACGACGACGGTGGTCGTGCCGAGCGGGAGTACTAGCCGCGCGAACTCGTCCACGAGCAGCTTCGACGACTCCAGGTGCATGTGTGCGTCGATGAACCCGGGCACGACGAAGCGGCCGGAAGCGTCGATCGTCTCTGTGCCCTCGTAGTCGCCCAGCCCGGCCACGTAGCCATCCACGACCGCGACGTCGGCCTCGAGCCATTCGCGGGTGAAGACCGAGAAGACGCGGCCGCCCCGGAGGACGAGATCGGCCGGCTCGTCCCCCCGTGCCACCGCCAGCCGTCGGGAGAGATCGGGCATTCGCGCGACGATACCCTTGCCCGAGCGTGGACGTCCTCATTCCCCGGTCTCTGGACGAGGCTCTTCGGCTCAAGGCCGAGCGCCCCGAGGCGGTGCCGATTCAGGGCGGGACCGATGTGATGGTGGAGCTCAACTTCGACCGTGCTCGCCCGCCTGCGCTGCTGAACCTGAACGAGGTACCGGAGCTTCGGGGCTGGTCGCGCGAGAACGGGACGCTGCGCCTCGCTTCCGGGCTCACCTACACCGAGGCGATGCAGCCGCCGCTCGCCGAGGCGGCCCTCGCCCTGGCCGAGGCTTCACGAACCGTCGGCGGCCCACAGATCCGCAATCGCGGGACGATCGGCGGGAACCTGGGCACGTCATCGCCTGCGGGCGACGCGTTGCCGCCGTTGCTCGTCTACGGCGCCGAGCTCGAGCTCGCCAGCACGCGAGGCTCGCGAACCATGCCGCTCGTCGAGTTCCTGGTTGGGCCGAAGCGCAACACGCTCGAGCCGGACGAGCTGATCGTCGCCGCGCGCGTCCAGGCGGGCGGCCCGCGCCAGACGTTCATGAAGGTCGGGCCGCGCAATGCGATGGTTATCGCGGTCGTCTCGCTCGCGGTCGTGGTGGACGAGGAACGCGGCGAGGTGCGTGCCGCCTTCGGCTCCGCCGGACCCGTGCCGGGCCTCGTGACAGCCCAGCTCGACGAGCCGGACGAGCTCCCGGAGCGCGTGGCCGCCGCAGCCAGCCCGATCGACGATGTGCGCGGGACAGCGACGTACCGCCGTCACGCGCTACGGGTTCTGACCGCCCGTGCGCTCGAACGGTGCCTCGCATGAGGATCGAGCTCACGGTCAACGGCGAACGGAAGGAGACCGAGGTCTGGGAGGGCGAGAGCCTGCTCTTCGCGCTGCGCGAGCGGCTCGGCCTGCCCGGCTCGAAGAACGCATGCGAGCAGGGAGAGTGCGGCTCCTGCTCGGTGGTCCTAGACGGGACGATGGTCTGCGCCTGCCTCGTGCTCGCGGCGCAGGCCGACGGTCACCACGTCGTCACGGTCGAAGGCCTGGGGCAGGACGGCCGGTTGCACCGCGTGCAGGACGCCTTCGCCGAGACCGGCGCCGTCCAATGCGGCTTCTGCACGCCGGGGTTGATTGTGGCGACGGCCGATCTACTCGAGCACAACCCGCAGCCGACCGAGGACGAGATCCGCGAGGCGCTCTCCGGCAACCTCTGCCGCTGCACCGGATACGCGAAGATCTTCGACGCCGTCCGGCTGGCAGCCGGAGCCCTCGATGCCAAGTAACAGACTGTTGCAAAGCTCTACCGCCTCGCAGCTCGAGCTGGGCCGGATCGGCGAGAGCGTCAAGCGCGTCGACGCGATCCCGAAGGTGACCGGCGAGTTCGCCTACGCGAGCGACCTGATTGCCGCCGGCATGCTCTGGGGACACACGGTACGCAGTCCTCACGCGCACGCGCGCATCGTGGAGATCGACATCTCCGAGGCACTGACCATGGCCGGCGTGCACGCGGTCCTCACGCACGCCGATGTGCCGGGCGCGAAGACCTACGGGCTCGAGTTCGCCGACCAGCCTGTGCTCGGGATCGACCGAGTCCGCTACTTCGGCGAGCCGTTGGCGCTCGTCGCGGCGGAGCACCCGGAGCAGGCGCGGCGCGCCGCGGAGAAGGTCGTCGTCACCTACGAGCCACTCGAGCCGGTCGTCGATCCAGAGCGGGCAACCCAGCAGGAGCCGATCCACGGCAAGAACCCCACCGCCGGTCACGGCTTCCGTGACGACCCCCGCCCAAACGTCCTGCGCTCGATCGTCGTGCGCCATGGCGACCCGGAGGCACAAGGCGACGTCTCCGTCAGCGGCGTCTACGAGATCGGCATCCAGGATCAGGCCTTCCTCGGCCCGGAGTCAGGGCTGGCCGTGCCCGACGGTGAAGGCGGCGTCGACGTCTACGTCGCGACCCAGTGGCTGCACGTCGACCGTGACCAGGTCGCCCCGTGCCTGGGGCTCGAGAAGGAGCAGGTGCGGATCCACCTCGCCGGGGTGGGCGGCGCCTTCGGCGGGCGCGAGGACCTCTCGATGCAGATCCACGGCGCGATGCTCGCCCTCCACGCCGACCGGCCCGTGAAGATGGTCTACAGCCGGGAGGAGTCGTTCGTCGGCCACGTGCACCGGCACCCGGCGAAGATCTCGATGGAGCACCGCGCGACCCACGAGGGGAGACTCGTCTGCGTGCGGGCGCGGATCTTGCTGGACGGCGGGGCGTACGCGTCCAGCTCCGCCGCGGTCACCTCGAACGCGGCCGCCTTCGCCTGCGGGCCCTACAAAGTCGACAACGCGCTGATCGAGTCCACCTGCGTCTACTCGAACAATCCCCCCTGCGGCGCGATGCGGGGCTTCGGCTCGGTGCAGAGCTGCTTCGCCCACGAGGCGCAGATGGACAAGCTGGCTGCCGAGCTCGCGATCGACCCGGTCGAGTTGCGGCTCCTGAACGCGCTCGAGCCCGGCGACACGATGCCGATGGGCCAGAAGATCACGGGCTCGCTGCCCGTCGCCGAGGTGATCAAGCGCGCGGCGGCGCTGCCCGCGCCGGAGCCCGAGGAGCTGCCGCGCGACCCGATCCGTCTCCCGGGCGGCGCCGGCAACACGACGCGCGGCGAGGGCGTGCAGCGCGGCGTCGGCTTCGCCGTCGGCTTCAAGAATGTCTGCTACTCGGAGGGCTTCGACGACGCGTGCTCTGCGCGCGTGCGTCTCTGGCCCGGCGCAAACGAGGAGCTGAACGCCGAAGTGCACTGCGCCGGCGCCGAGGTGGGTCAGGGCGTGACGAACGTCATCCTCCAGGTCGCGCGCACCGAGCTCGGCACCCAGAATGTCGCGCTCGCGCCAGGCTCGACCGACGGCGTCGACTCTGCCGGGTCAGCCTCGGCCTCGCGCTTGACCTGGATGGCCGCCGGCGCGGTGCGGCTCGCCTGCCAGGACGCGCTGGCCGAGTTCCGGCAGAGCGGTCGCGAGGTCGACCTCGAGCGTACGTACCACCACTCGCGCACCTTCCCCCTAGAGCCGGAAAGCGGCCAGGTGACCGGCGACCGCGTGCATGTGGCGTACGTCTGCGCGGCGATGCGGGTGGTCGCCGAGGTGGACGTCGACCTCGGTCTCACGCGGGTGCTCTGGATCGGCACCGCCCAGGACATCGGCAAGGCGATCAACCCACAGGCGGTCCACGGCCAGATCGAGGGCGGAACCGCCCAGGGCCTCGGGCTCGCGCTGATGGAGGAGATTCAGACGCGCGACGGCCTGATCACGAACGCCAGCTTCACCGACTACCTGATCCCGACGACGCTGGACATGCCGCCGGTCCAGTCAGAGCTTGTCGAGGACCCCGATCCGGACTCGCCGTACGGCGCGAAAGGCGTCGGCGAGCCGCCGACGGTCGTCTCGACCGCTGCGGTGGCCTCGGCCCTCAGAGCGGCCAGCGGCCGGGAGCTAGCGCGGGTCCCTGTTCGCCCCGACGACCTCGTCGGCCTCTAGAGCGCTTTCGCGCTGCAGCACGATCGCGACCGCGGCGAGGATCAGCAGCGCGCCGACGACGATGCGCGCCGTGAGCGACTCGTCGAGCACGAGGATCCCGAGCGCGATCGCGATCACCGGGTTTACATACGCGTACGTCGAGACCTTGGCGATCGGCGCGTTCGCCAGCAGCCAGACGTACGCGCTGTAGCCGAGCAGCGAGCCGAAGGTGATCAGGTAGACGAGCCCGAGGATCGAGCGAGCCGACCAGTGCCCGGGGTCGAGCCCGCTCGGGCTGTAGGCGACCATGGCGATCACGAGCAGGACGAGCCCGCCGCAGAGCATCTCGTAGCCGGTTGCGACGAGCGCGTCTCGCGGCACCGGAATGCGGGGAGACAGGAACGAGCCGAGCGCCCACATGAACGAGGCGGCGACAGTGATGAGCAGGTAGCTGAGCGGGCCGGTGTCGCTTCCCGGGTGGACGAGCAGCACGATCCCGCCGAAGCCGATCACCAGGCCGATCGTCGAGAGCAGGTCGGGCCGCTCTTTCACAAGCAGGCGCAGGAGCAGGACCCAGAGCGGGATCGAGGCGATGATCAGCGAGGTGAGCCCGATCGGGACCTTCTGCTCGGTGACGAACAGGATCGAGTTGGCTCCGGGCAGCAGCAGGCCGACGACTGCGGCGGAAAGCAGCTCCGCGCGGCGGATCTTCAGGGTTCCCGGCCCACGTCGCCACGCGATGAAACCGAGCATCAGCAGCCCGGCGATCGTGAAGCGCACTCCCGCGCCGAAGAAGCCCGGGATCGTCTCTCCCGCGAGCTCGATCCCCAGGTAGGTCGAGCCCCAGATGACGTAGACCACCCAGAGGGCGATCCAGACCTTGGCGCTCTTGCTCACCTAGCGCTTGAGGGTCAGCGCAGCGCCGACCGCGAGCAGCGCGATCCCGAGGATCCGGACCCAGTTGACCGGGACGCGTTCGGCGCCGAGCAGGCCGAACTGGTCGATCGCCGCTCCCGCGGCGAACTGCCCCACGAGCAGGACGGAGACCGTCGCGATCACGCCGATGCGCGTGCCGGCGACCGTGATCGCCAGCACGATGATCACGCTCATGATCGCGCCGCTCCAGAGCCAGACGGGCTGGCGCGCGGCCTCGACGAATGGGCTCAGGCTCTGCTTGGCCACGAGCAGGAGCGCGAATGCGAGTAACGCCGTGAGGGCGGCCGCCCAGGCGAGCGCCCCGAAGACGCCGACACGGTCGCCCAGCTTGGCCATCACCGCAACCTGAACCGAGCCCGCGACACCGGCGATGACCGCGAGGAGAATGGTGAGGGCGCCCACGCCGCGCGCGACGGTACCACGCTTCGGGTTACGCTCCGCCGGTCCTCGACCGAAGGGGGAAAGTCCGAGTGATTCGCGTCTTCGTCCTCTACTCCGAGCAGCCCGACCAGGAGCGATACGAGCAGCATGCCGAGCTCGCGCGACAGGAAGTGCCGGTCGCCAGAACTCGTCACGGGCGGGTGCTGGGCGGGATGCCCGATCCCGACGCTGCCTACTACTTCGAATATGAGTTCACGGACCGTGAAGCCTGGAAGCAATCGCAGGACGGGCTGCGGGCCGGAGCCGAGGATGCGAAGAAGCTCGGCATTCCGTTCCGCGTCTACGTCGCGGAAGTCGAATGAGCCAACCCGATGCCCCCCGGCCGCAGCCGCCGGACGAGCTCGGCTTCGAGCGGATCCTCTACGAGAAGGCGCCGCCGCGGGCGACGATCACCTTCAACCGGCCAGAGGTGCTGAACGCCTTCGACTTCCGCATGCTCCGGGAGATCGCGCGCGCGTGCGAGGACGCCTCCTGGGACGACGAGATCAGGGTGGTGGTGCTGACCGGCGCCGGCCGTGCGTTCTCGGTCGGCGCCGACCTGAAGTCGTGGGCCGACGACTACCTCGGCAACCCGAACGAGTACTGGAAGTGGTTCGGCGCGTTCAAGGACGCGCACGACCGGCTGCGCGAGATCGGCAAGCCGACTCTGGCCCGCATCAACGGGATCGCGGTCGGAGGCGGCAACGAGCTGCAGATGGCCTGCGACCTCGCGGTGATGGTGGACGACGCGTTCATTCGCCACGTTGGGCCGGAGCACGGCTCGGTGCCGGCGGGCGGCGCGACGCAGTGGCTGACGATCATGGTCGGCGACCGGCGGGCGCGAGAGATCGTTCTGATGTGCGAGGAGCTGCCGGCGCCGAAGGCCGCGGAGTGGGGGCTCGTCAACTGGGCCGTGCCTGCGGCCGAGCTCGACGCCAAGGTCGACGCGGTGGTCGAGAACCTCGCCCGGAAGCTTCCGCAGACGACCCGCTACGCGAAGCAGCACCTGAACTTCTGGAAGGACTTCGCGTGGCAACAGACGATCAACCATGCGCGCGACTGGCTCGCGCTCTCGATGGCGACCGAGGAGCCGCGGAAAGCGATCGAGAAGTTCCTGGAGAAGAAATGAGCGGCCGTGTCCGCTCGAGCGAAGTTCCGGTGACAGTCACAGTGACAGTCACAGTGACTGTCACTGTGGGAGCCGCAGCGGCACGGGGACATGGCTGACTCGCTCGTGCTCACCGAGCGCGATGGCGCGATTGCCATTGTCCTGCTCAACCGGCCCGACCAGCTGAACGCGCTCTCCGACGAACTGATGGAGGAGCTCGTGTCCGCCCTGACCGAGCTCGACCGAGACGAGCGCGTGCGCGCGATCGTGCTCGGCGGCTCCGAGCGCGCCTTCGCGGCCGGAGCGGACATCGGCGAGCTGGCGCAGGCCTCCGCGATCGACCTCTACTACCAGCGGCGGATCGAGCGCTGGGATGCGATCCGCGGGCTCTGGACGCCGCTGATCGCCGCCGTCTCCGGCTACTGCCTCGGCGGCGGCTGCGAGCTCGCCATGGCCTGCGACCTGATCGTCGCCTCGGAGTCGGCCCAGTTCGGCCAGCCTGAGACGGGGCTCGGAATAATCCCCGGCGCCGGGGGCACCCAACGGCTGACGCGCGCGGTCGGCAAGGCGCTCGCGATGGACGTGATCCTGAGCGGCCGCAGGCTCTCGGTGGACGAGGCGCTCGCGGCCGGGCTCGTGGCACGCGTCGTTCCCAACGAGGCGTGGCTCGAGGAGGCGAAGGGACTGGCGCGGGAGATCGCCGAGAAGGGCCCTGTCGGCACGCGCCTGGCCAAGGAGTCGGTCGATCGCGCGTTCGAGACCACGCTCACCGCGGGCCTGGAGGCCGAGCGGCGCGCGCTCTACCTGGCGTTCGCGAGCGAAGACGCGAAAGAGGGCCTGACCGCCTTCACCGAAAAGCGAAAGCCGAAGTTCAAAGGGCGCTGAGGGTTATTCGAGCTCGGCGGGCACGAGCTCGAGTGTGAGCTCACGGCCCTCGCGCAGCACCCGGATCGGCACCTTCGTCCCGATTCGCTCCACCACCATCAGACGTTGCAGGTCGTCCACACCCGTGACCGGGGAGCCGTCGAGCTCGACGATCAGATCCTCGGGTCGCAGGCCTGCGGCCGCCGCGGGCGTGCCCTCGACGACCTGAACGACCTCGACTCCGGCATCCCTTCCCAGACTGCGAGCGAGACGCGGCGGGAGTGGCCGCGCTCCGCCGGCGATTCCGACGTAGGCGCGCCGGAAGCGGCCCTCGGTCATCAGCGCCCCGACGATCTGCCGCGTCGCCGAGTTCACCGGCACCGCAAGGCCGAGCCCCACGCCTGCGACGGCCGTGTTCACCCCGACGACGCGCCCGCTCCCGTCCGCCAGCGCGCCGCCGGAGTTGCCGGGGTTCAGGGCCGCGTCCGTCTGGATCACGTTGTCCACCACGCGCCCGCTCTGGGTCGGCAGCGAGCGGCCGAGTGCCGAGACGACGCCGGCGGTGACCGAGCCGGCGAAGCCGTTCGGGTTGCCGATCGCGACCACGAGCTGGCCGACCCGCAGGCGCTCGGCGTCACCGAGCTCGGCCGCGACGAGGTCGCGCGCGTCGGCGCGCAGCACGGCGAGATCGGAGTGGGAATCGGAGCCGACGACTTCGAAGGCGAGCTCGCGGCCGTCCACGAAGGAAGCCCGGCCGCCGTTCTCGCTGCCGGCCACGACGTGAGCCGAGGTCAGCATGAAGCCGTCCGGCGTGATCACGACGGCGCTGCCGCCGCCGTTCAGCCGGCGCCCGTTGCGACCGCGGTGCGAGACCCGCAGGTTCGCCACCGAGGGCGCAAGCCTGTCGGCCACGGCAATCACCGCGCGCGAGTAGGCGTCGAGCGCCTCTTGCTCGCTGGGCGGATCGGAGATGAATGCCGGCTCGGACATCGCTTCGAAGCTAGCAACGCGGCTATAGGCTGCGCCGGATGGCCGAGGTTGAGACGACCCGCGACGGCGCCATCCTGACGATCACGCTCAACCGGCCCGACGTCCTCAACGCTTTCAATGCAGACCTACACCGGGCCCTGTCGGCCGCGTTGGCGGAAGCGCAAGCCGACGAGGTGCGCGCCGTGGTGATCACCGGCGCCGGCCGCGGCTTCTGCGTCGGGCAGGACCTGACCGAGTTTCGGGAGGCGCCCGGCGACATCGGCGAGCGCCTCCGTGGCAACTACCACCCGAACATCCTCGCCCTCCGCAAGCTCGAGAAGCCGGTGCTCGCGGCGGTCAACGGCCCGGCCGCCGGCGCGGGGCTCTCGTTTGCATGCGCTTGCGATCTGCGGCTAGCGGCGGCTAGTGCCACCTTCGTGCCGGCGTTCATCAACATCGGCCTGGTGCCGGACTCCGGCGGCACGTACTTCGTGCGTCGCCTGCTCGGCACGGCACGAGCGTTCGAGTGGATGACCTCGGGCAGGCGGCTGAGTGCAACCGAAGCGCTCGAGTGGGGCCTCGTTTCCGAGGTGGTCGAGGACGAGCAGCTCGCCGAGCGCACGGCGGAGCGCGCAGCCGAGCTGGCCGCCATGCCGACGCGCGGGGTCGGCCTGACGAAGAGGCTCTTCGACCACGCCGAGAACGCAACCCTCGAGGAGCAGCTGGAGCTCGAGGCGCAGCTCCAAACGACCGCCACCCAGACCGCTGATTTTCGTGAGGGCGTGGACGCTTTCCTCGAGAAACGCGAGCCGCGGTTCGAGGGCCGCTGACGGACAGGTTACGATCGCTCCATGGAATCCACTGCCGCCACCGCCAGCACTGCGCAGCACCCGGTCCGCCTCGTCGTCAGCGACGACCTCCAGCGGAACCGCCTCACGGTCTTCTTCCGGCTGATCCTTGCGATCCCCCACTTCATCTGGGTCACGCTGTGGGGCGTGATCGCGCTCCTCGCCACGATCGTGAACTGGTTCGCGACGCTCTTCACCGGCCGCTCACCCGACGGCCTGCACAACTTCCTCGCCACCTTTCTCCGCTACGCGACGCACGTGCGCGCCTACGCGCTCCTGATCGCCGATCCGTTCCCGGCGTTCGCCGGCAAGTCGGGCTACCCGATCGACCTCGAAGTCGATCCGCCACAGCAGCAGAACCGGCTCACGGTGGCCTTCCGGGTCATCCTCGCCATTCCCGCGCTGTTCGTGGCGAACATCCTCTCGAACCTCTCGCAGCTCCTGGCCGTCTTCAGCTGGTTCATCGCGCTTGTGACCGGACGGGTGCCCGAGGGACTACGGAACTTCGCGGTGCTCGCGCAGCGCTTCGAGACACAGACGTACGCGTACCTGATGCTGCTGACCGACCGCTATCCGAGCTTCAACGTCGGGATCGAGAGCTAGCTAGCCGCTCGAGCCCGAGGCGCAACCGTTCAGGCTGAGCTCCTGTCGCGCAAGCCGGTCCTGGCCCACGTCCTTGGTCTGCAGCTCGGCGAAAGCGGACTGGGTTGCCTGGCGGTCGCCCTTGCGCAGCGCGTTCTGGAGCTTGGTCGCCGCAGCCACCTCGGCGTCGGCGATCCTCATCCAGCGGTCGTAGTGGCCTTGCAGGCTCTCGGGCGGCTTCAGAGCGCGTAGCTCGTCGTTGCCTTCTCGGATCACGGGCAGCACCTTCTCGATCGAGCTCGCCAGCTGCGCTTCGTCGCCGGCAGGAATGCCGGCCATCCGCTTCTGCACCCGCTGCTCGTATTTGGCGCAGATCGCGTTGGCCTGCTCGACGAACTCGGACTTCGAAAGCCGTCCGCTCTTGCTCCCGCAGCCGCCGGCCACGAGCGCCACGACGGCCATGACCAGCAGCAGGGAAACCGCGCCCATCAGATCGTCTCGAAGTGTGGTGAAATCGGTACCAATCGCGGTACAAGGTTACGCACGTCCGCCGTCGCCTTCCGCGGCAAGACGACGGCTACCGCGACGACGCCTAAGCGGCCCTGCTTACGATGCCGTGATGCGGAACGCAACCGAGACCGTGCGCTTCGCGCGTCCTCTGTCCTCGGCTAGAAGGCAGACGGCGCTCCGACGGACGTTTACCGCGATCTGGGCGCGTCGGCGTGATCCGCACCTTCGCCTACAGCTGGCGCTCTTTGCTCTGCTCGGCGCAGCCGCGTGGGCGTTCGGCCACATTGTCGAGGACTACCTCACAGGTGATCCGCTGGTGCGGTGGGACGTGGAGTTCAGCCGCTGGCTCCACGAGCACTCCAGTCCGACGCTCGTCTCGGTCTTCAACGTGCTCACCTACGCCGGGAGCGTCCCCGTGCTCGGACTTGTCACCGTCGCCGTCGCGCTCTACCTGCTGCGCCGGGGCCGGCTCAACGCGGCGGTGCTGCTCTGTGTCGCCGCGCTCGGGATCGAGATCGTGAACCCCATCCTGAAGCTCGTCTTCCACCGGCCGCGTCCCGAGCTGGCATACGTCCATCTGGACACGTACTCGTTCCCGAGCGGACACGCGGCCGGCTCGGCGGCCGTCTACGCCCTCGTGCTCTACCTCCTGGCGAGGCACGCGCGACCGCGCTGGCAGGTGTTCGCCGCAGTCGGCTATGTCGTCCTCGTCGCGATCATCGGGTTCAGCCGGCTCTACCTCCAGGTGCACTACCTCTCCGACGTGCTCGCCGGCGTCAGCCTTGGGGCTGCGTGGGCGAGTGCTTGGCTGTTCGTCTACGAGTGGCGTCACGATGCGGTGTCGCAATTCCTGCCCGACCGCTTACGAGCGGCAGCCGCTCGCCTTCGCGCCTAGCCGCTGATCGGCCCCGAACTGCGGTTCTCACACCGGCTAGGCTGGAGCAGGTGCCTGACGCTGTTCCCGTTGAGCTAGAGGCGCAGGAAGTCGCCTGGGAGTTCGCTCCCGGCCGCAGCATCCCCGGGTTTGCGTTCAACGGCGTGGTCCCCGGCCCCACGATCGAGGCGAACGTGGGCGACACAATCGAAGCACGTCTGAAGAACAACCTGCCGCAGGCCACGACGATTCACTGGCACGGGGTTCGGGTTCCTGCCGAGATGGATGGAACGGAGGCCGTGCAACCGCCGGTTGGCCCCGGCGAGACCTTCGAATACCGATTCGTGGTTCCCGACGCGGGGACCTACTGGTACCACTCGCACACGAATGAGACCGAGCAGCTCGAGCGGGGCCTCTACGGTGCCTTGATCGTTCGCGACCCGGACGAGCCGCAGGTCGACGCTGAGCGGATTCTGCACCTCGATGATCTGAAGCTAGACCCCGACGGAGACCTGGCGCCCTTCGGAGATGAGCACGAGCACCATGCAGGGCGCGAGGGGGACGTCCGGCTGCTCAACGGCAGACAGGAGCCGGAGCTGACGATGCCTGGAGGCACGGTCGAGCGCTGGCGAGTCATCGACACGGCAAACACCCGCTTCGTCCGCCTCTCGATTGGGGGACGACCCTTCACAATCATCGGCACCGACGGCGGCCTTCTGTCCCATCCCATCTCCGCGAAAGAGGTGTTGCTCACGCCCGGCGAGCGCGTTGACCTCGCCGTGGGCCCGTTCGAGGACGGTGAGCGCATCGTGATCGAGGCGCTCCCTTATGACCGTGGAAAAGGCGAGACTCCCCGCGAGCGCTTCGCCACGCTCCAAGTTGGTCCCGCGACCGCGTCGGGCGCGCACATTCCCGAGATGCTCCGGCAGATCGACCCACTCGCGGCGGAAGGTGCGGAGCCGAATCGGACGGTCAGTTTGAAGGCGCTCATGCACGAAGGCCAGCATCAGCGCGCCGATCCTGTGCGTGTGGGCGAGCTTCAGGTGTGGGATCTCATCAACGAAACGGGGCAAGATCATCCGTTCCACCTCCACGGCTTTTTCTTCCAGGTCGTGCAGGCAAACAGCAAGGCGCCGCCCTTCTTGGCCTGGAAGGACACCGTCAATGTCCCTCAGAAGAGCCAGACGCGAATTGCGTGGCTACCGGATGATCGACCAGGCGAGTGGATGTACCACTGCCACATCCTCGAACACCACGCGATGGGAATGATGGCCCACTTCGAGGTTGTCCGCTGAGGCTTGGCCGCCGGCGAGACAAGGCCTGAAGAGTTGAAAGCCGAGCGGTTCGACGTCGTCGTGGTCGGCGCCGGTCAGGCCGGGCTGGCGATGGGCCGCTTCCTCGCACGCCAAGGCAGGCGGTTCGTAATCCTCGAGCGCGCGGCCTCAATTGGCGCAGCCTGGCGTGAACGCTGGGAGTCGCTGGCCCTCTTCACCCCGCGGCGCTACAGCAGCCTGCCAGGGCTTCCGTTCCAGGGCAGCTCCGAGGGCTACCCGGCGCGAGATGAGGTGATTGCCTACCTCGAGGAGTACGCGCGGCGGTTCAAACTTCCCGTGAAGCTGGACACGAACGTCCGGAGGCTGACGGTCGACAACGGTCCGTTCCTCCTCGAGGTGGGCGGCGAGCAGATCACTGCGGACAACGTGGTCGTTGCCACTGGCCCATTCCAGACCCCCTGGGTGCCGGACCTGGCCGAGCAGATCGACCCGGATGTCCTCCAGATGCACAGCACCGGCTATCGGAGGCCGGACGGGGTGTCGGAGGGGACTGTGCTCGTCGTGGGCGGCGGCAATACGGGTTTCCAGATCGCCGAGGAGCTCCCGGCTTCCAGGAGCGTCGTGCTCTCGGTCGGCTCGCGGCAGAAGCCGTTGCCCCAGCGCCTGCTCGGCCGCGACCTCTTCTGGTGGCTGACGAAGTCGCGGCTCCTCGCGACCACGGTGGATTCGCGGCTCGGGCGCAAGCTGCGACACCGGGACACGCTGATTGGCTCAAGCCCGCGCCGACTCGGACGCCTCGGCGTCGAGTTGAAGCCGCGGGCGGTCAGCGCCTCGGGCCGCACCGTCCGCTTCGCTGATGGGAGCGAGCTCGAGGTGGACACGGTGATCTGGGCGACCGGATACCGGCCCGATTATTCGTGGATCGACCTTCCCGTCCTCGATCCCGACGGGGCCGTTCGCCACAAGCGGGGGGTGACGGACGTTCCGGGCCTCTATTTTCTCGGGCTCACATGGCAGCACACACGCGGTTCGGCCTTGCTCGGCTGGGTGAAGGACGACGCCGAGTTCATCGCCGAGCAGATCTCGCAATAGGCCGAGGTTCCAGCTGGGGTCGGCAGGCCGGTTAGATCGTCTTGAACGAGCGGTTCGGATGCGGCAGCGGACGAAGGCGACGGATTCGGCTGGGTGCGGTGGGGTCGATACCACTTCCGGTGCAAGGTTACGCGCGTTCGCCGCTCGCCTTCGCGACTCGCGCGCCTAGCCGCCGTGGCCGTGATACGCGTGAATCAACGCATGGCCCTGCCCGCGTGCGATTAGCCAGCGGTTGAGCGGGAAGGCGAAGAGGAAGGCGACCAGCAGGCTCACACCGAGACTCCACCAGAACAGCGCCTCCCTGAGTCCGGCATCGATCGCGCCGGGAACGAGCAGGATGAAGGCGTTGTCCGTGATCTCCATGACCGTGATCGAAGCCGTGTCCGAGGCGAACGTGAGCGAGAGCGCGCGACGCGGCGGCACACCCGCGCGCAGGACCGGACCGAGCGTCAGCGCGTAGCCGAAGAAGAAGGCGAGGACGACGGCGATCGCGATGGAGGCGACGTCCCCCCAGCCCAGCGCCGTCGCGATCACCATGCCAAGGACCTCGCCGATCGCGCAGCCAGTGAGGCAGTGGGTCGTCGCGCTGAAGGCCGATCGATTGAGCGACGCGTGCCGATGGACTTCGGACGCGTGATCCATGAGGCCATGGTGCCAGAGGGCGGGACGGCCTTCGGTGGAGGAACCGGCTCTACCTCGAGGCCAGGCGGCTCTCCGCCCGCTCGGCAACCTATCCCGCTATCACGACGGTGATCCCGCGCGGTGTTTTGCGGGAAACGGCAATCGCCCCACGGCGTCTGGAAGACGAAAGTGTCCATGGGCGTCTAGAACGGACCCGGCCGGATTGCTTGGCGGCCGCAAGGGCTGGCGAGCGCACCCGCCGGGCTAACACAATAGATGCCCCAGGTCGGCTCGTAGGCGGTGCTGAATGCTTCGTTTTATCCGCTATTTGCGATTTTGCCGTTCTTTTGCGGGCATGGACTTCAAACCGAGAAGGGATCTCAGACACAATCACCAGCAACAACTGCGGCTACGTCCACCGGGGAAGGAGGACGTATTGGCTTCCCGAGCACTGAGTCACCTAGAAGAAGAAGCCCCACCCCGCGATTGCGTGCGAGGCGGGGCGATTGCATCGACCACACATTCCCCGACACCTGCGAAAGCGACGAAGACGGAGGTGATGCGAACGGCTGAGTCTACCGGCGCCTGAGCGCCCGAAACATCTCGCTAGACGAGCTCACCCATTTGGGTCACACACGCTCACCGCTCGGTGAGCAGAGACTCAGGAGGGTCAAAGAATGAGACGAGCAGGAGTAATCGCAACACTCGTGACGCTGTTGGTGGCCTTGTCAGCTTCAGTGGCTCTCGCTGCGACTGTAATCAGCCCCGCCAATGCCCCGTCGGGCACGCATCTCCAGGCAGGGACGACCGGCTGCGACGTCGGTACAGACGGCCTCACCGTAACGTGTACCGCTTACGAGCTCGCAGGGGTCGGCAACACGAACGCGGACGTGCTCTTGAGCGCGACCTACTCGGGCGTTGTCGACTGCCGCAACCACGGGGGCAACATCGTCGAGTCCCACGAGACGACGTTCTCGGCCGAAGATGGTGAGACGGTCCGATCCTCGAGAAACGGGAGACTGCGGGTAGGGGCGCAGGAAGTAAGCCCGGATCTGGATCTGGCGGAGCCCTGTCCGAATCCGAACTGGACGCCCGAATTCCACGCCGGAAGCCCGACGCTCGACAGCTTCACCTACACGCTTACCTTCGCGGGCTTCAGCTCGCCGTACATCACGATCACCGGCCCGTAGGGGAAGTAAGCCGATAGAAGGACATGACGAAGGGCCGGGCCTTGGAGCCCGGCCCTTCAGCAATCCAATTAGATCGTCTTGAACTGCTCGAAGGGCTGGCGGCAGGCCCGGCAGTAGCGCAGCGATCGGCACGGGGTGGGCCCGAAGATGTTCTCGAGGCCCGTGTC
>Ga0126308_10000242_pt1 | contig 16440 bp, 16 predicted proteins | sample Plot55_FD_92533 | JGI IMG/M metagenome (GOLD analysis project Ga0126308, IMG submission 92533) | Serpentine soil microbial communities from UC McLaughlin Reserve, CA, USA - Plot55 | ecosystem: Environmental > Terrestrial > Soil > Grasslands | place: USA: UC McLaughlin Reserve, Lake County... | reverse complement strand
CAGCGAGAGGTCGTGTCCCGAGATGAACATGGCCCTCGCGCCTGCGAGCATCATCCCGAGGAGCAAGAGGCTCCCGATCAGGCCCGCTCCCACGAGCTGCGCCCTCACGCCTCCCAACCGCCCGAGGACGGCGGGACGGATCAGGAGCAGGGCCAGCAGCCCGCTGCCTCCGCCGGCCACGCCTAGCAAAACGGCCACGGCCGTCAGGTCGGAAGAAGGCACGCCGAACAGCGAAGCGGCAAAGAGGGCCAGTGCGAGCGAAGCGGCGAGGAACAGAAGCGCGGCGCCAGCGGTGCGGAGTGCTCTTTTCATCCGCCGAACTTGTAGCCGATGCCCCATACGGTCTGAAGATAGCGTGGCCTCGCCGGGTCTGGCTCCACCTTCTCGCGCAGCCGTCGCACGTGCACGGTGACGGTGCTCGTGTCTGCGGAGAAGGTATATCCCCACACCAGCTCCATGAGCTGGTCGCGCGTGTAGACCCTGCCAGGACTCGAGGCCAGCCGGTACAGAAGGTCGAACTCCCTGGCCGTCAGCGTTGCGGGCTCTCCCCGCACCAGGACCTCGCGCGTATTCGGGTCTATTCGCAATTCGTCGAACGAGAGCACCCGCTGATCCCCACCTGCGGAAGATTCGTCTACTCGCCGTAGGACCGCGGCGACCCGTGCGGCAAGCTCGGGCGGGGAAAAAGGCTTCACGACGTAGTCGTCTGCGCCCAAAGACAGGCCCACTATACGCTCCTCTTCCTCACCGCGGGCCGTCAGCATGATCAGGGGTACCCTACGGTTTTCCCTCATCCGGCGGCACACTTCTAGCCCGCTAATCTTGGGGAGCATCAGGTCGAGGATGACGAGGTCTGGTTCGCTCTCGCGAAAGATCTCGAGCGCCTCTTCCCCGTCGGTGGCCGAGACGACGTCGTGGCCATCGAGTCTTAGATAGAGGCCCACGACTTCACGGATGTTAGGCTCGTCGTCGACTATAAGGACCTTTGCCACAGAACTATTCGCCCCCTCCGCCGGATTATACCCCTCTGTTATGGACCGGCCCCGCACCAGCCTAGACCCCTCCCTCGACGCGGTATACGTACCCGTGATCGAACACCAGGTCTTCCGCTTCCAGTATCTCCGTCGCCCGGAGTACGAGCCGGGGCAGGACTTCGGAGGAGAGCGCGAGCAGGCGGCCCAACTCCTCCTTGGTCTCGTGCTCGGCGACCCCGGTCGCGTAGTTCACGGGGAAACCGACGAGCCCGTAGGCGATCCCCAGCTCTCCGGCGAGTACGACCTCGGGACCGCAAGTCTGGCTCACCGCCGTTACCCCGGCAGCACCGAGCCAGCGGATCTCCGCCCTTGTTTCGAACCGCGGTCCGCTCGTGTGAGCGTAGATGCCACCGGATGCAACCTCCAACCCTAACTCCCCTGCTGCGAGTTCCAGCTTTCGGCGGAGGCGCGGGGCGAACGGTTCGGTCCAAATGAGGTGACCGCGTTCGAGGTCGCCGGGCAAGGTGAAGATCGTGCAAGCCTCCCCGTTCGGCAATACGTTGGCTGGAAAGAACAGGTCGTCGAAGAGGATGGGACGTCCGAGAGATACACTGGGGTCTACCGCTCCAACAGCCGTCATCGCGAGGACCGCGCGGGCGCCGAGTTGCTTTAGGGCCGTGAGGTTCGCCTGATGGGGGATGGTGTGGGGGAGATGGTAGTGGCCGATCTGGTGGCGCGAGATGCTCCCCACGGTCCACGGCCCGACCCTGGTCACAGCCACCTTCGCTTCCCCGAAAGCATTCTCGACCACGTGCGTCTCAGGAGCCTCAGGGAGTTCATAGACACCCGAGCCGGTGATGACGCCTATGTCTATCATGGGCTCCCTGTCTCGGGTCTCGGGATCAGGCACGCCCGCAAGCGCCCGACCTTTGCCACTCATAGCTCTGCGGGTAACACTTCATCGTTCCGGACACAATACCTCACCACCCTTACACTGTGGTTGCCAATTCCTTACAAAGGCCTTAACTTCCCGAGCGCCGTCCTACTACGGGTCGAGCAGTTGCAGCACCCCCTCTGTGCGGCCAGCGACGAACACGCGACCGCTTGCAGGGCTCACTGCCACGCTGTTCGGCTGTCGGACGGTAGGGTAGCTGGCGATCTTGCGCGGCATGCCGCCATCGAGGGCGAATCGGACCACACGGTTCTCGGCGGTGAGGGTAACCCATAGCTGATCCCGCCGGGGGTCTACGGCGATGCCGTAGGGAGACCCCCCTGGCAGCGACACGCGGGCGGCCAGCTCTAATTCAGGGCTGGTCTCGTAGACGAGAAGGGCGTCCCCACGCGTATCGGCCACGTAGAAGCGGTGGTCACGACCGGCCTCCACATGGGTCGGCCCCTTGCCCGCGTCTATGATGTCGACGGAATCCAGCGTGTCCGCCTCAAAGACTTCCAGTGCGAGGCCCTTGACGCCGACTATGCCAACCAGGCCACTTTTCGTCACGGCCACACTTCCAGGGTTGAGCGGGGTTTCGATCGTCTTGAGCACCTCTCCGTTCTCTACCACCGAGGCCGTGCTGGCCGCTTCGTTGACGACGAAGATCCTGCCCCCAGGAGCCGCGGCGACGTTGTGCGGGAAGTTGCCTACCGGCGTCTGGTCCATGATCTTGCCCTCAGGCAGTCCGACTTGAATGAGGGAGTCGGAAGGCTCGGCGGGCACGAGCACAGGTCCGCCCGGGGCAGCGAGACCGAGGTGCCGGGGCGACCCCGCTAGCTTCACCTTCCGCACCACCTTCCCGCTGCCGCCATCGAGCAGCGCGAGCTCGTCGGGATTGCGGAGACCTACGGCGACTAGCCCGGTCTTGGGGTCAATGACAACGCCTTCAGGACCGGAACCGAGGCCGATCACCTTTCCCGCAGGCTTCTCTTGCAGCGGCGGAGAGACGGCGGGTTCGGGGGCTGACAAAAGCTTCTGGGGCGGGGTGTATTTCTTCTCTACGGTCTTCCCCCCGGCGCTTTTCCCGGAAGCGTTCTCCTTCGCGCCGTCACGATCCGAAGCTCCCCGCTCGGGACCACAGCCAGCGACCAGGAGCGCAAGCACCACGAGCAGAAAGAGCGCTTGCGGAGTTAGGCGGTCTTTGACTGGGTGTCTTTCGAGGGTGGTTCGGACAGGGGTCGTCTCAATCGGCACCTTTCCCCGCGATTTTTCTCCGCTTCAGGTATCGGGAAAGCAGGAGGCTGGCGACGAACAGTATCAGCGACGCAAGGAGCATCCACGGATTGAGCCGAAAGCCGCTGCCCGAGAAGTCTGTTTCCAGGGAGGCTCCGAAGAGAACGAGCGATAGGATAGCGGGCAGCGAGCCAAGCAACGTCGCAAGGACAAAGCGCCTCAAGTCGATCCCCAACGAGCCCGCCAGTATGCTTACCGGATCAAAGGGCGCGTAGACGAGACGCAGCAACATCACAGACTCGAAGCCGTTCTGGCGCATCCGTCCGGCGTAGCGTCCCAGCATGCCTGAGGTTCTCTCGGGGCCGAGCAGCCCCTGGCCGAAATAGCGTCCCATCAGGTAGGAGACCGCCGCTGCGGCGTTGGCGCCGAGCACCCCTAGAACGACGCCCCAGACAGGGCCGAACACGAAGCCGGAAGCGATAGTGAGCAGGGTAGGGGGGAAGAACACCAGCCTGGTCGAGGCGTAGAACGCTACGTAGACCAGGGCTCCCGCCGCGCCGAAGGTCACAAGATGGATCAAGTGCTCCGCGGCCTCCCGCGGTGTGAGCCCGCTCCGCCGCGCGTAAAGCTGGTAGCCGCTTAGTAGCACGAGCCAGAACAGCAGCGCTATCAATCTTCGGCGGTGACGGCGGGCGAATGAGGGGCTTAGGGCTGAACCGGAGGTAAGCTCTGTGTCCGAACGAGTGCGCACCGCTCTTCTCCCCGTGCTACTGATGGTGCTTCTCGCAGACGGCGTACTGGTACCAGGTGTCCTGCCACAGTCGCGTAGTGGCCCAGGGTCGGGATCCGATCAACGCCCCGAACTCGTCCGACGTCATTACCGAGATCTCACCCGGTTCCCTGTAGCTTCCTGGGCTACCGTAGAGTTCTGACAGCCCGGCACGCAGTCGAAGGGCTTGGAGCGGCACGGCGGCGCGGATCGCCGAGCGCGGCTCGGCCACGAAGCAGCGCCCTCCGGGCTTGAGGACCCGGTGCATCTCTTCGATCACCCGGTCTCCCTCGGCCAGTACGATAAAGAGCCGCGAGACTACGACGGCATCGACCGAGGAGGTCGGCCGATCCAGGCCGAGTGCGTCCCCCTCCTCGAAGGTACAGTTGCGCAAGCAATCGGTCGCCGCGCGCGAGCGCGCCCGGCCCAACTGCCGCTCGGAGCGGTCGATACCTGTAACCTGCAGGTGTTCGAAGCGTGCGGCCAGTCGCCTGGCGTAGAAGCCGGGCCCGCACTCGAGCTCGAGCAAGCGGTCTCCTACCGAAGGGTCGCCTGCGGGCCATAGAGAGGCAGCGATCTTCTCTGTGTCGTCCCGAATCGTCCCGAAACAGGTGGTCCCGGCAGAAAGCGTAGAGCCAGGGGAAGCGCTCGTAGAGGCTCTCCGGCTCGTCGCATGGTGGACGAAACCCCCCGTTCCGCATCGAGTCCCCTGACATCAGCCGGATCGAGACCTTCCTGCCGTGGTCGTGTGAACGATGCTTTTCTCTTGCAGAATACGTTCCGCCGCGGCGAAGTAGTCCCGCACGTCACCCTGAGCCCTTATCCACCCCAGGTACCGTCCGATGCCGTCGGTCAGGTCCACCTCAGGCTCGTAGCCGGCCTCGCGGGCGCGAGAGATGTCCGAGGTCAGGTGGCGCATCTCACCTGGCCTGAACTCTCCCCTGGCGACCGGCTCTATCTGCACGCCAAGAGATTCTGCGACCATCCGCGCAACCTCACGGATGGTCTGTGGACGGCCACTGCCGACGTTGACCGGTAGTCCATCGAGCACGTCGCTCTGTGCGGCCAGCAAATTGGCACGGGCGACGTCCCCGACGTAACAGAGGTCCCTGGTCTGCTCGCCGTCCTCGTAGAGCACGGGTGGTCGGCCGTTCAACAGGCGCGTCGCGAAGATCGCGACCACCCCCGTGTAAGGGTTGAAGATCGACTGCCGCGGTCCGTAAGTGCACGAGTAACGCAGCGCCACGCTGGGTACTCCGGTCTGGACTCCCCAGTTCAAAACCAGCCGCTCCTGGTCGGATTTAGTGATGGCGTAGACGGTCTCGCCACCCATCGGGGCCTCTTCGGGCGTGGGGGTCGAGGTCGAGGGCTCTTTGCAGACGGGGCAGCGGACAGTATAGTCTCCGGCGGCGAGTTGCCCCGCGGGGCGGGTGACGGGAAAGACTAGCCCGTGCTCCTCGCAGATCGCCGCTCCCTCGCGGTAGACGGCCTGGGAGGAGGCGACTACGACCTTCTCGACCGGCAGGTTCTCGTCGCGGATAGTCTCGAGCATCTGGGCCGTGCCGAAGCTGTTGACGTGCAAGTATTTGGCCATCTCGGGCATGTAGCCGCCGTAGGCCGCCTGGTGGAAGACGACGTCAACGCGTTCAAGCGCCGATCTCACCGCCTCCCGGTCGCGGATGTCGGCGTCGAGAAACTCGGCTTCGGCCGGTATCCAGGGTGGTTTGCCGTTGCGGTGGGTCTGCGGTTCGAGGTTGTCGAGGATGCGCACCCTGTAGCCTTCGCTCAGGAGCAGGTCCGAGAGGTGAGAGCCGATCAGGCCCGCTCCGCCGGTTACGAGCGCCCGTTTGGTATCTTTTCTGGTCGTCATAGCTACATGATAGCGTCGGGAAGGGACTTTTCGCAGTTAACTACGATGCTCGGAATACTCTGGATGCCCTTACGCCTGGACGTTGGCTGTGAGCGTGTCATAGCCGGTGGCACCGTCGGAGATACCATTTATACTTCGTCCGATCTGGGGGTTCCCATCGTCGTCGGTCGCACGCACCATGAGCTTGTGGTTGCCGGAGCTCTCCGGGCGCCAAGTGTAGCTCCAGAAAGCCCAGACTATCCGGGAGGGCGAGTAGTCAATATTCGCCTCGTCCCAGCTCCGCCCGCCGTCGGTGCTGACCTCGACCTTGGAGATCCCCTTGTCCCCGCTGAACGCTCTGCCCCTGAGCGTGACCGTCTCGCCCGCTCCCAGCTTGATCTCCCCGGCTCTGTTCGGCTGCCGGGGATCAAACCTGGAGCTGTCGAAGCGTGAGACGGTCTTGAAGTGCTCCGACTTCCAGCCCTGTTTGCCGTAGTAGCGATCCTCGACGGGACGCTCGTAGAGTTCTATGCGGTTTGTCCACTTCACGCTCCCCTCGCCGTAGTAGCCAGGCACCAGGATGCGGGCCGGGTAGCCGTGGCGCTGGGGGAGCGGCTCGCCATTCATCTCGTAGGCGAGGTTCGTTGTCTCTTCCATGATCTTCTCGAACCTGACGTCGTGGGTGTAGCCGTCGACTGCGTGAACGAGGACGTCTACAACGCCGGATTTCGGGCCTACGTCTTCGAGCAGGTTGCGCAGCGGTGTGCCCTTCCAGACCGCGTTGCTCATCAGGCCGCCACCGATCCCATTGCTGATGCACCCGAGGGTCATCTCCTGCTCGCCGGACGGCAAAGAGGCGATGTCGTCGAAGTCGTAGGTGCGCGGCTTCTCCACCGCCCCGTCCACCGTGAGCCTCCAGGCGGCTTTGGTAGGGTTGGGGTCGATGATGTTCTTGGTGACAACATAGAAGCGGTCGTTGGGTGTGATGTGCTTGATGTCGGCGCCCTCATATTTCAAGCCATCGTAGGAGAGGGTCGAGTTGTCGTAGATCTTCTTGACCAGCCCGCCCGAGGCCGCGGCCAGGACCACGCCACCCGCCCCCGCCAGGAACGCGCGACGTCCGATCGGCTCTCCGACTGGCGCCGGTTCGCGGAGTGGCCGCCGGCTTGTGATAAAGCGGTAGACCAGGATCAGGGCTATCCCGTAACTGGCGTATAAGACCAGGAACCCGAGAGCGGTGACGACCGCCGCGACACCCGTCAGCAGCCCCCGGTTGTTGGTGCCGAGCGTCGGCCACAGCACGGCAAGGGTGACGGCCCAAATCACGACGAGGGTAACTCCCACGAACAGCGCACCGCTTCTGCTGGCACCAAGCGGCCTGAGCCGTTCGGGATCCCGCCTCCGTCCGAGCTCGGCGATAAACGCGTACAGCACGCCGAACGCTACCCCGACGCCGAGCTGCCCGCCGAAGCCGGACGAAAGGGCCTTCCGCTTGGCTGCTATGGGGCCGCCGTTACGGCTGAGTAGCCTGAGGAACTCGTTGACGTCGAAGGTCGGGAGGAAACGGTCTCCGCCCAATTCGACCGGCAGCCCCACGCCCACGAACAGACGCAACAAAGCCAGCACCACCGTCATGAACAACGCGGCGACCAGCCCTGCGAGAAAGCCAGCGGCTAGAACCTTGACCCAGCGTCCAACGAAACTCATCTTTACTCTCCCTTGTACTTCGGTCTTGAAGGTTCGGTGGGCGAGCCCCCGGATATCGGCGGCCTTACGCTAGGTTCGGCCATGGTGCGTCCCTCGTCTTCGTGTAGACCGAGCATCTGCAGGGCCGCGCGGGTAGCCGCCAGATCCGCCTGCGTCGCTGCGAGTCGCCGCAGGTGCTCGAGATCCTCGACCTCATCGATGTCGAACGTTGTCTCGACCCATCCGACCGACAGGCCGTTCTGTTCGGCCCGATTGGTGATGTCGTCGAGCACCGTGTCCGTACTCATAGGTATGCCGCTAAGGACGTCGTGAAATCCTCGCATCCCGATCAGGTAGTAGCCGCCGTCGTAGGTCGGCCCGAAGACGAGGTCGTGACGGTCGAGATCGCGAAAAGCCTCTTCGACGACTCCCACGGTGATGTGGGGCGAGTCGGAGGCGATCAACACCACCCGCTCCTCGCCGGCAGCTTCGCGGAAGAGCTGTCTCTGGCGCTCTGTCCAGTCACCTTCGCCCTGGATCGAGACTGGCGGCACCCGCCCTCTCCGGCTGACGAGTGGCGCGATCTCCTCCCAGGCGTCGGCCGGCGTGACATACCAGCCCAGCGCGAACGGCGCGTCCGCGAAGCGCACGGCGAGGTCGGTCAGGAACGCCCTGTAGAGGGCCACCGCACTATCGTGGCCGATGGCCCGGCCGAGGCGCGTCTTGGTTATCTCTGCCCGGGGCGCCTTCGCGGCTATGTACAGCCTGTCCTTCAACGGCCGGTCTGGTCTACGGTCACGCGATCCTTTCGTGGCGTCCAGCGGGAGCAGCGGAGGGTAGTGTAGATGATGGACCAGCCGGCTTTCAGGCTTCCTTTGAGGGTCCCGCCGACCTTCGAGACCCCGATCCGCCGCTGGTAACGCACGGGGACCTCGCGATAACGGTAGCCTGCCCTGGCGGCCTTTACCATCATCTCGACCGACCAGCCGTAGCTCATCTCTTGCATCTCGAGCGCCAGCAAGTCCCGACGCCGGATCGCCCGAAACGGCCCGAGATCGCTGACCTCGATCCCATAGAGACGGGACATCAGGAGTGTGGCGAGGCGGTTTCCGAACACCTGCTGCGGGGTCATCGAGCCGCGTTCCCGCGTGCCGCGTGCCCGCGAGCCGACGACCAGGTCCGCCTCGTCTCCGAGAAGTGGCTCCAATACCTGCGGGAGATCCTGCGGATCGTCCGCCGCGTCGCCGTCGAGCAGCACTATTACCTCGGCTTCCCGGGAGGCCAGGACTCCGGCCTTGCAGGCGAAGCCATAGCCACGCCTCTCCTCTCGCACGACCGACGCGCCGGCCCGACGCGCCTGAGCCCCGGTCCCGTCCGTCGAGCCGTTGTCCACGACGACTATGTCGTGCAGAGAGACGGCTTCCTGTTCGCGCAGGCTCTGCACTACGCTGGCGATCGAGAGCGCCTCGTTCAGCGCCGGTATGACGATGACTATGCTGGGCATGGGACCCGGATCGGGCGCACCGTCCCCGGAGAGGCGGTCGATGTCTGTAGTCAAGATGCTCTCCTCCCGCGCTCCATCTCACCGAAATGATCTCTGTACCTCCCGCGTTGCAGCTTTAATCTACGTTATGCCTCGGTTATTGCGCAACTCGTGCCGACCCTTTACCCCTACTGTGAAGAGACCTGCCTTCGGGGTATGGCGACTCTCCTTACCGCTTTCACAGTAAGGGACAGAGATTACAGAACCCTTAATGAGTCCTTACAAAAAGCTTATGGTCAGGGTTTACCGTGACACATTTCGAGCGATCGGCCGGTGACACACATGCGCCCTACTCAAAGCAGCCATCAAAGAGGTTCAACCTCTTTGATGGCTCTCAGCAAGTGAGCAAGTGAGCTTTTCGGCCATCAAAAAGCTGACAAGTTGAAGTGCTGAGATGCTGAAGCGGGTTAAGGAAGGGTCAACCCTTCCTTAACCCGCTTCAGCCGAGTATGATCGGCAGCATCACGCCAAGCCCGAGCACGAAGAGCCACAGCGCAGGCGCGGGGGTTCCTACGGGGCGCTGCCGGCGCTCCTCGCGCGGCGAAGCGCAGATCCAGCCGCAGCCAACCGGCGTGGCGCCGCTCCAGCACCAAGAACGCGCAGGCGGTCGCTGAGCCGTAGATCAGCTGACCGATCAAAGACGGCAGCAGCGGCCCAGCGGCTTCGGTGGTCCACACGAAAGGCTCGCCTAGTAGTATCGGCACCAGCGTCAGCGGCCCGACGAACCACCAGGCCAGCCCGTAGAGCATGCCCCAGGCGATCCCCGAGCCGAAGTCCCGTGCCTCGTGGCGGAACAGTACGCCGTAGCTCATTCCGATCAACGCGCTGATCGCGAACACCAGTGTCGCCGGCGAGCCGCCCATCAGGCCGGCGAGGTCAGGCAGCGTGCCGGTGGCGACCATGACCAGGCTGAACAGGAGGCAGCCAGCAAGGCTCGCGGCCGCTCCCCAGCCCAGCGAGAGCAGCGTGCGTTTCCCCGGACCTTCGGCCTCGCGGTTGATCCGGTCCGAGTCATGGAAGAATCCCACCCAAAGCCGGTCAAGCACTGCGTACACAAGGCCGACCAGCAGGCCGTAGATCACGTGTCCCACTAGCGAACCGAACAGCTCGCTACCGTGTCTGTAGGACCAGTCGGGGGAATACTTTGCAGGAGAGGCAGGAGCGTCAATGGTCCCAGAAACCACCAGAAGATACCGTAGGCCAGCCCCCAGCCCAAAGACGACCCGAGACCGCGGACGTCGCGCTGTAACAGTGCTCCGAAGCTCGCACCGATAACCACCGCGATCGCAAAGCGGAGCGTGACGCCGACCATGGAAGACTCGGAGCGGACCAGGCCGGCAATAAGAGGGAAGAAGTCAACCTGGGCCATCCACTTGCCGAAGGCCCAGCCGCCTATGATGCCGGACATGCCGCCGACTACGAGTGCCCGTGGCAGGCTGAAGCGTACGAGTCCCTGCATAGGGTTCAGACCGCCCTGGATCCCGAGCGTCATGCCAAGTGGTAGGCCGAAAAGTAGCAGGTACGCGACCAGCTCGGGGAAGTGGACGCGGGCGGCGGCGAGCATGCCCATCTCACGTGCGCCGTCCAGCAATGGGAACAGGCCGATAGGACCTGCCAACCACAGCAGGAGCGCGTAACCCAAACCCCAGAGCGACCCTGCTCCGGGACTAGTCGCCTGACGTGAGAGCAGTAGCGCGAACAACAGACCGTACAGCCCACCGAGCGCTACGCCGGTCGCCGGTGAAGACGAGCCCAATATCCCGATTGCGGCACCGCCCAGGCATCCGACGACGAGTCCGGCGAACGCCCCCGTGGTGCGCGACGGGTTCATCTCAGTCGACCTCGATCGCCTGCACGATACCGCGGGGAAAGAACAGCTCGATGTTCCAGTCAAAGAACACGCGCACCTTGCGTTCTACTCCAGGCAACTTGGCCAAGTAGATCGCGCGCCACAGCATCCAGGCCAGCAGCACGGAGAAGCGGATGCCCTTGATCTCGGCGCACGCCGTGTGGTGGCCCACGACGCACAGTGTCCCGAGCGCGTCGAAATGAAAAGGCTTGAGGCGCTTTCCGTGCACGCTGGCGTGGATGTTTTGCGCGCCAGCGTATAGGCTTCGCGCAGAGCGAACTGGGCCGTGGGCGGGCAGCCCTCTCCGGTCCTGGCGTCCGTTACGGCGGCGCAGTCTCCTACCGCCCAAAGCCCGTCGTGATCAGGGACGGCCAGATACTCGTCCACAGCTGTGGCGCCACGTTTGTCGTGCTCGATCGGCAGATCCATCAGCAGCGGGTTCGGCGTCGTCCCCGCCGTCCAGGCCAGCGTTTCGGTGCGGATCCTCTCACCCGAATCCAGCACGACCACGCCAGGGCTCGCACCATTGACTCGGGCGCCCAGCTTGAACGTCACGCCCCTGGCTCTCATGTGATCCAGGGCGTAATCGGCCAGGGATTCGCTCAATTCGGGCAGGATGCGCCCGCGCGAATGGATCACCACGATCCGCAACTCTTCGGCCGAAACGTTGGGATAATAGGCAGCATACCGCGCGCGAAGTCGTTCAGTGCGCCGGCCAGCTCTGCGCCAGCAAAGCCGCCACCCGCCACCACGAAGGTCAGCATGGATCGGCGTGCCTCCCCCTCCGGTTCGTGGTCAGTGCGCTCGAAAGCATCGATGATGTGGTTACGGATGCGGACCGCGTCCGCGAGCGTCTTGAAGTCGAACGCCTCCTGGCGAAGGTTCTCTACGTCCGGGTAGTTGGAGACGGACCCAACGGCCAGGACGAGATGGTCATATACGATCTCGTCCTCCTCAGGAGAGCCGCCATCTGATTCCAACAGCACTCTGCGCCGTTCAGGGTCGATACTTTCTACCCGCCCGCGTACGACTTCGGTGCGGCGCAGGCTCGTGCGCAGCGGGCTGCTGATGTGCGTGGCTCCAGGCTGCCCGCGGCCACCTCGGCGAGCATCGGCGTGAACAACAGCGCGTTGGTGTCGCTCACCAGCGTGATCCCAACCGAAGGGTCGGCGCCGAACTTCCGCTCCAGGCTTTCGGCCGTCGCCATGCCAGCAAAGCCGCCCCCGAGGATCACGATACGCGTCTTGATTTCACGGCTGGGTGGGGGTGGCTCGTGCTCCGGTCCCAATCTCCACAGCGCCAGATCCCTCAGCGCCTGCGCCACCAGTCCCAGAATCGCGCCGTAAAATACCCAGCCCACCAACTGCGGAAACAGTTCTAGCATCCCACTGGCAGTCCACTGCGGTTGTCGGCCTGCGAGTAATGGCAATAAGATCACACTCACTACCGTCCAGAGTGGTATACCGAGCGTCGCCGCGGTCATGAGACTGTCCGCGTACGCACGCGACGTCGGACGAAAGGCGAGAGCATAGCCGACCCCTACCAGAATGCCAAGGAGCGATCCCGAAAGGATGTCGCCCAACGCAACCACCAACGGCAGGCTGCCCGATAGCCCGGAGAGAAGCCCGATCACTGCGCGTCGCGCGTATTTGTTCACGATTTCTTACCCTCCAGAGAGCCGTAACGGAGAGCAGGCTCGAGTCTCGCCCCTAAACATTGTGGAGAGCTTACGCCCAGCTTAAAGATTTCTTACATCGCGCCGACTCACGAAGGTCACATCTGCCGTTCCACTGACGGAGGCGGGGAGCCCGAACGAGTCGCCTCAACCTTCAGCCGCTCGGCGAAGGGTCCTCGTGGTCTTGATGCCGCCCCTATTATCTCGCCGGCGTAGCATCACCCTGGCGACTACGAGCGCGGCTAGCGTCGCGTAGAAGACCAGCGAGATCGCGACTCCCGCGCTCAAAGACGTCGACTCATAGCGCAGCTCGACCGTATGATCTCCGGCGGGAACCGGGACGGCGCGTAGCATGTAGTCTGCAGAGTAGAGGGGGACCGGATGTCCGTCGACGTACGCCTTCCACGCCGGGTAGTACATCTCGCTGACCATCATTAGGCCAGGCGCCCCCGTGCTGGACTTCAGTTGGATCCGGTCCGCTTCGTACGACGTGACCGAGGCCCGGTCGGCGGAAGGCTCATCGGGCTCGGCAAGGTTGGGTGGCCGCCGTTCCAGGAGGGCTGTCTGGCCAGGATCCACCGCACCGGACTTCAGAGATTTCAGGGCTCCTTCTTGCGAAGTCTGTCTGGTAGAGTGGACGATCCAGGCTCGCGGTAGTGCGTCACGATTCTCCAGCACCTCTACCCGGTCGTCGCTGTACACGGTCGAATGAGTGTCCTCCAGCTCTCGCAGTGCGGTCTGGTCCGGCTGGGCGACCCTGGGAACGACGATGTATCGAACGTTGAGGAGATCCAGCAGGGGAGAGTCAAGCCCACCCGGATAAATGTCCGCGTTGTGGTACCCGTGAAAGCTCCCGTTGAGCACCTTTATGTACTCGTCGTAGGTGGCAAGGTGGACTGCGTTGTAACCCTGGATGCTCTGCAACCCTATCGGGGTCGCGAGATTGCTGGCCAGGAGCGCCGTGGTATCGAGGTCAGGAAAATCGTTGTTGTAATTGTAGCTTCGCGTGCCGTTGCCCCTGATGTACGGGCCGTAGCCGAAGTAGCGGGCCGGCGCGTCTGCGGTCTCCGACCGGAGGAACTGCGCCGCGCCCGTGGGCTCGTAGTACCGGCTAAGGTCTATCTTTACGAGCCGTTTCCCCGCCTCGACATTGGCGCGCTCCGTGACGGTCGCCCTCCCCGCCGCGAGCAGGTCGACGAAAACCACGAAGACTACCAGGTACGCCGCAACCTGACGCCCTACGGGAGAGAGAGCGTAGGCCACCACACAAATGTTGGCGGCGGCGAGGGACATTAGTGAAGCTACCGGGATTACGATGCCCAAGTTGGTTGGTAAGGATTCCCAGGAGCTTCCCAGGCCTCTGGCCAACAATTCGGCCGTTCCACCGGATGGGAGAGGGACCCCGACGCGGGTTACCAGGAACAGCGAGACTACCGCAGGCAGCGCGACCAGTGCTCCAGCGCTTCTGCCTCGCTCTCCAAGAGAGCTTAGGGTGGCTCCGGCCAGCAGGGCGAACGCTAGGTAGAGGATCACCTTTATCCGCTCGGGGCCGTGCGGGTGTATCCAGTCGAAACCAGGCAACGTATGGTACAGCACCGAATGCAGCAGCGTGACGTCGTTACCCGCCAGGGTGAGAGTACACAATGCAAGGCCGACGAAGAAAGGTACGGCGTGCCTTCCACGGGCGACGAAGGGAGCCGCGAGGGCCAGAGCCAGTACGGTCAGGCCGGGGTACACGAGACCCGGTACCAGAAACCTCTTCCAATCCTCCAACGTATTTCCTCCCCAGGCGGCCCTGACCCCTTCGATGTTGCCGTACCCGTTCGCCAGGGTAGATAACGATTGGTACTCCAGACGGGGGAGGAGGCCGGCGGCGGCGAGGCCGAACCCGACGATGAGTACGGCGGCTCCGTGCAAGATGAGCCCTAACGTCCGGCCCTGGAGGCCGCGAATGTTCTCCGGCGGGAACAGGAGCGTGCGGTAGAAGACGTATCCGCCCAGGGCGAGCAGGGCGTAGTAGGAGCCTTGCCCGGGCCACGCGGCCAGTATCTGGCTCAGCGCCAGCCCTCCCACCCCCCACCAGAGACCCCGATCCAACCATCGGGAGCTCCGTATCGCCAACTCCGCGCCCAAAATAGCGAGCGGTAGCCACGCCATGACTTGGGCGTAAGGAGTACAACACAGATTGCGCCAGTACATGAAACCGTTGAACTGGTAAGCCACCGCAGCCAGCATCGAGCCAGCCACGTTTATGCGGAGCACCCGCGCAAGGGCATAGGTAAAAAGTCCTGCTAGCAGCATGTGGATGAGCACGAAGCCGATGGCCGCCGACCATAACGGCAGGATGGTGAACAGGATCATGGCGGGCAAGTAAGTCCAGCCGGAGAGAGGATCTCCGGCAAAAGGAGCCCCGGAGAACTGGCTCGGGTTCCAAGCCGGTATATCTCCGGCCCGTAAGCTCTCGCCAAGGTAGGAGTACCAGGGATAGTACTGGGTGATGGGGTCCTTGCTGACCACGACCCCGCCGCTCACAAGGTCCCATCCGGCGACCACCGTCAGGGCCAAGATGACTACGGGGGCGATGAAATCAGCCCTGCGGTCTACGGCCGGGAGGCCTCGCAGACGGAGGCTCTTGATCTTAGACTCGCTATACTGCTTCAACCTGATCCCTTGTCCACGCGGCGCACCGTGTGTCCTGCAAGCAGCACGTGACGACGGCCTTCATCCTGAAGTGCCTTCTGCGACTGGCTTCTCCTGGCGGATGTTGCGGGCCGTCGGGCCTGTCTCGTTCTCCACCAGCTCGAAGCTTATGTGCGTACCAGGTCTCAGAGTTCGGTAGCCTTCGCCTGGGATGGCGGTGAAGCTGAAGAACACGTCGTCCGGGGCGTCGGTAGAGATCCAACCGACGCCTGCGCTAACGTCGAAGGAGCTTACCACCCCCCGCGCCACCTCGAGGCCGTTCGCGCCGAGCGGCGGCGGACCACCCTCCCACTCCTGCTGGGGGATGCGTATGCTCTTTACTTCAGGCGTGTCGTACACCTCGTGGCGTAAGTCCTTCCGCGTCTCCATGATCTCGCGCAGGTCGCGCCGCAGCTCTTCGAGCGTTGGGCGCCCGACGAAGAACCAGCCGTCGTAGATCCTGTGAACGGTAAGATCGGGCCTGAGCACGAACGTGTAAGGTTGGGCCGTGCGGGCGTACTCGCCCTCGGTCTCGTCGAGGATATTTGTGCGCCTTATTACCTCGCGCTCCTCGTCCGAGAGGAAGGGCCACTCTGCCCCAAGCCCGGCCCTGAAGGCGGCGCCCACCATAGGAGCGTCGGCGCTTACGGTGACGAGCTTGCAGTAGTTGATCGCGAGCTTCGACTGGAACCGGACGAGCCCGCGCATCTGCTCCTGATCCCGCGGGCAGAAGAAGCCGCGGCCGAAGACCAGGATCAAGGGATACCCGTCGTCGAAGCCTAGCTTCTCGTCGAGAGGACTTGGCATGGTGTAACTCGAGAGCCGGCGCGGCCGCTGTCTGTGGTCGGGCAGCTCGAAGTCGGGGAAAGTGTTACCCACGCGCAATCTGGTCGTCATACTGGCTTCTCCTCGTCCGCCAGCCAGTCGAGAGCCACGGCCGCCGTCCATGATTGATCATCGGAGCCCAGTGCCTCGCCTGTGAAGGGCTCGTAGTACTCCCCAAAGCACCCGTCGGAGAGTTGCGCGAGGGCGTAGCCCTTGAGCCGGCCCGCCCTCTTCCGTTGTCCCGAGCTTTTCAGAGACCACCACAAGAGCCAGTTCATTACGGGCCAGACGGGACCGCGCCAGTAGTTGCGCGGGCTGAAGCCGAGGTCATCCGGGCTGGTGCTCGGAGGAAGCGGCCTGTAGAGGTCGGGGTTGCCCGTGAAAGCGTGCGATTCGAAGACCTTGAGGAGGGTCTCCAGGCGAT
>Ga0126308_10000241_pt1 | contig 16452 bp, 16 predicted proteins | sample Plot55_FD_92533 | JGI IMG/M metagenome (GOLD analysis project Ga0126308, IMG submission 92533) | Serpentine soil microbial communities from UC McLaughlin Reserve, CA, USA - Plot55 | ecosystem: Environmental > Terrestrial > Soil > Grasslands | place: USA: UC McLaughlin Reserve, Lake County... | reverse complement strand
TGAGGCGTTACAACCGAATATACCGCCTTTTTAGAAAGGGTGACGATGGCGGCGGGGATACACCTCTTCCCATTCCGAACAGAGTAGTTAAGCCCGCCAGCGCCGATGGTACTGCAGGGGAGACCCTGTGGGAGAGTAGGTCGTCGCCCATTTTTATTAGCTGTTCGATTATCAGCTTTCAGCAGTCAATTTTGGTCAGGGTCCTGTCGTTGTGGTGCTCTTCGAGGGTCCCATGCGCACCATTTCGTTCCTAGGTAACCCAATAGCCTTATGCTAATCGCGGATGCGAGCGCGAACGGGATAATAAAGATTGCGAACTCGGCTAGAGTGGGGATGGGTCGCGCGGTATCATGAAGACTTAGGAGCGAGCCTACCATTATTATTGCTAAACTCTGTCCTGGACCCCTCTCTCCTGCTACTGTCACTATCCCATCACCCCAAGGACTACCCCCACGTAACCCCCAATACCATTTCTAAAACCGTGCCCGAAAGGATCATGCGCCACAAGCGAAACCAGAACAATTTAACGGTGGCCGTTGCTGCCCAGCTTACACTGGAAGGTCGAGTGTAGGGAGCGGTCGGTATAAAATCTTGACGTGCGGGAGCTGACGGAGGATACGCTGATAGTTTTCGTCTCGGACTCTCATATCGGGGGGGACCCGGGCTGTGACGGGTTCGAGTCGCCCGAGGAGCTGGAGACGCTGTTCGAAGAGTTGGCGCGGCGCGAGGGTCCCGTAGAGCTGATCCTGGCAGGGGACTTGTTCGATTTTCTGCAGATAGGCGAGATCCCGGAGGGCATGGACCGGGCGGCGGTGACGATCTCACGACCGGAGTACGAGGGGATGTTTGCGGCGCTCGCACGGTTTAAGAGCGGGGAGCAGAAGCGGGTTATCTACCTGCCTGGCAACCACGATGCTGAGATGTGGTGGGACCCGAAGATCCAGAAGACTTTGAGAGAGCGGGGGTTGGTGGATGAGTTTGCCCTCTCGTATACGGCCTCCTTCGAGGTAGGAGGTGAACGCCAGGTCGTTTATTGCGAGCACGGCAACCAGTTCGATCCCGCGAATACCGTGGAGGACTACGGCGATCCTCTGGACACACCGCTCGGGCATCACGTGGTAACGGACTTCACCCGGCGGATCGCGCCTTTCGGGGAGGTGGCGCGGGGGCTGGACCTTTCAGAGATAAAGAGCGTCTATCCTCTGGTGGCGATACCCCAATGGATCGCGAGCCGCTACTTCTACAACTTCGTTGGGAGCATGACAGCATATTTGCTCTTGCCTCTGCTGGTAGCGTACGTGGTCTATCGAGTCGTCGCCTACTTCCTCGCTGTCGCCCGCGACGACCCGAGCGGTCTCTTCGGAAGCTACCAAGAGCTGACGCTGGTGCATGAGCTCTTTCTCGACATAGGTATTTTTGGGTTTCTAACGTTGCTCATATTTGCGATCTTCTTCCTGGTGGTCCGGCGCATAGTGCGGAGGACTATAGCTACCATAAGCCTCAAACAGAGAACGCCTCACTTTCCCAGCGAAACTTCTCAGAGCAAGATCCAGAGGGTCTTGCTGGGAGAGGCTGCGCCACCCATGAACCCTCTATCACCTTTGGAGGACATCGACGTTTTCGTCTCGGGCCACACGCATCTGCCTTCGTTGGACGAGCTAAAGAAGGGTGACTGCAGACGCGGGGTGGTAGTCAACTCCGGGTGCTGGTTGCGGCAGCTCCAGCCCATCTCGCCGCATCTTAAAGGTCCGCCGGTGTTCGTCTCGAAGTTCGTCCTAACCCACGTGCGGGTTTTCGTTCAGGGCTCCTCCCTACGCGTGGAGCTCTGGGAGCATCCCAAACCCGCCGAGCAGCGGTTGACGAGGGTCGAACGCCTCCTCTCCTGGGGCCGGAGGCCCCCCCAACCGGCCGCGGATTCGAAACCTTACGTGCGGAAAGCCTCAAGCCTGTAACGGGCGAGGTCGAGGTAAGGTAGACTCTGGCGAGTTTGTTTAGACCTCAGTACCAAGAATTTAGGAGGGATTTTGGCCGACAACCAGCTTGACAAGGAGTTCGTAGAAAAGCAGCGGACGCGGCTCGAGGAGTTGCGTACGGAGCTAGTACGGATGGTGGAGGGGCTCGAGGAGGATCAGCGGTACCGGGGACAAGAAGAGGAGGACTTTACCGAGCACGACTCCGGAGATAGGAGCCACTCTTTATTTACCCGCGAGTTGGACGCCGGCGTCGAGCAGACGGTGGAGAGGCGTCTCCAGAACGTAGAGCGAGCCTTGCAGAAGGTAGAAGAAGGAACCTACGGTATCTGCGACGCGACTGGAGAGCCCATTCCCAAGGGCCGACTTGAGGCGGTGCCGGAGGCGCTCTACACCATTGACGCCCAGCGGCGGCAAGAGAATCCGAGGGGACGCCGCCGCTCGATTTAGCTTCCTCGGGCGGTATAATCGAGCGTATGGATCGTTACCACTACCGAGACGAAGACGAGACCCGGACCCAAGAGCCTTTTTTTCGTAGCGACCTAGAGGATCGCTCAGAGCCCCCCAGGTACGAGCCTGTAAGGCCGGAGAGCGGAGTGTGGAGCGTCGTGAAGCGTCTTTTGACGCCGCTTGCGGCGATCGGGCTGCTCCTGACGAAGTTCAAGGGAATTTTACTATTCTTGCTCAAGGTCAAGTTCGTCGGGACGGCCCTCACGATGCTGTTGAGCGTGGGAGCTTATGCGCTGTTGATCCCGGTGTGGTTCGCGGTAGGGCTGGTAATCTTAATCTGGGTGCATGAGATGGGCCACGTCGTTCAGCTCAAGCGGGAGGGCATCAAGGCTTCGGCTCCGATGTTCATCCCGTTACTCGGGGCGTTCGTAACCATGAAGGAGATGCCCAAGAACGCTCTAGCGGAGGCTCGGGTAGGTCTCGCCGGACCGGTGCTTGGAACGTTAGGGGCTCTAGGAGCTTGGGGAATATACGCTGTGACCGGGGAACTTCTGTTCCTCGGGCTCGCCTACGTCGGGTTTCTGCTTAACCTCTTCAACCTGGCGCCTATCCTACCGCTCGATGGCGGGCGGGCAGTTGGGGCTATGTCGCCCGCGTTTTGGATTTTGGGATTCTTCGTTATGGTGGCGATGTTCTTCGTAGCCCCGATAATGATGTTCCTCGTGCTGCTCGGGGTGCCGGAGCTGTGGCGGCGCTGGAAGATGCGCGATACACCCGAGGGGCGGGCCTATAACAAGATAGAGCTCAGGTACCGGGTAATGGTGGGCTTGGTATATTTCGGCCTAATAGTGGTACTGGCACTGCTTACAGCCGCGACATTTGTGCCTGCCCCTGCGGGCCAATCCTTGATAGCTTGAGGACCATCCTCTACACCGGAAAGGGGGGCGTCGGGAAGACGAGCGTCGCGGCGGCGACGGCGCTTAAGGCGGCTAAAGCGGGAAAGAAGGTGCTGGTTATGAGCACCGACCCCGCACACTCCCTTTCGGACGCTTTCGATGCGGAGGTCGGTTCGGAGCCTAAAGAGATGGCGACGAATCTCTTCGCACAGGAGATGGACCAGGGGCGCATGCTCGAGGAGTACTGGGTCGAAATAGGAGAATACCTGACGACCTTTTACGAGTGGCAGGGGACCGACTCTTTAGCGGCCGAGGAGCTGGCGACGCTGCCGGGGATGGACGAACTCTTTGGGCTTTTGATGGTGCGGCGCCACCACCAAGAAGCCCTTTACGACGCCCTGATCCTGGATGCAGCCCCCACCGGGGAGACCTTGAGGCTCTTGAGCCTGCCCGATCAGATAGGCTGGTATGTCGAGAAGATCTTCCCCGTACAAAGGCGAGCGGCCAAGTTCGTCCGACCTTTCGCCCGTCGGGCGAGGATTAACGCGCTGCCGCCGCTCCCCGAAGACGACTTCTTCGGGGCGCTTCAGCGGTTCTATGAGGCGGTGGTCGACGTTGGGGACATCTTGACAGATGCCCTTTCGGCATCTGTCAGGCTCGTAGTGAACGCGGAGAAGATGGTGATCGCCGAGGCCAGGCGCACCTATACGTACCTGAACCTCTACGACTATAGGGTAGACGCCATCGTCGTGAACCGCCTGCTCCCTGAGGAGGTTTCGGACCCTTACTTCGAGAAGTGGCGGGAGGCGCAAGGGAGGCACTTGGCTGCTATAGAAGACTCGTTCTCGCCGATCCCGATCTTTGAAGCGCGACTCTTCGACCGGGAGATGTACGGTCTCGAGGCGCTTGGCGCGTTGGCAGAGGATGTGTTCGGGGTGGAAGATCCCCTGCGCCTTCACTTCCGAGGGGCGGCGCACGAGCTCGTGAAAAGAAACGGCGGGTACGAGGTGGTCCTCAACCTCCCGCTGGTCGAGAAGGGGAGCGTAGAGCTGTCGAAAAAGGGATCGGAGCTCCTGGTACGGATAGGGGGCTACAAGCGGAACGTCCTTTTGCCGGACTCGATGGCGCGCTATAAGGCGGCGGGTGCTAGGATCGAGGGGGACAAGCTGAGGGTGAAGCTGAGCGATGACAGCTCCTCTTCCTGAGCCGCCAGAGAAACCCCGTAGCGGTCGGCGAGGTTCGCTACTCGGAGTCGTGGCGTACGTGCTGGTGCCAGGAGAGCGTCGGCAACGGGCGGCCGGGCACTTCCGACGGGCAGGGTTTGAGGTCTTGAGGGGCGTCGCGGAGCTAGCGAGGCCGCAGAGGCCGCCAGAAGAGACGTATCGCCGGGAGCGCATAGGGATAGAGTAGACGGGCCCGTCGCTGGACGAGCTCGGGCGTTTGGCGTGTGAGAGCGCCGGTAGTAAGATGTCTTCGATAGATTTCTAGTAAGTTTAGTAGTTACGCGGGAGTGACACATGACAGAGAACGGTCAGCTAACTGGGACTTTTCGAGTAAAGAGCGGAATGGCCCAGATGCTCAAGGGCGGAGTCATTATGGACGTGGTCAACGCCGAGCAGGCCAGGGTAGCTGAGGAGGCTGGGGCCGTGGCGGTGATGGCGCTTGAGAGAGTGCCGGCGGACATAAGGGCGCAGGGCGGGGTCGCCCGGATGAGCGATCCGGAAAAGATAGTCGAGATCCAGGAGGCCGTGAGCATCCCCGTGATGGCGAAGGCCCGGATCGGGCACTTCGTCGAGGCGCAGGTCCTCGAAGCCCTGGAGGTCGACTACGTAGACGAGTCCGAGGTTTTGACACCTGCGGACGAGGCGAACCACATAGACAAACGGGCCTTCGAGGTGCCGTTCGTGTGCGGGGCGACGAATCTAGGGGAGGCTCTGAGGCGCATCGACGAGGGGGCGGCCATGATCCGCTCCAAAGGCGAGGCCGGCACGGGTAACGTCGTCGAGGCCGTGCGGCACATGCGCGCGATTAGGGACGACATCCGCAAGCTGACCGGGCTGGACGAAGGGAGCGGGTTGAGTAAAGGGGGGCTGATGTCCGAGACGAAGAGGCTCCGGGCGCCCTACGATCTCGTCAAGTGGGTCGCCGAGAATGGGCGGTTCCCGGTCGTACTATTCACCGCAGGGGGGATCGCTACACCAGCCGACGCCGCGATGATGATGCAGCTCGGGGCGGATGGCGTCTTCGTCGGGAGTGGTATCTTCAAGAGCGGAGACCCGGTCAAAAGGGCGGAGGCGATAGTCAAGGCCACAACCCACTTTCGCGACCCGAAGGTCGTCGCCGAGGCAAGCAAGGGCTTGGGCGAGGCGATGGTCGGCCGGGAGATGGGCGAGCTTTCGGAAGGGGAGCGACTGGCAACGCGTGGCTGGTAACGGGAAGACGCGAGAGGTAACGACTCGGAAGTCTGACCGAGAGGCATCCGAGGGGCCGAAGAGGGTCGGGGTCCTCGCGCTCCAGGGGGCTTACGAGGAGCACGTGGAGATCCTCAAGAAGCTCGGGGTCGAACCTGTAGAGGTGCGCTCCGTGGAGGACCTGGAGGGGCTCTCGGGCCTGATCGTGCCGGGCGGAGAGTCCACGACGATCGGGAACCTAATGGCCGAGTCGGGCCTTCTGGACGGGATCAGGAGCTTTTTTTACAAGGGTGGGCCCGTGTGGGGGACGTGTGCGGGGATGGTGCTCGCGGCGTCGGCGACTACTGGGCCTAGACAACCTCTTTTAGGGTTTATGAACGCGTTCGTGGAGCGCAACGGCTTCGGGCGGCAGGTGTATTCGTTCGAGAGGGAGCTCGAGGTAGAGGGCTTTGAGACACCCTTTGTGGGGGTGTTTATCCGGGCGCCGTTCTTCGAGGATGTGGGGCCTGGGGTCGAGGTCTTGGGCAAGGTAGATGGGAAGATTGTGGCCGCCAAAGGGGAGAACATCCTGGTTACGGCATTCCATCCCGAGTTGACGGACGACGTCAGGTTTCACGAGTATTTCTTGCAGGAGGTGTGCGGGCTGTGAGCGGTCATTCCAAGTGGTCTACCATCAAGCGAAAGAAAGGCGCTGCGGACGCGAAGCGCGGGGCACTCTTTGGGAAGCTCTCAAAAGTGATAACGGTCGCGGCGCGCGAAGGCGGGGGTGACCCGGAGATGAACTCGGCGTTGGGCCTCGCGATACAGAAGGCCAAGGAAGCCAACATGCCCAACGACAACATACAAAGGGCTATAGACAAGGGCACGGGAGCCGGCGCGGACGCGGAAGCCATTGAGCGGATTACTTACGAGGGCTACGCGCCGGGCGGAGTGGCAGTTCTGGTTGAGGCCTTGACCGACAACCGCAACCGGACCGCTTCGGATGTCCGGTACATCTTTTCCAAAAACGGTGGAAAGCTCGGGACGAGCGGGTCGGTGGCGTACCTCTTTGAGCGGAAGGGTGTGATCCTGGTCCCCAAAGAGAGTATAGATGAGGACGAGCTCATCGAGCTTGCTCTAGAGGCCGGAGCCGAAGACGTCGAGCCGATGGAGAGCGACTACCGGGTATTGACGGCGCCCGAGGATTTCGTCACGGTACGGGAGTCCTTGCGTGAGGCGGAAATAGCGGTCGAGAACGCGATGCTCACCATGCAGCCCCAGAACAGCGTGGATCTGGATGCCGCGACTGCCAGACAAACTCTACGCTTGATAGACACCCTCGAAGAGAACGACGACATCCAGGAGGTCCACGCCAACTTCGACATATCCGAAGAGGTTATGTCGGTTATGCTGAGCGAAGAGGTGAGGCGGTAGAGGGTAGCAGGCAGAGGAGGCATAGCCGCCTGCGACGACTTCTAAACTTCTATAAAGAGCAGGCCCCGCTATACCTATGCGGGGCTTTCTCACGACCGAGCCTTCGGGGGGACGTTCACTTTTGCGCTACGCTTGCACCGAGCAGGACCGTAGGGCTGGAGGTTGTGATGGCCGACCCCGCGTAGGGCGGGTCAGAGCGACAGGCAAAAAGTCTTCGAACCTGGCGATTGGCGGTTACGATTACTGAGGTAGTTGGTCGAAAATGAAGGATAATAGGTAGCGGGATGATCGCAATCGGCGGCGCTGCCAGGCTTACCACCAGCTACAGGGACTCGGCAGTGGTTTCGTCACCTTTGACTATGGTGCAAAGCCTATTCGTTTCGCTGCTTCCGTTGAAGAAGCCGGGGCATCGAAGATAGTTTCCGAACGTAAGGGGCAACACATGTTTCAGTAACCAGAGGTCTAACAGGCCACTAGGCCTCTCTTGCCATCTACCTTGCTGTCCAACTTCTATCTCCTCTGATAGTCGGGGTTCCTCCCACATCCCTAACGTTTTTTCTATCGGCAGTAAAGAGGCGAACCCCCGAAAGGGCCCGCCTCTCTTTCGCTAAGGCTAAGGTCTTGGCTTTGCCGACCTTTAGCCTCGTTTCTAAGCTACTACTACTTACGGGGCGAAGCTGCTGGCAGCCGCGGACTGCTGGACCGCCTGCTCGCACGCCGTCTCGCTCTCGGGCGCGAAGCCGATCCCCGGACCCGACAACCCTAGGTCGTCGGCAACAGAGGCGTACTGCAAGGCACCCTGCTGGTTGGTGAAGTTGCCCGTGTTGCCGAACTGCTGCTGCCCGAGGCACGCGCTGTTGTTGTTGCCCTCGATCTCGAACTCGTTCGAAGTTCCGATCCCGCCGCTCTCGTTCTCGGTGTCACCGATCTCGAACGCAACTTGCGCTACCACAGGGGCGGCAGCGACTAGCATCAGGACCAGCATCGCCGCCAATATCATCCACTTCTTCAAATCCTTCTACCTCCTTGTTGTCGATGGAGTTTATCTACCCCAATGTCCTTATGACGCCCGGGAAGCAGATCCCTTACAGGGAGACTGCTTCCCGGGCGCGCCGAGCTACTCCGACTACTTAGTCAGACTACTTACCAAAGCTGCTAGCAGCCGCGGACTGCTGGACTGCCTGCTCGCACGCCGTCTCGTTCTCGGGCGCGAACTCGATCTCCGGAGCGCCGAACTCGAGGTCGTCGACCTCAGAATCGTACTGCAGAGCGCCCTGCTGGTTGGTGAAGTTGCCCGTGTTGCCGAACTGCAGCTGCCCGAGGCAGGCGTTGTTGTTGTTGCCCTCGATCTCGAACGAGTTCTCCGTCTCGATCTCGCCGCTCTCGTTCTCGGTGTCCCCGATCTCGAATGCGACCTGCGCTATAACAGGAGCGGCGAGCAGGGCCACTATCGCCAGTACCACGCCCAACAAAACTAACTTCTTCATTCGCGTTCCCCCTCTTTAAGGAGCTTTACAAGACTGGGTAAATATTCTCATCATGCACCCCTATCCGCATCCTCCAAAAGGAGGGTTTCGGCCGCCCTAAAGTATGATCCTTGCTCAAAGGGCCTCCGGTGGCGACGCCTGCCTCGTCTACCTGAGCGGCTGGCGTATCCTGGATGACGCCTACAGCGGTTTGCAACGATGTTGAACTAGACAGCCTTGCTCAGTAGAACGTGGCGCTTGACGGTGTCCCCTATCCCGCTGGGTAGGTCTTCTTAACGGGGGTCTATGGGCACATGAACGCGGCACGTAGAAATCGCACATAACAGGGACGGTTCGGGCCACCCGAATATATCGTGCCGCACTGCAGCGTCTATAGTGGTGTGCATCAAAGTTCCACTATGGGCGCACCAATACTCGCGCAGGCCTTCCTGGTAGGGGGGCGTGCACCGATAGTGCGAGTGGGGCAACAACGCAAGTGCTGTATGCCCGCGGCAGCTGGTAGAGAGGAGCGTGAGGTGCTGCGCAGGAGGACCGCAAAGAAGAGGTGGCAGTAAACAAGAGGTGCTAAGAGACCGGTTTGCCGGCTAGACACACCAGCGCTTTTTAGGTTTACTCCTCTCATTACACACCGGGCGAGTTTCCGTTCTTGCCCCGACCCGTTTCGTGTGTGCGGTGGCCTTACCGGCTGCGGTGCGATGGCCCTCGTGGGTTTAGTTCTGGTTGTAGGTGTGCTTCTAAGAACAGATCCAAACCCGCTCAACGCCGGGAGCACTATTTTGCCTCAAGAAGATGATGCGGAAGACTTCAAATCTCTAGCCGCTATGTTGGGTAGTTGTGCGGCGATCAGGTCAGCGTAGATCCGCTGGCCCTCGGGCTGGAGGTGGATCCCGTCGCCCACGAAGAGCTCAGGCCGGCCGGCACTCGCGGCGTGCCAGTCTACGAGCACGGTATTGGGGTACCGCCGCACACCGTCGGCCAGCATGTCGTTGTTTGACTGTTCCCAGGGGCGCGGGACCTTCAAGTTCACGATCACAACCTTGCGCACGCCTGTGAGCAACTGCATCATCTCGTCGAACTGCTCGCTCGTGTAGGGGACGTTGTTGCCGACGTGGATAACCACGGCCTCGCCGAGCCGGCCGGCAGCGCGGCGCTTCTTCAGGATCTCGATCGCACCCACGGGCTGCAGACCCACCTCCGTAGCGAAAGCAGGGTTGCCGATGGCTCGCTCGAGCTCACCGGCTGCGCCGAGTATAACCGAGTCGCCGATGACGGTGACCGGGTCCGCTGAGGCACCGGCGGGCGCAGTAGCGGGGGCTGTCTCGTCTTTCACCACAACTGGTTCGGGCGTTTCGGTCTCGAGATCTGCCGAGCCCTCAGTGTGGATCGACTCCACTGAGAGGTAGGAGGGTGGGGCTGGTGGTTGTGCCTGCACCACGGCCACGCCTAGCGCCACGGAGAACGCCGCGCTCATCCCGACGACCCCAGTCCACCTGACGCCAAGTCGCCAGCGCCGGACCCCGCGCGCTGCGCGCAAGGTTCTCCAGGCCCGTCCCAAAGCGCCGCGGCGGATCGGCGTCTCGACGTAGCGGTAGGAGAGATCCGCGAGCACTACCGTCACCGCCAGCCGCACAACGAGCAGCCCTAACCCGTCAATGGGCACGTCGAGCTCGGGTCGGGTGACCATAAAGACAGGCCAGTGCCACAGGTAGATGCCGTACGACCGCAGCCCGATCCAGCGCAGCGGCTGTCGCCCCAGCAGGCCCGTGCCTAGAAGGCGCGCGCGTGGGTGGACGGCGAGCATGATCACCGCCGCGCTGGTGAGCGCGACCAGCGCGAAGCCGCCCCGGTAGAGAAACGGCTGGTACTGGTTGAGAAGAAGACAGAAAACGACGAGCCCGCCTAAAGCAGCAAGACCCAAGGCGTCGAGCAGCAGCGGGGAGGTTCGTATCGACGAGTGCCCGGGCCGCCCCGGAGCCCACACGAAGGCGAGCGCGGCCCCAATGAGGAGCCCGGCAGCCCGGGTATCAGTCCCGTAGTAGATCCGCGACGGATCCGCGTCGGGTTGATAAAGAGCAGCCATGAGCAAGGCCGACGCTGCCGCCCCCAAGAGCACGGCGAGCAGCACTACGTGACGCCCCCAGCGTAGCATCCAGGAGGCGAGCGCCATCGTTGCTGTGAAGAGCAGCGGCCACAGCAGGTAGAATTGCTCCTCGACTGCGAGCGACCACAGGTGCTGCAGCAGGGATGGCCGGCCGACGGCCTCGAAGTAGGACTCGTTGGCGAGTATGAGGTACCAGTTGGTCACGTATCCGAACGCTGCAAGGGCGTCCTCGCGCAACCCCGCGACCTCTTCGGGCAAAAACACGACCGCAAACGCGAGCGTGGCCGCGAGCACCAGGTACAGCGCGGGGAGCAACCGCCGGGCGCGCCTGAACCAGAAGCCCTTGATGTCGATGCGACCCCGCTGACGCTGCTCCGCCAGCAGCAGCGCGGTGATGAGGTAGCCGCTGATGACGAAGAAGACTTCGACGCCCAAGAAACCGCCCGGGAGCCAGGGCAGCCCGGCGTGGTAGAGGAGCACGGCGATGACGGCGAGTGCGCGCAGACCGTCGAGGCCGGGCAGGTAAGGTAGTCCCACGCCTTCTTTCGCCCGGTCGCCGCGGACGCTGGCCTCAGGCTTGCGAAGAATTCTTTGTACCGTCCCCCCGCCGATATTCACGGCGTCGGCGGATGTAGGTCTCGCGACATACGGCGCGCCCCCTTTGCCAGACAATGAGTGAGTACTATATATGGTATGGCCGTACAGTCAATAAGATTAAATGAGGCCATGACCGGGCATCTGTGACACAGAACCGCCGTGCTGTCGCTGCCTACATCGTAGCGGTGGAGGTCCCCGGTTAGCTATCAGCCACCCGCTCTACGGGCTACTCGATAATTATTCTTTAGTTGCTGCTCTCCGTCAACTTCTTCACCTAGTAACTACGGAGCTCAGGGTAAGGGTGGTGGCGGGTCAGCCTATCTTGGTGAGGGTGAGGACAAGCTCTCTCCTCCAACGTCCGAGATATGCGCTGAATACTACCGGTTCTACAGAGGCTAAGGGTTCCGGTGGATTCCGGCGTTCGTAGGGCATCGTAGTGACCGTAGTGGTCTGAGGCAAAGGGAGTACCATATGTGGGGAGCGGTGCAGGGCTTTCGGGGACGGGTTAACCTTTCACTTATGGTGGTGAGCATGGCGAACCGGCGCATGGGAACGACGATCCTCGGGATAGACCCGGGAACAGCGACGATGGGGTGGGGTGTGATTCGCCAGGAAGGGAACAAGCTCTACTACGTGCAGCACGGCGCTATCATCACGCCGCCTAACTGGGAGATGCCGCGACGGTTGGGACGGCTCTTCGATGGGGTTACGGAGCTGATCAGAGGCTACCGGCCCGAGGCGGTGGCCATCGAGGAGCTGTTTTTCAACACGAACGTAACCACGGCTATTACGGTCGGACAGGCGCGGGGGGTGGCCCTCCTGGCGGCGCACAAGGCGGGTGTAGAGGTCGCGGAGTACACGCCGCTGCAGGTAAAACAGGCCATAACCTCTTACGGACGGGCACAGAAGCGGCAGGTGCAGGAGATGGTCAAGACGCTCTTGAACCTGCGCGACATCCCGAAACCTGACGACGCTGCCGACGGGCTCGCTATCGCGGTCTGCCACGCTTTTTCTTCTCGGATTGGCAGCAAGGTGGGGGTGGGGAAACAGCCCATGGTGCGGGATAATTAGCAGATGATCCAGAGGCTTCGCGGACAACTGGTAGAGAAGGATATGGAGGGCGTCGTGATAGACGTCGGGGGCGTTGGCTACCGGGCCTCGACGTCGGGGGCTACCCTAAGGGCGCTGCCGTCTATCGGGGAGGCGTGTGTCTTGCACACCCGCATGGTGGTGCGGGAGGATGCGATGCTCCTCTTCGGCTTCTCGGACCGGGGGGAGCGGGCGGCGTTCGACGCCTTGACGGCGGTGAGCAAGGTTGGGCCGAAGCTGGCCCTGGCTATCTTGAGCAGGATGAGCCCCCAGGAGGTCGTCGAGGCCGTCGGGCGCGGAGATGTTTTGAAGCTCGCGTCGGTGCCGGGCTTGGGCAAGAAAACGGCCGAGCGGCTGGTCCTGGAGCTTAAAGGGAAGAACCTGGCGGCGTTCGATCCGGGGCTCCTCGGTGGCGCTGACGAAGCTATAGGGGGGCCTTATGTGGAAGCGCGGGAGGCTCTGGCAGCTTTAGGCTACTCGGTAGAGGAGGCGGAGAATGCCCTCAAAGAGGTGCCGCCGCAGGATTCGGTGCAGGGATACGTTAAGGAGGCGTTACGGCGGATAGGTGGCCCGAGGCGTTGAGCAGCTCGGAGAACGAATTCAACGGCATGGAGGAGATGGAGGACTTCACGGTGCGGAGCGAGGCCACCGGGGGGCGTTCTCAGGAGGGCGCAGACGAGCTGCCCGAGGACATAACGGGGGCGGCGCAGGTAGAGCGGCCGTTAGACGCCTTAGAGGACGCTGAAGGCGACGAACCTACGTTACGGCCGCGTTCCCTGGACGAGTTTATTGGGCAGGAGGAGCTCAAGGAGAACCTGAGGATCTTTGTGGAGGCGGCTAAAAGGCGAAAGGAGCCTCTGGACCACATGCTGCTTGCGGGGCCGCCTGGCTTGGGGAAGACCTCGCTATGCCGGATACTCGCGGGCGAGATGGGGGTGGGCATCCAGATCACGAGTGGACCCACGCTCGAGCGGGCGGGGGATATGGCGGCGATCTTAAGCGCGCTCGAGGAGGGAGACTTTCTGTTCATCGACGAGATCCATCGTGTCAACAACCAGATCGAAGAGGTCCTCTACCCCGCGATGGAGGACTTCGCGATGGACATCGTGCTGGGTCAGGGTCCCTCGGCCCGCACGATAAGGGTGGATGTGCCGCGTTTTACGCTCGTGGGAGCGACGACGCGTACCGGGCTTATGACCAAGCCGCTTTTGGATAGGTTCGGATTCGATGCTCGGCTCGACTACTACTCCCCGGAGGATCTCAAAAAGATAGTGGGCCGTAACGCGGGGATCCTGAAGATCCCGATAACCGAGGGTGGCGCCGCGCAACTCGCGAGCCGCAGCCGTGGCACCCCGCGCGTCGCCAACCGCCTCTTAAAACGCGTCCGCGACTACGCCGAGGTAGTGGGTGAGGGGACGATAGATACCGAGACGGCAAAGGCTGCGCTCATGATGCAGGGGGTGGACGACCTCGGGCTCGACCGGATAGACCGCGAATACCTCGGCCTCATCATCGAGAAATTCGACGGTGGGCCCGTCGGTGTCGGCACAATCTCCGTCGCCCTTGGCGAGGCGCGTGACACGGTCGAGTACGTCTACGAGCCGTATCTTTTGCAGAGCGGCCTTGTTCAGCGTACTAGCCGCGGTCGCATCGCCACGAAGCGCGCCTACGAGCACCTGGGCGTCCCTCTACCACGGTAGGCGTGCTCGACGAGTAAGGCCACTGGCCGGTACCCCTTGTCAGTTATGCGGTAGCAGCGGATTTTCGGCCTGCCGTTAGCTAGCGAGACGATGATGTGAAAAGAGTCCGGGTAGGCCGCCAACGCCAGGTCCCGGGCTGAGGGCTCAGCGGGGGTGCGTGGATGGGAGTGGTAGGTCGCAGTGAGACCAAGTCCTGCCTCCCTTATCTCGAACACGGTGGCGAGTTGGGCTTCCGGTTTCATCCTGAAGGTATGGTCCGGGTTCTCTGCCGCGTTGGGTACCGGGTATGCTCGCACCACCCGGTTCCCCTTCCCTGCGAGCCAGCCGCAGACTTCTTTGGGCGCCTCCTCCTCGGTGCGGGCGATGATCTCGGAGATCAGGTTATCCGGTACCACAAGCATGGGCGGCGAACCTCCCGAGCGAGAGCATCCATAGAACGAAGTTTACTAATCAAGATGGTAACCCACCTTCACGCAATAGGTAAGAACGCCGGCGCTCGGAGGCCGGCGTTCTCAAGTAGTGCTTGGAGAAGCAGGGAAAGTAGGTCGACTATAGCACCCTCATAATAACGAGTGACCGAGGTTCCAGGGGAGTTGGGTTTATAATCTGCTTTTTAGCAGGGTAAGCGCGGGACTCGAAAGCGAAACCAGAGGAGATCAGGGAATGGATTTCGCAAGGAAACTATTCGGTGGTTCGGAGCAAGAGCACAAGGACTTCGTGGATCGCTACCAGCAAGGCCCCCGAGCGATCTCGGACGAGGAGGCGGCGGCCCGCTACCAGCAGGTGGCTCCGAACCTTCCCCCCGACGTCTACCAGCAGTCGGCCCAGGACGTCTTCGCGCAGATGTCGCCTGAGCAGCGTGTGCAGCTTGGCCAGCAACTGATCCAGTCCGCCCGGCAGCAAGGGCACAGCTTCCCCGATGTGAACCAGGACGGCATAGACGACCGCCTGCAAGACCCCGAGTACCTGGCGCGGACGACGACCCAGCTACATCAGCAGCAACCGAGCTTGCTCAACCAGGTGCTCGGCTCGCTTGGAGGAGGGCACGCCGGAGTAGGGCACACGGGCGGCGGGGGCGGCATGTTGAGCAGCCCGCTCGCCAAAGGGGTGCTGGGCGGTATCGCAGCGTATGGCGTCTCGCGCATGCTGGGCGGCGGCCACCACAGCAGCGGTCATGGCGGGCTTTTCGGCGGGCACCACGGCCACAGCCATGGCCGCCGCCACGGCCACGGCGGCTTCTTCGAAGGTCCTGAGTTCGAAGACTTAGTCGGAGGAGATTTCGGGGGCTTCGAAGGAGATGAGGACGACTAAGAGCTCTGTAGGGCTTCCCAGATTGCCCGAGCCCACCGAGGAGTAGCGGCCGGAGATCTCGGCAACCGCAGTGCGCCTCGATGGGCTGCGCCGCAAGTGGTTGAGCCCGAGGGGGCGATGGCGGCGGAGCTCAAGAAGCGGGCGCTTGCGAACCTGTATAACGCCTGACCTACGTGACCGACGAACGCGCACTACCGGCTGGGCGGGCTAGTCTTCGACGCCTACGGTTGGCCAAACGACCTCTCGGAATAAGGGATCTAGACGACTTTCTGGTGCTTAGCCTGGAAAGATCTAAAGAGGAGGCCGGGTAGCGAAAGCCGCACTAATTTTTAGAGGAGCTTGAAAAAAGAGGGCCGGGACGGGTTGTCCCGGCTTTGAACAAAGAAGGGACCTGAAGTAATCAACAGGAGGGGGCTGAACCCTTCGTGTATGGTCTTCCTGTGCGAACCAAAATTTTTCAGGGGCTAGTCCTAAGCTCGCTTACTTTAAGAGGTCCTTTAGCTTACCCTTCTTCTCCTTAAAGGTGCCGCTTGTCTGGTCCGAACGGCCCTCGGACTTCGTCCTCTCATCGTCGGTCACGGCGCCAGCGGCCTCTTTTGCCCGGCCCTTGAGCTTATCCATCGCTCCTTCGCTCTTGTCCTGGCCGCTGCTCTTTCTTCTGCCCACGCAATTCTCCTCTCGTTGCTCGACGCTATACTCGTGTCACGGGATGAACTTAAAAAAGGTTTAGTAGGACATGATCAGGATTATGATTACCACTATGCACCCTCCCGCATCTTTATCCAATGCCGTTACATGCTCGTAGCAAGCGCTAGCGCTAGGGTGCTTTCTAAGGGGTTCTAGCGGCTCTATTCGACCAGTTCATATAAGATCGTGGATATGGGTTTCCGAGAATTCTCCTTCTGAAACTGTCCGAAAAGGGGTCGGAGCGGGGTTTCGACCGTAGATTTGGCCAGTATACGAACGCCAAAACGGCCCGAAAAGTATCATTTCGGTGTCCCGTAAGGCTACGTTGTAGGGGCGTCCG
>Ga0126308_10000240_pt1 | contig 16456 bp, 12 predicted proteins | sample Plot55_FD_92533 | JGI IMG/M metagenome (GOLD analysis project Ga0126308, IMG submission 92533) | Serpentine soil microbial communities from UC McLaughlin Reserve, CA, USA - Plot55 | ecosystem: Environmental > Terrestrial > Soil > Grasslands | place: USA: UC McLaughlin Reserve, Lake County... | reverse complement strand
TGTTGGTGGCCTGGGCGTCGCGCCACAGCCCCCGAGGGATGAGCCACATACCCCGCCGCCCGGCCTCCACCCGGGGCGCGGGTAGCCTTATCACAGGTAGCCCGGGACGTTGAGCCGGGGCGCGAGGAGGCTCGATCTGTCGAGCGTGGGTGAGCGCGCCGGGTACTACCCGAGAGGACGTCGGGAGAACCTGATACGGTTCTCCCAGATCGGTCGGGTGCTCGTCCGTCACGGTTTCGGCTTCGTTTTTGATATTCGAAGGGGCAGACGGGAGAGGCGTGGGCTCGAGGAGCTTCTCGCTCCTAACTTCGGGGTCAGGCTGAGGCGAACGCTCGATGACCTGGGTCCTACTTTCGTAAAGTTCGGTCAGCTCCTCTCCACCCGCTCTGACGTCATCCCCGAGGGTATCCTGGTCGAGCTTCAGAAGCTCCAGAACACCGCGGCGCCCATACCCTTAGAGGTGGCGCAAGCGGTCATCGTGAGGGAGCTTGGTAAGCCTGTCGAGAAGCTGTTCGTCGAGTTCGAACCAGAACAACTCGGGTCGGCGAGCATCGGACAGGTTTACAGGGCGCGGCTCTACAGTGGGGAGGTCGTGGCGATCAAGGTGCAGCGGCCGGAGGCGCCGGAGAGGGTTGAGGCTGATCTCAGGCTCATGCGGGACCTTGCGACGTTGATCAACGCGAGGTTCGGGGACAGGGTCTTTATAGACGTGCCGGAACTCGTCGCGGAGTTCGAGGGCGTGATCCGGCGCGAGCTCGACTACGAGGCCGAGGCGCAAAACGCCCGCCGCTTCGCGGCTAACTTCGCCGGAACTCCAGTAAAGATCCCGAAAGTCTACACCGAGCTCTCCACGAAAAAGGTTCTCACTATGGAGTACATCGAGGGCACTCGCTTCCACGACATCATTCCCCGTCTGTTAACCCCATCTGAGCGTCGACACGTGGCTGCAATGGGGGCGGAGGCGATCTTCAAGATGGCCTTCGCGGATGGCTTCTTTCACGGCGACCCGCACCCCGGCAACCTCGTCCTCACCCCCGAAGGAGACCTGGCCCTTCTCGACTTCGGTATGGTCGGCTTCCTTAGCCACGGCGACATAGAAGCTCTGAGCCGCTTGTTCATCGCCGTCATAGGGCGAGACGCCGAGACGGCGGTGCGAGGGTTGGAGGGCTTAGGGGTCCGGTACGCATCTGAGGTGCGGGGGAATTTGGTACAGGAACTAAGAGAGTTTCTGCACAAGTACTCGGGGCTCTCGGTCGGGGAGGTGACGCTCGGGCAGGCGCTCTCAGAGTTAGTCTCGCTGGCTCGCCGCTACAGGGTTTCGATGCCGCCGGTCTTCCCGCTGCTCGCAAAAGCTCTCGTGACCGCCGAGGGCCTCTCGCGCTCCATAGACCCGACCATCAACGTTTACGAGATAGCCCGCCCCTATGCCAACCGCCTGCTCCGGGAGCGCTACAAGCCCCAGGCACTCTTAGAGAAATCCGAAGAACGCGCCCTCGAATACGCCCGTTACCTAGAAGACTACCCCGACCAGATAAGGCAGCTTCTTGCCGAGCTTGAGGACGGCGCTTTGGAGGTCAGGCTCCGTCACGGGGGCCTCGACGAGTTGATCGGGGAAGTGGACGTGCTCGCCAACCGGCTAGTCTTCGCCGTAGTAACCGGCGCCTTGCTCATCGGCTCCTCGCTTCTAGGCGCCTTCGCCACTGGCGGCCCGCAGGTACCCTACCTTGGTGTCCCCGCGGTGGCCTTTGCTGGCTTTACTTTAGCTCTCGTAATGGCCTCCTTGCTGCTCGCGGTTATCTTCCGCTCCGAGCGGTTGTAGAGAAGTACGGGGTACTGAATTGGCATTAACCTTAACCCCTTCGGTTGGCCACATTCCACGATCTCCACGTTGTCACCCTTGACTTACCCAGTGGTTGGGTTAGCTCCAAAGGGGTTCTCGCCTCGGAAGGTACCCCTCACGGTTTCCTGTATCCTCACGTCGTCGCTCCTCGCGAGGTCGATGGCGCATCGTCGGTGTGAACAACCGTATCCGAACCACCGGCTAGTGTGCCCCGAACAGTGGCATGTTCCCATGTCTCTCTGCGCGGCCTTTCAAGACGGCGATCGGGCGTTTGGTCCGCTCGGTAACCTCCTGGCGCAGGTGCTCGCGGAACTCGTTCGCGGTCTCGTAGCCTTCCTTTTTTCGGACCCACTAAGGATCTGCGACGTTCCTACAAAGCGCCAAAACGGTGAAGATCGGACAAAGCCACGAGCTACCCCGCGTTGTGCCGTTCGCGGGCTTTTTCGAGCTCGAGAAGATTTTGCGTTCGGGATCCGCTCCTAGCTCCACGTTCTAGCTGTAAACGTAGACCTCGATGTTAGAATCTCTTTATGGAGATTGTTCGTGAAGAAGCACACCCTAAGGCTGTAGAAGCCCCGGAGGTGACCATCACCTCCCTCCTCAGAAAGGTCGCCTCGTACAATCCGGAGGTCGATGAGGAGTTAATCGCCCTGGCCTATGGGACAGCCCACGCTGCACACAGACGACAGGTTCGCAAGAGCGGGGAACCTTTCGTACGCCATCCTCTCGCTACCGCGGATATCCTTGCAGACCTTCACCTGGACGCCGTAACTATTGCAGCCGCCCTCCTACATGACGTGCTCGAGGACACGAACCTCACCAAAGAGGAGCTCGTCGCGCAGTTTGGAGGGGAAGTCGCGGACATCGTCGACGGGGTAACCAAGCTTAAACGGCTTCCCAGCGGGAATCTCGAGGAGGCGCAGGCTGAGTCGCTCAGGAAGATGATCGTGGCGATGAGCCGGGACGTGCGTGTGATCATCATCAAGCTAGCCGACAGACTTCACAACATGCGAACGCTGGCGTACCTCAAGCGGGAAAATCAGCTTAAAAAGGCGACGGAGACACTAGAGATCTACGCGCCTCTAGCGCACCGACTCGGTATTTACTCCATGAAGTGGGAGCTCGAGGACCTGGCCTTTGCCACACTCCACCCCAGGCGCTACACGGAGATAAAGCGCCTCGTCGCTGCTCGCCGGGCCGACCGGCAGGCGTTTATCAACGGGGTAGCCTCCGAGCTCAAGCGGCACCTCGAGGAAGCGGAGATAGAGGCCGAGGTTAGAGGACGGGTCAAGCACTTCTACTCTATCTACAACAAGATGGTGCGGCGCAACAAGGAGTTTAACGAGATCTACGACCTTGCGGGTCTGAGAGTAGTGGTCGACAGTGTTCGGGATTGCTACGGAACTTTAGGTGTGATCCACTCGACCTGGAAGCCTATTCCCGGCCGTGTCAAGGACTACATCGCGATGCCAAAGTTCAACATGTACCAGTCGCTGCACACGACGGTTATGTCTCACGAGGGGAAGCTCTTGGAGATACAGATCCGGACCCGCGAGATGGACGTAACCGCCGAGTACGGTATCGCTGCGCACTGGATCTACAAGCACGGTCTCAAAGATAGCCAGGTGGATCGTCTTACATGGCTCAAGAGCATGATGGAGTGGCAGAAGGAGACGACCGACGCGGCTGAATTCATGGAGTCCTTGAAAGGTGAACTCCTCGCCGAGGAGGTCTACGTGTTCACTCCAAAGGGCGACGTAATGGGCCTACCCAGTGGGGCCACGCCAATAGACTTCGCCTACCACGTTCACACCGAGATCGGGCACCGCTGCATCGGCGCGAAGGTCAACGACCGCATCGTGCCCTTGGACTCCGAGCTTGTCTCCGGCGATCGCGTCGAGATCATCAACGGCAAGACGGCGAAACCCAGCCGGGACTGGCTGGAGGTGGTCCAGAGCGGCCGCGCCCGCAACAAAATCAGGCAGTTTTTCAACAAGGCCGATCGCGAGGACAACCTCTCTTTGGGCCGCGAAAAGGTCCTTACACTCCTCAAGAAGCGGCGCATAGACAAGGTGCCGCCCGAGGTTTGGGAGGAAGTCGCCGACTCTACCAACTACACGACTTCGGACGACATGCTCGCCGCCGTAGGCTTGGGCGCTCTCTCGGCCGACAACGTAGCGCACCGGATAATCGAGAAGGTCCAGCCCCAGGAATCGGAGACACAGCTCGACGGGGCGCGTAGCCCGGCACTCGTTCCCTTGCCGCTCCCGGACACCAGCGAAACGATCGACTCGGAGACGGGAGTGCGGGTCGTGGGGTCGAGCGGGATCCTCACGCGCCTGGCCCGCTGCTGCAGCCCGATGCCTGGCGTCGATATTGTGGGGTACGTCTCCTTGGGCCGCGGCGTCGTGGCACATGCGGCGGGTTGCTCGAACGCCCACGCTTTAAAGACGCGCGACCCAGAGCGCTTCGTCGAGGTCGAGTGGGATCAAGGGTCGGGGCAGCTCTTTACGGTCGAGCTCCTTGTCGAGGCGCTGGACCGGATGCATCTGTTAAAGGATATAACCTCGACTATCTCGGATGCGGGCGTGAGCATACTCTCCGCGAGGGTGGACACTATCGAGGCCCGGACGGCCTTGAGCCGGTTCGCGTTCAAGGCGGCGAGCCTGCAGCATGTCGACGAGATCATACGTAAGGTCCGGGGTGTAGCTGACGTTTACGACGTTCGCCGGGTTTCCCGCGACGGCACACCCTTGGACGCCTCCCCAAGCACTGAGGAACGCTAGGAGCTCCCTCGTGTTCGATATAGAACGGGTCTGCCTCGAGATGGACGGCTTCGAGGTCAACTCCTACGTTGTCCACCTCCCGGAGGGCGACCTTGTCGTGGACGCAGGGGCCGAGCCGGAGAAGATCCTCGGCTGCCTAAAGAACCCTGTCGCCGCCATACTCGTAACCCACGGCCATCCCGACCACGTCGGGGTGCTAGAAGAGCTGCGTAGTGAGACTGGGGCACCGGTGTATATGCACCCGAAGGATACCGAAGGGGCGGGCGTCATGGACTACGAGCCTTTGGAGGACGGTCAGGATCTCGAACTTGCCGGCGCAACTATTAGAGTACTGCACACGCCGGGGCACTCGCCGGGGTCGGTGACATTCGTGGTAGGGTGCGACCAGCTCGTGGGCGATCTGATACTCCCGGGGAGCGTTGGCCGAACCGACCTTTTCGGGGGCTCATGGGAAGAGATCGAGCTATCCATAAGAAAGGTCATGCTGCTCTGGGACGAGCACACCCGGCTCTATACCGGGCACGGACCTGTCTTGAGCGCGTTTGAAGAGCTGGAGACGAACCCGTATCTACCTTTGGGAGTCCTGTGAGCTACAAGGGGCCGAAGGGCACGTACGACGTCTACCCTGGAGGGCGTGAGCCGCACGAAAAGCCCGAGCTCTGGACGTGGGTCGAAGGCGTAGCACGCGAATTCTTCCGCCGGTACAACTACTCTGAGGTACGGCTGCCCCTTTTCGAGGAGGTGGGCCTTTACGTCCGGAGCGTCGGCAAGGCGTCGGACATCGTGCGTAAGGAGATGTTCGTCTTTCACGACAAGGGTGGTCGGGAGCTTAGCCTAAGACCGGAGGGTACTGCAGGGGTAGTGCGCGCCTACGTCGAGCACGGTCTGTATAAGCTCGCCCAGCCCCTAAAACTCTGGTACCTGGGGCCGATGTTCCGTCACGAGCGCCAGCAGAAGGGTCGCTATCGCCAGCACGTCCAGATAGGCGCCGAAGTCTTGGGCTCTGACGACCCATTGATAGACGTAGAAGTCATCACTCTTCTTTATGGGATTCATCGAGCCTTAGGTGTCAAGGACGAGATCGTCTACCTGAACAACTTAGGCGACCTCCCAACGCGCCGACGTTACATACCGGAGCTCGCGGCGTTCCTCAAGAAAAATATCTCCGAGCTCGACCCTGATTCGGTCGTCCGCATCGAGACGAACCCTTTACGCACCTTCGACTCGAAGGATAAGAACACCCAGGCGCTTCTTAAGGAGGCGCCGGTCATCGCGAACTTTTTGAGCGAGGAGGCGAGGGCGCACTTCGACACGGTCAAGGAGGGGCTCAAGGCGGTTGGAGTGCCGTACGCGGTGGACGAGCGGCTCGTGCGGGGGCTCGACTACTACACCTTGACCGTCTTCGAAGCGAAGAGCGCGGCTCTGGGGGCGCAGGACACGGTGGGGGGCGGGGGACGCTATAACGGTCTGGTGGGCGAGCTCGGCGGACCGGACCTACCGGGTATCGGGTTTGGGAGCGGGATCGAGCGCATCCTCCTCGCCGCCGACGCCCCCGAAGAAGACCCTTTTTTGCACGTCTTCTTTGTAGTTTTAGCCCCTGAAGCGCGTCTCCTGACCTTCCGTATGGTGGCGGCTCTGCGTGCTGAGGGACTCTCGTGCGACCTCGACTACGCCGAGAGGAGCGCCAAGGGGCAGTTCAAGCAGGCGGATCGGCTGGGTGCTCGCTTCGCAGTCATTATCGGAGACGAGGAGCTCGGGGCTGGTGCCTGTTCCTTGCGCGACATGGCGACGGGCGCGCAGAGAACGGTGTCCATCACAGACGGTCCGGAGGAGCTGCTGCGGGCTCTGAGGCCCTAATCTCAGACCAAGTGGAGCTACCGGACCTCAGCATACCGAAGACCCTTACCTCGACGTTGCGGAGCGCCCAGAATGTGGCCATCCTTACCGGGTCCGGCGTCTCCGCCGAGAGCGGCGTCCCAACCTTCCGGGAGGCCAAGACCGGCCTCTGGGCGGGCTACAGCCCCGAGGAACTTGCGACACCCGAAGCATTCGCGCGCGACCCGCGTCTCGTGTGGTAGTGGTATGAATGGCGCCGCGAGCTCGTGGGGAAGGCTGCCCCCAACCCCGGCCACGAGGCGCTGGCGGAACTTGAGCGTCGTATCACTTTTTTCAACCTCATCACCCAGAACGTGGACAGCGTACACCGGCGAGCTGGTAGCCAGAACGTCGTAGAGCTGCACGGTAACATCCAGCGCTCGAAGTGCTCGCGCGAAGGCGTGGTTATCCAGCCTCGCGAGGATGACACCAGGATTCCGCCCTCGTGCCCGCGTTGTGAAGCCATTTTGCGACCGGACGTGGTCTGGTTTGGGTAAGCGCTGCCGGTCGCAGCGCTTACCCAGGCGTTCGAGGTGAGCCGGGACTGCGACCTCTTTCTCTCTGCTGGCACCTCTGGGATTGTGCAACCCGCGGCTTCGCTACCCTTCGAGGCTCTGCGCAGCGGGGCCGTGATCGTCGAAATCAACCCGAATGAGAGCTCGCTCACCCGGCATGCCGACTACGCCTTGCGGGGTAGATCCGGCGAGGTGCTGCCGGAGCTGGTAAAGACCATCTATGGGTAGTTAAGGAAGATTCGAGATGCCTGCGAGACGTGTGTATATACCTTCAAGGTGGAAGACGGGGCGCGCCTAGCCGGACTAACCCCTTAACATCTCGCGTACAGGACGAGAATCCTCACCGTAGTCCACCCAGCATTCTCAACCTCGCCACGTTGGCTGCCGTGCTTCCCACAGCACGCCTCGACCTCGTAGTGCCTCACGCTGCTCGTCTTAGTCGCCGCGGCCTCCGGCGCGCTCGCAGCGGCAGCACAGAACTATCGATGGCAGACAGATGCTGTAGCTTGACACGACAGGCGTGGGGAGCGCAAGCACTTAGGTTGAGGGCTCCGCTGGACGGGAGAGGCGTCGAGCGGGCGAAGCTAATCAGGCCTTAGAGAGGGGGCGTGGGTCGCTCCGCAGAGTTCCTCAAAGCGCGTACTACAACTATACGCCGAGCCTCGCTAGCGATGGGGGAGGAGCTGAACGTGAACACCACGAGCGTTCTCGCCTATATCGCGCAAGCCAAGCTAGACTACATCTAGCGGTTAGCTCGACCAACCTCGAGCAGCATCCCTAAGACCCTTGTAAAGCGTTTCGTCTCTGGGCGAGGGCTATCCACCCTACATCTTGTACGTTATCTACTAAGTAGCTCTAGCTAGTAGCGCCAAGGGCCCAAGCTGAATATTCCCACCCTCTTTTCATGCTCTCCTGCTCTTGGGTTTGCTTTGACGGGCAACTCATCCCCTTAGCACTAGTGGCTGCTCCCTGGCCGAGAGCTCGAAGGATGATTTGCTAGCTTCCGCTTCTTGGAACGTGTTGGTATCTGAGGTGGGTAGAGTACGGTGCGTGTTTGAGATGTTGCGGTTCACTAAATTCATCCTATACTTGGTTATAGTACATATCGACCTGATATAGAATTTCGCCGTGACGTCGAAGAAGAAACGGAGTGTTTCGTGCTACGAGTGGTATTGCTGTTCGTGTGGCTGGGGGTGATGGGGCTCACCTTCAGCCTACCGGCACTGACGTACGACCCGAATCCAGCAGTGGCCCAGTATGACCTAGGTGCTGGAGAGGCCCAGTATGACTTAGGTGCTGGAGAGGCCCAATATGACCCAGGGGCTGGAGAGACCCAGTATCAGGAGCCAGGGGCAACCCCAGCAACAACCCCAGCAGAGGCAGGGTGTGATTGGTACTGGGGCTACAGGTGGAACAAGGCGGGCGCATGGGAGTGGTGGTGCTGGGATCCTGAGATGGGATGGTGGAAGGGTACTGACGAGACTGGAACGAAGCAGTACGTGCGCATGAACAAACCCGGCGTAGTCATGAACTCTATAAGACTATAAGCGCAGGGTGAGGACCTGATCAGAGACCGCGAGAAGAGCTGGGAGACACTAAGCCCAGCTCTTCTCGTTTCTTTGGGTGATTAGTCTCTGCAGGGCTCGATGCTTTCAATCTTAAGATCATACCAGGCGTACAAAGGCCCGAGGCTAAGGGCAACCGCTCACCAAACGAAGCGTGGAGGCGGGTAGCGCTGTCCTGATTTGTCAGGAAATATTTAGCAGTACTGCGAGGAGAAGGCTGCGTAAGGTGTTTTCCGCAAGTTCATTGCGACCTAGCCATCCTCCTCTTACTTGCTCTTTTGCTACCTTGGCCCCCTTCCGTACCGGCTCCGCCAGACACCTCTTAAACGCCGTCTGCCGACGGTTTCGTCCTTCTGGCTGCAAGTTCGCAAAGCTTGCAGGCGACGACGAGGTCGGTTCCCCATTGGGAGGTGCGGAGCGTGCGCCTCCGGCGGGCAGACCGGCAGCAGGGCGAGATCTGTGCGGGCCGCGGGCCGCTCGACCTGGGGATAGGTCACCCGTTCGATGTAGTGGAGGGGTTTCACCTTAATGTGCTCGCGATCCGGCATACCTGAGATCAGACGTGCTTCCGCCGCGCCTTTTGCGGTTCTATTCGGCAGAGGTTGCCTCCGGCAACCGATGCTGCACCTTCGGACCAGCTCAAAGTCGGACCTGGTAAAGCAGTCGGCAGGATTATATCTTTATTCCGGCTTGGTGAGTACGGCCGGCGCGGCGAGTAGAGATAACTGGAAAAGCCATACAAAGGTGCAGCACATGGTATCTTCCACGTGGGTTGGTCGCCCTCTAAAGGAGGACACATGGAGATAAGAAAGCTGGATCACGTAGCGCTCTATATGGGCGATAGGGACGCGGCCGCCGAGTTCCTGACCTCGTACTTGGGTTTGCACGTCGTTGACCGCACCGACCGGTACACGCTCGTTGGCGCTGGCGGCAGAATCGGCAAGCTGACACTCTTCGACGTCCCGGGGGGTACCGAACCCTCTCGAGGGGAGATCGAGCGCATAAACATACGCGTCACGGATCCGGGTTCCGCCGCAACCCGCCTTCCGGAGGACGCCGACGTCGAATCGCGGGATGGCGCATACCTCTTTACCGGTCCTGAGGGTCTCCCACTTGCGCTAGTTCCAGGGGAGGAAGACTTCATGGCTTACGACCTCGAAGGCCTCGTTCTGCGCTCCGACGATCCGGAGGAGGCGGCGCGAGGCTTCGTGAAGATGGGCTTCGCGTCGGGGGAGGACATGACGACGGTGAAGGCCGGAGAGTACCGGCTACGCCTCGTCTCCTCCACGCCGGACGGAGGAGCTCAGGGCATGCTATACCACCTCGGTTGCCTCGTAGACTCCGCGCAAGATCACCAGAGGGAGGCCGAGGAGCTGGGGTTTGAGATACAGAACCTTGTCGAGGGACCCAACACCTTGGCGGTCTTCGTCCGGGGGCCGGAAGGCGTAAGCGTTGAGTACGTGGAGCACAAGCCCACCTTCTCGCTGACCTAGAACCGCTATGCACATCGTCGTTGTCGGTGGTGGGTTTGCCGGCCTGGTTGCCGCCCTCCGGGCCGTTGAGCTGGGCGCGTGGGTTACTGTTCTAGAGAAGGGAGACCGGCTCGGCGGCTCCTTCACCTACTCCAGCGGCTACGTATGGTCCTACAAAGATTTGCGAACCTTTCGCCTGGAGGCCCCGGGGGGCGATATCACCTTGCAGAAGCTTATCCTAGAGCGGCTGGAGGATAGCCTCGGTTGGTTGGAGGATCTTGGCGTCCCGGCCCTCACGCGCGAGACGGGCAACCCGCTCACTTTCGGCTTCCGGCTAGATCCAGAGCGGACGGTGGCAATCCTCGCAGACCGCATCGTCGCCTCCGGCGGGTGGATCCTCCTAAATACGGCGCTAGATGCCCTAAAGAAAGACCCTGAAGGCCACATAGACAGGGTGCAACTAGCCTCGCACGGGGAGGGACGAACGCAGATGGCGGACGCCGTAATCCTGGCCTCCGGGGGGTTCGCGGGAAACCCGGAACTCGTGGGACGCTATGTACTCCGGAGACCCGGAAGGATACGGCTCCGGGCTCACCCCTGGAGCACGGGGGATGGTTTTCTAGCAGCGCTGGCGGCGGGCGCGCTCACGAGCGCGGGGCTCGACGAGTTCTACGGCCGGAACGTGCCCGCTCCCCCCGCCGACTTTTTTCCAGAGGAGTTCGTAGAGGTCTCCCAACTCTACGGCCGCTATTGTGTGGCTATAAACCAGAACGGCGAGCGCTACGCCGACGAGGCTGCCGACTGGTCGGAGACGTCCATCGTCAGGGCTACCGCTCACCAACCGGGTCTCCGCGCCTGGTACGTCTTGGACACTCTAGGTCTTCGGGGGCGAGTTCGGGACCGGACCGTGGGCGAGATGGTTGCGACGGCCCGGCGAGCTGGGGGTATCGTCTTGCAAGCCGAAAGCTTGGAGGACCTGGCGGAGAGGCTTGCGGAGCGCTGTGTACGTCGCGAGAACCTGCTCCGCACGCTAAGCGAGTATAACGCTGCTGTGGTCGGTGGAAGGGCCGGTGAACTGTCGCCCCCGAGGACCGAACCTGTAGCGCCCGTGCTGATCCCGCCGTTCGTGGCCGTGGAGGTCGCGCCGACCATAACGCACACGATAGGTGGACTCGGGGTAGACGCAAGCTGCCGGGTGCTGCGCCGGACGGACGGCCGGCCGCTCCCCAGATTGTATGCTGCTGGTGTCGAGGTAGGCGGGGTGTCGGTGGGCGGGTACACGAGTGGCCTCGCTGCGGCCCTAGTCTTCGGCGTGGTGGCCGCGGCGTCAGCGATAGGAGATGGTAAAGCCGAGGGGGGATAAAGAAGCGTGGGTAGCCGGCAGCCGTTTTGGCGGACGCTCAGGCGGTCTTCGCCACGAGGTACCCTACGACGTCCTCCGTCGAGCCGCGCTCCCCGAAGACGGCGCGCTGCTTATCGGCGCCATTCCCACCCTTCGCGATCTCTAGCACACCTTCGAGCTCTGTCTCGCACCCAAGGTCTTGAGAGACGGGACGTAGGCTCTCTACCAGATTTCGGGCGGCGTCGCGGGCGGCGGTGCTCTCGCCGGTCGAGAAGTCGTGGAGTCGGGCGTCGAGGCCGTGGCGTGCTACGCGCCACTTGTTCTCTTCGGTGAGGAGTGGGTCTTCCGGAGGGTGTTCGTCTGCGGTAGCGACGATACACTGGGCGAGGGCAGCCAAGGAGACCACGCGGGCGGCATCGGTCTGGGCGTCCGGCACGCGGAGCTCCACGGTGCCGAGCTGCGGGTGAGGCCGAGCGTCCCACCAGCACCAGGAGTAGTCTGGGATACTCCCTGCGCCGACCAACGTTTTTACATAGCTCTCGAAATCTTCCCAACTACGAAACGCCGGCGGTAGCCCCGAGCGGGGAACGAGGCCGAAGACCTTGACGCGTGTCGAGGAGAGGCGCGTGTCGGACCCGCCCCAGAAGGGGGAATTAGCCGAAAGGGCGACAAAGAGCGGCACGTGTCGCGAGAGCGCTGCGACCGCCCGGATCGCGCGTTCCGCGTCTGTGATGGCGACGTGGACGTGCAAGCCGTAGATGGCCTGCATGCGCGCCGTCCAGCCCATCTTCTCCTTCACCCTGCGGTAACGAGCACCCTCCGTGATGGGTTGTACGGTAGCCTCGCTGAAAGGGTGGGTCCCCGCCGCCGCGAGCCGCACCCCACATCCCTCGACGAGCTCCCGTACCCTTCGGCGAAAGCGGGGCAGTTCCTCGGAGAGCTCCGCCACCGTGCCACGGATCGGGGAGCGCGTTTCCAGGCAGGACGCGTGGAGCTCCGACCCCACGGAGTCTGCTGGGAGTCCAGCAGCGTCGCGGGCGGCGAGCACGGCGTCGACGGCCGGGACGAGTGCGAGCGATAAGGGGTCCACTAGTTGAAACTCCTCCTCGACTCCGACTGTGTACGGCGCCGAGGCGCCGAAATTGATCTCCATTCAGCTAATTTAGCATCGGGATTAAGCCTCTGCGGCTTCCCGCTGCCTCGTGAGGGTCTTCACCAGCTCTTCTAGAAGGCATGCGGCAGAACCGGAGCGATGCAGCCGTTTACGCGCCTCCTAGAAGAGCTGTTAGACGCCAAAAGCGTCGTAACCGAGGAGTACATGCCGAGAGCTCTAAAAGCTCGGGTTCTCCTGCGGAAGCTGCCCGGTATTCCTCCGCTTGGGAGCGTTGAGCGCTATGTGCAGCTCTTTGAGCTGCTCCTCGGTGACGGGGCTAGGGGCATCCATCATCTCGTCGCGCGCTCCTTGCGTCTTGGGAAAAGCTATTACTTCGCGGATGTTCGGCTCGTCTCTCAGGAGCATGACCAGACGGTCCACCCCGGGTGCTATGCCCCCGTGCGGAGGCGCCCCATAGTGGAACGCTTCAAGCATCGCCCCGAAGCGTCGTGTGGCTTCTTCCGGCGGGATACCCACCAGGGAGAGCACCTTCTGCTGCAAGTCAGGGCGGTGAATCCTTATGCTCCCCGACGCAAGCTCCGTCCCGTTGGCGACGAGGTCGTAGAGTTGGCCAATGACCTTTAAAGGATCGGTATCGAGTAGACCGAGATCCTCCTCGCGCGGCATGGTAAACATGTGGTGCATCGGCTCTATACGCTCCTCGTCCTCGTTCCACTTAAAGAGCGGAAAATCCATAATCCAGCAGAGCGCCAGCAGGCTCGGGTCCGCCAGGCCAAGGTGGTCTCTCATATGAAGCCTGAGACGGTTTAAGCTCTCGAACACGACCTCATCCTTGTCCGCGACGAAGAACATATAGTCCCCATCCTTGGCTCCCAGCGTCTGCTTCAGAGCCTCCCCTTCTTTAGTGGAGAAAAACTTGGCTATCGGGCCCGCAAGACCTTCTTCGGAGACTTTGAGGTAAGCCAGGCCTCGAGCCCCGCCGGTTGCGGCGACGGCGGTCAGCCCATCTATCTCTCGCCTGGTGAGATCTCCCAAGCCTCCCACGGCGATACCGCGCACCGACCCCCCGGCCTCCACCGCACCGCGAAAGACCTTGAAGTCGCTCTCACGTGCCACCTTTGAGACGTCCTTGAGCTCTAACCCGAAGCGTAGGTCGGGTTTGTCCGACCCGAACCGCCCCATCGCCTCCTTGTAGGTCAGACGCGGAAATGGTTTTTGGAGGATCTTTTTCTCCGTGAAGCCTTCGACGATCTCGACGTAGAGGTACTCGACGAGGGTGAGGATCTCATCCTGAGTCGTGTAGCTCATCTCGACGTCTAGTTGGGTGTGCTCGGGTTGCCGGTCGCCGCGCCCGTCCTCGTCGCGCAAAGCCCGTGCGACTTGAAAGTACCGCTCCAAGCCCGCAACCATGAGTAGCTGTTTGAACTGCTGCGGCGACTGCGGCAGGGCGTAGAACTGGCCCGGGTACAGCCGGGCCGGCACCAGGTAATCGCGGGCTCCCTCAGGGGTCGAGGCGGTCAGAAGCGGTGTCTCGATCTCCACGAAGTCGCGTGCCGAAAAGTAGTCGCGCATGTACTCGACGACCCGGTGCCTGAAGATGATGTTTTCCTGCATCCGGGCGCGTCTGAGGTCCAGGTAACGGTACCTCAGCCTCAGGAGCTCGTCCACGGGCCGGTCCCGGTCGATCTCGAACGGCGGTGTCTTCGAGGGGTTCAGGACCTCAAGCGCCGTCGCTAGTACCTCGATCTCCCCAGTCGGAAGCTCTGGGTTCTCGTTTCCCGCGGGTCGCCGCGTGACCTCTCCCGCGATCGAGATACTCCATTCGGGTCTCAAGTTTTCGGCTGTGGCGAACACGTCGGTCGCCTCTGGGTGAAAGGTGACCTGGGCCATCCCCCAACGATCTCTCAAGTCTATAAATATGAGCCCCCCATGGTCCCGGCGCCGGTTCACCCAGCCCGCCAACTTTACACGCTCGCCGACGTTACGGCCGCGCAACTCGCCCGCTGTGTGTGTCCTGTAAGGGTTGCCGCTCCGACCCTCGTTCGGGTATTGGTTGCCAGAATTTTCCCGGTGCAAGGATCTCCCTTCGCCGCTCTAACAGTCTTGTTCATACTCTCGAGCAAGTATAGGTTAGACTCGAGGACTAAACACGGGTTTTACCGCCACAAAAGGGGCGTGAATGAAGGTGGCGCGCTTATCGACGTTATGCCCGTCTAGGCATGGGTTTCTTCGCCGCAAACATGGCCCAATAAGTTAAACTAGCACTAGAATGCCAAACGACCGCGTTTACCTGGATTACGCCGCCACCGGCCCTTTGGACGAAAGGGTGTTTGATACCATGCTGCCGCATTTGCGCGGAGCAGCGGCTTCGAATGGTTTGTCACGCGGCAACCCCTCCTCCCTGCACGCTTCGGGCGCCGCCGCCCGCGAAGCAGTCCAGGAGGCCCGCAAGTCAGTGGCCCGGCTCATAGGCGCCACGCCTAAGGAGATTTTTTTTACCTCCGGCGGTACGGAATCGGACAACCTGGCGGTCCTGGGGCTGGCTGCGGCAAATCTGGGGAGGAGGCACCTCGTGATCTCCGCTGTCGAGCACGCGGCCGTTCGTGCGGTGGCCACCCACCTGGAGGCTACGGGCTATGAGGTGACTCGAATAGGGGCGGACACGGACGGGCGCGTCTCACCCGACCGCTTCAAGGAGGCGCTGAGGCCGGAGACGGTCCTCGCCGCGGTAATGTGGGCCAACAACGAGGTCGGCGCTATAGAGCCGATCGAGGAGCTTGCGGATCTTTGCTGCGAGGCAAACGTCCCGTTTCATGTCGACGCGGTCCAGGCTGCCGGGCGCGTCCCGATAGACGTCTCGCGGGTACCCATCTCTACGCTTGCCCTCTCGGCTCATAAGCTCTACGGCCCGCAAGGTGCGGGCGCCCTGTACGTGCGTGAGGGTGTAGAGCTCGAGCCGCTCCTTTTTGGCGGAGGCCAGGAGAAGGGCTTGAGGAGTGGCACCGAGAACGTCGCTGGTATAGCGGGCTTTGGGGAGGCGGCCCGGCTTGCTTCCCAGGAGCTTGAAGAACGGGTGCGGCACGAAGAGGCGTTACGGGAGGCTTTGATCCTCGGGGCCCTGAACATCCCCAGCGTGTACCTCAACGGCCCGCGCAGAGAGCGGCTCTCCAACAACGTACACCTGAGCGTCGAAGGCGTCGAAGCCGAGAGCCTCGTGCTCTTTTTAGACGCTCTAGGTTACGCCGTCAGCAGCGGTTCGGCGTGTGCTTCCGGTGGGCACAAGGCCTCGCCGGTTCTGCTCGCGATGGGTCGCAGTGAGCGTGAGGCCTTCTCGGCCCTCCGGGTCACCGTCGGTAAAGACACCACACAGGAGGAGGTGGACGGCTTTCTTGAAGCTTTTACCACCGCCGTTTCGCAGCTGCGAGAACTCTCGCCTCTGTACGCGAACTGAAGGCTAGGAGTCGATGGTCACGTATAAACCACAGGTTATAGAACACCTGGTACGGCCCCGCACCATCGGCGAGCTCGAACACCCGAGCGGCGCCGGAGAGTCGGGGGACGCCGCGTGCGGCGATATCGTCCGCTTTATGGTTCGGGTAGGGGAGAACCGCCTCGAAGACGTCCGCTACAAAGCATACGGTTGTGCTGCGTGTATCGCCGCGGGTTCGGCGCTCTCGGAGCTGGCGAGCGGCAAGCACTTGGTCGAGGCGGCGCGTGTATCGAAGGCAGACCTCGAAGATGCTTTGGGTGGGCCGCTGCCGGAGGGCAAGGAGCACGCCCTCACGCTCGTTCTCGACGCTCTGCACAAGGCGTTCGAGGATCACTGGAACAGGGAGGCGGGGGCGATGCTCGTGGAAGGCTACGGAGGATACGGGGCAAGCGGTGGTAAGAGCGTCGTCGTCGCTACGAGTGGGGGCGTGGACTCGGCCGTTACGGCCCTGCTTCTC
>Ga0126308_10000239_pt1 | contig 16504 bp, 22 predicted proteins | sample Plot55_FD_92533 | JGI IMG/M metagenome (GOLD analysis project Ga0126308, IMG submission 92533) | Serpentine soil microbial communities from UC McLaughlin Reserve, CA, USA - Plot55 | ecosystem: Environmental > Terrestrial > Soil > Grasslands | place: USA: UC McLaughlin Reserve, Lake County... | reverse complement strand
CGCCGAGGTAGAGGCCAACATGAGCGTCCTGGGAGGGGCAGTGGATGGAAGATCCGTGGCCGGTGGGGTCGGGACCTTCGGAGGGGTGCTGGACCATACCCCGTTGACTGAAGGGCTGCCACCGACTGTTGGCGGCACGCTGCAACTGGCCCTTTAGGCCAGAGCAAAGGGCTGCCCCCGTTGCCTCTATTCACTCAACTGCCTAGAAGGTTGGTGAGCATATTAAAAACCTCCTTCGTGCTCTTTTCTGCCCCCATGGATCGCTTTTTCGAAGTGTACGAGGCTGCTGCCGATCGCTTGCGCAACTCGGCTGCTGTTCCGCCAGCACGCTGGTGGGCGTAACGAACTGGGCTTTCCCCAAACTTCTGGTCGAGATCGAAGCCACGGCAGTTGCGTAGGTGCCTTCGGACCCGGGCACGTATCCGTCAGCGTAACGCTATTGACTGAGCTGCCTAGCAGACCTCTTCTCGGGAATTCAAGCACCGTCGCAGGCTTCCTTCTTCGCAGCTAGAGAGGTTGGATCATAGGCCCTCACGGTTTATCTTATGTTCGGTGGCTAATAGAGACGACACTCGAGAGCTGGCCGAGAAGGTACGCGAGGTCATTTGCGAGGAGTGGGAAAGCGCGGCAGGTTCTCTGGAGAGCTCTGTAGTCTACCAACGGCTCTTGGAGGAGGGGGTGGAGGTACCCGGTTACCAGATGAGTGCGATTCTCAACGCCTTCAAGTTAGGCGGTCTAATAACGGCTCCGCGCCGCCCCCAGATCGAGGAGGAAGTCCGTAAGCACGGCGACCTCCTGATAAGGGGTGTCAGTTCAGGCCTCTGCAACTCTTCCTGACACAAAAGAGGGCAGGGGTCCGTACTTTAGGGGCTACGTCCATTCCCTTTCCTAGCTTGAACGTGAGGACTACAGGACCGATGCGTCCCTGCCGACCAGAGCACGTACCCTAGGAACACTCACGCGGGGCCCAATAATATCGGGATTACTATACCCACGTAAGCAGCCTCCGCAAAGGGGAACATCAGGGCGCTTAGCGCGCCAATGGCCAGCAGCGAGACTCGAAAGCGCGACAGTACGTTCGCCTGCCCGGCAGCGACGCCGAGGAGTATCGACCCCACTATCAGGAGGAGCATGCAAGCATGAACAGCCCTACCCGAGTTCGACCAGGAACCCCCCCTCGAGCAGGTTGCCTACGAAGATCAGCGCCGCCCCCGGGCAGGAGAGGGCTATACCTATCTTGCCCAGCCGCCTGAAGCGATCGGCGTGGTGGGTAGCTAGTCCAGCCAATGCTGCAAGGAAGCACAGCCCAGCTAAAGAGACGAGCAGGTGCCCGCCGTCGTGACTAACCCCCGGTATGACTTCGGCTAGGCCGGGTATTCCCACAACCACAGCACCCCACCCAGCAGGGCCGCCAGCCCGCCCAGGCGGGTAAGGTTCTAAGACTTCATATGTGCTCATCCTCTCTATTCGTCCCTTAGAACATGATCGACGACAGGGCGATCGTCAACAGCTTGCGCCTAACTCTCTAGGCGCCGTCTCGTTACCTCTATTCACCAGATTGCCGAGAGGAGGGTCTTCTCAGAAACTGCCAGTAATACCCGTTCTCACCGCACACGAGCTGGCTACCCTACCGATACCCTCTCCCTCAAAAGCTTAAAGCCTAACCAGGCCACCGCTGCTGAGCGCACGATGCCGGAGAGCGGAACGGGCACGAAGACAATCACCATCTCCAACTATCAGTAGCACGACAGCCCACCTTGGATAGACGCGTGCGCGCAATGTAGCTATGCTTAAGGATTCAGCCGAGTACTAGGGTGCCGAACGTCATCAGGAACCCCCAGAGGTTCCAAAACAAAGATCTCTGGGCCTCGATAGAAGAACGTTCCAATGAAGAACTGGGCCCAAGCGATCCCTATCAGCAACACCGTCCCGAAGAAGGCTACCAGGCCTACGATGCCTGCCTCCACCGACTGACGAACGTATAGGGCTACCAACCCGATCAAGATCAGTACCGACGCAGGCAGGTACACCAGAAGGTGAGCGCGTAGGAGGTTGTGGTCGCTACTACGGCCATGTCCTCGAAATCCACGAGCAGGCCCGCGAGATCACCGATCATGCTTAGCACGTCGCCTACTACGGCAGCCTGGCCCCCTAAACGGATGAGGTTCGCAGACGACATAGGTAATCTCCCTTCTTTCTATCCCTAGAATCTAGTCATGGTAGATGACGGCACCGACCGCCGCCCGGCGCATCTCCTGAGGAGACCTCCTGAGCCTACCTAGGGGGCTGCTCCGTTGCCTCTATTCACCAGGCCTGGAATACGGGCCGGATATAAGCTCAGAATGACGGCTGGTAAAAGGTCGCGGACTATACGCTTGTGTGGAGAAAATATGGGTAGGGTAAACCTTTTGTACCCTCCTGGACCATTTACCAGGTCTGTAGAGGCACTGTCGAGGCCCTACGGGATACGCTAGGGTAGCGGAGTACACTTTAACGCGTTTCACCTGCATTCCAGTAACCTCTGACGAAACCTAAACGGGTCTGTTTCCTTCACCCAGTCTAACTTCTACGGAGTATCGCTTGGCTCTAGCTTCAGACGATGCGGGTTTACTAGCCCTCAGATACCAAGCTCAGGGCAGTAAAAAGGCCTCAACTACGCCTAGACGGTTAAACGTAGCTGGGACCTTCAGATAAGCGGTAGCAAACGTGCCTAGCTTGATGAACTTCGGCGTCTCAACCCTAGTCTAAAGCCCAAGACGAGGCCCAGGATCACCACGGCTATTCCCAGAAACTTCAGTCTTTCGGGGGTAATTAGTCCCCCCAGCGCTTCTTCGCCGGTCAGATCGTCGATTGCGTCCCAGATGATCCCTACGATATCCAAGACGATCCCCGCCAAGATTACCCAATAACCGAGCATGACAGACTTCATCTATCTCTACCTCCTGGTCGGAGCTTCTACTATGGATGGCTTCCAATTATTCTACCCCCCTGCGGAACGGGTAGCCGTATCTCAAGCTACAGAAAGGTTTAAGGAAGAGGTCCCTGGTCCTATTCTAGGCAGGCCCACTGATCGCTACTCCTCACTCGATATTTAGGGTCTCGTGTTCGCCGGTCTTTAGGCCGGAGCAGTCGTAAACCTCCGCCTTTTTGCTGCCATCTACCGGGTTCGGCTTTCCCTCGACGACGAGTTCCACCTCGGAGGGCTCCTCCGCGTATTCGCAAACGCGCCTCGCGACGTTCTTGAAGATCCGGTCCTCCGGGTAGGGGGCAACGTTCAACTCCTTGTGCGACCACTGCGTGAGGCTAATGATGTTGGGCTCGTTCCCCCCGCTCTCGAGGGCGGAATCGCGGATTGTCTCGGGCAGGCTGCTTTTCACGGTGTCGCTGACGTAAATCGTCGCGCGCCTGATGTTGTCGGAGTAGAGCGATGCCGAAAGATAAGAGTCTCAAAGACCGAAGAAGCTGAACAAGGGCATGACACCGAACAGGAGCAGCACCAGGCCGTGAAAAAGAGAAGCTCTGGGGACCAGGACGTCCTTTGCCGAGAAGCTCTGGGACCGCCAGAACAGGATGACGACGAAGGCTATCATCGCTATGTTCCACGGCCAGACGACCGTATTCTGGTCATGACCGATTGGCCCGAGAGAGAAAACGATGAAGACGTGCATGCCCACAGCCAGGACGATCGCCACGTTCCTGAACCTTCTAGTGAGTAGCCCAACGCCAATCCCCGCCTCGATAAACGGTACTACAATTCCCAATGGGTGGACCAGTTCCTTCGAGAATCCCGGCAGTAGCGCTACAAGGGGCTCAAAGAGCAAGGGGAAGAGATTCTCGACAAAGCTGGCGTTCAGCTTCTGCAGCCCGCTCCAGAAGTAGGTGTTCACGACGATGAGGCGGCAAACGTTCAGGGCCGCTTCCTGCTTCTTTGGATCCTGCTCACCCCACGGGTATAGAGCCAGGGCCGCGAGCATGAACAGGTATTGGTAGAACCAGGGTTGCCAGCGAGACTGGTCGAAGAGGCTCAACAGCCCGGCCAAGATGATAAAGGCGAGGATGGGCTTTCGCGGTCGCAGTACCAGGGCTATCGCCGTGAGGAGGAAAAGGAGGGAGATGAACCAGATCCCCTCTACTGGGGAAAGAATCGCCGGCAGCCCCTCGAAGACCGGGGTTAAAGGGTAGTAGCGGGAGTCACTGACCCACAGCCTAGCCGAGAGAAGAAACCCGCTCAGGAGCGCCAGCGCCAGCGCAACCTTTAACCACAAAAGCCTGACCGCGAAACCGGGTTTGCTGTTCCCGCGTCGAAGACCCATAAGAGGCATTATAGGGATGCGATCTCATTACCAGACCTGGCACAGATGCGCTGTCCACCACGAGATCACCACTGGAGAGCAAACGCCGTTACCCGGAGTTAAGCAGGACTACTAAACGAACTTTACCTTGGGTACTACCTTCTGGTCGAACTCCCCGACGCGCTCGCGCCCGAGCTCCTCGAGCTCTTTGAGGCACTGCTCGCACTCCCGGACGAGCCGTGCAACGTCTATGCCTAAAGTAGTGGGTTCGAACTCCCTGAGGCGTACGGTACCGTTGCGGAGCAGCCCTGTAGCCCCGCGCCAGTTGCCGTTTTGTAAGTGGTAAAACCCGACGCCGACCTGGAGTATTCCCTGGTAGAGAAAGCGGACCCTTCGCGGCTCTTGCATCCAGGCCTCCTCAAGGTACTCGTGGCATTCGTAAAACTCGCCCTTGTTGAACTCCTCGATACCTCTCTGGACAAGCTCGGGAACCTCTTCCGGGGCCTCCTTAGCCGCAGCAGCCGCCGCCGCAGCAGCCGTGTCCGCCGACCTTGCGGACGGGCATCGTGCCGCTGCTGCTGGAGAGGGTGGAGGCGCCGGGGGTGACGGAGGCGAAGCTGGAGATCAAACGCCGCGACTCTGCCCCGCCGCACTCGGGACACTCCGCGGGCTCGTCGGCCGCGCTCATCGAGCGCATCAACTCGAATCGCTCCTCGCAATCAAAGCACTTGTACTCGTAGAGGGCCATAGGTCCCACCTCTCAGTAAATAGCCACTGTCTAGATCTTATTGTACCTTAGCTTATCAGCTACAAGCCTCTTACGACCGGTGGCTAGCTCACGTCGTGGCGGACGAAGACGACCCAGGCGGCCGCAACAAAGACTGCGACCTAGAGGAGGCTGACTCAGGCGGAGCGGACGACAGGCTTCCAGCCTTTCTTCTGTTCCACCATGCGGGTGAAGGTAGTTAGCCTACCTCACAGAAGCTCGCCAGGATGGCTGAACACGCAGCGGCCCTATTATTGCCGGGGTCGGAAGCTGCTCTCTCGAAGACCCAGGAGCCTTTTTGTCAAGGAGTTGCAGTGTCACGTTTGGAGCGGACGTGTTTATACAGTGAGGTCATAGCTGCCTGGTAGAAAGCTGCTTGCCGGCAGCTATTTCGGTGCGTATCTTTCGACGAGCCCGGGCAGCAAAAGGTCGAAAGCGTCGGTGTGCACGGTCCCTTCCGGGGAGAAGGTGGTCGTCTCGACCTGGGAGAAGTAGGTACCCGAAGGCGCCACCCCGCAGCCGCCGAAGCGGCGCATAAGCAGGTTCTGAACGAGCACGTCCTCGCCCTTGTGGTAGCGCGGCAGCTCCTTCCAAAACGAGAAGCCCCCGATTTCGAGGAGCTTCTCCTTGCTGTAAAGGACGCACGAGCCGAGCCAGGCTACCTTGTAGCGCAGGAACTCTCCGGGGGTAAGCTTTTGGGATACGTGATAGAGGTTCGCCGCCCGGTGCAGGTGCCAGCGCTCCCAGCCAGACCCCTCTTTCTCGACGACCTCGGGCTGCACGGGTCCTGTCCAGGGCTCGATCTCTTGTTGATCGGGGCGCACGTCGTCTGCGAAGGTGAGACCAACCGGAAAGGCACCTACGAAGCCGCATCCTTCGGCTTTGAGCACGGAGAGAAGACGCTCGACCACGAAGGGCTCCATAAAAACGTCGTCGTCCAAAAAGAGCACAGGGTCGGCCTCCGCGCGCTCGAGGAGGAAGTGGCGCTGCTCGGCGATGCCGCGTGGCTCGCGGTGGTGCCACTCTATAGAGCCGCCGCGGGCCTCGATGATTCGCCCCAGAGCTTGGGCTACCGGGGAGGCTTGCGCCCTGTAGCGGCCCTGACTCGAGACTACGACCTGCAGGTGCGTTACAGTCTGCGAAGTGACCCCAGAGAGCGCCATCACCAGAGACTCAGCTCGTTCGTAGGTTGGGATCAACACGCTAACCGTTGACAATACGCCTCCCTCAAGTGCCTCTTCGCGGGCTTGGCACCGTACTATACACTTCTTAGCCCCACGGCCACTAAAGCTACTACCACAGCTTTGAAGAGGTTTTCGATGCCGAGACTTGCTTGACCTTTTTGACAGTTACCCAAGACGATAGCAATCTCTGGGTGCTTCCTGGGCGTTCTAGAGGCTGTTGTGGTTTGTCTAGCTGGCGACGAGATCTAGTACGCAAACCAGGAGGGTGCGGGGCAGGGTACTGCAGCTCAACGTCCGCAGCCCCCACCCTCGTTACCACGTCGTCTGGATAGCTAGACATTAACACTTGCTTGCCGTACCCTAGCTGTACGCGCTCAGTAGGAACGACGTAAAATCCTACTGTACAGGACAGCCAAGTTCGATGACGAAGAGACTATGAGAGATGCGACTTCGTCTGCCAGAGGGAGTACCGGATAAAAACTGTAAGTGGCGCAGAGAAGTAGTTTGATAATATCTATGCTAAACCGCGAGCGCATTTAGTATGGAACCTCTTCACCATCTGCAAAAGATGACCTACCCCCACGTCAGGTCGCTCGCGGCCCGCACAGATTTGGCGCTGCTACCGATCGGCCCGCCGGAGGCGCATGGTCCGCACCTTCCGGTAGGAACCGACCTCATCGCGGCCTGCGAGCTCTGTGAACGCGCAGCTCGGGAGCTAGCCGCTGGAGGTATTGAGTGCCTCATGACGCCTCCGCTTCCTTACTGCTTAGCGGAGGTTGCCAGCCCCTTTCCCGGCACTATCACGGTTCGGGCCGAGGTCGTAGCGGATCTTGTGGCAGACATTTGTCGTAGCCTAGCTCGTTCGGGCTTCCGGCGAACCCTTATTGTCAGCGGGCACGCCGAGGAGAAAAACCTGGCGGCGTTACAGGCCGGGGCCGAGCAGGCAGGGGAAGCGGAGGCGCTGGTGAAAGTATCCCAGTGGTATGGGGATGCCCTCCCGGGACTACTGCATTTGCTCGAGGAGGATCACCCAGAGTACGATATTCATGGCGGAGAGTGGGAGACGGCGTTGGTGCTGCTGAGGGCGCCAGAGTTGGTGGACCAGGCGGCCCTCGACGCTCTCCCTCCAAACTGGGGTACGCGTAGGGTTCCTGAACACCAGCTTCCAGCTGCCCGAACCTTCCCAGAACTGGGAGCGCCGCAAGCCTATTACGGAGATCCGCGCCGGGCAACCCCAATGGCTGCGGAGAACCTCTACGCGGCCCTCGGGAAGTTCATTGCTGAAGAGAGCGCCTCCTTACTCCGCTCCTGAGCTCTTTAGTCGGCGTAGGTAGGTTCACCGGCTGTCCTGATACATCGTCCACTAGTGACGGTATTTTCATTCTGCTGGTTCGTAGTGCTGGTTCGTCGACTAGAATCTAGGCGTCGGCAAGACCGGAGGAGAGGTTTGAAGCTGCGCGCGTACCGTGAGGAGGACCGGGGGGCGGTGGCAAAGGTGGCAGCCATGGCTTTGGGCGGAAGCGCCGAGTACTGGGAGGAGGAGTACTATGCACCGGGGAAGAACCCGCGTTTGGAGCCCGAACAGGTGTACGTCGTCGAGAAGGATAGGGAGATCAGGGCAACAGCGGCGGTGTTACCGCTCGAGATCTTCTTTGAGGGTAAAACCGTCCCGATGGGGGGTATTGCGGCGGTGGCTACTCACGCGGCCTACCGGCGGCGGGGCTACGCGGGCGAGCTCCTGTGCGCTGCGTTGCGGGGGATGTGGGAGCAGGGTGTCTACCTCTCCATGCTTCACCCTTTCGCTCACGCCTACTACCGCCGCTACGGCTGGGAGCTTGCTACCGAAGCGATAAGCTATGACCTCAAGCCCTCCGATCTGCCCACTAGTCCTGAGCAGAAGCGCGTTCGGGCCTACCAGAATACAGACCTCCCCCGGATGATGACGCTTCTCGAGGAGGAGGCTTCTACGCACCCCCTGTTCGTGTGCCGTGGCAAGGGACGGTGGCAACAGATCTTCGCCCGGGGAGAGCAGGAGGCCGCTGTATACGACGCACGGGGGCGTGTCGAGGGGTACCTGCTCTACAAGCAGGCGAAGGGGGACAGCTCGCCACGTATCCTCACCCTTTCCGAGCTCGTGGCCGAAACGCCGAGGGCGCGAGAGGCCTTAATCTCCTTCGCCGCGGCCTTCGATCCCCTAATGTTCGACGTCAAGTACTCTGTGCCGCGTGGGGAACCACTACACCCTTATCTTCCGAACTCCTTCGTCGACACCCGCATCGACCCAGAGTTCATGCTCCGCCTCGTGAGTGTGCAGGGCGCCCTCAGGCTACTAGATTGTCGAAGCGAAGCCCTCTGCGCACCCCTCGTCTTAGAGATCGAGGACGACGTAATCTCCGGGAACTCAGGGGCGTACACTGTCGGTGCCGGTGGCGTGGTCCGCGGCACGGAGGCGGAAGATCGGGTAGCACTCGACGTGCGGCAACTGGCCCAGCTCTACGCCGGCTACCTCTTGGCGAGGCAGCTCGCCCGCCGCGATCTAGTACGACCCAGCTCGGCTAAGGCCCTCGAGCTCTTGGAAGCATTCCTCCCGCCCGGCGACCCTTACGTCTCGCCGCCAGATGACTTTTAGCGCGCTTGTGGGCAAAGCGCGCCTAGCACTAGGTGCGTCAAGTAGGCGAGTTGTTGGACCACATGGAGGGTGCGGCGGAAGTAGCGAGCGGAATCGTGCAGGAGCATGTAGAGTACCGAGCAATTACCGAGGCGGTGCACAGCGCAACGGAAATGGTGTCGATGGCATGTGAATTGGAAGGTTACGGTACGCTGAGGGCGACGAGCTAATAGAAGCTTGTGCCTAGAGAGCTAGGGGGTGAGTTTACCTCGTTTGCTTACTTCTCTGGCAGTCACTTTGTGCGCCAAAGGGGACAAAATGAACCGCCCGCGCTTTCTCTAAACCCATATGGGGCACAGTGGAGTCCCAGTATCACACCGTTCGACAATAAGTAAGTCCCTCGCGTCCTGCTCGGACGTCAGAGAGAACGCACTAACATCAGGTCTCGAAACCAAAGTGCTTCACGACCACGTTCCTCTCAGCAATACCTCCTCTCGGGTCTCCACATACTGCGAGAGGTGACCGCCAGCTCTCCGTGCTCAGCTTCTCTGGTGTGGTGGGCGCAGTACTAGAGCGAATCCGTCGCTTCTACACCTTACAGCGTTTGTCATAGCAGTTGACCCAGTAGATAGTAGCTACGGTAACGGAAAAAGCCTTTGAATCCCGAGTACTCTGAGTAGGTATTTTTACCTCCACGAAGCGACGCGGTTCAACTGCAGTGTATGGCGCTAACATAGGTCCCTTCCAAAGGCATTACGGTATAAAACAGAGCCAGGCTCTAACAGCCCTGGCCTAGCTACGTAGCGCTATCTTAGTTAAGGAGGTTAGGAAACCGCCTGTGGCGTACCTGTTGGTGCAGGTGGCTGAACGGTGGATGCTGGCGCAAGGGCCACCGCTGCGACCATCACTATCCCCACCACTACCGCTAGCTGTATTAATAATGCCGCAAAGGTTGCGGGCGCCCCATAGGGCGTCAGCGGAGAGAATGGGACATGGATACAGCCGCTGTCGGTACTGGCGAACGCAGGACCTGCAAAAGCCATCATCGAAATCATAGCCGCGGCTACCGCAAAAATCACTCTTATATGCCTCATACGCAGCAATCTCCTTCGTCCCCCATCCTACATAGAGGGTATCGCTTTCTGAGCGCCACACTACTGTAGATTATTACTGTATAGGACCTTAAGCGCTAAAGCAAATCAGCGAACTACTTGTACTCTCAATAGGCTGCTATTGGTGTTGAGCTCGAACATCTCTGAGACTCAGGCTTCACGGTGGGGTTGCTCAGCTGAAACTCTTCTGCCCGCAAAGAGGGCAAAGCCTAACCAGACTATAGCTAGGTGGAAAATGATATTGGCACCTACACCTACATACACTAGGGTTGCCGAACCGCCTCCTGCTATGAGGATACTAAACGGCGCGGTGATCAACGCGCTGATGGTAAGAAGAATGGCAGCCATAGATGGATAGACCCGGGCTTGCCAACTAGCTACCCCGAACAACGCCCAGCCCAAGTAGGCCAGCAAATTAGCCCAGACGTTGCCCGCCAGCGCTAATATCGTGCCAAAAAGAACAAACGAAAAGCCGATCAGCCCAACAATACCAGTAACCTCCGCTTGGCGAGCGTACAGTCCGAACAGCCCCAACACAAGTAGCGTTCCGGCAACCGAAGAGATTGCAGACCTAACTAGAAGCTCAAACGATCCTTGGCCGAAGCTCAGGATTAACAGGGCGATCAGGTTAACAACTATGAAAAGAGCTCCGGCTATCACAGCCGCCAGGCCAGACCATCGGATAAGCTCTGAAGATTTCATAGAAAGCACCTTCTTACTCGAACCGTATCTGTCTCGACATGATGGCACTAAATGAAGCGAAACGCACCCCCTTAGCATAGAGATTGCGCCTATAGGGGACTAGGAGGAAAATGACCTATTGTGAAGAGTATGGCACCAACGAACGGGCTTTGCATCTTCTACAGTGAGAATAGGAATGTTCAACCTTTCGATCGCTGTTAGTATATCGGTACAAGCTCTATGCAGGGCGTGTTATGCGTTAGCAAACTGCGGAACCTCAACCCGCAGATTTGCCTTTGCGAAGCGACACCGAGCAAACGGTCCAGAGAAGATGCTCTACGAAGGGAGGACTCGTGGAGAAGATCCCAGGCAGGAGGTTGATCAAAAAAGCTGAAGAGACCGGTAACGAGGTTGAGGTCCCGATGGCGCAAAACCTCGGGCTGGTAGAGTTGTTAAAGCGTTTGGCTAAGGAGATACAGGAGGACCACCTTGCCGCCTTTGCCGGCAACCTCACCTACAAAGGTCTCTTCGCTCTCTTCCCATTTTTCGTGTTTCTGCTCTCCTTGCTAGGCATCTTCGGAGCCCCGCAGCTCCTCGGAGACCTTATCGACCGTGCGGGGAACGTGCTACCGCCAGGGGCGGTAGGCTTCCTTGAGGATCAGCTTCTGGCCATCGCCGGGAGTAAGGCGCAAGGCGCGTTCACAGTTGGGGCGGTGGTCTCGATCCTGCTCGCTCTTTGGGGGGTGTCGGGCGCGTTTCGCTCGGTTATGGAGGCGATGAACGTCATGTACGAGATCGAGGAAGACCGGCCGTTCTGGAAGCTGTTGCTAATCTCCATCTTTCTCTCTTTGGGTGTCGCCGTTCTACTCCTCTCCGCGCTCGTGCTCGTCGTTTTCGGCCCCGAGATCGGGGCTGCCGTCGCTGACGCTGTAGGTCTGGGATCCGTCTTTAACCTCGTCTGGAACATCGTGCAATGGCCGGTCTTAATCTTTCTGGTCGTGTTAGCTTTCGCCCTCATCTACTACTACGCCCCGGACGTTGAGCAGCGCTTTAGGTGGATCAGCCCGGGCTCGATCGTGGCAGTCCTCCTGTGGCTCCTTTTCTCGCTCATCTTCTCGGTCTACGTCGAAAGATCCGGCTCCTTCAACGCTACCTATGGATCTCTGGCGGGCATCGTGATCCTCATGCTCTATATCTACTACTCGTCATTCATCATGCTCGTCGGTGCCCAACTGAACCAGGTCATCGAAGAGCATATCCCTGAAGGGAAAAACGAGGGTGAGAAAACGCTCAACACCGACCAAGAAAAGTAGTCCCTTCAGGAATGAGCCGGGGTGAGCTTCACGGCTCATGCCATGGCGGGGCAGTGCGCTTCCGCAACATCACATACCGGCTGCTCGAATATTACAAACGATGCACCTAAGCAGATATTTCTGATTTAAGGGGGCGGCAGGATAGGTAAAAAACCGCCCTCGTATCTCTGACTACAGGCGGGGCGAGAGGAGCCTTGGCCCCGTAAGGGAAACGCCCGCGGCGAGAACTACGCACACGACCGCTGGGTAGGCAAATACCTCGAAGGAAGCGTTGTGGGCAGCCAGGCCGAAGACGGCGCGTAGAGCGTCGTTCATGTAGGCGAAGGGGACGAAGTCACGCAAAGTGGCGAGGCTGCCGGAGGGGTTTGTATTGCGGAAAAAGCCGGAGATGTAGATCAGGGGCGCGAGTACAGCCGTCGCGTACAGGAGCACATCCGCCGGCGACGAGGTGAAGTTGGCGATAAAGATGCCGATGCAGTTCGCCGTCACGAGCGTAGCGAACAACCCGAAGGTGGCGGCAAGCACCCATATGAGCGGCGCCGGGTTTAGCGTATATAAGATCAAAAGCGCTGGTAGGAGCTGGATAAAGTCCAAAACAGCGTTCACGACGAGGATTTCGAAGACTATCCGGCGCGGCGAGAGCGGGGTAAGGGCGACACGCATGAGGATGCCATCGTTCAGGTCTGCAGTAAGGCTCTCGCCCGCCCCGAAGGTTCCGGCCATGATTGCCACGATGCCGACGACCGCTGCGGCGTACTGTGCCGGTATATCGCTCGCCGCCACCGGTACTATAAGCGCTACCGGGTAGAGCATCTTTATGAGGAGAGCAAACCTCTTGGAGAAGAACAGTACCACGTCCTTTTTCCAGTAGGAGTCAGGTGGGTTAAGCTTCATCATCGCGCAGTGCCTCCCCCGTCACCTTTACGTACACGTCCTCCAGGTTCGGCCGCTCCACGGAGAGGCTGACTATATCCCCGCCGCAACCGACGATACCCACTACTACCTCCGCGACGATACCGGGCCTCTCCTCGCAGTGGACCACGAGATCCCGGCCCTCCGGTACCGCCCTTATCACCCCCGCCACTCCTTCGAGAGCGTCGTACTCGACTGGGTTGTGGAGTCTCGCGACGATTCGCTTCACACCTTTGAGAGAGGAGATTAAAGCCTCCGGCGTCCCCTCCGTTATGAGCTTGCCCCGGTGCAAGAACGCGATCCGGTCACACATGACCTCGACCTCGTACACTTGGTTGCTCGCGAGCAGGACGGCTACGCCTGCGCTGGAGAGCTCCCGGATCTTCTTCTGGAAAGAAAGCTGTGAGGTGTAGTCGAGCCCCAAGGAGGGCTCGTCCAGAAGCAGAACCTCCGGCCCATGTGCCATGGCCTCGATGAGCGCAAGCTTCTTCCCCATCCCGTACGAGTACGTCTTGACCTTGTCGTCCTTGTACTTTGCGAGTCCGAAGTAGTCGAAGAGCTCAGCTAGCGCGCCGTTCGCCTTCCCCTCCTCCATCCCATAGGAGCGGGCGAAGAAGTAAGCGTTCGCCCAGCCGCTCAGATCCCCGTAGTGGGTCGGACGATCCACCATCAAGCCCATCTTCGCTCGCGTCTTTTGCTTCTCCTTAAATCCGTCCGTGTCAATGATTCTAAAGGTACCGCTCTCCGGGGTGATGGCGGTCGAGAGAACGCGTAGCAGGGTGCTTTTGCCAGAGCCGTTCGGGCCCAGGAGGCCGAAGACCTCGCCGGGTTCGACGGTGAGGCTCACCCCTGACACGCCGCGCCCGCTGCTCTTGTAGAGGCGTGTAATGTTTTCGGCAGAGAGTGCCGACACTTTCTGTAGTCCTTCCCTATGGTAGGAGACGACCCGAATATTTTATCTGTGTTCTAGGTCGCTCGTTGTTACGCTGGTCACCCTTCCGTAAGCCGGACTTGTAAAATACGAGCGCGAGCAGTCCTTTAGAGAGGAGCGCAAGTTGGCGGACACGAAGCAGATTACCTGGGATCCTGAGGCCGATCGGCGCATCAAGCGCAGCCCCTTCCTCATGCGCCGCTTTATCCGCAAGCGCATTGAGGAGCGTGTCGCTTCTCGCGGCCGCACTCACGTAACGGAAGCCGATGTGGAGGAGAGTGCCAGAATGTATCGCCAGTACCGCTTCAAGTAGTTAGCTATATTGGCCGAGCGGTAAGGGGCTTCGTTACCCAGAGCTTAGGAGGCAATCAGCAAGTTTTTATGCACCCGGTTGCATATAGGTTTCCGATCTCGATTTACAGACGAAGGCTGCGGGGATCATTGGCTTCTCAGGTCTGCTGCCCCTACTGTCGGTCCTTCCCAAAGAACAACAATCCGCTTATCTTTATCGAGTGCTGAATCCGTGCTAGATTCGCCCAAGCCAGCAATTTTGAGAAGGGAGCGAGATGACGGAGAACAACACCGCGGTAGCGGTTCTGGGAACCGGGATCATGGGCGCTGCTATGGCGCGTAATATACTTGCGGCGGGCATAGAGGTGCGGGTATGGAACCGTACCCGTGAAAAGGCCGAACCTTTGGCGGAGGACGGCGCGAGGGTGGCTGACAGCCCCGCTGAGGCGGCTGAAGGAGCCGATTTTGTAATAACGATGCTCGCGGACACCGATACCGTCGAGGAAGCCGTCACCGGGGAGGAGAGCCCGCTGCCGGCGCTGGCCGAGAACGGCATATGGCTGCAAATGAGTACGGTTGGGGCCGACGGCAGCGACCGGCTCGGTGAGATAGCCGCAGAGTACGGTGTTACCTACGTGGATGCTCCGGTCTTGGGAACCAAGGAGCCAGCTGAGCAGGGGCAGCTGATCGTGCTTGCCTCGGGGCCCGAAGATGCTCTAGAGTGGTGTCAGACGATCTTCGACGCGATAGGTAGCAAGACTCTATGGCTCGAACCCGCCGGCCAGGGCAGTCGCCTCAAGCTTGTCACTAACAGCTGGCTCGTAGGTCTTCTCGGCGTGCTGGCAGAGACCATTGCCCTCGCCCGGGCCGTCGGCGTAGACCCCTCGCGGTTCCTTGAGGCTATCGAGGACAGCCCGGTGGGTGCACCGTACGCGCAGATGAAGGGGCAGATGATGATCCAGGAGAGTTTCCCAACGAGCTTCTCGGTGAACCTGGCACGTAAGGACGCCACCTTGTTACTTGAGGCCGCCGAAGCCAAAGGGCTTCAGCTCACAATCGCCAAAGCAGCCGCCGCCCATTTCGACGGGGCGATAGATGCTGGCTACGGCGAGGAAGACATGGCTGCGGTCTACGAGGCGGCCAAGCCTGAAGATTAGGAAGCGCGGTATCCGGACGCTCGCACAAAGCAGTGGTTGTGCTGCAGTATCGTCTCTACTGACTCCTCGCTACTTCAAAAGGCTCCGATGCTGGGAAGCACCACACTCTTGGAGTAAGTCGAGAAGAGCCCGACACTCCTACTCCTGCGTACGGCTGCTCCTGATCGTTAGCTCAGAGGAGTAGGACCGCCGGGCCTCTTGTCCTTCTTCGACCAAGACCGCTGCTTCTTTTAGGGAGTAGGTGTACAGATATTCCCAAACGCTCTCGGTACTTTCTTCCCGCGGTACATGGCTCGCATTATGCGGCAGTGCCGGTCGCTGCGTTGCCTCCAGCCGGTGATGTAGCCAGGACAGGCTTATATCGACGGCCGCAACGGCTAGACCCGCCACCACCGTTTTGCCGACCGGTCCTAATCTACCGGGCAGTAAGCGTTCCCTTAGCGTTGCCTTGCTCTCGTTTTTGGGTGCCAGTTCCCGACCTCGCGCCGGCGAACGCTCTAGCGAAGCGCCGCAGCGCCCGCAAAACCTATTACCTGGCGGGTTGTCAGAGGATCCACACGCTAGACACGAGCCGGGTCCGGCGAAGTTTTGACCTTTCTCCGTTCGGTCCACACCTTACCTCCTTCGCGTTCAGTACCGTTTCGTACCTAAATAGTGTAGATCCTATGCGTGTTATCAGCACTTCTAGCGTACTAATCAGTGTCTAGTCGACCCTCGCGATCGAAGTCATGGCGAAGCTTTCCAGGTAGGTGTTCTGTACGGCAACCCTCGGTGCTCAGCAGGTAGAACTCGGTCTCGCAAGATGTGATTTATGCTGCGCCCGGTGAGACGCTCGATCGTACTGGAGAATGTTCGGAGAACCTCAGGCCCAGGGAGTGCGCCAGTTGGGACTCAGTCGTATCGTAGGGGATCATCGCCTGGCCGGGGGGGACTGACAGTGAGTGACCCTACCGAGGTCGGGCACGAAGCCAACCTGGATGTAGTACCACCAAGATACGCGCCGAACAGTTGTCCGGCGCGCATCAGAACTGTTCTCGCGTGGTAGCGGGAGAGGTCGCTGAATTAGATGTCCATCTCCCCCTGGTTCCCTGCCTCGAAGAGCGGGTGGTACTCTTCAGGAAGCTGCGAGCGGATATGGTCTATCTCGCCCTGCGTGACAGCGTCTTGTAGCACCGCGATGACCACCCGGGCGTGGTAAACGGCCCTCGGCTCGTCCACGCCTGAGTCTTTCTCAGTAACCCGCTCGAAGAACTCGTT
>Ga0126308_10000238_pt1 | contig 16507 bp, 23 predicted proteins | sample Plot55_FD_92533 | JGI IMG/M metagenome (GOLD analysis project Ga0126308, IMG submission 92533) | Serpentine soil microbial communities from UC McLaughlin Reserve, CA, USA - Plot55 | ecosystem: Environmental > Terrestrial > Soil > Grasslands | place: USA: UC McLaughlin Reserve, Lake County... | reverse complement strand
AGATGAACCAGGTGATCGAATGGCACATCCCCGGCGGCAAGAACGAGGGCGAGAAGGTCCCCGAAGACGACCGCAAGCCCAGCATTCACCGCCTCAACAGGGAAGCTGGAAAAGACGGCGAGGGTGGGTAGAACCACCCTGTCTCCATACACGTGAGGATCTACGGCCTCGACTTCACGAGCGCCCCCGGCCGCAGGAAACCTCTCATCGTCCTCTGCTGCACCCTGCAAGGAGACTCTCTGCGCGTCGAGGATTCGGAGACGCTTACCGACTTCGGCGGCTTCGAGGATTTCCTGCAAAGAGAAGGCCCGTGGGTGTGTGGGATGGACTTCCCGTTCGGGCAACCAGGATCTCTGGTAGCAGCCCTCGGGTGGCGAGAGGGCTGGGAAGGCTACGTCAGGGAGGTCGGCAGGCTCCCGAAAGAGGAGTTCGAGGGGAAGATCCGGGCCGACATGGCCACGAGGCCGGCGGGCAGCAAGTGGCGCTACCGGCTCGCTGACCGCAGGAGTGGCTCCAGCAGCGCGATGATGCTGTTTCGGGTGCCCGTGGGGAAGATGTTCTACCAGGGGGCGCCGCGCCTCCTCGCCTCCGGCGTCCGCGTCGAGCCCTGCCGCCGCAACGGGGACTCCCGCGTGGCCGTCGAAGCCTACCCCGCCGTCGTCGCCCGGCGCTTTCTGGGCCGGGCGGCGTACAAGAGGGACGCCGTACCAGACACACCGGAGAGGAGATCCGCCAGGGAGAAGCTGCTCGCCGGACTGTCATCCGCAACTTTGAGAGAGGCCTACGGATTCGCAGTGGAAATGGACTCACCCTGGAGGGAGGAGTTCGCCGGCGATCCCTCCGCCGACGCCCTCGATTCCTTGTTATGCGCGGTCCAGGCGGCGTGGGCCTACAGAGAGCGAGACGAAGACTACGGAGTCCCGCCGGAGTGCGACCCCAACGAGGGTTGGATCGTCGATCCGGCTCTACTGGCCGAATAGAGAGAGGAGAAGGGTGCCATACGGAGAGAAGTTCGAAAGGGCCCTCGTCTACGCCGCTCGATTGCACAGAGACCAGTATCGTAAAGGCACCCGCATACCTTATGTGACGCACCTGCTCGCGGTGGCGTCCATCGTCGGTGAGAACGGCGGGACGGAGGACGAGGTGGTGGCCGCGCTGCTGCACGACGCCCCCGAGGACCAGGGCGGCGAAGCCATCCTCGAGGAAATACGCGCCCGCTTCGGAGACGAGATAGCACAGATAGTAGACGGCTGTACTGACACCTACGAAGATCCCAAGCCACCCTGGCGCGAGCGCAAGGAGAGATATCTGGCTCACCTGGCGAGCGCCCCGAGCTCCGTGCGGCTCGTCTCCTCCGCGGACAAGCTGCACAACGCCCGCACCGTGCTCTCCGACTACAGGCTACTTGGGGAGGATCTCTGGTCGCGGTTCAACGGCCGTAAGGAAGGCACGCTCTGGTACTACTGTGCCATCGTCGACGTGCTCAGGACAGAGAACGATAGTCCTGTGGTCGAAGAACTCGACAGGGTGGTTTCCGCATTGGAACGCGTCGTTCGAGATTAGGGCGGTTCATCGGTGCGGCGGGCGGGTTCGAAACGGACGGGTTCGAAGCGGGCGAGTTCGAAACCCGCCCCTACCGGACTATGGCGCCGTCGTCGCGGAAGATCTCGACCGCGTCGGGATCGGTGTGGAAGACGCGTACCTGCACGGTCGACGCGGCGAGCAGGAGCCCGAAGATACCGCTCTTGAGGTCGCCCGGTTGCGCAGGCTCGACCCAACCGACTTCCGCGTTCTTCAGATCCGCGTCGGTGGTGACGAATCTTTGCAGAAGGAGGCTCAAGGGGACGCGCAGGACGAAGGCGAGGACGACGCTGCCGAGGATCAAGAGGTAGAGATAATTGCCACCCAGGTAGAGAAGACCCAACCCGAGGGCGAAGAGGAAGAAGATCGCGGCTAGCAGGTTCGCGGCGACGATGGTGGTGCCGCAATTGCGGTGGACGGCGAGCCCCTTCTCCCCATTCTGCAGCCTGCGTATGGCCTCTCTGGCGGCGCTCTCGACCTCGGCCAGAGAGCGTACACCCTGTACGAAGAACCCATCGTCGGTGGAGAACCCGTTCAGCTTGCGGCCAGGCTCTCTCTCCATCATCACCGCAATGGTCCCATGCTCGAGGGCGTGGTTGCGGCGTAGGATCCTGTTCCCGAAGACCGCCTTCAGCTGCCGCGGATAGACGAACAGGCTCCCCACGGCCTGCAGCGAAAATAGTATCGGCAGCAGGAAGAGGAACACAACCACGACAAACGCAATGAACAACACCAATAACAGGGCCACGATCTCACCTTCGCGCTCGGTCTATACGTAAGTCGATTATATCTTAGGTTTCAGGCTACAGGCTTCAGGTTTCAGGAAAACTTGGCCGCTGTAGCCTGCCCGAGGAGACACCCCAACAACGAAACCAGGCTCCGACTTACGGCCGTGGTCCCGGCACAAGATCTGAGGCCTGAAACCTGATGCCTATTTCAACTCCACTTCTCCAGGCTGCTCCAGCTCGTAAAGCAACGCGAGCGCGGCCAGTGCTATTCGCTTGTGTCCCTCGAGGTCGTGAGGTTCGCCCATCGGGTTGTTGTACGGAAAAGGTACGAAGCCGACTCGCGGGGCCATTACGCCGTGCTCCATGGCCAGCGTAACTGTGGGGATGCCTCGCGTTTCTATGGCGTTGCAGACCAGCCCCACGGACCGGTGGCACAGGGGTCACGAAGGCGTTAGAAGCACGACATCTACCCGGTCCTCCACCAGTTTGCCGGCGACCTCGGGGGCCGTACTCTCTACGAGCCGGGTCGGATCGTGGATGGCTCCCATAAAGGAGAAGTGCCGCTCCGACAGCCCGCCTACCGTGCCATCCTCGAGGAGACTGCGGAGGGTCTGGAGCGGAAAGACGGCGTCGAGGTCGCTGCCCTCATCCGGCCTGTAGTAGGCGTGGGTCCAGGTAAGGTCGTCGGCGCTGGCCGGGATCTCCCGGTAGGAGCAGTCTCCGGCGGGGTCGTCGATGTCGAAGCGTGGCTGCCCTGGCAGATGGACGCCTCCGGTGCTAACGAGGGCGAGGCGGGATTCTCGCAGCGGCTTCTTCGGCCTGACGAAAGGTTGCACGGTCTAGAAGTTGAAGCGGACGAGTACGGTATCGCCGTCCCTCACGATGTAGTCGCGCCCTTCGAGGCGGACCTTGGCCCCCTCCCTGGCCCCGGCCCAGGATCCCGCGGCGACTATATCCTGCCAGTCTCCGACCTCGGCCGCGATAAAGCCGCGCTCCATGTCGGTGTGGACTCGCCCGGCGGCCTGGCGCACCGTGGAGCCCTCGCGAAGGGTCCAGGCCCTGGCCTCCTTCTCCGCGGCGGTAAAGAAGGTGACGAGGCCAAGCAGCCGGTACGCCGCGCGCACGAACTCCTCGAAACCGGTCGTCTCGACCCCGAGCATCGCGAGGTATTCCCTGGCCTCGTCCTCAGAGAGCTCGGCGACTTCGGCTTCGAGCTTCGCGCAGATCCGTACGGTTTCCGCGCCTTCGCGGCTGCTGTGCTTCTCGACCTGCAAGCTGTAACCGTCCCCCTCGGCCACGGACTCCTCATCCACGTTCGCCACGTAGAGCGTCGGCTTGGCCGTTATGAGGGTTCTCATGGTCTCGGCCACGGTCTCCGTCGCCGGGTAGACCCGCGCCGGGCTCCCGCCAGAGAGGTGGTCGCGTAAGCTTTCGAGCTCGGCCGCCTCGGCCTGGAGTTTGGCGTCGCCACTCTTAGCGGCGCGCCCGACACGCTCCAGCCGCCGCTCCACGGTGGCGAGGTCTGCGAGCAACAGTTCGGTGTCGATCGTCTCGATGTCTCCTTCGGGGTCCACGCCGGCGTGGACATGAACGACGTTCTCGTCTTCGAAGCAGCGGACGACGTGCGCGATGGCGTCGCACTCCCTGATGTGCCCGAGGAACTGGTTACCCAGCCCCTCTCCCGCGCTCGCGCCCTGCACGAGTCCCGCGATGTCCACGAAGTCGACAGTAGCAGGGACGACGCGCTGGCTGCCGATCACCCCGGCCACGGCGTCGAGACGCTCGTCCGGTATGGTGGCGACCCCGAGGTTTGGATCTATGGTCGTGAAAGGATAATTCTGGGCCTCGGCCCCGGCCCGCGTAAGGCTATTGAATACCGTAGACTTGCCGACGTTCGGCAACCCGACTATGCCCACTCTCATGCCTTGAGTGTATCAAACTGTAGCAAGATTACGTTACGAAGGACGACCTTGCGATAGAATCGTCCTCAGAGGATCAACGGGTTAGCTCAGTGGAAGGTTGCGTGTTGGACAGGCAGCTACAGATACAGATACTGCTGGATCACTACGAGAAGCCGCGGCACCGGGGTGCCATCGACGACGCCCATGTGACCATGCCTGGCGGAAATCCTGGCTGTGGAGATGTCGTTACGATGTATTTGAAGGCGGCCGACGACCAGGAGCATATAGAGAGCGCTACTTACGAGGGCGAAGGTTGCACCATCAGCATGGCGGCGAGCAGCATGCTCCTCGAGGACATTCACAGGGGCGAGCTGACCATGGACGAGGTACTGGAGATGGACTACCACGAGATGATCGATCAGCTGGGACGCCAGGTCGTCGCCTCCCGCCCCAAGTGCGCGACCCTGGGCCTCGGAACCCTGAAGGCCGCAATCAGGAAGTACCAGAAGGACCGTCGCCTGGAGCTTGCCGGCGTCACGCGCCCCGACGAAGAAGATTTCGTCTTCGGGGAGCACGCTGCAGAGGCGGCCAAAGGATAATAGGCTATCCTCTTTACTCCCTCTTCGTCCAGGCTCCTGCGGCTGATGAGACCGAGACCAGGATAACGGCTTCTAGGATGGCGGAGAGAATGAGGCTGACCAGGAAGTAGGTCCAGGCCAGGTCTCCGGAGACCCGCGTACCGAGGATCTCCGAGAGAGTAGCGGCGATCTCGGCCGCCCCGATCAGGCGCGCCGCCAGGAGCGCCCCGAGCGTAGACCCGAGCACATACCCCGGCGCGGCGACGGCCCCGCCGATCAATCCGGAGAGCGCCCCCGACCGTTTTCCCGCCGCGGCCGCCCGTCTCCCGCAAGAGAACCCGATAAAACCCGAGACCAGTATCCCGATCAGAGACCCAGGCAACGATGCGAGCAGGCCGACAACCCCGCCGATGCCGCCCCAGACCATCCCTACCCTTACGGCACCACCGCCATCTTCTCTCTCCTCCATGCCCGCATTCTAGCGGCCCGGGCGGCCTTCGGTCGTCCGGGCCGCTAGAATGCAGCACGCTCCGGCTTCGCCTCCGCTTGTCAGCATTTCAGCACGCTCCAGCCTTCGGCTGTCGCTTGTCAGCAATTCAGCTCTTTGTTTTGCCTTGAGGGTCTTACGCACGGCGCTGTTAGCCGGCGGCCCGGCCGCGTAACTCGAAGAGCCTCTCCTGTAGCGTCTCGGGTGCAACCCCCATACACGCGAGCATTCTGACGGCCGTACCATCCTGGTTGTCCAGTATTCCGAGCAGGACATGCTCGGTGCCAAGGTAATTGTCTCCTAGCCTGCGCATCTCCTTTCGCGCCTCGACCAGCGCGTTCTTGGCCCGGGGAGAGAACGGGATGCGCCGATGCTCGGGGATGCGCATATCGAACGCATCACCCGCCTCCCTGCGCACCTCGTAGAGGGAGATCCCGATCGAAGATAGTGAGTCCGCGAGCATCTCCTCCGACTCCACCCTCGCACCTTCGAGCGTCACCCCCAGCGAAGTGAGTGCATCGGCGGCTAATCCCTCATCGACGCGCAGGATGCCGAGCACAAGGTCCTCATCGCCGAGCGAGTCGTGCCCCAGCATTCTGGCCTCTTCGAGAGCAGCCTCCACACTCTTGCGGGATCTGTCGGTAAAGCGGGTGAATATCACTGGTCCCTACCCTTTCTACCCGGCGGCTCTCCAGGGTATCTGGCCCTGATCCTCTTGGCGTGCTTTTTGTGCACGGCCTGCTTGCTGACCCCAAGGACCTCGGCGATCCTCGCCCAGGACCATCCCGCAATAAAGGCATTCTCTACCTGCGCCGCTTCCAGAGCCTCCAACGTACGCCTCAAGGCGACGACCGCTTCGAGCCCCTCCCGAGGGTCCTCCGGCCCACCAACCCTTGTTCTCGTCTTTTCGTCCATGTGTCAATATTAGTTGACGTCTAAGGGTTTGTCAACATATATTGACGGATTTCCACTACTTCTCCCCCAGTGTCTTACTCGTAGAGCTCCCGCCAACTCAAGAGCTTGGGCTTACCTTCTTGGACGGAGAAGGTGGCTTCGATCTTGCGTCTGGTCTCGCGGTAGTCTCCTGTGGAGACGGCCTCGAAGGATCCGGTCTCGTCGTCGTGCTCCACGGTCACGATAACCGAGCCTTCGGCCACGCCGGTCATAGCGAGTTCGCCCGAGGACCAGTCGGCCTGGTTCGGGTCGCTTGCGAGGTGTGCTTTGGCGACTTCGATCCCCGCTTCGGCCAGTTCGAAGGCCTGCTCACCCCTGTTGATCTCCGCGACGGCCTCGAGGTCCGTGGCGACGAAGGTAAGGAGACCAGCTCCCATGACGCCGACGATCACGACCACGATGATCGCGAACCCCAGGGCCATACCCCTTTCTGCGCGCAGGAGACCCCCGATAGTCATGGCCCTTCGCGGTTCCTGAGGTAGACGTCGGTCGCGAGCGTCTGCCTAGTGGGGTCTTGAGCGTGGCGTTTGACTTCGACGGCCAGCTCTATGCGGAGGAGCCTGACCTCCGTTTCGTCCGTGATGGCCAGTGTCGGAGGACAATCGTTCGCTGTCCGGCACGGCGTAAAACGTAGTCCGTCCGCGGGGACGGAATCCACGAGCGTCTGGACACTGCCGCCCTTGGACCGCTTCAGGTCGTGGCCGCTGAGATAGTAGCCTATGACCTCGGTGGGGCCGATCTTGCGGTCTCCCCCCGTCTCGTTGCCGAAAGCGACGCGGGTTGCGGTAGGAACCGCCGGCTTGGTGGGGTCCGCCGGGTTCGAGAACAGGTGTCTCTTTGCTGGATTGGAAGTCAGGTCGTACGGATAGGCGGCCCTGATCTCACGCTCCATCTTGCCGAGCGCGAGCCTGGCATTCTCGACGGACTCCAGCCTGTCACGGCCGTAACCGAAGGTCCTGACGCTCACGTCGAAGATCGCATATAGGGCGAAAAGCACGGCGAAGAGCATCATCGAGGAGACCAGTACCTCCACGAGGGTGAAGCCCGCTGTCTCTCTCCACGAGCGTCTCCTCTTCAGGTTCACCATCTGGACACGACCCCGGAAACACCGTAAGAGTTCCCACCACCCCAGTCGACCGTGACCGTGATCATCGACAGTCCCTCCTCCCCCGACCCGTCGCCGAGGTCGGTGTCGATGGACTGCGTGACTATGGTGTATCCGAAACCGGAAGGCTCGCAGACACCGCCAGGCAATCCTGTCTCGACGGTCTCGTAGGGGAGGCTCTTCGCCTGTTCGAGCTTCTGCACGGCGCACGCCCGCGCCCTATCGTAGTCGCCGCTCGCGTTGGCGGACCGGATCGCCCCCTCGAACATGCCTACCATGGGTACGACGGCGACCGTGAGCACCACTATCGCTACCGTCACCTCTACGAGCGAGTAGCCGGATTCATCAGCGGTGCTCTTAATAGGAGATTTCACCGATCCTTATCCTCGAGGTCGGGGCGTTGAAGACGACCGGGCATGTCGGACTTCCGTCTTGTGAGCTGATCACCACGGTACCGCTCTGGCCGGGTCTCAGGGTCCTGACCGTGCCGTTGGAGTTGAACTCTAGGGTGCGCGTGGCACCGTTCTGTGCAGCGTCGGACCCGCAGGAGCTGGGCGGAACGACTGCATTGCGGTCGCCGTGCGAGCAGTCGGGATCGAAGGTGACGTCCTTGATCTTGGTCCACTCGGGCAACTCGCGGCGCACCGGCGGGGTGCCGTCGGCCAACGCGGGAGGAGGATCTCCGGCACCGTAAGGGAAGTTCAGCTTGACCATGCAGTAGTCCGCGGAGGAGCAACGGCTCAAGGGTGTGCCGTCTGGCATGAACACGACCCGCCAGTCTGTCAGCTGCTCGGTGGCCCTGGTGTGGGCGAGCCGCAGGTCGGCGGCGAACTGGTCGGCAGCAGCCTCGACCCGCCAGCGCTCCAGCAGGGCGAGCAGCACGATGATCCCAATGGCGAGAATGATGCCCATGATGGACACGGCCGTCAGGATCTCGGGCAGGGTGTAACCCCGCTCGTCCTCACAACCGCGGGAAATGTTCGACCGTATCACGCGCACGTCGTATTTGTCGGCGCTGCTACGGGCGTGCTTTAGCAGTTTTGAGAATGTTGCCCTTCCCAAAACCGCGTTGGTCAGCCGGTCAGCATTTCAGCTGGTCGGCTCAGATCTCGCCGCATAGAAGCGTTACGCATTTCTGTACCTGCGCTGGTGAGAAAATTCTCTACGGGAAGCACAAGTACACTCGCTTACGAGTCATGACTTGGGAGTCTCTGTGTGGCGAGTAGCGGAGCCGCATTCCCCGACCACAAGGTCCGAGGGTAACTCGGCCATGCGTTCATCCCGCGAATTTCGCGACCCGGAGAATATCCTTGTATTTATACATACCGTTCAGTATAGTTAAACGATGGCCGACGAAACGGTACGGACGAGGGACAAGGGAAAGACGCGCCGGAGGTTGCTGGCGGCGGCCCGCGAGCTCTTCTACGGGGATGGCATCTGCGCTACGGGGGTCAGCGCGGTAGCCGAGAGGGCCGGGGTTACGAAGATGACCCTCTACGCCCACTTTCCTTCCAAGGAAGAGCTCGTGACCGCGTACCTGGAAGACAGTGACAGGCGCTGGCGGGAGTTTCTGGAGGAGAGACTTTCGGGTTACGAGGATTCGCGCGAAAGGCTCATGGCCGTCTGCGACGCCTACCAGGAGTATTTCACGGCCAGAGAAATGCGGGGTTGCGCCTTTGTCAACTGCGCCGCGGAGTTTCCCGACCCCGATCATCCGGCGCGACGAGTGATCAGGCGGCATAAGGCCGGAGTACGAGAGGGGCTCCGGGCCCTCGCCGCCGAGACCGGTGCCAAAGAGCCGGTAGAATTGGCCGAGCGTCTGTTCGTTGTGCTGGAGGGCGCCTACGTCACCGGCGCCCTGGAGGGTGAGACGGATGTGCTCGACCGTTCCCGTGCGTTCTTCGTCGAACTGGTGGAGGCGGCTGTCCTGGATCGGGCTACGGACGGGTGAAAGGCACGCGCGGGCGGGAGGGCGCGTTCGCCGGCCACTCCAGCCTCGACGCGGCGTTCCTGGTGGCGGGTACAGTCGCGCTCCTTACCGCGCTCGTGGCCGCGCTGGCGCGGACTTCAGAAGATCCCTCCGTTAGGCCGGCGCCCCGTCCGGCGCAGGAGAGGTGACTTTTGCAGCTATGCGGCAAGCGACGCTACGTGGTGCTGGCATTTGCCTTGCTGGTGCTATTCTGGGGGTCGGCTTTTTCGGTCGTGAAGGTCGGTTTGGACTACGCGCCGCCAATGATCTTTGCCGGGCTGAGAACCCTGATGGGCGGCCTCGTAATCTTGCTCGTGGCTGTCGTTCGGGGCGAGAGTCCGCATCTGGGACGCGACTGGCCGATCTTCCTTGTGCTGGCGGCGTTCAACGTGGTCTTCTTTTTCGGGTTTCAAACCCTGGCTATTCTGCATTTGCCCTCCGGGACGGCGGCGGTGTTGGAGTACTTGCAGCCGATGCTGGTTGGGCTACTGGCCTGGATGATCTTGGGCGAGTCGCTATCTTTGGCCAAGATCGTCGGCCTGATACTTGGTTTCTCGGGCATAGTGGCTGTGAGCGCGGGCAGCCTCTTTGGGAACATATCCGCGGCGGGCGTGGCGTTCGGGGCGGGCTCGGCGTTCTCCTGGGCCCTGGGCACGGTCTTTTTCAAGCGATACGAAGCGAGGATCTCGACCATGTGGGCGGTGGCGTTGCCGTTCGTAATGGGGGGCATGGTACTGACGCTTTTTAGCTTCGCCATGGAATCTTGGTCGGAGGTGTCCCCCACAGGAACGCTCTTCGCGAGCCTCTCTTATGTGTCGCTCGTCGAAATAGCGCTGGCGTGGTTGATCTGGTTCGGCCTGATCCGGGCGGGGGAGGCCAGCCGCGTCGCGGTTTACGTTTTCTTCGTGCCCCTCGTTGGCATAGTAATCGGGGCGATCTTCCTCGATGAACGGCCCACGCTTTCGCTATGGATCGGGACCGCCCTGATCGTCACCGGCATCTACACGGTAAATCGTTCGTCAACAAGGAAAGACAAACGCGGTAACCTTCGCCCGGACTAGGGCCTGTCACGTGGAGAGAGGTATGCGGTCAGGTCCTGAGGGGTCGAGACGGAGCTCGCCAGCAGCGCCCTCGAGTGGTTGTCCAGAACAGGGATAGAGTCGTCGCGACGACACCTATTCAGAGGTCAACAACCATGCCACAGGCCCATATCTGCGGCCAGCTTTTCAACTGCAGCAGGTACAGAAATATGTAACGCTTCTTTGGCGAGGTCTGGCCAGCTCTTTGTGTGCTGGCAGTTGGTACGGTGCTGGCGGGAGCCCGAGGGACTCGTTACTGGCGTTCTATGAACTCGATACGGTAGCCATCGGGATCTTTGACGAAGAAGATCCTGGTCCCGCTGCCCATGGCGTGCGGCTTGCTCTCGAAGTCCACGCCACCAGCTTCTTCGAGCCTGTCCGCAAGGGCGTCGAGGTCTTCGACGGCGAAAGCGACGTGGCTGTAGCCGGTACCCAGCTCGTACGGTTCTTCCTGGTCGTGGTTGAGGGTAAGCTCGAGTCTGGGTTCGGAGTCGCCGGGCACGGCGAAGAAGGCGTTGGTAGCGTCATCGCCGATGGGCGTCTTGCGGGCGAGCTCCAGGCCCAGCTTGTTCGTGTAGAAATCTATGCTCCGGTCGAGATCCAGAACCCTGTAGCAGGTGTGGACGTACTGCATGATCGCTCCTTTCAGTCGCTCAGCATTTCAGCTTATCAGCATGTCAGCTAGTCAGCACGGCGCCTTTGGCGCCTTGTCAGCTCGCATCGGGCCTACGGCCCTCGCTTGTCAGCTGGTCAGCCAGGGCTCACAAGCTGACATGCTGAGAAGGCGGCGCAGCCGCCGTGCTGACAAGCGAAGGCGTAAGCCTGAGTGTGCTGGCAAGCTGATAAGCTTTACTCATGGAAAGGGTCTCGCGGGATTTGCCTGAGAGTCCGGCCCGCAGGGTGGGCAGGATCGCCCGTGTCGGGGCGCGCTACGGTTTCGGCTTCGTGTTCAAGAGGCGTCTGTCGCCCGGCCGCCGCAGGGAAGAGCCGGGGCGGGTGGGCACGAGGCTGCGTCAGTCCCTCGAAGAGGTGGGTCCTACGTTCGCTGAGTTGGGACGTTTCCTCTCCGTCCGCCGCGACCTGATCCCACCCGACATCGCCGCCGAGTTGGAACGCACCAGGGTCGTGGCGAAGCCGATCGCCTTCGCCGAGACTCGCGCTTATGTAGAGAGGGAGCTCGGCAACACGTTGGAGCGACTGTTCGTCGAATTCGATGAGGTGCCTGTCCGGGTCGGTCCGTTTACCCAGTCACACCGGGCCGTGCTACCGGGAGGGCGTCCTGCACTCGTGGTCGTTCGCCGCACGGGTGTGCGCAGGGACCTTCTGGCGATGCGACCCGTTGCCGACCTGACGCGCCGGAGGCTCGGCGACCAGTTGCCCCTGGATCCCTCCGCGATAGTGACCGAGTTCGCCGCGCACGTTAACCAACGCCGCGACATGTTCGCTTCGGCCCAGATCACTCATCGCCTGGGTGATCTGGAGGACTTCTGGATCAAAGTTCCCGAGATCTACAAAGACTACTCCACGGGACGCTGCATCTCGTTCGAGGAACCCGTGGACCCTGCGCTTCCTGGCCAGGAGCACTACCTTGAGGTCTCGGAGGCGCTCGTGCGGCTAGCGCTGGGTGAGGGGATCCTGCTCGCTGATCCGGCAAAGGCGCGTTTCGTCCTCGGCGACCCCGCAGGGGGACTGTGGCTGGCCGACCCGACGGAGGCTTTCGCCCTCGACCCGGAGAGGCTGCGGGGGGTGGCCGAGATACTGGCCGCGGTACGGCGCGGGGACGTCGACGGTGTCGTGCGCGCGCTGCCGCTGGCGGGAAGCTTCGTCCCCCACGACGATGCGGACCTCAGACGTGAGGTGCGCGAGGCCCTTGGCGTACTAGGCGGACCGCTGTGGCCCGAACACTCCCTGGAAGAGGTCAGGGACAGGGGACTCGAAGCCATCCGTAGGGGAGGCGCGCGGCTGCACGTCGAAGTCGCCCAGTTGGCAGATTTCCTGGTCGAGGCCGAGAGGCTCGGGGGACAGTCCAGAATAACTACGGCGGCGGAGGCGGCCGAGGAACTCATCTCCCGCTACAGGAATCCTGCCTACGTCGCGGGCCGTCTGGCGCGCAGGGTCGTCCAGCCCGATGCCCTGGCGGACTACCCGCGCCAGCTACACTCGATCCTGGATGAACTCAAGGACGGCGAGGTCGAAGTTCGTTTCAGGCATGCCGGGCTCGACGACCTCATATCCAAGGTAGACATCCTCGCCAACCGCCTGGTCTTCGCCCTCCTCATAGCCGCCCTCATCATAGGTTCCTCGATGCTCGGCATCTTCCTCAAGGGTGGCACCAGGTTCATCGGCGTTAGCGTGTTCGGCCTTATCGGTTTCGTCGTCGCCGCCATTCTAGGACTCCTGCTGCTCATCGGTATCATCAGATCCGGACGCCTGTAGAGGAGCTAGTCAGCATGTCAGCACGCTCGGGCCTGCGACCCTCGCTTGTCAGCATTTCAGCTTTTTGTGTTTTGCTGAAATGCTGAGAAGGCGGCGCAGCCGCCGTGCTGACAAGCCTGCGAAGCAGGCGTGCTGAAGTTCTATTCGTGGCAGAGGCCGTTATGTTTGACGGGGAACTCCACTGGACAGTCACCATTCGGCATCAATGGGACCGGTCCGTTTGTGGAGCCACCGGAGGCGAACAGCTTGTGGGTCTTTTGCGGTTTGGGCGGAGCGGAGGCGCTGCCCGACGCTGCACTGCTCGAAGGTGTGTCTGACGATGCGCTGCTGGGTGAGGGGCTGACCGGCGACGGACTGCTCGGCTCTACGCTGCTGGCGGCTACGCTGCCGCTAGTACCGTAATCGTAGTCGTCACAGGCTTTTCCGTTCCCGTCGGCATCGAGGTTGTTGAGGTCGCTGGGGTCGCGGTCGAGCTCGACCTGCGCTGAGGACTGGGATCCAAAACTGGCGCAATCGTACTGGTCGGCTTGCGCCAGGGCCGCTTCGTCCGGATAGACCATCTGCTCGTAGGTGACCCGCAAGACGAGAGCGGCTGCGAGCACCAGCCCCACCATGACCAGCTTGAACGCTACATTTCCCATCCTGTGGCACATTGTACCCTACCATGCATGCGGACGATACTTTCGCTGAAATACTGATCCGCTGATATGTAGAATGCCATCTGACCGCAGGACGGTCGGGATAAACCTAACGTTTCGACAGAGAGGCGGGAGAGCATGGAAGAGCAGACGCGCAGTGAGATTCTCAAGACGATCCCCTACGGCTTCTACATAACCGGTGTCGTGGGTTCGGATGGGGAGGTCAACGGGTTCACCACCTGCTGGGTCTCACAGGTCTCCTTCGAGCCGCAGCAGGTCGTCGTCGCCGTCCGCAAGGACCAGCACACGCACGACCTGATCGAGGAGGGCGGCGTCTTCTCCCTGAACTTCCTCGACACGGAGCAGGAAGATCTGGCCCGTAAGTTCACCGAGCCTCTCCAGCCGGAGAACGGCACTATCGCTGGCTCTACCTACAACACCGGAGGTGCGACGGGGGCGCCGCTCTTCGACGAGGCTTTCGCCAACCTGGAGTGCCACGTGATCGGCAAGATGGAGGCCGGGGACCATACTGTGTATCTCGGGGAGGTCGACGCCGCAAACCTCACACGACCCGCCGACATACTCACGGATCTCGACACCCCTATGGAGTACGGAGGATAATCAGCACACTTCGGCCTGCGGCCTCCGCTTGTCAGCACGCTCAGGCTATCGCCTTCGCTCCTCAGCACGGCGCTTCGCGCCTTGTCAGTACGCTTCGGCCTTACGGCCTCGCTTTCAGCATTTCAGGGATTGTCCAGTAGCAGGTTCGTATTAACTGGCGATGTACGTCGTCCTGGCCGTACCAAATTCTGAAGACAGCTCTCACCTCCTCTCCGTTCGACGGACGACTCTGCTTCGATCGGACGTGGATGGGCGCACGGGCCGAAGCAGGTTAAAGATCGCCTCACGCCTCGCCGACAAAGCGGATGCAAGGTCGGCGGTGGCGAGGGAACGGAGCGAGAGACGGTGCTTGGCTGGTTCGCATGGAGAATGACCGAACCGTGCCAGACGGACGAGCGAGGGTTTACCCTGATGGAGCTTATGACGGTCGTCGTGATCATCGGGATACTCGCCGCCATCGCGATTCCCAATTACATCGGCCAACAGGACAAGGCGATAGACGCCGCGGCCATGGCGCAACTGCGTACCGCGGCCACATCTCAGCAACTGTATTACGTCGAGCAGAACGCGTACGCCGGGACCGCGACGGAACTCAAGGCCTATGGTTTCAGGCAGGGAGAGCAAGAGGTAACGGTAATGGCCGCGGATACCAGTTCTTACTGCATGGAGGCCGCCGGCGGCGGTGGCGCCACGTTCAGGATCACCCAGGACACAGGAAGGCCACTGGCGGGCGGATGCTAGGAACGCCAGCGCCCGTGACGCAAAGACTATTTGCAAGTGCGCATGCGCTCCCGCCGTTATCGGGTGCGTCGGCGGACGGATGGCACTCGCTTGCGACATTCGCTAACATACCAAGCGGGTCGACGGCGAATCTGGAGGGGGAGCCGTCGGCCCTCGTCTACCGGTAGGCTCTATTCGGGAAGCCGTCGCTCGATTGGGAGGAGGGATCGGCGGTAGCAGTGCGTAGGAACGTTCGACCCGTGGCGGCGGGCCAGACGTCTCAGCCTTTGCCCATTAGCATCTCCCTTATGCGCCGGCCCTCGCGGTGGCCACGGTAGTAGGAAAGCCTCTCCGGATAGTCGGTCCATGACGCGAGACCGTTGTTGGCCGCGAAGGTCTGCGTCTGCCCAAAACGTCCCTCTTCCCAGCCACTCCGGTACGCCGAATCCTCGCGACGAATCCCCGCCCCTTCGGCGGCCGTTTCACGGATCATTCCACACCTCCTAGGCGAGTGGCTCCTACAAGCATCATGTAAACACAAAAGATTCACAAATGTAAGGGGTGGCCTTAATAAAAACAAACAAAAGTTACAGGACTGCTATATATGGTGTCTCCTGGCACCCCGAACAGCAAAGATTGTGCTTTTCGATGCTATTTCGTCGCGCGAAAGTGGGTGCGACGTCCGAGCAGGAAAGTGAAGAGCAGTGCTCCGAGGAGGGCTGGGGCCGTCGTAGTGGAGAGGGCGGCCACCCCGGTCCAGAAGGAAGTGGCGATGATCGCGCTGTCCAGCAGGCCTGGTCTGGGAATCCTGGACCACCTCCCGGTGGCGAGGAGGAGGGCTGTGGCGAAAATTCCGGAGAGCAGCCAGCCTGCGTAGTTACTGAGTGGAACGCCGTAGTAGGCGCCGTCTCCTGGCCACACCCAGAAGCCGAGGGCTGTCGCGCCGGGGTCGATCACGGCATCCATCCAGACGAGGAGCATGGTGGCGCAGAGGACGTGGATGAGACGCGGGCGGGTCCCCCACGCGCCTGCCACCGCACCGACGACGAGCGGCGCGTAAGAGAGGGGTAAGAGGTAAGGGACGATCCCGGCAAGCTTGGGACCGAGGGCGTCGCCATAGTAGAAAGTGCCGTAGGGGAAGCCGGTCGTGACACCAAGAGCCTCTATGGCGTAGGCGAAAGCGGAGAGGGCAAGCAGCGAGAGCGTAGCCCTGCCTGGCCCGAGGTAGCGGAAGAGCGCGACGGCTGATGGCAGGGCGATAAGGAGGGTCGAGATGTAAGAGCCCACGCTCGCCCCTTCTATCTCCGGGTAGCGGACAGCGAAGAAGGCGGCAGCGAGGGAGATAACGCAGGCGAGGATCAGGGGTCCTGGCGTAGTGCGGCGAAGCTGGGTAAGCACCCTTGTAATGTTACAGCGGTTTTCGGAAGGAGACCTTCCGAAAACCGCGCTGTCAGCTATCAGCCATCAGCTTTCAGCTCTTTGTTCTTGCTGAAATGCTGACGAGCGAAGCCCGAAGGGCTGAGCGTGCTGACTAGCTGACATGCTGTAACTGCGGTTTGTGGGGGTGGCGCTGGTATATATTAGGGTCTGTGCTCCTGCGTCTGCTCTACATCTCGCGGCCTGTGCTCTGGATCAACACCGTAGGGCCGGCCACGGTCGGGATGTGGCTCACGGGGGATCTGTTCGCGTGGGAAGCGCTGCCGATCCTGT
>Ga0126308_10000236_pt1 | contig 16523 bp, 18 predicted proteins | sample Plot55_FD_92533 | JGI IMG/M metagenome (GOLD analysis project Ga0126308, IMG submission 92533) | Serpentine soil microbial communities from UC McLaughlin Reserve, CA, USA - Plot55 | ecosystem: Environmental > Terrestrial > Soil > Grasslands | place: USA: UC McLaughlin Reserve, Lake County... | reverse complement strand
TCCGTTAGAGAACATCATAAGCAAGGGTGATATTTTCGTTGACAAGCGAGCCAATGTATACTTTTGCTTCCACAAAAGTCACTATGTCCAGAGCCTCCTCAACTCAGATCCTAGGTTCAAGCTAACTTATGAGATGATCAAATCGGTTAATGAGTCGGTCAGCAGCTCAAGCAAAGATCTGCTGCGCACTGTTGAAATACTTGCAAACAACATTTCAAACCTCGCAAATGTTGTGTTAGAAATGAAGAACGACCAGCAGTCATGGCTCGCACAACGCATGCTCACGCGTGATGTTCCTATAGCCGGGGTACAAATGGGGACGATGAGTGTTCATGATTTCAAAGAAGAATTTGATGTCGCATTGGCCAACTCAGGATCCTCAATAGGATGGATTGAGTTAGCTAACATACGCAACAAGATCTGTGACAGTTGCAATATTTCTTCAGACGAGTTCTATCGGCTTGTAGGCGAGTTGACTAGTATGCATCAAGATAAGTATGAGCTTTCTACTGGTGGTCGGGAAGGCGTGATGGTCAGAGGGCTATTGCACGGGTTTGTGAGGTGTATCTGACAGTTGTGTCCCTATAGGCTAGACCGCAATCCCTATCCTAGCAGCCCTACTCCAACGCTTAGTGACGCCTTGATTTTGGGCGGCAAGAGGCACAAAGAGGCCAAGGCTGCTATGGTGTCCTGCATTTCCGACCTTCGTTCTAAGATAGGTGTCGGGACTGCCATAGACAAGGACTTTAGACTTGTTACTATGATACAAGATGTTGGTTCCGGCAAAACGCACCTAGCTCTACACACGAAGGGAGTCAAGGAAGTGTCAGACAGTGCGATTGTCTCGTACACTGACCTATCACAGATATCACCCCGCAGCATGCATAGTCTCTATGGCGCAATGCTTGCCGGATTTACAGATGAGTATTTTGCAATATTGAGAAAGACTGTTATTGATTACTTACTCCAGAGAGCTGAGCAGAATGCGCCAAGTGCAAAAAGGATTTTTAACTATAGCTTCATTGACTTCATAAAAGGCAAGAGTTTAGCACACAAGGCGGCTGAGCTCTTGCGATATGAAATTGTGCCCAACTATGCTGCAATTGATGACACTCTCTCCAAGGAATTCTCATCGATAGAAATCACAATATTAAAACTTGTAATTGAAGGCAATTTCAGGAAGGATACACAGAATGTTGCAAACCTTGAAGACATTATAGCAAGCTTGACAGCTCTCGCCAGATTGAACCTGAAGTTCTTGCATAAGATAACGCTGTTCCAGATAGACGAGTTTGACTCTGATAAAGAGTCAGTCGAACTTATCAAGGCTGTAATTAATGCACATCTACCGGCAACAGTGCTCATGCTTATATTCACGCCAGCATCGTACGATGAGGTACGCAGGACATCAGTCTCAGTTTTTGACAGGCTGGAAAAGGCCAATTACAAAATAGACATTGCTGGCTCTAATACGCTTGAGGAGATAATAGATATCGTGCTTGAATACATCAGGCAGCATGACTTAAGCAAGAGCCTTACTGAAGAACTTGAACGTGACCTGGCTGCAAAAATCAGGGTTATCTATGACGAGTTCCCAGATTTCCGCAATGTGCGCTCTATGCTCAACATAATGTACCACGCCACGGAGAACGCAGCAAGACGGAGCCTTGATAACATAGACGAACAATCTATAGACGACACTATAAAGAACGTGTACCCTGGACTTCACATAAGGGGTAGCCTGATGTATGTGCCGATTTCAGATTTTATCAAAATTAGGCGCAACTGCAATGACATTCAGACGCTCGAATCTGGTATCAGAAACGCAGTCAAGGATCTCGTTAATTATGCGCACCAAGTAGGAGTGGTGGCAAGACCCCATGCGGCCAATGGTGAGGGCAATGGAATCGATGTAACTTACAATGATTTATACGGCACCAAGGTTGCCGTGGCAGTCATTATTAACAAAGACCATACTAAGAGCTTTGAGCAGATATCAAATACACTAAAGTCAACAAGCTTTGTGGATAGGCTAATAATACTGACTAATGCCAATACCACAAGTGGTACAAAAAGAGGTTTATTAGTCAATATCGACAGGTGCAAGATGATAGACCTGATTTACTTTAGCAACAAGTACAATAACAATCAGGTACACCAAGATGACTCGCAGCGGGCAATTCTACTTGCAAAGTCAATGAGCCTGTGCTAGCCCCCCTTTCTGCCTACTCTTACGTTGTAACTGACGGGGGATGTGGCATAAGATGATCTGTAAGCCATCAGAATCTAACCATATTATACAAGACATCGTACATGCATATCATCTATCACAATGACATTTGATATTATACAACCATAGCGACTTCTAAATCCACTTTTTGATTCTTGCTACACTACAGTATCTTGCATTAATGGGATGCACTATATTTGCTTTAGAAGAGTTGTTGTAGTAATAGTAGTTCTTTTTTGCGCTACCTTTCAAATCCATTACCTAAAGTTTCTTCTATGAATTGTTATATGGACATTATGAAATAATTTTTTGGCTCTCCAAAGTCGCCTAGAAATGATTCTCTGCTCATTCTAGTAAATGCAAAGCAAACCTATGTTCGCTAAAGCAACTTCAAAAACAAACACAAGGAAGAATGGTTCTATATCCGGATAGACTTGTATCTTTTCCTCTATCGACTCCTCAAGCAAGTCTGGTTGATATTTTTCTTATTAACTCTGATAGCGGCTCCACAAACTCCTTTTCACGTTGCCCTTTCTAGCGCTAACATAGACATCATAACTTATTCTATAATCGAACACGTTGGGAAATAATATAGTGCATTGTTACAAACTCTTTTATGAACGATCTAACACTGATCGCGCAGAGAGGGTGCAAATGGACGGCGATCCGCAGTTTAAATGCAACATATGTGGCAACGGGGCCGACTTTGTCGTTCAGCTTGAGCTTGTCAAGCAAAAAAGGCGATATGATGGCCTGCACTCTCAGCAGATGCCATTCTACCTCTGCAAGAACCATGAATACGTGTACAAAAAGATGCAACAGAACATAGACCTGAAAGATTATTTTCCAGAGACTATAAGGGAAAATCAGTAGATGCCTAAGAGAAACTTTAGCACGCTAGAAGAGTTTAAGACTCACATCCACAGAGAAGGAGCCTCACTCGTGGATTTTTCTGGTATCAAGGTACCTTGCATTCTGATGAGTTCGAAAAAATATGAACAAATACTGCACAACGTTTATGACAGAAAAGTCCGGGCAGATACGCTACTTGATATATTTTACGATGGGGAAAATGTATTTGTCGACATCCAAGTAAAGCTCCTCGAGACTGACTTCGAACAAAATTTTTTGCTATACGCTAATGACATGGTCGAGTTCTTTGAAGCACTAGCAGAAAGCGGACTGCTTTCACTCGCGCCAGACTCACAAGACCACCCCAATTCACAAAATCTATTCATGATCCAGTTACCAAAAAAGGATGCTGCAGAGAGTGCACTTGAAATAATCAAAGCCAACTTGAAAAAGCAGAGTTAATAATGTCTATCGGGCAAATGAAAATGATGACGCAGTCGCACCGTAAAAAAAAGCAACAGGACGATCAAGGGGTCCCTCTTGAGATAGACACCCATTACCAGCTCTATGGCAAGCATGCATGGGAAATAGAATATGGCGATCGGTGCCCGACTTGCAACAAGCGAATAGACGAGTTTGGCTTTTGTGCATGCGGAAGCGCTCAATAAGACTCAGAAAAAGTACCCCGGGCAGAATCGCCCTCTAGAGGATTATTGTATTGTGCTTATATGAAATGTTAAACAACAACCAATGACGTGGCTTCTACTATTTGGACTATTGTCATGGTTGTGCTGGGCATAATAGTGCTGATAATCCTGCTAAGGGTACTCTTTGGGCTGATATAGAATATGCTGGACAAATTCATGGAGAAAATGATCGAAAGCGCGACATCTGCCTACATCCCTAAGGTCGAAGAGAAAGCCAAGGCAAGGAAAGCAGAGTTAGAAGAGATGAAGGTCAAGGTCAGAGCTAAGCCTGAGCAGGTAGAAGAGTGGTTTGACAAGGAGATAGATAAGCTACAGAACATCGACATAAAGGAGATTATGAAAAATGCGACGGCCGGGATTTGAACCCGGGTTACCAGATTGGCAATCTGATGTCCTAGACCAAACTGGACGACCGTCGCCCGGAAACTATCGACACTATGAGGTTATTTAAAGCGTACGTGTCTACAGGAGCAGTATTATCGTAGTGTAACCTCTACTCTCAGTGACATACTCCCCGTCGACTTCTTCCACCACGCATGTAAGAGAAATGAGATCATGGCTCTGACAGTTATTGGCATCAATTATGATATAGTCATCTAGGATGTCGGCGCCTTTCATGCTCTCTTTGCTTATAGAGAATCTAACTGGCGAGCTGGAATTTATGAGTAACAATTGATTTTTCTGGTAGTTGCCAATCCGCGCAAGCCTGCCAGGTCTTGGGGTTGCCTTGATGTTAGCGCGTACTTCGCCTACAGGGTGAGTTGTGAAGCGACTCATCCTGTTTACTAGGACATCGAACTGGAAAGGATAGCCTGCAGTGTTTTCTGCCATCTTGTTAACGCCGTCATTCATCACAATGTCAACCTTTTTGATGGTAGTGCCATATTTTACAATCCAGTCGTTAGTGGTCTTGACGATGCGGTTTATTGTTTCCTTTCTTCTTGCAGTTTCCTGCTCGCCCAACTGATATCGCTCAATCCAGTCCATATAGTCACGGCTAATGTCTGTAATGAACTCGCTACACGTATTTTGATAGTCCTCTATACTGGTAGCCCTTTCAGAACTTGAATCAGTTGCAAACATCTTGGATATTATTAATGCAGCATGCCGATTAAAAAAGGTGAATTTAAAGTGTTACCTATTGAGTAGCTCTGCCATCTTCTTTGCATGGTACGTAATTATCATGTCGGCGCCAGCTCGTTTTATAGATGTTATGAACTCAGTCATGACCGAGTTTTCGTCGATCCAGCCCTTTATAGCAGCTGCTTTGATCAGCGCATACTCTCCAGATACACTGTAAGCACATATAGGGACATATGTAGTCTGCTTAGCAGTGTACACAAGATCGAGGTATGGTATGGCGGGCTTAATCATCACAATGTCAACACCCTCTGCAATATCTGTCTCTATTTCACGCATAGCTTCCCTTGCATTTGAGAAAGGCATCTGGTATGTGAGTCTGTCGCCAAATTCGGGTGCTGAATAAGCTGCATCGCGGAATGGAGCGTAAAGCGGGGATGCCTGCTTGGCCGAGTATCCCATTATTGCCACGTCCACAAATCCAGCATTGTCTAAGGCAGTACGCAATGCTTGAACCTGACCGTCCATCATTGCAGAAGGTGCCACAATATCTGCACCAGCTCTCGCGTGGCTGACAGCCACCTTTGCCAAAGAGTCAATGGTCTTGTCATTGTCTATCTTTTTGTTTACTACAAGACCGCAATGCCCATGAGAAGTATATTGGCACAGGCAAACATCGGTTATTATTGCCACTTTGCTACCAAACTGCTTGCGCAAGAGCTCAATTGACTTCTGCACGATGCCGCCGCCGTCAAATGCTGATTTTGCATTTGCGTCCTTTTGCAAAGGCAAGCCGAATAGGATGATTGCGCTGATACCAAGCTCCATTATGCGATCAACCTCAACAACAAGTTTGGAGAGTGGCATGCGCTGGATGTCTGGCATTGAGGGTATCTGTTGTGTCTTCTTTAATCCTTCCTGAACGAAGATCGGTGCTATTAGATCTTTTGGCGAAAGGCGTGTCTCTTGCACCAGATCCCTAACTGCACCCGTTGTCCTTAGACGGCGAAGTCTTACATTTGGAAAAGAATTAATGCTGCTGTTGATCTTGGTTTTCTTCATACTTGAACAACTTGGCCACTATTTTCATCAGCTCTTCATTGCCGCCTTCCTCTATCTCTTTTCGCAGATTATTCATAGGGATTGATAGGACGCCCTCAACAATGGCATAGGAAAGCTGCTCTATGACCTTGGCTTCCTCCGGTGCCATCTTTTTTCCAACCATAGTAAAGGCCTTTTTCAATTCTCGCTCCCTTATCGTATCAACGTTCCTGAACACTGCCATCACAATGGGCTCAACCTTCATTCTCTTGATGACTGTGTCAAACGATTTCATTTCGTCGTTTATCAGCTTCTCGGCAGAATTGACCTCCTTCGTACGGGAGCGCATATTCTTACCAACGAGCTCAGCGATCTGATCCATGTTTATTAGTTTGACGCCGCGGATAGTTGCGACTCTTTCGTCCACTGTCCTTGGATTTGACAGATCAAAGATCATCATACTACTCCTGCCCTTTCTTTTCGTCATCGCATTTTCTATCCTTTCGTAAGTGATTAGATGGTAGGGAGCCGTAGTTGCCGTAAATATCACGTCGACTATGCGTAGCATTTCTAGAGCGGTGTCAAAAGCGATCGGAATCCCTGCGACAGTATCCGCAAATGCGTGTGCCCTTTCAGGAACTCTGCTTGCTATCATAAAATTGACATCACGCCTTTTGAGCACCTTTGCCACAAGGCTTGCAGCTTCTCCAGTACCTATCAATAGAACAGTCTTGTTTTTTAAGTCATCAAAGTATTCTTCGGCAAGGTTCACAGCTACCGATGCAATTGAAACATTGCCCTTGTTTATACCAGTGGCAGTCCTAATCCTGCTTCCTGCCTTTAGAGCTCTATCAAATACGACCGACAGGTTGGCGCTTGCATAGCGATGAGCGCGTGAAAACTCAAAGGCCCGCCTCACTTGGCCCAAAATCTGGTCTTCGCCTACAACCAGCGACTCAAGGCCTGAGGCAAGCCTCATCAGGTGCGCAATTGCGTCCTTGCCTCTGTTGATTTCTATGCTGTCTAAGTCCTTTTCTGACAGCCCCGCAGCGGAAACCCACTCCTCAAGGAGCTTGTGCTCATCGGGGTCTTTTGCTGCACCAAAAATTTCAACCCTGTTACATGTCTGCAAAATGACACATTCATCAAAGCCTGCCCTCTCAATAAAGACCTTATGTGCCTTATCAATATCTTTGAACGTGAACTTTTCCAGCAGATGCATGGGAGCATTGCGATAGGTAACCCTTGCGTTGACGATCCGAGCTAGACCGACTCCTGTTTCTGGTGTCGTTTTGACAGTTGCTGTCATGTTCTGTCTTTTTTCTCCCATTTCTGTAATAGCTCTAATGTGGCGCTTTTAGCATCTTCAATCTTGTCTTCCTTAATAAGGTTCTGGATTTCTCTGTTTTTTATCACCGAATAGAGGAACTCTTTACGCTCGCCTACTGTCTTAATGTGCGGTCGTGCTGCTTGCCGAGCAAATTCTTGAAGCCTGGCGTTTTCAATATCTGCCTTCTTGATTATCCTGCGCAGTACCCGCTCTGCCTTTATCCTAATTTTTCGCGCCATTAGAGGGCTCCTGCCAGAAGTTGAAATTGCCACCTGCACTATCCCCTCAATGTTGACAATGGAAGCATAGGAAAAGTCGCTTACAGCCGGATCGTCTGCAGCATAAACAAATGCCTTTATCGATCGACCCTTTTCTATGATCTTGCGATTGAGCTCTCTGTCATTGGTTGCCGCTAGCACCAAAAATGCATCACTGTAATTGTCAAGTATATTGGCGTCACGGAGCTTTGCCTTGACGAGCTTGATCTTGCCTAGAGCAGCTTGATCAATCAAAAAGCGGTTAGCCCTGTTACTTATTACCGTTATTTTGCAATCTTGGCCCAAGAGTCCGCGGACTTTTCTGATGCCCTCAGTTCCACCCCCTATAACTACTGCATGTTTACCCTTTATGTTCAGGTCGACAATCAACTATAACACCAGAAAGTTAAACAATGAATTTGGCTACATTTCTTTATTTAATCGTTCAGTTCTATGCAGCAATTTGCCTAATGGGCTAACCTTTTGAGGTAGTTTGCGTCAACGGTTACCGGTATCTGGTATGGTGAATCAAGCAGAACAACTGTTGCTTCCTGCTTTTCATAGTCTACGCGGGTTATCTTGGCCTTCATAGATTTGAATGGGCCCGCAATCACTTCAACAGTATCATTTGTACTAAGCTCTGATACTACAGGCTTCTTCACTAGGTATCCTTCTATGTCCTTGAAAGGCAGATCGCCCCTAATCTGGCCGCGGACATGCCTTATTCCTGCAAGTGCCTCATATGCAACATTGGAATCCGGCGCCTCCACAATGATGTAACCCTTAAAGCTGTCAAGCACAATGATGGAGCGAATTAATAATTTCTTAGCATTAGCCCTTGTCTGTAGTAGATTTGCAACTACCCGTTCCTGACCTCCAGTCGTGCGGATAGCAAAGAACTTGGAGTCAGTTGAGGGTTGTATAACCTGGTTTGGTTGTGGTGCTACCGCGGAGGAAACAGAAGGTGAATCTGCACGTCCCTCGACAGTTGAGGCCAGACCCTCCTGTTCAGTTTCTGGTTTTGGCTTCTCGATTTGAGATTCTCCGGAGCTTGCATTAGTATGCCGTTTGGAGGTTACTTGTGGTTCTACAAAATTAGGATTCTCATTAATATCATGTTCAAATTCAATTTCCTCTTGAGCCTTTTCATCTTCTTGGGCTTCTTCGATTCTATTGTTCATCTTGTTTGCTATGCAAAGGTCCGATGCATTTTATAAATTTACTCAGGCAGAACCACAATGAAATTGTAATTCTTACACAGAGGATCCAGTGTCTTCTTATAGATATTACATTGCTAACGCTACTAACACGTACGGCTGTTCCTTGATTCCTAGTGGTTCGCAATTCTGCTGTTTAAATCCTAAGGAGGGTCTTACTTTTTGGCTAGCATGTCTTTACATCTCTCTTGTGTAATTTATTGCAAGATACGATGCACCGTCGTATCATGATATTTAAAACCTTTGAATTTCTTACATATATAATCATTCATTATAATGAAGGCACACGCGCACACACTCATATATCAGCATGATAAGAACAACTGAATTCTCAAATATTGAAAGCTTAGTATTTTGAAAATGTCCTTTCACACTATTTCTGTCTAGTTTCCGCAAGCGAACCTAAGCTGTTATATCCTACTTGAGGGAGCATGCAGGCCTAAAAGATTTTTAATCTACAACATCCTAGCCTTGTTTTGTAATGTGCTTATTTTCGACGTACTTCTTTTTAATTATTAAAAGCAATGAATATTATAGTCCTTGATTATCGTCGACATTTTCGTAATAGAATAGTTATTCCCTCAGTTGTAGGTTCACAGTCTTGATCATCCGCGTTCATTTCTTCTAAGACAAATTTGTTGTGTCATCATCAGCAATCACCAATGTCTCCTCGTTCTTGGATTACAGTGCGGCTGGAGACTTCAGGGCTTTGAGGTGTTCCCATCTGTTCTTTTGCCTACTTTACCGCCACGACAGGACAAGGCTAAAATTAGTACTGTCTGTAGACGCTGTAAGTTGAACGATCACTGTGTCCTGGTGACCTCTGTTCATGACATGGCAGGCACGACGATGAGCCGCTATCTGATAAGAAACGCTGAATTTGCAAGTGAGAGTAAGAGAGGAGACGCCGACGGCGAGTCATACCGGTCGCTGCGCCACAAAAATATCCAGCTTTATATTTTCTCTGGCAATTTGCTTACCTTGGAAAACATTAACGATGTATATTCACGCGCCGATGTGTTTATTTTCCTTTCAAAGCATAAGTCGCACAGCTCAATTCCAACGCTCACGTGTCACTTCACCGGCAATTTTTCTGCAGACAACTCTTATGGTGGCAATCCTCGACAGATAGCAATTTCGTACCCCAGTCTGCAGAAAGGATATCTAAAGGCCATAACCGCTGCTGCGAGAAAAAAGGTTCCAGAATATGAGGTTATAATAGAAGCAACACATCATGGACCCACATCACTCAATAAGCCTGTATTATTTGTAGAGTTGGGATCGTCGGAAAAGCAGTGGGCCGACGAAAACGCGGCAGCGGTCGTATGTGATACCCTGCTTGATATACTTCACAAAGGGTTTGAGCGCTGCCAAAAAGTAGGCATAGCGCTTGGAGGCACGCACTATCCAAAAAAGTTTAACAAACTCTTACTCGAGTCAAAATTTGGTCTTGCAGCAGTGGCGTCAAAGCACAATCTTAAACCAATTGATGATGCGATGTTAAAGCAGATGGTTGAAAAGAGCGTAGAGAAGGTGACACATATTGTACTAGACAACAAAGGGTTGGGAAGGGAGAAGGATCGGATACTCAAAATCGTCGAGAAGACCCCTCTCGAACTTTACAAGATCTAAACGCGGCATGTTAAATACTTGCCTGCCTCAGATATCTTATGAAACTGCGGCCACTAAAAGCAAGCCACGTCTATGACATAGTGACTAAAATTCCAGAAGGCAAAGTCACAACTTATGGTGACATTGCTAGGGCTCTTGGACATCCCCGCGCATCCCGTGTGATTGGAAGGATTTTGAACAAGAACCCAAATCCACTTGTGACTCCATGTCATAGAGTCATCAAGTCAGATGGCAATATAGGCGGCTATGCTTTTGGCAAGGTAAGAAAAAAAGAATTGCTAAAGAAAGAAGGCCTGTGCTTTATTGGCGACAGTACCGCAGAGTTTGAGAAATACAGAATTCCGTTTCAGAAATTGCGCTATGAGGACTTGGCCTCTTTTACGAGCTCTCGTAGATGAGCAAGTGATCTCACCTGACCACCATTGACCTTCTTGTAGAGGTGCCAGTACATATCGTTGGTAATGTCCTTTCTTTCCTTGATCACTTTTAAATGGTAACGCAAAGACCTTGTCTTCATCACATAGACCTCTTTCTTGCCAACCCTTGCAGTCTTCTTACCCTTCTTTGAGCCTGGGCCCTTGCCATGAACCTTCCAGACAGACCGTTTCTTAATTGCTCTACCTCTTGAGCTTCCCTTAGGTTGGACTGTCCAAATTGCGCCGCTCTTGACAAGTGAGCGTATATTTTCTCTAGTGATCGAGTCGGCGATGTCTTCAAGTCTATCGGGCTCAAAGCGAACTCTGTTGGCTCCTACATTGAGAATCCTTGCTACCAGCTCGCGCTTTTTTGCAATGTTGACTACCATGTTACTCTTTTTTCTTCTCCTTTTCTTTTTGCATTTTAGATATTAGGTTACTGGGATTGAGCACCTTGATGCCAAGTTCGACAGCCTTGTTAATTATCTCAATCTTCTTCTTCTTTCCGACGGTGTGGCCAATCCTTGCTGCGTCCTTTTTCGGATCAAGCTTAGCCAACTCGGCCGTGTTATGAATAAGGTTATCGCTATATCCAGATGGGTGAAGACCTCTTGCTGCTCTCGGGCCCCTGTAGCCTACCTTGACAATGGCTGGCATCCCTGACTTTTGCTTTCTCATCTTATTGTCTTTGCCCTTAGGCTTCCTCCAGTTTTCGGCAAGCCTATCGTACCTCCAGCTCTCCTGTCTGATGAATCTAGGTCTTCTTTGTGCAACCTTTCTTCTGGCTGCGAGCAATTCCTCGTTAATCACCATAGTTTTACTTAGAGGACTTTTATCCAATTACAATAAATATGTTACTCGTTTCCTGTATCTTAAATAAGAGATAAGAAGAGTGTGTATATGATCGCATACTACAATGATGCTTTATTTGACAATGCACTCAAATTAGGACACATTGTGTCTATCCTTACAAGCTGTTGCAAACCGCTTAAACTATGCACGAGTTCTAACTTATCTACACTAATAGAGCGCAGATGATTCCGCGTTGACGAAAGAGCTTGCTCTGCTAGAGTTTGTCTAACTCTAAGAATCTCAAATATAGCACCATCTTCTTCTTCGGCATGATATATCATGAGCTCTTGCTGTAGCAGTAATCGGCCACCAGCACGATCGCCCAGCTCAAGACTTTTCGATTTTGAAGACGAATTTCATGAGATGAAACAACTATATCGTATATTGTTGTTGTTGGATTTATATCAAAGGAGCCTTGAGAGAAGACGATTCTGGTGAATAATACGTGGCAGAAAGCTATGTAAGCTTTAAGGGTACAAATGGTGATAGCACATCGCATATACCAGAGGACCTTTTGCACTTTATACGACGCGATACATACTCGCTTTTAGTAAAGGGATTTGCTGGAACTGGCAAGACCACGCTTGCACTTACTATCTTAAATGTGCTTGGAGTCAAGAACAATTTCTTCTATATCTCGACGAGAATATCCCCAAAGCAGCTCTTCCAATACTACCCGTGGCTGAAGGACCTTATTGTCCAGTCTAGGCCTAGAGGTACAAGCCTAGCCAGAGATCATGAAGTGATGTCGAGTTTTGAGGATGCAAGGCTAGACGAACCCGAGTCCCTCTTTGAGCGCATTACAAACCAGCTGATGGACATCAAGTCCCCTATAATTATAATCGACAGCTGGGACGCAATTGCATCTTTCATGGACAGAGAAGCTCGCCTTAATAACGAAAGGGTCCTTCAGACATGGAGGGAAAGGGCTGGTGCGAAGCTCATATTCATAAGCGAGCAGCCCGCTGACACTACGCTTGACTTTCTGGTGGACGGCATAGTTGAGCTGAAGCAGAGCTATTACAACAATGTAAAAATGAGGCAAATCTTTCTTCAGAAGCTACGGGGCACCAGGATAAAGCGCCCGTCTTACCTCTATACGCTCGAAAACAGCATATTCCATAGTTTTGCGCCCTATCAGCCAATCAAGTTAGAGCCGCGCAGAAGAGGTGATGCAGCCGAAGTCTCAGAGCTTTCAACAGACGACAATATCGGAAGCGGATACCCTATGCTGGATGCTTCACTTGGCAGCGGCTTTCCAAGGAAGGGTCTGGTTCTTCTTGAGCTGGACCCACATGTAAACATGACAATTGCAATGATATTTCTCCAAAGGATTGTATCAAGCTTTGTTTCGAGTGGAAACCCAGTGCTATTACAGCCTGTTAACTGGATGGAGCCCTCTTCAATATTACGCTTCTTCGAGACATTTCTGCCCGCCGGCAAGAAGAGCCTTTTCAAAATATTGTGGACAGGCAAACCATACAAACTATCCAATAACATAATATCTCCAAGCAAAAAAAATGAGAACTCCGATCAGCTCCTTGCTGCTCTCGTCAAGATGAAACAAAGCCATCGCGACAAGCTTCTTCTTAATATATTTTGGACAGAGACTATACAGAGTCTAAATAGAGCAAGAAAATTGAGAAACGGAGTGAAGAACATACTATCCAGCATAATGGCCCATGCAGACCTTTCAATAGCGGTACACACCCGCTCACAAGAGGATATACTCGAACTTGTTTCAGAACTTTCAAACATTCATGTGCGGTTCGTGATAATAAATGACACCCTGTTTTTGCAGTCGCTTGTTCCATCATCCAGTTTGTATTCTGTGATATTTGATAGGCAATCCCAGATGAGCCTAAAGGCAGTAGTGTAATCAGGTGCTCAAGTGGTAGTACTCATCTGCCAAATTCTCTTCGATGCCCACAGGGAGGAGTTCTTTCATCTGGTCATAATAGGATAGGAATCTGCTTCCCTTCGGTGTTATCCTATACAGGATTTTCTCCCCATTGTTCACTTCGTGAACAAGCCCGCTTTTGATAAGCGAATCCAGGTATAGCTTGCACTGGTCGTTGCTCAGCATTGCTTTATACATAATCTTGGTGCGGGTCTCTTCTTTGTTTACAGACTTTAAGATTGCGGCGATGACTTCGTAGCGACTGCGATTCTTCATTTAAGCGGAGTCACTACACATACATTTCATATAATGCCTATCACTATTTCTAATAGAAGTATATAATAAATTAATATTTTGTTTAATTGTTCCCAACCAATTATAACATATATCCTGATCGGTCGTCTATGCAAGCGAAGGAGGAGGAGCCTTGGTGAAGAGCGCCGCCAGTTGCTTATAATGCGCAATGAATTTTTTACCCAGATCAGTCGTCTTGTATATGTACCGCTTTGAATTTGGTCGCTCTTGTATCATCTCAAGCATTCCACTGTCGAGCAGGAATTCAAGATACTGATTTATCTGCTTGGAATTCAGATTGCAGCGGTACATCACATGTGTCTTCCTCGCCCCGTTCTCACACATTAGCAGTATGAACTCTATTATCTCCAGCCATCCTCTGTTACTCCAGCCCTCAGCATTTAATGGCAACTTACTACAGAAACTCAAATCCTATTGGATTTAATGTTAAACATACTTTCTCCCCCAACAAGAACCTAGAAGATTCCTAGGTGCGCGTCGAGATTATGTGAAAAAAATTGTGTATTAAATACTGTCATCCTTGATCGAACGCTTGAGTCATTGGAATGTGTTAGGCTAATAGTTGCATTTATGTCGGAGCTACAAGTAGCTTCACATCTATTTAGAAACACCGGATTGATCGTTTATTTTCTTGTGATCATCATAGATCCTTACAAAATATATCCCAACGTGTAATACATTTAACTGCCATCATCGAAAAGAGTATATTACATTGCAGCTTGCCAAGTCCGCAAAAAATGCTGACGCTTCCGAATTTATGCACAAAATTAGGGAAGCAGAATACGCGCTGCAAGAAGGAAGGCGAAAGAAAAACATAGCCGGTGGACGTATAAATGGCGGCCTGCTGGAAGTTTATGATTTAGAAAACTTGGTGATAATAAGCGACCTCCACGGCGATTCAAAGTCGCTTTTTCGGATTCTTTCTGAAATAAACTATGAACAATTCCTATCAAAGAAACTGAACAAACTTGTATTTCTTGGAGATTATATTGATAGGGGAAGTGATTCCCTCAGTATAATATATTCAGTATGCTATCTGAAAAGCACCTATCCTGACTCGGTTATAGTGATGAGGGGGAACCATGAGGCCCCTGGAGAGTTCCCTTTTTCTCCGCATGACTTTCCCTACGAGATAGAAGATCGCTTTGGCAATCGCTGGAGAGAGATCTATAAAGAGATATTATCAATGTTCAGACTGCTGACGCTTGCAACAGTGGTGAGGCAGAAGTTACTATTAGTGCATGGCGGGCTCCCCACCGAAGAGGCAGCCGCTGAAAACTTTAGACAGTCAATAGCCTTTGCTCATGATAGCCAGGTCAGAAACAGTGTACTTGAAGAGATATTATGGAATGATCCACGGCAGATTGACGAAAACAAAGGCCAAGAGAAGTCAAGACGTGGCCTTGGGAAATATTTCGGGCCCAATGTGACTCGCACCTGGTTGCAAGCGACAGGTGCTAAAGCAGTAATTAGGGGACATGAGCCCTGCCAAGGATTTAGACTCGATCATGACAATATGATCATGACGCTGTTTTCTTGTTCAGGTGTCTACCCTAATTCCGCGGCGGCTTATCTTATGCTAAATGCAGCCAAACTTGACACCATTAAGGATGCAAAAGAGCTGTCTGTTCATGTCAAATTCCTAGCGTAGCCTTGATCTCTTTGCATCTTTTCCGGAGCGAAACAGTTGATATATCTGCCACTTGACATATCTCTACCTGCCGAAGAAACTCATTACAATTTTGAGATGCAAGGTAAATGACTGCGCCTGCAAGTGCCCTTGGGTTCTTGCCCAGTGAAATACGGTTCTGCTGCACTCTTGTGTAGATACGAAGCGCTTCACGTTTGGTCTTTTCGCTTAGGTCAAGCCTGTTGGCTATCAGCGTGACATAGTCTGGACCATGCAGAACCGGCATCTGTAGAGATAGTTCCCTCAGGATAAGCTTATAATGCGCCATGACATCCTTGCTTGAAATATTGCAGACGGCTGCAACATCTGCCACAGTCTTTGGAGTGGCAGTCTCTCTGCAGGCTGCATAAAGTGCTGCGCCAACAAGTCCTAGCGTTGACCTACCCTTCGCCAGTTTCTTGAGAGCGGCTTTACGGTATATGTAGGCTGCGCTTTCCATCACAGCTTGGCTGAGATACAACTTGTCGCCAAAGTTATTCAGAAATTTCAGTGCCTTCTCAAGATTCCTTGAGATGGAGTCATTGAGCTGAGACCTGTTATTCCAAGTACGTAGCCTTTGCATCTTCATCTTTTGGGCCGGCTCTAGTGTCTTTCCCCTTGCATCCGTGTCATCCAGACCGATAAGTGTTGACAGGCCCTTGTTATGTACTGCAAGCGATTCAGGCATCCCTGTCCTTGTCCTGTCGCCGTATTCAGAAGAATTAACGACACCAGCCGCGTTATCGGCATGAAAAATCCTGTCGTCTGCAACACAGCCACACGAGCTACATACAAACTCGCTCGAAACCATATCAAATATTACAGTTTCGCTTTCACAATGCTGACAATATGTCATATTATCTTTAGAATGTATTTGTTGTTCAGCTGGCTCCATCGACACTACGTATTAGGCTCTTTTATTATTTCTAGTTTTTCTAGAAATTTTAAAATATTACCAATTAGCACTTATGACCAAGAAAAATGAGAATAATAAGCAAAATTCCCTAGATTTTCTAATGCACCAC
>Ga0126308_10000235_pt1 | contig 16538 bp, 20 predicted proteins | sample Plot55_FD_92533 | JGI IMG/M metagenome (GOLD analysis project Ga0126308, IMG submission 92533) | Serpentine soil microbial communities from UC McLaughlin Reserve, CA, USA - Plot55 | ecosystem: Environmental > Terrestrial > Soil > Grasslands | place: USA: UC McLaughlin Reserve, Lake County... | reverse complement strand
TGCTGAGAGCTAATTGAAGATCGCTGCGCGCCCTGGCGCGCTCGCCTAAAGCCGCGAGGGCCGAGGCCCGGTTGTAGTAGGCGATGCCGAGCTTGGGGTCATCTTTGATCGCCCGGTCTGCAGCTTCGAGGGCGCCGTGAGGGTCGCCAGAGGCGTCGAGGCTCGCCGCGAGGGCCGAGTGGTAGCGGGGGAGGGGGCGGCAGGAGACGAGCTCCCCGTAGAGGCCTGCGGCCTTCTCGTACTCGCCCCTGCGGAAGGCCATCCCGGCACGGCGCTCCTCGGGGATCACGGCGCGGGCCATTATGCCCGTGAGGGTCGCGGCCCCCGCCAGATAGACGAAAAGCACGAGGCCGTAGTTGTAGACGGTCGCCTGAGCCATCACGAGGGGCAAACCCGCTACGAACACTCCGGTGGAGAAGGGTGGGATCAGGCGCAGAAAAAAGTCCTTGTAGGCCTTGACGCGCAGCAGGTCCCTGTTCTGACGCGCCATAAGAAAGGTGAAGATCGTCAGGATGACGAGGGCGCCGATGGTCGGGTAGAGGAGGTTCACGAGAGCTCTTCGAGAATCTTCTGGACGTTGGTGCGGAAACGGCGCGGGAGGTCCACCTCGAGCGCTCTCTTGAGGTCCTTGGCCGCGACGCTCGTCTTGGCCTGCCGCCGGCGGACGAGGGCCCGGTTGTAGTAGGCGATGCCGTACTCGGGGTCGTCTTTGATCGCCCTCGTCGACGCGTCGACGGACTCCTCGTAGCGCTCCGAGGCCCCAAGCGCCGCGCCCAGGAAGGCGTGGTTACGCGCCAGTGGCTTCTCGCGGGCCAGCTCGCCGTAGAGCTCGGCGGCCTTCTGGAAGTTCCGCTGTCGAAAGGCCCGGCTCGCCCGGCGCTCCAGGGAGGAGACGGAGGAGAGGCTCGCGGCGACGATACTGACGCCCGAGACGCCCATCCAGGTGATCATGACCCACCCCTCGCGGTAGGTCTGGACGATAAAGAGGCTCAAGGCCATGAGCAACAGCACGCCGAAGGGGAGCGCCCTACGGGCGAGCTCCCCCCACTCCTTCGCCCGAACCAGGTCTCTGTTGGCAGAGTAGATCGTCTGCCACGTCAAAAAGACGAGGAGGAAGACTAGGACGATCGGTATGGCGCCCGATCCCAAGCTGGATCTCCCTACGAACCTACCGGTGCGGGCTCTAGACGCCGCAGCACCTCGAGCGCGGGCGAGACGAGTCTCTCGAAGCCCTCGTCGTCCAAAGCCGGGCGAGCTCCCTCCGTGGGAACGGGCTCTTCGAGCTCGATCCAGCTCTTGCACCCGCCATACGCCTCGCCGTACGGCAGCTCCACAGGCTCGCGTAGGATCCAGGTCCGGAGGACCAGCACCGTCAGCGGCTTCTTCGGGCGCCACTTGAAGCGGCTCCCGGCGTACTCTGGGGTCCACATGTGGTAGGGGTCTATGGCTTGGAGGGACTCAGGCTCGGAGATCTCGTAGGCCCCCCTAACCTCGGCGAAGGAGGTGAAGCGCAATGGCCCACCGTCCGTAAGGTTGGGGATCTCGCGCATGAGCCGCCGGTACTCCGGCTTGAGGAGCTCCGGCCGCTGATGTTCGTAGCCGGGGAGGAGCAGGAAACGCACGTCTTTAACGGCGAACGCCTTCTCGCGGATGCCGCCCTTGCGGACCACGAGCGCCGTCTCCCCGCGTTCGAGCGCCCGGACTGCGACCGCCCACTCCTTCAGCGTGTGCCTCAGGGAATCGTGCTGCGAGTGATCCAAGGGGTTTTCCTCCAATTAACGCGATCGGTTCGAAGTCGATTATATGACCTATTGACGGAGTGGTCCGCCAGAACCTCGCCGCAAGGGTTGACCCCGATGCCCCCAAGTGTAATACTACGTCACACGTAATATTACGTTCTACGTAATTGACGTGGGAGGTGCGATGGGCGATGGCGGTTCGCATCTAGGTCGGTTCTCCGACCCGGCGCTCTTTGTCTTGGCGAGCCTAGCCGACGGCGAGAAGCACGGCTACGCCATGATGGAGGACATAGAGGAGATGTGTGGTAGCAGGCTCGGGCCCGGCACGCTCTACGGCGCCCTTGCCCGGCTGGAGAGACGGGGTCTGGTCGAACCGCTGGGCTCGGAGGACAGACGCAGGCCCTACCGTCTGACGGCGGCCGGTGCCTCAGCCTTGGAAGAGCGGCTGAGGGAGCTCGAGGGCTTCGCCCGCGCGGGGCTGGGGAGGTTGGCGACAGCGTGAACCGGCTAGCTCGGCGGTCGGTTGGCCTCTACCCGCGAGCGTGGCGCGAACGCTACGAGGAGGAGTTCGTCGCGATGCTCGAGCAGAGGCGTGTGTCGCCCTCGGACCTCGTGGGCGTGGCGCTCGGCGCCCTGGACAGCTGGGTGAGGCCGCAGGTGGATTCGGAAGGGAGGAGGACGCTGGTGGTCTCGAAGATGCGGACTTCGCTGCTGGCCGTGCTCTGGGCCTGGGTCGGTTTTGTCGTGGCAGGTGTGGGGTTCCAGAAGATGAGCGAGTACGAGGACTTCGTGGGGGCGGCGCGTGAGAACCAGGTGGTGGGCCTCTCCTTCGAAGCGGTCGTGGCTGGCGCCGTCGTCGCCCTGGCGGCGGTAGTGGTGGGCGGGGCGCCCATCGCCCTCTCCGTGGTACGCCAGGCCTTCGCCGAGGGGCGCAAGGACGTGCCGTTGCTCTTCTGTGTGCCCCTGTTCTCTGCGGCCGCCTTCGTCGGGTACTTGCTCGTGCTGATGAGGGTCGTCTACCCTGCGCTGGGGAGCCTCGCAGTGCACGACTCCGTCAACGTCGCGCTCTTTCTCTCTGTGGTGGGTGCGTTCGTGCTCGCGGCGGCAGCCAGCGCGGGCGCAGTCTCGGTCGCGGTTAGTCGATGCGAGATCGGGGTCCGGTTCTACCGGTTCGCCCTTTTCCCCGCCGCCCTAGCCACCCTTGCGATGGGCGTGGTGCTGGTCGCGACGGTCTTCTGGGGACTGGCGCTGCGGGCCCACGCGCCCACGCTGTTCTCGGGGGACGAGGGGATCCTGGCCACCCCCACCGCCGCCACGTGGCTGGTGATCGTGGTGGCGATGGGCCTGTGCGTGTGCGCGGCGCTCGCCGCGGTGGTATGTGGGCTGCGCGCCCGGCGAAGCGCTGGTCTCACCCCTTAAAGGTCCGCCGTGCCTTCCCTCTGGCGTCACATCAAGCTCGTTGCCTTTAGGCTTGGCTTGCTCGGCACGTTTGTCCTCTTGGTAGCGCCGGCCGCCCTCGCCTACGTCGAAATTAAGAGCAATGAGGAGGTCGACCTGCCCGAGCCTACCGGGCCCTACGCCGTCGGCAGAACCTTCTACGACTGGATAGATCGCTCGCACGAAGAGGTTTCACCCACGAGGAGGACGACAGGCGGGAGCTGATGGCCTTTGAGTGGTATCCCGCACCGGAACCGGATGCAGAAGACCTTTGTTAATGGCTTCGCGGCTGGCGGTGAACTTAGGCGGATGGTTTGAGCATAATATGGCCCTGGACGTTCGAGCTTCGACGGGAGGAACCATGGCCCAGCACGATACCCCGCACCGCGTAGAGCGCGACTCGATGGGAGTGGTCGAGGTCCCAAGGGACGCCCTGTTTGGCGCCCAGACGCGGCGCGCCCTCGACAACTTCCCGATCAGCGACCTGCGCAAGCCGCGCCGCTTCGTGCAAGCGCTGGGGGCGATCAAGCTCGAAGCTGCGAACGCCAACCACGAGCTGGGGCTTCTGTACGAGAGCCTCAGGGACGACATCGTCCAGGCGGCGGAGGAGGTCATGGAGGGCGACCTGGACAACCAATTCGTCCTCGACGTCTTCCAGACCGGGTCCGGGACCTCCACGAACATGAACGCCAACGAGGTCATCTCGAACCGCGCGATCCAGATCAGGGGCGGCGAGCTCGGCTCCAGGGAGCCTGTTCACCCCAACGACCACGTCAACATGGGCCAGTCCTCTAACGACGTCATCCCCACCGCGATACACCTCTCAGCACTGATCTCCCTGCAACAGGACCTCCTACCCGCCCTCAAGAAGCTCCAAAGAGCGCTCGAAGAAAAGGCGCACGAGTTCGACGACGTCATAAAGACGGGCAGGACCCACCTCCAGGACGCGACCCCGATCCGGCTCGGCCAGGAGTTCGAGGGCTACGCAGGCCAGATCGAGCGCGGCGTAGGTCGTGTCCACAAGGCCATGGACGAGCTCGCCGAAGTTGCTCTCGGCGGCACCGCCGTCGGCACCGGTGTCAACACTCACCCCAAGTTCGCTTCGCGCGTTTCCGAGCGCCTGAGCGCCCGCTTCGGCGTCGAGGTGCGCGAGACGGAGAACCACTTCCAGGCGCAGAGCGCGATGGACGGGACCGTCTTCGCGAGCGGCGCCCTGAAGACCGTCGCGGTCAGCCTCATGAAGGTTGCCAACGACATACGCTGGCTCGGGAGCGGGCCGCGCGCGGGAATCGGGGAAATAGCCCTACCTGAGGTGCAGCCCGGCTCCTCCATCATGCCAGGCAAGGTAAACCCGGTCATTGCCGAAAGCGCCGCGATGGTCGCCGCCCAGGTCATGGGCAACGACGCGACCATAACCATCGCGGGCCAGAGCGGAAACTTCGAGTTAAACGTCATGCTCCCGCTCATCGCCTACAACCTCCTGCAGTCCATTGAACTCCTCGCCAACGCTGCAGAGAACCTCGCCGACCAGTGCGTGGTCGGTATCCACGCCACCGAGCGCGGCCCCCAGCTCGTCGAAAAGGGCCTCATGCTCGCCACCGCACTCGCGCCCGAGATCGGCTACGATAGGGCGGCCGAGATCTCCAAAGAGGCCTACAAGACCGGCCGCACCATCCGCGAGGTAGCCCGCGAGAAGACCGACCTCTCCGAAGAAGAGCTCGACAAGCTCCTCGACGCCCGCAAGATGACGGAGGCCTAAGATCATGGTTCGAGATAGTTAGTTGGTTGTTTCGGCCGCTGAGAATATCTTCTTAAGCATCCTCAACGAGCGGGATGTCCTCGCAACGCCCTTCGATACCGCTGTGTTCGACGGCATCGTTTATGACGCGGCTTCTCGTTACTTCCGAGTCGCGGACTCTCCGTTTGACGTACAGGAGAGCCTGCGGTCGCTGAAACGATGGCTGTCCCGACGCGCCTCGTCCGACCTCTAGTCCGCGTATAGCGGTGGAGTCCTTTGTATAATTACCGGCCAGGTGATAGGGATGACGAAGCTAGCTTCTACACCGGTATCGGTAGCGGGTATGCCGAAGCCGGGCTCTGTCGAGGAGCTCCGGCGCTTCGCGCAGATTCAGGAACGGCTGAAGCCTCTGGCCGAGCGGCTGGTTGCGGACCCACGCATTCCGCAGACGGTCGTGGTGGTCCCGAGTCTCACACTCGACCTGGAGGAGCTGGCGAAGATCCCCGGCGTGCACTACTACGAGGAGCGGCTGTTGTGCATGTTAATGTTGCTGCGGATGCCGCGTACGCACCTCGTCTTCGTCACGAGTCAGCAGGTCCCGAACGCGATCGTGGACTACTATCTGCACCTGCTCCCCGGCGTCCCGTTGCGGCACGCCCGCAGCCGGCTGACGCTTCTTAGCTGCCACGACTCCTCTGACGTACCGTTGACGCAGAAGATCCTGGACCGGCCGCGCCTGATCGAACGCATTAGGGCCGCCATCGCAGATCCTGGATCGGCACACCTGAGCTGTTTCAACAGCACGGCACTCGAGCGGAGCCTCGCCGTGCGGCTGGACATCCCCCTGTACGGGAACGACCCGGAGCTGAACGGTCTGGGCACCAAGAGCGGCAGCCGAGAGGTATTCCGGGAGGCAAACGTCCCGCTGCCGGACGGGTTCGAGCACCTGCGTGACGCAGAGGACATCGCGGAGGCCGTTGTCGAGTTAAAGCGCCGCCATCCCGGGTTGCGGCGTGTGGCGATCAAGCTTGACGAAGGTTTCTCGGGCGAGGGGAACGCAGTCTTCAACTACGAGGGTGCCCCTGAAGGCAGGGATCTCGCGCGCTGGGTCAGGGACGAGCTGCTCAGGCGCGTCAAGTTCGAGGCGAAGGACGAGACCTGGGAGCGCTACTGCCACAAATTCGCCGAGATGGGTGGCATCGTGGAGTGCTGGGTTGAGGGGGAGGAGGTGCGGTCCCCTTCGGTGCAGTGCCGCATCAACCCTCTAGGTGAGTCGTCCGTCGTCTCGACGCACGACCAGGTTCTGGGAGGACCATCAGGTCAGATCTTCCTCGGTAGCTCGTTCCCCGCCGATGAGGTGTACAGCCGGGACATCACGGAGGCAGGGCAGCGTGTGGGGAAGGTGCTCAAGGAGCGGGGGGCTTTGGGACGCTTCGCGATCGACTTCATCTCCGTCAAGCGGGGAGAAGGCTGGGAGCATGCAGCCATCGAGATCAATCTCCGCAAGGGCGGCACGACCCACCCTTACCTCATCTTGCGTTTCCTGACCGACGGGGTCTACGATCCGGCCGACGGAACATACTGCACCCCTACCGCGAAGCCCTGCTACTACTACGCCTCGGATAACCTCCAGAGCCCTACGTATAAGGGCCTGACCCCAGACGACCTGATAGACATCGTGGTGAACAACGGCCTCCACTTCGACGGCGCCTCCCAACAAGGGGTGGTATTCCACCTGATCGGGGCGCTCTCCCAGTACGGCAAGCTCGGCACCGTCTGCATCGGGGACAGCCACGAGAACGCCCGGAGCTTCTACCGCGAGACCGTCTCCGTCCTGGACCGTGAGGCAGGGCGCTAGGTCCACAGGGAAAGTTGAGGGGTCCTTCCGGCCCACACTAGCCTCCACCGAATTATCGTGCAGATATTTTGCAGCGAACCTCCGCGCGCGTCCCCCAACGCGTCTTCCCGCCCAGCTCCGCTAGGTCATGGGAAAACGGACGAAAAGGGGCGCCGTAGCCTATTCTCACGTCGTGATCACGGTGTGATAACGGTGAAAAAGGCCTTGAAATGGGCTTTTGGAGCACCAATACTCTCCGCCCAATGATTCTTTAGATCGCATGTATCTTCGCGGCTAATCGCAGACGGAGGGGGATGTGTGAAGCTTAGACTCTCGCAACTGTTATGTATCGTGATCCTGGCCGGCGCCTTTCTCGTGCTCTCAGACGGGCACGCGGTGACCAAGACGGGCCTGGCCTCGTACTACGGCGCCGAGCTGGCGGGTCAACCCACGGCCAGCGGCGAGGTCTTCAACCCTTACGGCTTCACTGCCGCCCACAAGACGCTGCCGCTAGGCACCAAGCTGATCGTGAGCTACGGCGGACGCTCCGTCGAGGTGGTCGTCAACGATCGGGGTCCCTACTCGGGCGGGCGCGAGCTCGACCTCTCGCAGGGGGCGGCGGATTACCTCGGGCTCACCTACGCCGGCGTGGACTACGTGGACTACACTGTCGAGGGCGGCAACGGCTACGGCGCGCAGGACCCCACCTACGCGCAGACGGATTACTCCCGATCGGTAAACGCCGGGTACTCCGCGCAAGATCAGGGCGCGACCGACGGGACCTACGTGGTCCAGGCCGGAGACACTCTCTCAAGCATCGCCGCCGAGCTGGGGACCACGGTCGGATACCTGGCGACCAATAACGGCATCGAAGACCCGAACCTCGTGTACGCCGGCGACACACTCAACTACTGATCCGAAGGACCTTGCCGCGCGGGCACGATTAGAGATCACCCATCACCCGCGCGGCTCCGATCATCCAAGCGGCTAGGACGCATCCGACGCCTTCAACGAGTAGACGGCTATTGATGGTACGACGCTGGGGGACACCGCGGTTGGACGGGCGCCGACTCGTAGACACCTTTGGGACCAGCCACCTGGTCGCCGAGCGCCTGCATGAAAGGCACCTCGGCCAGAGATCCAGGGGATGCACCGTAATCCCAGGGTCATGACGACCCTCGGCGGCCTCCACTCGGGCGATGAGACCGCGCACTACCTCCGCGACAACCTCGACCATTAGGAGCGATACAGGTACGGGATCTGAGTGTTCAGGGACAGGGCGGAGGGCCAGTTCATGGGACGTGCCGGCCTCCAGAACACCCACGTCGGCGGCAACGATGAGGTGGAGCTGGCCTATGCGCTGGTGGCCGAGTACTGGAACCGCGGGCTGGCGATGGAGATGTCCAGGCGATCCTGGAGCTGGCTTTCGAGCGTCTCGGCTTGGCGGACGTAGTCTGCCTCACCCTGCCAACCAACCGGGCGTCGCAGCGGGTCATGGAGAAGGCCGGGTTCGGGTACGAGCGCGACGTAGTCCATACGGGCCTGCCGCACGTGCTCTACCGCATTACCGCCACGGGTAGGAAAACCGTCATCGCTCAGAAGAAGAGCCAGTACCCCAATACGGCGACGCAGACCAGGATTGCCAGAACGATCAGAGTCTTTGTCGCGGTAGAAGATACGACCCACCGGCCCTTGACCCATCTTCCAAGCCTTCTCACCCGCACCTCGAGCCGGTCGAAGAAGCGGGCGAGGAGCAAGAACTCGCCGGCGAGCATCCAAAATCCTAGGACGATAATAATGTAGCTGAGACCTGGAGTCGGCGGGAACGGGGAGCCTGTGACGATGAGCGCGGACCCGCCGACGACGTTGAGGAGCCTGCCGTACCTCGACGGCTCACCCCGCTCGCGGCGTTGGCGGTGGTTGTTGTAGCGGATCTGGAAGCGCTGACCCGGCTCGATCTCCCTAAGCAGCCGCTAGCGCCCCCAGCCCTTCTTCGCCTTCTCCATCACGTTCATATTGCAGCCTGCCAGGTTCCGAAGCCAAGGGGGCGATGATAACCTCGGCTTCGGCCCTCGGCTCTTATCTTGATGACGGGCTCGTGCGCTGCGTTACCAACCCGACAACCCGGAGCTATAACTTAGCCGGCGAAGAACAGGCGGTAGATTACGTAGGCGACCGCGGCGGCGCAGATCAGGGCCACCGCGACAACCGAAACCTTCCCCAGCAAGGACGAGTGCCACACGTTCCCAACGAATCGGGCGAACCTCCTCAGCCTCGCCTCCGCCCAGTCCAGGAAGCGGGCGGCGGGCAGGAGCTCGCCGGCCAGTATCGCTAGGCCGAGAAAGACGGTGGCGAAGCCGGGACCCGGCAGCGGCGCCAGAAAGAGGCTCCCGAGCGCTATGACCGCGCCGAGCACGATCAGGGATACCCTCTTGAGGATGTGACCCCGTGCGTCTTGCTGGCGCCGGCGGTAGCGTTCCTGGAAGCGCTGGCCCGGATTGCTCTCGCTGAACTCCCGCCAGTGCTCCTTAGCCTTCTCGATCATGCGCACAATCATCCCAAGATTCGCTCCGTTTGACACCACGGCTTGAACCGGCAGCCGGATGCGGTATACCAGTGATGCCGGATCCATACGCGCGGAAAGATGGTGCTCATGACGGTCAACGATAGTCGGTCGGTGGGTTCTCGTACGGAGGTGGCCACGCTCGGGGGCGGGTGCTTCTGGTGCCTAGAGGCCGTCTACGACGAGCTGCGGGGCGTGGAGGAGGTCGAGTCGGGCTACTCGGGCGGCCCGGTTCACGACCCGACGTACAGCCAGGTCTGCAGTGGGACCACGGGTCATGCCGAAGTCGTGCAGGTTACGTTCGACCCTGAGGTCGTTTCATTCAGGGAGATCCTGGAGGTCTTCTTCACCATCCACAACCCCACGACGCTGAACCGGCAGGGCGCGGACGTCGGGCCGCAGTACCGCTCGGCTATCTTTTACCACGACGAGAAGCAGAGGCGCGTCGCCGAGGAGGTGATCTCGGGTCTGGAGGCGGAGGGCGTCTGGAACGATCCCATCGTCACCGAGGTGACCCCGTTTGACACCTTCTATGTAGCCGAGGACTATCACCAAGAGTACTTCAGGCGCAACGGGTACCAGCCGTACTGCCAGGTCGTGATCTCGCCCAAGGTCGCGACCTTCCGTAAGCAATACCTCGAAAGGCTCAAGGCGTAGCCCTAACCGAGGGGCGCGCCCGAATCTCGGAGGGACGCTAGGCGTGCCGTCGCGGAGCACTTTGCCGCGCAAGATCTTCATGCTAGCGTTGCTTCTCGCCGTCCTATGCTCCTGCGGCATCCAGTCCGGTGCCCAGGAGGACGACGCAGCTCGTGAGGACGAAAACCTCGGAGGGGATACTGCTCGAGAGGACACCCGTCTTCCCGTGGAGGCGAGTGAGCCGACGACGCCCGCTGCAAAGCAAGGTGCGGGGCCCGTCGAGGGATCAGCAAGCAGGAATACGGCGAATCGTCCGGCGGTCGGCACGAACGGGATGATCAGTTCCGCCCACCCGCTTGCCACGCGGGCCGGTCTAGAGATCCTGGCGGGCGGCGGCAATGCCTTCGACGCCGCGGTGGCCGTGTCCGCCGCCCTTGGTGTCGTCGAGCCGGAGATGAGCGGGATCGGCGGGTACGGGGCGATCGTCGCCTATGACGCCGAGATGGGGGAGACGCGCTTTCTCGAGGTCGGCAGCAGGGCCCCGGCGGCGTTGGACCCCTCGATCCTCCGCCCGCCGACCCCGAACTACAAGGAGAACAGGTGCGGCGCACCGATGGTCGCCACGCCGGGCAACCTGAACGCCTGGGAGGCCATGTCGGAGGAGTACGGCGACCTCGAGTGGCGGGGCTCTTCGGACCCGCCATAAGGTACGCTGAGGACGGCTTCGCCGTCGGTGATGAGCTGGCCGGCTGGCTGGGCTCAGAGTACGAGGCGTTCTCTGCTGACGCGCAGACCATCTACGGCAGGGACGGGATCCCGCTCGCAGCCGGAGACCGCCTCGTGCAGAGAGACCTCGCCAAATCTCTGCGGCTCATAGCCGACCGGGGCACCGGGGTCGTTTACGGCGGCGGGCTGGGTCAGGCCATGATCTCCGAGGTGCGGCGGCAAGGTGGCACCCTCACCCTCGACGACCTCCTCGACAACCGGGCCCAGTGGCGCGAGACCATCGGCATAGACCACCAGGGTTACAGGATCGTCACCGCCTCACCGCCGGCGACCTCGTGGGGGGAGCTCGTGTTGCTCGGGACGATGGGCCAGTTCGATATGCAGCCCTCCGACCACAACAGCAACTCTCACCTGCACGCGCTCACGGAGATCTCCAAGCGAGCCTTCACGGACGCCCCGAACTACACAGAGCCGAAGACGGGGGAGGCCCGGCTGGACCTGCTGCTCTCCGAGAGGTACTGGGCCAGCGGGGCCGAGAGGATAGACTTCTCCCGGGCTTCGCCCTACGACCCGCCCATAGAGTCCGACTCGGCCCTCAGCTGCTCGCCGACGGGCTACACGCCCGCGGTCTCCCCCGATACGCGGCAGCACACTACCCACTTCGTCGTTGCGGACCGGGCGGGGAACGTGGTCAGCTCGACGCAGACCTTGGGCAACGTGTTTGGCAGCAAGGTGATGCCGGAGGGGACAGGCATCTGGCTCAACGACGAGGTCGCGTGGGCCCGCTTCGAGCCCGCGGGCAATCCCTTCGACGCGGCGCCCGGGCGCCAGATCCCCTACGCCCTCGCCCCGACGCTCGTGATGCGCGACGGACGGCCGCAGATGGCCATAGGGACCCCAGGCGGCCGCACCATCCTACAGACGACGCCGCAGATGCTCAACAACGTCATAGCCTTCGACATGGACATCCAGGAGGCCATCGCCTCGCCCCGCTTCAGCTTCGTGATACCCGACCTGCTCCTTGTCGAACCTGGGATACCCGCGTCCGTGCGGAGCGAGCTCTTGGCTATGGGCCACGACGTCTACAAGGAGCCGGAGATCGGCAACGCCCACGGGCTCATGATCGAGTACGGACCCGACGGGAGCCCCGTCAGGTTCACCGGTGGGTCGGACCCGCGGGGCGAGGGCGCGGCGATCGGGTACTGAGCCGTATAATCCCCGGCGTGTACGAGATCTTCTGGGAGTACGAGGTCCGTCCGGGGCAGGCCGGGGCCTTCGAGAGACTCTACGACGCCGACGGCGAATGGGCGCGCCTCTTCCGCCAGGCGGATGGGTACGTCGAGACCCTTCTCTTCCGCGACACAGACCGGCCGACGCGCTACCTCACCGTCGACCGCTGGCGCTCTCGCGCCGCCTTCGACGCCTTCGTCGAAGCGGCAACACCCGCCTACGCTGCCCTGGACCGCCGGGGCGACACGCTGACCGTGTGTGAGCGCCGTATCGGCGCCTTCGACGCTTGAGGCCCAAACCACACCGCGCTGCCTGTGACGACAGCGTACCGAAAGGGAAAAACTCCGAGCCCTTCGGTTTGTCGCCGGCTAGCTTTCTGGACTGCCCGGGCCGAGTCCCAAGAGGTCGTCTTCCCACCGGCTCGTCTCGGGGGCGTCCACGAGCTCCCACAGGGATTCCATCCTCACCCTCATGCCCCCTTCAGTAGGGGGCGGCGGGTTCAGCGCCACGTAATCCACCTCGTTCCCGACCGACTCCAGCACCCGGATGAGCCCCGCGCTCGAGATCTTGACAGGCTTGCGAGGTCAACCCCGAACCCGGTCGAGGCGAGGAAACCCCGCGCCTTCATCTCCGAGTCGAAGAGCGGCATGGCCCGCGGTCGTCGACCAGGATGGCGAGCGGCCGGCCGCTAGGAGGCACCTCCTCGGAGAGGAGGACGTAAGGGGGTTGAGGCATCTCGTCCAAGTCAGGAGGGCCTGGGCGCCATCGTGACGAGGAGGACGAGGTTCTCTTGCGTGTCGTTGCGAACACCGTGCGGGGCGCCTGCGCGGGCGATGACGGCGTGGCCCTCGCCGAGGTCCTCCTCCTCGTCCCCGACGGTGAAGCGCCCGATCCCGCTCAGGACGTAGTAGATTTTGTCCGAGCCCTCGTGGGCGTGGACCTTCTGCGATTGGCCGGGCAGTAGGCAGTACGCGTCCCAGAAGAGGTACGGGGAGTCGAAGAGGCTGTTCTTTTTCATCTTCTCCTCGGAGAAGGAGATCTCCGCGTCCACGCGCTTGCTTTCCAAAATGTCCCTCCCGAGCTTCGTGCGCCGGCTACCCGACCCTGAACTCCTTTGGGAAGTTCGTCAGGTTGCGGCAACCGTCCTCGGTGACGACGATGAGGTCCTCGATGCGGACGCCTCCCACCTCCGGCTCGTAGAGGCCGGGCTCAACGGTGACGACGTCCCCGGCCTTCAACTCCTCGTCGGCGGTCGAGACGCGGGGGGCTTCGTGGACCTCGAGACCTACCCCGTGCCCTGTCCCGTGGAAGAAGCCCTCGGTCAGCGGCTGGCCCGGTCTCTGGTCGTGCTTGCCGGTCTTGTAGCCTCTCTTGTGCAGTATGTCCGAGACCTTATCGTGGACGTCTCGGCCGTTCACCCCAGCCCTTATCATCGAGAGAGCCGTCGCCTGAGCCTCAAGCACAGCGTCGTACATCTCTTGTAGCGCTTGGTCCGGCTCGCCCTTGACGAAGGTGCGGGTCATGTCGGCATAGTAGCGGCCCTCCAGGCCGCGGGGGAAGATGTCGATGATGATCGCCTCCCCCGCGCTCAAGGGCCCGTGGCCGCTCTCGTGCGGGTCGGCGGCCTGTGCGCCCCCTGCGGCTATGGTACCTTCGTCCGCGGTGCACCCGTGCCTGAGGAGCTCGACGTCTATCTCGGAGCGCAGGATCTCACTCGTGAGAATCTCCCCGCGCCAGCGGAGCGTGCCGTCGACGGAGACCTCCGCCTCCTCCAGTATCCCGACGGCGTGCGCGCAGGCCTCTTCGACTGCCCTCTGGGCTTCTTCGATGTGCGAGATCTCTTCCTGCGTCTTGACGCGCCGCAGCTCGGTGAACAGCCTGCCGTCGGGCTCCACCCAGAGCCCGCGTGCCCTGAGCTCGTCGGCGTAGGCCACCCCGAAGTGCGACGGCACGGCGACGGGAGAGCCTACTGCCCCAGCCCGCTGTATGAGGTTCGCCGCGGCCGCGGCGAAGGCGCGGGCGCCGCTCTTCAACTCTTCGGCCAGCTTGACGAGCTCCAGCTCGTCGAAGGAGACGAGCTCGTCGACCGGCGCCTCCTTCTCGGCCCGCCCGTACTCAAGGGCAGAGACGGCGAGGTACTTCTTGCCGGCCGCCCGGAGGCAGATCACGGGGTCCGGCGCCAGGAACCCCGACAGGTGGTAGGCGGCCGCGTCGTGCTGCGGCGCGCTTATGACGAGGAGCGTCCGTCCTTCGCCTCTCTCCATGCGACTCCTTTCGCGCGGGGCGTCTGCGCATTCCGGTACCCTATTCTATAGGGCGACCCTTGCGCAAACCGGTCCTAGCGCTCGTATATAATCGAAGGGAAGATGATCGATAAGCATGACATGCAGAGCCGGGTCGAGGAGGCCCTGGACAAGGTGCGCCCGGCGATGCGGGCCGACGGGGGGAACGCCCGGGTCGTCGCGTGCGACGAGGAGACCGGCTCGGTAAGCATCCAGATGCTCGGGGCCTGTAAGGGTTGCCCGCTCTCGCAGCTGGACTTCGCCTACGCGATAGACAGCTTGATCCGGCGCGAGGTCCCCGAGGTCAGGGAGATCGTGGCCGTATAGCTGTCCTCAATCTGCCTCCCTCTATCGCGGGAGGCTTCGGGCACAAGACGTTCCCGTTTGCACCGCCTACCGTCGAGGGCTATGGTTGGGGGCCATGATCTGGCGCACGCCAGCGCCGAGTTCCCCTTTTCCTCTGCGGACGTCTCCACCTCCCTGCCCTAGTCGTCACAGCCGAGAGGAGATCCGGCGTGCGCGTCCTACCTTCCATCCCCGAGGGGCTTGCCCGCGCCACGATCGCGTTGCGCGGAGCGGCGGATAGAGATTGGCTCGACCGCCTGCAGGCGCTCATCGCCGAGTTCGGGGAGCGCTGGTCGCTCGAGTCGGTCCGTCGTTACCGGAGCTCTCGTTCAACTACGCGGTCCCCGCCCTTCGCGCCGACGGCACCGCGGCCGTCCTCAAGCTCTCTTACCTGGAGGATGCCGGTTTCCACAAAGAGGCTGAGGCGCTCAGGATCTTCGAGGGGCGTGGTGCCGCCCGGCTACTGGAGGTCGATAAGGGCCGTGGCGCGATGGTGCTGGAGCGCCTTGAGCCAGGTGTACCCCTAACGACGGTGCGGGATGACGAAGAGACCACCTTCATCACCGCGAACGTGATGAGACAGCTGTGGTGGCCGGTACCGCGGGATCACCTGTTCCCGTCGATCTTTGATTGGGCGCGGGGTTTCGAGCGACTGAGGCGGAGCTTCGGGGGAGGGACGGGCCCCATGCCCGCGGCGTTTGTCGAGGGGGCCGAGGAGCTCGGCGAAGAGATCCTCGCCTCCCAAGGCGAGCCGGCTCTGCTGCTCGACGGCCTCCACCACTACAGCGTCCTGGCGGCGAGCCAGCCTACGACACGGCGGCGTTGCTGCACAACCCCGTGGAGGTGTTGGGAGCGCCCCGACCCGACGAGGGCTTAGAGCGCCGGATAGAACTTCTCTCCGAAGAGCTCAGTCTCGACGGCGAACGGGTGCGCGGGTGGGCGCTCGCCCGGGCGGTGCTGGCCGCATTCTGGGGTCTCGAGGACGGCGGACGTGAGTGGGATTAGGCGCTAGTCTTCGCCGAGTTGCTCTCCGCGCTCAGGGACTAGCACTGGAGATCCAGCCGAAGGCTACTGCTGCTCTTGCCTCGTGGCGCGCAGGGCGCCCGGCGGAAGGGCATTTCTCGCCTCGGCGAGCGCGTCGGTGGCCTTATTGCGGGCCCTGCGCAGTTGCATGCGTCTGAGGATGCCTGCCTCCGGGAGCTCTGCGTTGGTGAGGTGGGTGAGCGTGATCATGTCGTTCACGCACGCCTTGTAGCCGAGGGTGCACATCTCGACCCTTATCTCGGAGCTTTCTTCGGCCAACGAACGCCGGATCTCATTCGCGCGCTCGACGATGGAGCGGGAGAGCGCCTCGGGGGAGGCGGTCTCCGGAGGCCGGCGCCAGTGGCTCGTGATCGCCTCTGGCGAGATCGCACGCATCCTAAAAGCTGCGCTGGACGTCCAGCGGCGGCGTGCGATGAGTGCGATGAAGAGCGTTAACGGGAGGGCGGGGGCGAGGGCCAGGGTCGGCGTGCTAGGCGCCACAGCCCAAAGCACGGCGAGCGCGATGATCTCGGCCGCCAGTATCAGAGCTAGGAACAGTCCAAATAACCTCATGGCCCTTCTCCGTCACCCACCTCGGAACCCTAAGTCTATGTTTCGCGCGACGGTTTGGCAAGAACTATTCGCACCGCTTGTATAATCTCTCCATGCCGCCCCCCAGAGCCCCCGAGTTCAGCTTGCAACGCCCCCTGGCAAGCGCCCTAGCAGTGATCCGTGCCGTCCTCCTCTCCCCGAGGAGCTTCTACCTAAACTTCTCGGCCGAAGGACCGGTCAGAGAGCCCGCCGTCTTCGTGGTGCTGGTTGGCGCGGTGACGGGTGTTCTGACGGCGGTGGTGGCAATCATCTCGAACCTGATCTTCGGGCAGGTGAGCGCCGGCGATGTCGGTCTGACGGTGCTCGAGGCGCTTCTTTTCGCGCTGCTCTCGCCTCTCGCCGTCGGCGTCGTGGCGGCGGTTTATCTGCT